>SAMEA3663026__coassemble_599_pt1 | contig 16302 bp, 14 predicted proteins | sample SAMEA3663026__metabat2_low_PE_017 | metagenome-assembled genome bin SAMEA3663026 (sample SAMEA3663026) | pig gut metagenome | biome: pig gut; feature: pig-associated habitat; material: faeces | place: France | collected 2012
TTGCACGTGAGTATTATCTGACTGCCAAGGAGGATTATGAACTGGCTGCGGGCAAGTTGCAGTTGGTCAAGGACAGGGCGAAGCAGGACAGTCTGTACAGGGCCGTGGAGATTGACCAGATGCAGGAGAGCCTGGACAATATGCGCAAGAATATGCTTATGATCCGCCGGAGGAAAGACAATCTGACCATCAAGGCTCCTATTGACGGGGAACTCGGTCTTCTGGATGTGGTGCTGGGCCAGTCCGTTTCTGCCGGGACGAAGATCGGGCAGATCAATAATCTCGACAGTTACAAGATTGAGGCCCAGATAGATGAACATTATATTGACCGTGTGACATCGGGCCTTTCCGCGACTTTCCAGAGGCAGAATGATTCCTATGATGCCGTTATACGCAAGGTTTATCCGGAGGTGCGCGACGGAAAGTTCAAGGCTGATTTCAAGTTCGGAGGTGAGGTTCCGGACAATATCAGGACGGGCCAGACATATTATCTGAACCTGCAGCTCGGCCAGCCTGAGACCGCCGTGCTCGTGCCCCGCGGAACGTTCTATCAGAAAACCGGAGGAAAATGGATATTCGTGGTTTCTCCTGACGGCGGCAAGGCAGTCCGCCGTGAAATCCGCATCGGACGTCAGAATCCTCAGTATTACGAAGTCCTCGACGGTCTCAATCCCGGCGAAAAGGTCATCACCTCCGGCTATGACTCCTTCGGTGACAATGAAGTCCTGGTATTTTAGAAACGAACAGAATGAAACCAAAAGACATTGCAATCAAATCCCTGACGCTCGGTATCGGCTTGGCTATCAGTGTAATACTCATAGCGAAGATCTGCTTCGAACTCAGCTACGACCGCTGCTACCGGGATTCGCAGAACATATATCAGATCAGGACGGGCTTCATCCAGCAGGGAAACGACATCGACTACGGCCAGGTCAGCGGAGGGGTAGCACCCGGTTTCAGGCAATACGTGCCGGGAGTGGAATATGCTACAAGGACGACTTTCCTTGTGGAAAGCGACCGCTTCAAGGATGAGGACCGGAATGTGATAACCGGCGACCTGATTCTCGCCGACACATCCTATTTCGATGTCTTCCCTGCAAAGATTCTCGCAGGAGATCCGAAACAGGCACTTTCCGTGGCCGCCAGCCTGATGGTCTCGAGGACGTTTGCAGAGAAACTCGGCGGGGTCCGGGAAGCAGTCGGCAAAGTGATTGAGAGCGAGGAATATGAAGGGTACAAGATGACTGTCGCGGGTGTGTTCGAGGACTTCCCTTATCAGAGTTCCCAGAAATACGACATTCTGCTCTCCATGGAATCGTACGGCAAGAGTTCCACTGAGAATTGGCTCGGCAACGACCGGTACAGAGGATATGTCCGTCTTGCGGAAGGCGTTGATTACAAGATGCTTGACCCTGCAATCCGCCTCATGCAGGAGAAGAACCAGCCGCTTGAGGAGATCGAGAAGTCCGGTTCTAAAATATGGTACTATCTTGCTCCTCTCGCAAATCGGCATACGTCTGAGGATAATGTGAGGAATATGCTGATTATTCTCGGCATTGTCTCTGTGCTTTTGCTTGCTATTTCCCTTCTGAACTATGTCCTGTTCGTGATTTCAGCGATGGTGGCCCGTTCCAGGGAAGTCGGTGTGCGCAAATGCTATGGAGCAGGCACTGCGAACATATACGGAATGATGATGAAGGAGGCAGCTGTTGATGTCATTGCATCCCTTGCCTTTGCCGCCCTGCTGATTCTCGCTTTCCGGACTGTCATAGGTGATCTCGTCGGAGTTCCTGTGGAAGCATTGTTCGTACCCCAGACCATCATTGCCCTTGCAGCAGTCGTGGCAATGGTGTTCATTGTTGCAGCCTTCGTTCCGGCGCGGTTGTATTCCAATATTCCCATTGCATCGGCAATACGCAACTACAAGGAAAACAAGAGAGTATGGAAACTCGCCCTGCTTTTCGCGCAGATATGCGTGTGTACATTCCTTATGACATTGGTCCTGGTAATCGGGCTGCAATACAATAGGGCCATCAACGACAAACCGGGCTATGAATATGAGAATTTGATATTTACAAACCTGAGAGGTACGGATATGTCAGTGCATCAGCCGGTTATTGACAAACTGCGCACGATTCCGGGGATTGAGGATGTCCAGATGAGCTATACAATTCCGATTGAATGGTCCTTGGGAAACAATGTGTTCCTTTGGGAGGACCCGATACGCGAGATTTTCAACATCGCCGACCAGTATGAAGGTACCGAGGGACTATTTGCAATGATGGGAATCCAGTTCATTGAGGGACGATACCCGCAGACTGCGACGGAAGTTGCTGTAAGTGAGAAATTTCTCGAGAAGATGGCTGAATTCCAGGACTGGAGCGACGGTGCAATCGGCAAACAGATTTACATCACGGAACACAGCAACAATGGCCAGGCCTTGACAGTCAGCGGGGTATATAAGGATTACCGCATTCGTAACCTGACCAATCCGGACGAACGGGCGAGTGTGAAGTTCTACGCCAAGGTTGGAGAGGGCTATATGCCATATCTGTTGGCCAAGGTGGACGTGGTTGACAGGGAAATGATGGACAAGGCCGATGCAGTTCTTAAAGAGGCTTTCCCGGAAAGGGAGATTGTCTTCACTGCGTACAAGGATGCAATGAAGGATGCCTATTCGGACGAGAGAAAGATGCGCAATACAGTGATTGCGGGCTGTGTTATATGTATATTGATAGCTTTGTTCGGACTTGTGGGATATGTGCGGGACGAGTCGGAGAGAAGGAGCAAGGAGATGGCTGTCAGGAAGATAAACGGCGCTTCCATACGCGATATTCTCGGACTGTTCGAAGGGGAGATCATGAAGCTTGGAATTGCAGCGACTTTGCTCGCAGATGTAGGTGCATGGTTCGCTGCGAAGGTCTGGTTAGAGAATTTCGCGGAGCGGATTGCCCTCTCTCCACTGATTTTCATTGCGGCCGACGTGCTTATCCTTGTCATTGCAGCCGTCACCGTTGTCCTGAACTGCCTGCGCATTTCCCGTTCAAATCCTGTTGAATCGCTTAAGAATGAATAAATCATGAAAAGTTTCCTGAGATTTTTGAGGAGGAATCCTTATTACACAGTGATCAATGTCCTCGGACTGTCAGTAGCCCTGATGTTCGTGATATTGATAGGGGATTACACATGGCGGCAGTTCAGCACTGACTCTTCACAACCGAACAAGGACAGGATTGTCCTCATGGGACGCTCCGGTGACTATATGTCATGGCCGGAGGAGTCCTGGAAGATTGGCAGGATGTATCCGGAAATCGAGAATACCTGCTGCGTGGTGAGCCAGGGAGGTACTATCAGGTCCGACAAGGAGAGTTTCAGGGATGTGGAAGGGAATCCCATGCTTTTAGTGGACTCGACATTCTTCAATATGTTCTCATACGATTTCGTGGAAGGCAATCCTCGGGACGCCCTGTCATCCCCGGACAGGTGTGTCATCACAGAAAGCCTCGCGGACGCCATTTTCCCGGGCCAGGACCCTATGGGCGAACCGCTCAGGATAATCGGAATGCGCTCGGTATTCATGAACAACGGGACTCAGGATCCATACGACAGCACCCTTGTATATACAGTCAGCGGAGTGGTCAGGGATTTCGACAAAACCGTCCTTCCGAATGACACTAAAATCATCGCCTCCATCAACAGGCATCCGCAGATTCTCGGATACAATATGACACCTCAGTGCTTCGTAAGTACGAGCCACGGATGTTTCAAGACATTTTACCTTCTTCAGAAGGGTGCGGAACTCGATTCCAAGGCTGGCGAGATCTGGTCCACTCTCGTCGAGGACATCCCGATGATGGAGTTTGACGTCGATGTCTCGAAGACGACCGCCTCTTTCACTCCTTTGAGAAAGGTAATGTTCGACGAGCAGAATAATGGATCAGGCCTCGAAAAAGGCAACAAGGGCCTTCTTGTAATATTGCTCAGCGCCGTCATCGCCATTCTGCTTTTCGCCGTCACCAACTATATCAACCTTACGGTGGCGAATACCGGGATGAGAGCCAGGGAAATGGCTACGAGAAGGCTGCTCGGCAGTTCTTCCACAGACGTGATAATCAAACTCGTAGTGGAATCCATCCTTATGGTCCTGATATCCTTCCTCATAGGACTGGGACTTTCATTCCTGTTCCAGGACGACATGGCGTCGATGTTCCGCGGCAGGATAATGCTTGAGAATGACCTGACTCCGGGGACCGCATGCACCTGCATCTGTTTCATCCTCTTTACGGGACTGCTTGCCGGTATCATTCCGGGAATCCAGATTTCTGCATTCAAGCCCGTAGATGTGGTGAAGGGAACTTTCCGGTACAAGTCGAAGATGGTGTTCAGCAGGGCGTTCATAATGCTCCAGAATCTTGTCACTGTCGTGATGCTCACCCTGTCATTGGTGGTTGCACTGCAGATCAACGGACTTGTGAATGCGCCTCTCGGAATCAATACCAGGGATGTGCTTTTCATTTCACCGGATGAACCGGGTGATTCTGAAGCTATATTGTCCACGCTCCGGCAACTACCTTGTGTCGAGAGAATCGGTTTCAGCCGCGGCAGTTGTCTTTCCATGGGAATGTCGTCAATGAGATTGATGAAGGACAAGGAAGGCGACACGCATCTGATATATCAGGCTAGTCTGGACAAGGAGGCGATGGAGATTTACGGAGTGGAGATATTGAATGATTACGGTGCTCCGGAAGGCGCGGCTTACATCAATGAGAGGATGAAGGAGACTCTCGGCATATCTGATTCGGATCGTGAGATTCCGTGGCAGGGAGGAAATACAGAACAGCTCGCCGGTGTCATAAAGAATTTCCACAAGGGGAATATACTCGCAGATATCGGTGAATTCGAGATATATCTCAAGGATCCGGAAACGATGAAGAATCCTGACCTGATAGTCAAGACAGACGGTTCTCCGGAAGCCTTCAGGACCATCAAAGCTGCCGTCGCGGAGGTTCTCACGGACAGGAACGATGTGGACTGGGTTGTGCAGAACCTTGAAGAGGAAGTCGCCTCGCAGTTCGAGGAAGAGAGGAATGTCCTGCATATTGTATTGATGTTCACTGGTATTGCCCTGCTTATCTCAATCTTCGGATTCATCGGGCTTTCGCTCTTCTTCATACGCCAGCGCAGGAACGAGGTTGCAGTCCGGAGAATAATGGGAGGCAGTGTACGTGAGGTGATAGTGCTGATGCTGACCAAGTTCTGTGCTCCGCTCCTGCTGTCCTGCATAGTGGCTGTTCCGTTGGCGTATTATGTTTCGGACAAGTGGTTGCAGGGATTCAGCTACAGGATTCCTTTAAGTGCATGGATTTTCATTCTCACATGCGTGGTTTCACTGCTCATTGCCGTTCTTTCCGTGCTATGGCAGACAGTGCAGGCAGTGATGCGCAACCCGGCAGAGGGTATTAAGACAGAATAATAAACAATTAAATATCAATAAATTATGATTAAAGTTAAAGATCTGTGCAAAGTATTCCGCACAGAAGAAATCGAAACAACTGCATTGAACAATGTATCATTCGAAATCGGCGACGGAGAATTCGTTGCTATCATGGGCCCTTCAGGATGCGGCAAATCCACATTGCTGAACATCCTCGGCCTCCTCGACAATCCGACCGGCGGCAGCTACGAACTCCTCGGCCAGGAGGTTTCCAAACTCAAGGAAAAGGACCGTACCAAATTCCGCAAGGGCAATATCGGATTCGTGTTCCAGAGCTTCAACCTCATCGACGAACTCAATGTGTTCGAGAATGTGGAACTGCCTCTGAGATACCTCAATATCGGTGCTGCGGAGCGCAAGAAACGTGTAACTGACATCCTCAAGAGAATGAGCATCAGCCACAGGGCCCAGCATTTCCCGCAGCAGCTCTCGGGTGGCCAGCAGCAGAGGGTTGCAATCGCTCGTGCAGTGGTCTCCAATCCGAAACTCATCCTGGCCGACGAGCCTACCGGTAACCTCGACTCCAAGAACGGACGTGAAGTGATGGACCTTCTCAGCGAACTCAACACCGAGGGTACGACCATCGTCATGGTGACCCACTCGCAGAAAGATGCTGCCGTCGCCCAGCGCATCATCAACCTCTTCGACGGTGAAATCGTCAGCGATGTCCAGAATGAGCTGTAAAGAAAATATACAATGTCAATAAGAAATTTCACAGGCGGGAAAAGCAATGCTGCGGCAACGGTCCTGAATATAATCGGGATGGCCATGGCGTTCGCGTCCCTGTACATAATCATGGTCCAGGTCAATTTCGACCTGGGATACAACCGCAAGATAAAAGACTCGGACAGGATTTTTGTGATTACAGTGCCGGACTGGTACACGCCCGGGAACTGGATGCCATGGCTTTCCAGGCCTCTGTGCGAGTCGGTAATCGACAACGTCCCGTGCGTGGAATATGGCGGGACATCCGCGTTGGTGCATACATTCCAGGACAGGTATAGCCGCAACGAAGACGGAAGCGGGGCCTTTTTCCTCAATCGTAGCAATCTTTCTGTCGGGGCATTGAAGGTGTTCGGAGTGGAAGCCGTGGAAGGCAGCATGGACAATCTCGCCCCGTGGACTGACATTGTCATTTCCGATACGAAGGCAAAGGAGACCGGGCTCCATGCTGGCGACGTGCTTTATAGCAATATAAACGGCAAGACGCAGCAGTACAATGTTGCAGCCGTTTACAGGCATTTCCCGAAGAACTGTGACCTCCATGCCGCCGATTGTTTCGTGAACATCGGGGACGAGTCCATCGACGAGTTCAGCGAGTGGAGCTATCCGTATTTCGTGAAACTCCGTTCGGAGGAGGACAAGGAGGAGTTCGAGCAGCAGGCCTTCGACCATATTGTGAAGACATTTCTGAATATGGCGGAGGAGGAAGGTGTAGAAGTATCCGATAAAGACATCGAGGAAAGCAAATCCAGACTGAAAATCAAGCTCTTCCCGTTCAAGGACATGTATTTCGAGAAGACCCTGTCCAGTCCCGGGATCAGCGGCAGCAAGACCACGACCTATACGCTTTTTGCCATAGCAATCCTCGTGATTGCCATCGCATTCATCAATTTCATAAACTTCTTCTTCGCACTCGTGCCGGTACGCCTCAAATCTGTGAATACCAGGAAGATACTCGGAACATCACGCGGCAGGCTCGTCGCAGGACTTGTATCCGAGTCGGTGGTGATGATTGCGATTGCACTTGCTTTGGCTTCCGGCCTCGTCAAACTGTTCTGCAGCAGTACACTGGCTTCCCTGATTACGTGCAATGCCCTGATTTCCAATAATATCGATGTGGCTGTATATACTGTCACCGGAGGCATTGTCCTCGCTGTCATATCATCACTTTACCCAGCCCTGTATATTACTTCTTTCGCTCCTGCATTCGCCTTGAAAGGCAGTTTCGGAACGGCTTCCAAGGGCAAGGTTTTCAGGTACGGGCTCATCTGTTTCCAGTTCGTGGTGTCCATCGTGCTGATAATCAGTGCATGCTTCGTGACTATGCAGAGGCAGTACATGCTTCGCTATGATATGGGATTCGACCGCAGCCATCTGCTTCAGGTCTATACGTCATACAAGATTGCAGATATGAGGAAAACATCCTCCTCCGCTTGATAGCGAATCCGGACATAGCCGATGTCACATGGGCCAACGGCGATATTGTCGCATCCGGAAGAATGGGCTGGGGCAGGGAATTCAAGGGCGAACGGGTCAATTTCCAATGTTATCCCGTGAGTTGGAATTTCCTGGGATTCATGGGAATAGACATCGTGGAAGGACGTGATTTCACCGAAAATGACGAGATCTGCGAGAACGGAGTCTTCATTTTCAATGAGGCTGCCCGGGATAAATTCGGCCTGACCCTTGAAGACAAGATGCCAGGTCATCAGGGTGAAACGGAAATCGCCGGATTCTGCAAGAACTTCAACTACAGGCCATTGTCCAAGAGCGTTGAGCCGTCGCCCTCTACATTTTCGGAAAGAATTCGTGGAAATCCCTCAATACTCTCTACGTAAGGACACGGCCCGGTGCCGACTTGCCTTCAGTCATGGACTGGATCAAGACGCAGCTAAATGAACTGGACCCTTCTGTCCCGAAGGACGAGATAGATGTGTCTTTCTTCGACAGCAAGCTCGACTCACAGTACGGACGGGAACGTAAGATGTCACATATATTGTTGCTTTTCACGTTGTTAGCTATTGTCATCTCCCTTATGGTAGTATTCGGTCTCGTGATGTTCGAGGCCGAATACAGACGCAAGGAGATAGGTATCAGGAGGGTGAACGGGGCCACTGTAGGGGACGTGCTCGCGATGTTCAATGTCAGGTTCGTGAGGATTGTCCTGATATGTTTTGTCGTGGCAGCCCCTCTCAGCTGGTACGTCAGCGACCTGTATCTCAGCACATTTGCTTACCGTATGCCGATGCACTGGTGGATATTCGCATTGTCCCTCGCCGTAGTGCTCGCCATCACTCTTGCCGTGGTGACCATGAGGAGCATGTCAGCCGCCCTTTCCGACCCTGTCAACTCCCTGAAAAACGAGTGATTGTACTTACCTGACCGGTATCTGGATCACGGACATCCATTTTTCGGGATCTTCAGTGTTCCAGATGCCGTCCACGAAACTGCATCGGGCTTCTCCGGCAATCTCAAGCCCGTTCTGCTCGATGTAGGCATAGATTTCGGCATATCCTTCCGGCAGCCTGTCGTACGGTCCGTAAACTTTCATGCATACGGCTTTCGGCACGGCTGCCACTGTTCTGAACCTGAGCACTCCGTGAGATGTGTTCGCATCCACTGCCTGTGCCCCTTCCGGGATCCTGTCGATCTGCTCGCAGTATTCGAGATCCTTTCCGGCCTCTTTGTGCTCTTCATCGTGGTCGATGACATAGCAATAACCCGGCTCCGGGCATGTGCAGCCTGCCTTGGCCATTTCCGGTCCGATTACCTCCGGGCAAAGGCCCATCAATGAGGTCCATCCGTCCACTTCTGCCCTGTAGGAAGCCACCGTTATTTCAGGAAATGATGTAGTGTAGAATTTTTCCATTTCTTCTTTCTTTTTTCGAGAGTCCAGCATTTTCTGCAGGGCCTCTTTCCTGCGGCCGAGCCTGGCGAGTTCAGACTCGCATTCCGCGAGCTTTTCCCTGAGCATTTCCGGGTCCGGCTCGAAGAACATCGTGCAGTTTCCGTCTCCTGTCTCCCAGGATAGCTCGTAAATCTCATCCAGGCTCAGTCCTAGATCCTTGAGGGCCCGTATCCGCATCATGACCTGCATCTGGGATACTGTGTAATACCGGTATCCGGACCATTGGTCGACCTCCTCGGGCTTCAGCAGCCCGGTCTTCTCGTAATGGCGCAGTGTCTTGACAGTCACTCCGCAGAGTTTGGAGAACTCTCCGATTGATAATTTGATTCTTTTGTCCATAAAATAAGCGCTTCTTCATGTTCGGATGCAAATATAATGTATGTCCTCAGGTACGAGTCAATACTTTTCTTCAAAAATTCGCCACAAATATGCGGGAATCGCCACATTAACCGTCTCACGGGGCCAATCACCACAGAATTGTTCCGGTTCGCCACAATCATTTCGGATTTCCGGGGGCTGGAAGTACATTTGTGTACGAAAAATGAAATGTACTAAAACCAATCTTGCAATGATTGAAAGATTTTTGAACCAGACTGCCTTCACGAGCCAGGAGGATTTCATCAGGAATTTCCACATCAATGTCCCTGAGAATTTCAACTTCGCATACGACGTCATGGACGTATGGGCGGAAGAAGCCCCGGAAAAGCTGGCCCTTCTTTGGACCAATGACAAAGGCGAGTGTATCCGTTTCACATTCCGCGACATCAAGGAACAGTCTGACAGGACGGCATCCTATTTCCGTTCTTTAGGCATCGGCAAGGGAGATATGGTCATGCTGATGCTCAAGCGCCGTTATGAGTTCTGGCTCTCTATGATGGCATTGAGCAAACTGGGCGCCGTAGCCATACCTGCAACCCACATGCTTACAGAGAAAGACATAATATACCGTAACAACAGGGCGGACATCAAGGCTATCGTCTGTGCAGGGGAGACCCAGATCATGGACCATGTGCTCAAATCCCTCCCGGAGAGTCCTTCGGTCAGTATTCTGGTCAGCATCGGACCTGAAGTTCCTGAAGGGTTTCACGATTTCCACAAGGAGTGGGTTTCGGCTCCCGAGTTCGTCCGTCCCGAACATGTAAATGACAATGACGATATCCTCCTGATGTATTTTACCAGCGGCACCAGCGGAGAGCCGAAAATGGTGGCCCATCCGCATACCTATGCGCTCGGCCATCTAGTTACAGGGGTTTATTGGCACAATCTTGACGAGACCAGTCTTCATCTGACGATTGCGGATACCGGATGGGGCAAGGCGGTTTGGGGAAAATTGTACGGACAGTGGTTTGCGGGTTCCACTGTATTTGTTTATGACCATGAAAAATTCACTCCTTCCGACATCCTTCACAAGATTGAGCAATATCACATTACATCCCTCTGTGCTCCTCCGACGGTGTACAGGTTTCTGATTCAGGAGGATTTTTCCAAATACGACCTCTCTTCTCTCCGTTATTGCTGTACTGCCGGTGAAGCTCTGAACGGGGCTGTCTATGACAAGTTCCACGAGCTTACCGGAATCAAGCTCAGGGAGGGATTCGGGCAGACCGAGACTACAATGACTCTCGGTACTTTCCCTTGGATGGAGCCGAAGCCGGGCAGCATGGGAGTTCCAAATCCGCAGTATGACATTGACCTTATCCTTCCTGACGGCACTTCGGCGAAGCCGGGCGAACGCGGAGAGATAGTGGTACGGACAGACCGCGGCAGGCCTCTCGGACTGTTCAAGGAATATTATCGTGACCCGGAGCTGACGGAGAAGGCCTGGCACGACGGACTTTACCATACGGGTGACGTGGCCTGGAGGGACGAGGACGGATATTTCTGGTTCATAGGCAGAAACGACGATGTCATCAAGAGCAGCGGATACAGGATCAGTCCTTTCGAGGTCGAGAGTGTGCTCATGAAGCATCCGGCCGTGGTGGAATGCGCGGTGACAGGTGTTCCGGACGAAGTCAGGGGAATGATAGTGAAGGCAACCATCGTCCTGGGGAAGGAATGGCGCAGGAAAGCAGGGCCCGAGCTCGTCAAGGAAATCCAGACTTTCGTCAAGACAAATACAGCCCCTTACAAGTATCCGCGCTCGATTGAGTTCGTGAAGGCTCTTCCGAAGACCATCAGCGGCAAGATCCGCCGTGTGGAAATCCGTGAGAACGACAAGAGGGTTTCCCTGTTCGCTTCCCTCTGCAATGCCCCTGCGTGGTCAGCCCACAATGTCGGCTGGGTCGAGTCTCTATTGTAGCTGATAACTGATTTTATCATGGAAAGAAAGGATATCGGAATCCTCGCAAATGAGGATATATTCAAGCTTGTAGGAAAGGAGTGGATGTTGGTGACTGCCGGCACGACCGCTGGTTTCAATACAATGACGGCTTCATGGGGTTGCCTCGGATGGCTGTGGAATAAGCCGGTTGCGGTGGTGTTCGTCAGGCCTGAGCGCTATACCCACGATTTCATAGAGGACAATGCCAGGATGACCCTAAGTTTCTTCGGTGAAAATTGCCGCAAGGCCCTGCAAATCTGCGGAACCAAGTCAGGAAGGGACTGTGACAAGGTTGCCGAGGCTGGCCTCCATCCGGTATCTTTGGAAGGTGGCGAGGTGGGATTCGCCGAGGCCCGTCTGACACTTGTATGCCGCAAACTGTTCAAAAGCGAAATGCTTCCGGAGAATTTCATTGACCCGGAGGTGCTCTCCACCTGGTATCATGACCGTCCGGGAGGCAGCCTTTATTCTATCTATATTGCTGAAATAGAGGAAGTTTATTCCGAATAGCGCAATCTGTGCGTGGCCAGGATAACGAGGAAGACCAGGCCCCTCAGGATGATGTACGTATCCGCCGAGACCGGCACTTACCAGCCGCACTACGTGGGAATCTGATAAAAATGGCCCGGAGCGAACGGCGTTGAAGTATATGTGGACGGCAAGAAATCGACAGTCGGGAAAATGGGCAAGATCAAGCCTGAGGAAATCGCCTCGATGACAGTATATCGTGCCGGAAGCCCTGAGACAGCAAAATACACCGACAGCAAGGACAAAAATGTCATCATTGTTGAATTGAAAAATTAAAGCTTGTTTTGCTTCATCTTCCTGCGCGGAAATTTTCCGGACTGAACTGGTGCATGTATGGAGATTAGGTTGTAACTTTGGGGAAATGAACCGAAGAAATATGAGAAGAATTGTCATTGCAATCATTTCAGTCCTGGCGGGTGCTACATTGGCAGCCCAGCCAGCGCAGGGAAGTTTTACCCAGACCTGGACAAAAGGTCCGGACTGGCTTCGCGACGGTGTGATTTATCAGGTGTATCCGTCTTCCTACAAGGATTCGGACGGAAACGGTATCGGGGACATCAGGGGAGTCATTTCCGAACTTGATTATATCGAAAGCCTCGGTGTCAGGGCCATCTGGTTCAATCCGCTGTTCGTCTCGGGGTGGATTGACGGAGGATACGATGTCATAGACTTTTACCGTGTCGATCCCCGTTTCGGAACGAACAACGACCTGGTTGAACTTATACGTAAAGCCCATGATAAAGGTATCAAGGTGATGCTGGATCTGGTTGCCGGCCATACATCGGACAAGCATCCATGGTTCCTGCAAAGCGCAGAGGACACGAATCTTCAGTATTCCGATTATTATATATGGTCTGACCGTCTTCCTGACAAGAAAGCCGAGCAGGACCTTGAGACAATGTTGAAGGACCCTGACTATATGCAGAATACCCTCGGCAAATGGATGAAGAGCGGCTATCCGAGGGACAAGTATTATTACAAGAATTTCTATGCCTGCCAGCCGGCCCTGAATTACGGTTTCGCCAATCCTGATCCCGATCATCCGTGGGAACAGGGGGTCGATGCTCCGGGGCCGAGGGCTGTCCGGCAGGAGCTGAAGGACATTATTGCATTCTGGTACGACAAGGGAGTGGACGGATTCCGCGTTGACATGGCCAGCAGTCTGGTGAAGAATGACAAGGACAAGAAAGAGATTCTCAATCTCTGGCGGGAGGTTCGGGAATGGTCTGACAAGAATTATCCTGATCATGTGCTGATGGCTGAATGGGGTTCTCCAAAATATTGTCTCGCAGCAGGTTACAATGTTGATATGGATTTGAACAACACGAAGGGGCATAACCGCAGGCTGTATTTTGACCGCAAGCATCAGGCTGACGGCGGCGTTTATTTCTCGCTTGACGGAGGGCAGCCTTCAGTACGTGACCTTTACGGTAATCCATGGCCGGAGGACAAGATAGACAGGACGACGACTCCTGCCGATATGTTGAAGGAGTATTATGACTATTTCACTGACTGTGTGGAAAGTACATCGGAGATGGGTTATTTCGCGACGATTTCCGGCAACCACGATCATCTGCGCATAAACGTAGGGCCGAGGAATACTCCGGAACAGCTCAAAGTGATGTTGTCCTGGATTCTGACCATGCCTCTGCCGATTCTGTATTACGGTGATGAAATCGGAATGCGTTCGCTGGTGGACATGCCGAATGTCGAAGGTGCGAACCATAACGGCAAGGAACGTGCCGGTGCGCGTACCCCGATGCAATGGAATTCCGGGGTCAATGCCGGTTTCAGCACGTGCAGCCCTGATGACATTTATCTGCCGGTATGCCCTGAATGGACCCCGGCTAATTCTTATCCCCAGTATCTTGCCTGGAAAAAAGAATATGCCTGCGGTCGGGCCGGAACAACGGCTCCGGGCAACATCACTGTGGAGTCCCAGGATGATGATCCTAATTCTCTGTTGAACTGGACAAGGTCATTGATTGCCCTTCGGAAAGAGCACGGGGCATTGTGGGCAGACAGCCGTTTCATTCCTATTTTCAATGCAGAAAATCCTTATCCGATGGTATATTTGCGTACTGACGGCGAGGAGTCGATTCTGGTGGCATTGAACCCTACCGCGGAATCCCGCAAGCTCTCCCTTTCGTCCGAAATCTCAGCATTCCGTCATGAGACCGCCGGCATGAAAGGCAACGTTGCTCCTCTCCTTTCCACCGGCAAGGCCTCCTACCGGTGCACCTCCTCCTGTGACAACCTCACTCTCGGCCCGGTCTCCGGAATCGTCATCAGGCTTTAGGCGTCCGCCGAAAGATTTGCTTGTCTCCACGAAAAATGCCTCTCAGGGTATCTGGGGCATTTTCAGTGAAGATGGGCGACCTATGGTTTGAAAGGCGGAAAATACCAGATATGAGTCCGGCCTCAGGTTCTCGGATGCCCAGGCCCTGTGCTGGTCCGATGTCAAAGCCGACCATCTGGAGGTCACCACCATCAAGACCGCCGACAGCGTACAGATTGAAATCAACGATGTGACCCGGAGCCTTCTGGAGAAATACAGGGCTATCCCGATGAAGAACAACCGTGTCCTTCCCCAGTACACCAACCAGGCGATGAACCGCGAACTCAAGCAGCTCTGCAAGATGGCGGGAATTGACGAGCCGATACGTATCACTACATACAAGGGCAGCATCCGTCTTGATGAAGTCCATCCGAAATGGGCACTGGTCGGCTCCCACACCGGCCGCAAGACCTTCATCGTCCAGGCCCTCTCCCGCGGCATCCCGCCCAACATCGTGATGAAATGGACCGGCCACTCCGACTACAAGGCGATGAAACCCTACATCGACATCGTCGACAGCATCAAGGCCAGCGAGATGTCCAAGATGAATTTTCTGGATTGAGCTGGAACAGGTTTGGAGTTTAGGTTGTAACTTTGCCATATTGTATTGAAAACTCACCAATATTTATTAAATTACGCACGTAAATGTATAATGCTATGGAAGAAACCACTTGTCCGGTCCGAGATAGGATAGAATACATCATCGCATTCATAAATGAATTCGGTCAGCGCTTCGGCCTAACCGATTTGCAGGCATATCGTTACCTGAAGGCCTACGGAGCCATAACAAATATCGACAAACACTACGGTGCCTTGCATACACAGGATTTCCGGGGTAATGTGGAAGACGTGGCGACTTATTGCAGAAGAATGGGAGGACAGTTGTAATGATACTCTACCACGGATCCAACGTCGCTATCGACGTTATCGACCTTTCCAAATCACGCCCTGGAAAAGACTTTGGCAAGGGCTTTTATCTTTCAGCCGAGAAGCAGCAAGCCATTGAAATGGCCGAAAGTAAGGTTGCCTTCCTCGGTGGAGAGCCCATAGTAACGGAATTCGAATTTGATAGCAACATTATTGCGTCAGGTAAGTTGAATGTCAAGACTTTTAATGAATATTCAGAAGATTGGGCCAGGTTTGTCTATGACAACAGGGAGAACTTCTCAGACAAACCTATTCATGATTATGATATCATCTACGGTCCCATAGCCAATGATAAAGTTGGTGCACAGATTCGCAATTTCAAGAATGGCAACATCAATCTCGACGAGCTCTTGCGCCGCATCAAATATCTCAAAGGCATAACCTTTCAATACTATTTCGGCACAGAGGCTGCTATACAAACTCTTCATAAGTTATGAGCGAACACTTCCAATACCTTAAAGAAGGACTTGTCGCCGATCTTGTGGATCGAGTGATGACCGAATACCACCTGGACCTTGAGAAGGCTCTCGATGTTGTATATTCTTCTGAAATTTTCCAGAAACTCTCCGACCCTGCCACCGGCCTTTTCAAAGAAGGCCCGGCATACATCTACTCCTACCTTAAAGACGAACTCGGAAAAGGAAAAATTTAAGCAAAGAGTTCATCTGCCGCAATTTCGGTCTTCAGAAGATGTTTTCATTCATTGGATATGTGGAAAGGGCCGGCAGCGGCGCGGATACCATCACCAAAGGATGGAAAGAGAACAATTGGCCAAAGCCGCAGATTCGGGAGATTTATGACCCGGACAGAGTGGAGATGGTGTTGAGCTTACATGGACTGGAAGGTAATATGGGTAAAGATGAAACTACCCATAAAACTACCCAGAAAACTCGTGAAATTATCCTTAATGCCCTTGAGAAATCTCCAGATTTGACAAATAAAGAACTTGCAGATATTTGTGGTATTTCTATTGATGGAATAAAGTATCAAATTAAACAGATGCGGACTTTAGGATTGATTCGCCGCGTCGGGCCGGATAAAGGCGGCCACTGGGAAGTAATAAA
>SAMEA3663026__coassemble_602_pt1 | contig 16226 bp, 14 predicted proteins | sample SAMEA3663026__metabat2_low_PE_017 | metagenome-assembled genome bin SAMEA3663026 (sample SAMEA3663026) | pig gut metagenome | biome: pig gut; feature: pig-associated habitat; material: faeces | place: France | collected 2012
CTGTCCGCTCCCGTAACGCTTATCCCCGCTATCTCGTAGGTCTTGCGCTGATAGTATCCGAATGATCCGGTCAGGCGGTTGTTGAACGCGCCTATGTCAAGACCGACTTCCCAGGTACGGCTCCTCTCCCATGTGAGGGATGAAGATACGAGGCTCGGCTGGCCTGCAATGTTTGGCTTGGCGTCGTTGACAATCCAGCTGCCGCCTTTCGGAGTATAGCTCATTGAAGGATAGAAAGGATAGAGGCTGTCGGTGTTCTGGTTACCGAGCTCACCCCATGATCCCCTGAGTTTCAATACGTTCACCCATTTCGTGAAGTCTTCCCAGAATCCTTCTCTTGCGATGTTCCAACCTGCGGAGAATGAAGGGAAGAGGTTCCAGCGGTTCTCGCGGAGGAATCTTGAAGATCCGTCATAACGGAGATTGGCCTCGAAAAGATAGCGTCCTGCATAGTCATAGTTGATACGGCCGAAGAAACCTGCAGTGGTCCAAGTGGAATATCCTCCGGATACCGTAGGATTGGATGCAGTGGTGTCGAGTGTAGGAAGACCTGCGATGATTCCGTACTGCTGTCCCGTGAGAGTACGTCCATGCCAGTATTCGCTCTGGAATCCGACCATCACCTTGAGGTTGTGGTCTCCGAACGAATGGCTGTAGTCGGCGTAAATATTAGGGTTGAAATAATTGCTCTTGTTGTTGTACTCCCTGACTGCGGAATTCGCATTGAAGTCCACGAAAGGATTGCCGCTGGCGTCATAGCCGTAGGTGGTCTGCCAGTCCGTATGGGAGTTGTCATTGATGATGCGGTAGTTCAGCTCCGCATTGATATTCAGGCCTTTGAGAGGTGTTGCACGAAGGGCGAGATGCTGTGAGAATACATCACTCTGGGTCTTGTACATACCACCGTTCATCAATCTCTCGATATAGGACTCCGGAACCCAATGTCCGTTAGGGTCCTTGGTAGGGATGATAGGCCAGTAGCGGCACATGTTGTGGTAGAACTCGTCAGTACCATTTACCATCACTGAAGGCGCCTCGTAATCGACGCGGGTGAAGCGGGTGCTGTAGGTGAGGTTCAGCCATTTGGTGATGTCGGCGTCGATTCTGCCGGTAGCGGAATAACGCTGCTTGTTGTCATCTCCATGGCGGAGGATACCGTCCTGATTGAGATAATTGGCCGAGAAATAATATCTTATCTTCTCACTTCCGCCGTTGACGCTCAATGTGTGCTCATGTGAGAAGCTGTTTCCGAACTGCTCCTTGAGCCAGTCCGTGTTGGCTATAGGGAGAATGTCGTTCGAATCCCATACCTCCCAACGGTTGTTGGAGTTCTTGAACATCGTCTGCATCGAAGGGTCCTTCTGGGCTGCCTTGATGTCAGCGAGCTTCTTCTCGGAGAACCATGCTCCGTTTCCGGAATTGATGCTGGCCGTATTCATATAGACTGCCCAGGAGTAGGAGTCCATCATGTCAGGCATATTGAGAGGGGAATTGAAACGGAAGCTGTTGTTGTAGTTCACTACGGTCTTGCCTTCCTTTCCGCTCTTGGTGGTGACGAGGATGACACCGCCCGCAGCTCTCGAACCGTAGATTGATGATGCGGAAGCGTCCTTCAGCACGGAAATGTTCTCAACGTCCTGGGGGTTCAGTGACTCGAGGGTTCCTTCCATACCGTCAATGAGGATGAGAGGTGTCACGGATGATCCTGAGCCGATAGTTCCGATACCGCGGATATTGATGCTCTTGTTGGAGTTCAGGGTACCTCCGCTGCTCGGGGTCGAGAGGGTCATACCGGCAACGACTCCCTGGAGAGCGTCCGTAACGGAGTTCACCGGACGGGATGTGATGTCCTTGGAGCTGACAGTGGAGACGGCACCTGTGGCATTGACTTTTTTCTGGGTACCGAAGCCGACTACCACGACCTCTTCGAGAAGCATGTTGTCTTCAGCGAGGACGACTTTCAGCGGATTGCCGTCCCATACTATTTCCTGGGTCACATAGCTGATGCATGAAATCACAAGGACGTCGCCCGGATTGACACCGCCGAGAGAGAAGTTGCCGTCGATGTCGGTGACTGTTCCCTTGGTCGTTCCCTTGACCTGGATAGAGGCTCCTATGACTGTCTGCCCGCTTGCGTCATATACGACACCTGTGCAGACGTTTTCTTGTTGTGCACCGAATGAATTCTCATTCTCCGCTGCAGCGAGGTCCGACAGAGCGGCGCCTCCTGTCCATGCGATGCAGCACAACAGAATGCAGATTGTTTTTGTGCTCTTCAACATAAGTTTAATTTTTAGATTGATTAATAGTTGATAAACACATCTGTAACGTGTTGTTTTGATGTTATAGATAATGTGGTTTAAATGTGTGTTATTATGTTATTGTGGTTTAACTGTCTTCAGCCTGTCAATCATCTATCTGCAGCAGCAAATGTAAATAAAAAAATTCAAAATGAAATATTCCGCTGAATATTTTTTCAATGTCACGTTTCCGGCCTCAAAATGAAAGGCTGGAGACGTCCTCTACGGCATCTCCAGCCCTCACTATTCCCACCTTTGAGCGGGATATCTATTCGGTCAGTTTCCTGTGCATCATCACGGATTATACTCCGCAGACGCTGTATATGTCTTTCCATTGCACGAGATTGAAAATACAGCAGTAACAGGAGCGTGGATACCTGCCAACGGTATGGTTATCGTCCAGCCTGCAGACTTGCCGGTTTCCAAGTCGGTGTTTAAACTAATTGTGTTGGTCTTGTTACCGTTTTCCCCGTCGACAAGATAAATACTGTCAACTGTGACTGTCTGGCCGGTATTATTCATTACAGTCCAATTAATTTTACTTCCATAACGGATCAGATTGTCAACCATCATGAATGAGCCGCCTGAACAATATACCCGGATACCATCCATGAATGTCTTGACAGTCACTTTGCAATTGGCAGAATACTTCCCATCCTCCGAGCTTACGGTGATTATCGTTTCTCCTTTGGAAACTGCTGACACTAACCCGTAAAAATTAACAGTGGCAACTCCAGGATTCGAGCTGGACCACTTCAATTCCCCGCTTACGTTGGTAGCATAACCAATCTTGACAGTTTCATCATCCATAATAGTGACAGAGGTCTTGTCAAGAACAATGTAGTATTTTGGTTCCTGATGTATCGTAAATACAAGCGTACCCCCCTCTTCTCCATTTATAGTGACGATTCCCTCCCGGTTTTGATAAGTGTCATTAGGGGCAACTGTAATGCATAAATTATCTTTAACTAGGGACTTTGTCTCGGACGTCACTGTTATCCAGGAGACAGAGGAAACGATGCTGATATCCATGTTTCGAGATATCGACACATTGATTTCCTGTCCATCCGATCCAATCCAATATTCCGTCGTAGATGACGTAGAAAGAATTCCTTCCTCAAATGCCAGGATCTCCATAATTGTCTTGCCATTGCTCTTGGCCACGACAAGTACATTGCCATTATGATTGGCGCCAATAAAAGTAACTTCAATAGTACCCGACGTAGTACCTTTCAAATATACTTTTGTGGCAATATTGCTATCGGAAAAGGTCACAACGTTCAAATCATCCCCAGCAGCAATTACATTAAACGGGATAGTCATTGTTTCTGATGCAGGATGAAATGCCGTATTATCAAAAGACAATGCAAATCTGCTCTCTTTCGGAATGTTAATTGACGTTCCATCAGCCAGGACAATATATACATATTCATCATCCTGGCTGACGCTTTTGAAGAATGAGTCACCATCTTCTCCCGTTGCCTTCGCAAGCCGGACCCATGTTTTGCCATTGTCAGAGCTCAGATACCAATACTCATTTTCTATCTTGAGCAAAGGCGTGACACCATCATTTCCATCAATTGCCGTGGCACGAACCTTTTTCCCATTGGAATCAAGAAGCCAATCTCCATTTAACATCCAGTACCACTGTCCGTCTGTATCCTGCCGGACTGAAATAGCCGGTGTGGATCCATCCTTCCCGTGGTTGAGCGTGATGCTTGAATTGTCAGAAAATGTGATGACATAGCCAGTTGATGTGGAGGAAACATCAGTAATTTTTTTCTGGGCCTGTACCGCATCAAGAATTGCCTTGAGTGATGCTATGTTAGAGTTCATTTCATCACAACGTTTTTCCAAGGCTTGAATTCTGGACTCCAATGATTCAATGTCATTTTTCAAGGCTGTATCATCATACTTTGAGCAGCCTGCCAACGTAATGGCTGTCAAGGCTGCCATCACAAAATACAAACAAGTTCTGGTTTTCATAAAAAGAAGTATCTTGGTTAATTGTCAGACCTGGTGATCTTTCCTGTCGTCGCATCGCGGAAGCTGCTCTCGCCGAAGACCTTTTTCATGGCGTCAATCTGCTTCCGGCAAGACGGCGAATTCAACTTGCAAATGCAATCGAATTCTAATTTGTTAATATTGAATTAAATTTCTCATTTGGTGTGAGATAACCGAGTCGCTTTCTGGTTCTGTTGTTCAGTTTGGTTTCAACCCAGCTGACAAACTCGTCAGTTATTTCACTGATGTCCGTCCCTTTGGGGATGTATTGCCTTATGAGTCCGTTCGTGTTCTCATTGGCTCCACGTTCCCAAGAATGGTAAGGCTTACAAAAATAGAAAGAAATTTGTAATTCCTTTGCTATTTCCTTTCTGCTTTTCCCTTCTTGTAGCATCAAGGGAAGTCCATATCTTTGTTCACGGGTTAAGTGTTTCATATTTACAACTGATTTCGGTAGGAGGTTTGACGGAGTAAAGTAACCACTTTTATCCCATTCAGTAGAGCATGAGAGAGAATTTTCCTCTCTGCTCACTGAAATTATCTCAAACCGATAATTCCGTTGCATTTATTAGTTGAATTTGCGCTTTCGCCTATAGTATTTTCATCGCAATTGCCGCGCAGGCCTCTGCGTCAGCGAGGGCATGGTGGTGGTCCTGGAGGTCGTAGCCGCAGGCGGCAGCGACGGTGGGGAGACGGTGGTTGGGCAGGAGGCGGCCGAAATGGCTGCGGGAGGCGGCAAGGGTGTCGTGGAACTCGTAGTCCGGGTAGTCCATACGATATACCTGGAAAGCGGCTTTGAGACAACCCTCGTCGAAACCGGAGTTGTGCGCCACGAGCGGCAGCCCCTCTATGAGCGGCTCGACTTTCTCCCACACACATGGAAACACCGGAGCATCCTCGGTGTCATCAGGACCCAGCCCGTGGACCTGCTGGCAGAACCACTGGTAATATTCCGGTTCCGGATGTATCAGGCTGTAGAATGAATCGACTATCTGCCCGTCACGTACAATGACCACTCCCACGGAGCATACGCTGGACGGCTCCTCATTGGCTGTCTCGAAGTCAATCGCTGCAAAATTTTTCATTTCCTGCTGTAGATTTTCACCATTCCCGATGCTATGCCGGCAATCTCGTCGCGCAGGCTTTCCGGCGCGAGGACCTCGACATCTTTCCCGTGAGAGAGTATCTCCTGGATAAAGTCCAATGTAGGGGATATGAAATATGAGAAGACCGGATATCCGTCCACCGGCTCCAACTCCTTCTGGCTGTGATGGACAGGAAGGGTACGGAAATAATTGGCCTGGTACGGGTCGACCTTGATGGTCACTTCCACAGGTTCATAGCCTATGATTATCCCGAAATATCCGCTGAAGTAACTCTCCGCGTCGAAATCCTCCGGAATCTCGTAAGGCTCATCCAGTTCTTCCATGTCCACGAACCGGTCGAGGGCATATACTCGCATCCCCCTATTGCTGTTTCCGAGCATGTACCATCTCTTCCGGAAATACTTCACGCAGTATGCCCGGACCGGGAAACTGCTTGCTTCCTGATTGTAGAAACTCTTGTAAGTCAAGCTGATAGTACGGCCTGCCCGCATTGCGCTGATGACCTCAGTCAGGAATTTCTCACCGGACGGGGCCTTCTCGACCAGAATGCGGTTCTTCATGTCGGCATTTTCCTGCAGGACATTGTTGAGACAGAGGGTGTGGAGCATCCACTTGGCCGTACTGTCCCCGTCCATGTCAGAAGCTGACAGGTAAAATCCCAATGACCTGTCGTTCTTGATCTCGATTCCGAAGATGTCGAAGATGGCATCCCTGTGGTTGAAGAATGTCCTTTCTGAAAGAGGGCTCCGTGTTTCGTTCAGAGGGCTCTTCTGCCATTCTTTGCTTATATCCTTGAGAGAGATGTAGCCTCTCCTGCTGATGAGGTCAATCAGCCAGATGTACCGTTTGAAGAAATTCTTTGCCATGCTGATATTTGTTTATTCAAGTTTCGCAAGTCGCAAATTGCTGCAAATTGCTGCGAATGCTGCGAATATAGCGATTTCTACTGAAAAAATATGGCAGTTAGAAGCCGATTTTCCTGGTTGCAGCACTGCGGCCCATCCGTTCCTCGCCGCAAAGGCGGTCAATCGCGTCGAAATCCGGGGCGGTTCCTTCCAGAACCTCCTTCATCGTGACCTTTCGGACGATATTGTCAATCTCACCTCCGCTGAAATCGTAAGCCTCGGAAAGACGTACCGCATCTTCTCCGCTCAACGACGGAAGCTTGTCCATCCATATATGGCTCCTGGCTTCGACAGACGGCTTCTCGAGCTTGATCTTGAAGAGGAAACGGCGTTCGAAAGCCGAATCGAGATTAGTCGCAAGATTGGTCGTAGCAACGAGTATTCCGTCGAGTTTCTCCATCTCCTCGAGCAGGATGTTCTGGATGGTGTTCTCAGTCTGGTCCACGCTGGATCCCCTGCTGATGTCCTTCCTTTTGGAGAAAAGGCCGTCGGCTTCGTTGAACAGCAATATCGGCTTGATCTTGCTGCGCTTGCACTGGTTGCGGTAACGGGTGAAAATCTCTTTCACGATCTTCTCGCTCTCACCGTACCACATGCTCTTCGACGCGCTCAGGTCCACGTGGACGATGTCCCTTCCGGTTTCCCTCGCCCATTGCATCACGGACTCGGTCTTGCCTGTTCCGGGAGCCCCGTAAAGCAGAACGGCAATGCCCTTGGAGAGGCCTTTCGCACTGAGCCGGTCAACGAGGCGCTCATAATTCTCCTGCTGGAGCGAATCTCCAACCATGGAGAGCTGGCGCTCCTGGCTCTCAGAGAAATACAATTGTTTCCTGACAATATCACCGCAATGGATCAGGTTCTTCGAATCGACCTTCTCCATAAATATCGCGGCGTCCTCCTCGAAATAGAGTTCCTTGCCCTTGTCCGTCAGTACCAATGTCGTATATTCCCCGAATATCGAACTCTCGCTGCGCATCTCCACCAGGTCCAAACGCTGGAGTTCATGCTTCTCGTCCTTGAACTCATTGAGTTTGAAGACACTCTTGTTTATCGGGAACAGGATCCTGAGCTCCCTCGACAGGTTGATTCCGCCCGGACAGGCTTCGCATACGAGATAGAAGAAGCACCCTGTCCGACATCTCCGGCAATTCCTCTTTGGCCCGGCAGACGAAAGTCATGTCAGCATTGGTGGTCTCCAGGTCGGAGGCCAGCTGCATAAGACCGAGAAATGACACGTCGTCATCCTGCACGGCTCCGTCAACCAGCCTGCAGAAATCGTAACGGTCGAATTCCAGCTTCGTGATTTTCAGATCTGACAGGGACGGGAGACGGTTATCGAGCAATCCGTTCAATATAAGTGACGGCACACGGAAACTTTGCGACGAGATATCGCATTCATTGCTGTTCCAGATGGAAATCATCCCCCTGGCAAGAAGGCTGCGGACCGCAGGGATATATTCCATTATATCCAGATGCGCGCAATCGAAATACCGCGCCATGTCTTCCAGGTCGCAAGGGCGGCCTCCGCAAGATTTGTCAAATATCGCTGTGAATACTATCGCCTCATCCCGTCCTTCAAGACTGAGCCTCTGGGAAAGGGCAGCCAAATCCGCTGTAATCTCCTTTCCTCCAAGTCGTTGAAGCTTGCTCTCGCGCAGTTTGGATGCGCAGGCCTTGATAAGTTGAATGATTGTTCGTGCCATATTATTTCAATTTATTGGCACAAAGCTACGATATCTCAATGCAGAAATGTGGCAGCTTAGAATTCACACTGAATGTCCAGAATTGGAACAACCTGACGAAAAATGTGTAAATTTGCGATTTGGGACAGAAAACGGAAACCTGATGACAAAAAAACGTAAAATAATAACAGTTTTTGCTGCCGTTGCCGCAGGGGTTGCAGCCGTCGGATGCGGTTTTGACAAATACCCTCCAAAGACGGACGACGCAGCAAAGGAGTATGTCAAACCCAAGGGATCAATACCTACCCAGGAGGAGAAAGACATTGTCAATGCTGCCAGGGCAGAATACGAACAGGCCGTGAAAGCGGCAGAATAAGAAACCTTAAAAAAACCTATTGTCATGATCAAACGAATTTTAACCATCATTGCCGCAACAGCGGCGGCAATTTCCTCCGTATCGTGCTCGGAGGACGCAAAGCCTACCGTGGAATTCGGGAAGAGCCTCTACACCATTTATTCCCATGGTGAAACGGACGTGAAGATATATCTGAGCGAACCGGCACCGGCGACATTGTCAGTACCGTTAATCCTTGCAGGAAATGCCGAAGAAGGCACGGACTACACGATATCCTCGAAAACGGTCAGCATCGCTGCCGGAGAGACTGAAGGAACAGTAACTGTCTCAGACATCAGCCTAAGCGAAGAAAAACAGATAAGCCTGTCATTCACAGCCCCTTCCGGATATATAGCAGGGGTCAGGAACGTGGCGGTCGTGGCTCCTGACGCCCAGGAAGCTTTAGTTTACTCGTTCCAGTACCAGAAGGCCGACGTACTAGAGGGTTATGTAGCCAGGATCAATATAACAGGAGCCGTTTCAGGCAGGGATGTCGTGACTTCCGAGGACATTGCCATACCGATATCAGTCAGCGGCGAAGGTTCAGGCGACATCGTGTTCATGCCGGAATCCAAAACTCAGCCTTTGGTATCACCTTGCGCCATACTGCCTGCAGGAGAGACCTCCGCAACCATCAGGTTCAAGGCAGCCGACGGCTTCTCCGGAAGTTCAGCCGTTCTCCTGTCAGTGGACACCGACCAGGCCCCGAGGTTCATCCCGGGTGACAACGAGGGCATAATTCTGAATATCAAGGGCTTGCAGACTCCGGACAAACTCATCGGCACATGGGCATTCAAGGAGATTTATGACCTGGAGGAAATGGAACTGTGGTTCCTGGAAATGGAGGACGACCCGGACCTGCTTCCGACGCACAATGACGGTTTCACCCTCACATTCGCGAAGGAATCCGACGGCAGCATTTCCGTAACTCCTTCAGGATCGGGCGATTTCAACAATTTCTTCCGCAAGGCAACCGTTACTCTCACCTCGCCTGTCAACATGACGGCAGGAGGATATCTCCTCGGGGATTATTCAACCAGCGAAAGCAACATGTTCATGGCAGAGGCCGGAATACCGGAGCAGATCAACACTTATTACAAACTATCGTCTGCAAACAGGGCATTCAGTTCCTCTTCGGAGGCCATCGGCCCGGCAACAGTGGTCTTCGCTCTCCTCGAAGACGGCCTCCACGTGGAATTCCGCGACTATGAGCAGCCTCCTTTCGGGGAAATGTGGTGGGACGGAACCAAATTCGACCCGGATATGTTCGGGTTCGCCTCCCTCTTCGTTAAGAAATAGCTGTCATACGGAATCTGCACAAGATTCTTGAGGTCATCGGATGACTGGCCCTTGAAATTGGTGAACTTCTTCTCCAAACGGGCAGTAATGGTGTTATGGTCAGAGCCTATCAGCACGTCAGGTGAAGACACTTCACTGATTCTTGCAGAAGTGATGGCTTTGGTCCAGTCTCCCTTGAACTCGTCACTCATCACGAACTCCAGTGTCACCGGTCCGGAAGACACCAGTTTCCCGGCAGGAATGGTAACCGTCGGATTGACAAGATTTACCGAGCTGGAAGTAAGGCTGGTAAATCCCTCAGCCTCAGGAGAATCGAGACTGACTGTAACCTGAACGTCCTCTGTCGCAGCCTTGGTTAACCTGAGGTAGAAGGAGATATTGTCAGGAGCCAGCACGTCCTGAGGTGTCTGCACCACGGAAAGCTCGGCGGTATTGCCTATGAAGTCGGTTTGATTGATATATACCCTCGGTTCGAAGGTCTCTTCAGCCTCCGGATAAAGGGTGGAACCCACCTCATTGGCAGTGGTCACATCATATCCGTTTCCGGTCGCATCGTGGAAGAGGCAGCCCTCTCCCTCGTTGAACTTGAAATAGAACACTATACCAGGGGTCGCAGGGTCGCATGAGTACATATTGTTCATGATTTCCTTCTGGGAACGGGCCTTGTTCCACAATCTCATCTCGCTGTACATCGTATTGCCGAGATGGTAGCCGTTGTTGGTATAGGTGGAATAGCAGGACATCGAGTTGCCGTTGCTTTCAATCTGCTGCTCTACATAGCCCAGATATGAAATGCTCAGGATACTTCCTGCTAGAGCCTCCAACGTGAATTTACCATCCTCGTCAGTGATTGTCCAGATATTGGTACCCGGAACAGTCACCGTAGCTCCGATCACAGGCTGGCCTGTCTCATCCAGCACTGTTCCTCCGATTGTCTTGTTCTGCTGAGTCTGCTCTATGGCGGACTGCAGAGGGGCCTGCTCCGCATCCATATGCAGAGGAAGCACCAAGGACAAGACAACGGCTGCAAAATACTTTGCTGATTTGTCCATATAATACAAGTTTATTTGTGATGATTTATGATAATGAATATTCCGGAGCAGACCCGCAGAACGGATGCTTTCCGGCGAATAATTGATTCCGAATCTGAGCACTGAAATAAATTTCAGCATATAAGTGTTATTAATGTCCAACTTGTTTGTTCAACGATGCAAAATTATAACAGCAAATTGAATTTGAGAAGTATCAAAAAGGAATTTGAAACAATATCTGTATTAATACTTTAGTTGGAATTCTAAAGTAGAATATATATAAAAAATGAGTTTCTGCATAATTATACACAGAAACTCAATCAGTTATGCCATGTTGGAATCCGTAAATACAGGATACCTGAACAATGTCATTATTTTTCTGTTACGGACTTGGGATTTCCGAAATATTCTACTGTAGCCGAGTAAGAAGTCTTCTTCTCAAGGGATTCGAGCACCGTTATGCTGCAATGCGAAACTCCGGACATATCGGCCGTCACATTTTTCATTACCAAATCTTTAGCTCTTACCGAAGATGAGCCGGTTCCGGAAATGGCCATTTCCTCTCCGTTACCGGACATAGTCAGATTCGACACTCCGCTCATCCTGGCTTCCACGAAGTTGAATTTTCCGTCCAGGACGACGGAGGAGCTTCCTGACACCATGACAGATGCCTTTCCTGTGACTTGAGCCCGGGTGGCAGAATATGTGGATACGCCCGCTGCATTCAGCCTGAAGTTCGCGACAGAAAGCGTAGATGGTTTCAGGATAGTCGAACCGGAGAGGTTCAAGGCAAGAGTTCCGGCTTCAATATCAATTGAAGAGGCGGAAGAAGTCCCGCTCAGGGTGAGATTCATCTCCTCCGAGGCAAATACCATGTTTTTCACCGATGTAGCACCATTGGTGCAGAATGTCATTGAGGACGTTTTTATATTGAAATTCCGCACGGAGGACAAACCGGAAAAATTCAGTCCTGAGGATTCCCACTCGCCTTCAAGCCCTCTTGCCGTACACATCCTGGAGCATTTGAAGTCAAGTGACCTGCCGATGAACTTTCCGGAGAATGACACTTCTGACCGGAAGTTGGACAAATCCACGGAAGAAATTGCCGGAATAGAGACGTAAACGGCAATCCTGACATCATCCCCCGGTACAGATATGAGAAATTCCTCCCCGTCGACATCCCTGAGCAGCATTTCTTTGCCGGTTCTTTTCCTGATGCGGAACTGTCCCACGGTAAAGACGAGTTTGCTGCCGGACTTGGATACGGAAAAAAGCCTGTCATAATTCTTTCCGGGGGTCTCGACCCTGACATTCCAGCTGTCGGCCTTGGTAACGTGGATGTCGAGGACAGGATTAAGGGAGTTTCCTTTTCCGGAAATATATGTCCGGCTGCTTTTCAAGTCATTTCTTGTCACGATTCCGTCAAATCCGGTTATATCCAGATTCTCAACGTTCTGTTCCACATTGATTTCACGAGCCGGAAGTACTGTCGTGAATGCAAACAGCGCGGCAACTACGGCAACAATTCTGTATTTCGGTTTCATACTACTATAAATTATTTGTTCCAAGAATTTCATTTGTCTGAAAGATAAGCCGTCATGCATTTCCTGTAAATCCCCCGTATGCTTTCCATCTGTCTTTCGCAATAAAGCCGGGCTGCATACATCGACTCTTCCGGTCCGTCCTCTTTCATCGAGAATGCGAAATCTTCCGAAGACTTCATCAGTTCGCTTATGACCTCAGAGCATCCCATTTCCCTGCATAGCCGGGAATCGCGCTCCATCTTTCTGATATCGGAGCAAATCGAGGCGAGTTCATCATTGAATGCCCTGACATACAGTATCTCTGGGCTGGTCCTGTTCCTGTAATATCCTGCCGGGAGCAAACATACAAGAGTAAATGCAGCCATTGACATGATAGCGGCAATCCCGGTGATGAACAGCCTTCTGTACCGACGGGACTTCGCTCTGCCCTCCTCATGGAGACGCCGAAGGAAATCCTCCCCGGTAACTCGCGGAAGAGGCTCATTGAGCTGCCCTGCTGCAAGGTTTTTCATGAAATATTTCTCCTGATTGTCCATATCAATATTCTGCTGTGATTTTTCTGATTCTTTCTTCGAGTTTCCTTCTGGCTCGCATATATCTGCTCCTCACACCTGATTCCGTGATTGCGAGAATTCCGGCTATCCCAGCATAGTCCATATTCTCTATCAATCTGAGAGTCAATATGGTGCGATATTCTTCAGGGAGGGACGAAATCTCAGAGACTACCATCTGGAACGCATCGTCTCCAAGCCGGGACCACAAAGAACTGTCTTCAGGTACATCATCATCCGGCAGGTTCCGGACTTCATCGAGGAGCACGAAACGGCTTCTATTGCGCAGCCAGTCGACAGAGAGTCTCGCGCATGTTGTCCTGAGCCAGGGCCATTCCTTGTCTTCCGAAATACAGACCCTGAATCGACGGCCCGGATGAACCTTATGAGCGTCTCCTGCATGATTTCTTCCGACTCATCCTGAGATGCAGTTATCCGGAAGGCTGTCCTGAACAGTCTCACGTTGTATTTCCGGAAAAGAATCAATGCGCTGGTATCGTCCATAATCCTGACGAGTTTTTACATATCAAATGGGCTGCATATTGCACCGCCCGAATATATAACGGAGCCAGGCAGGATTTGTTGCAGAATTTTTCAAGAAATCGGCCTGCGGTTGAATACATTCGCGGCGATAATAATGCCGAGAACTATGGCGAGCGTGATCTTTACGGCCTGGAGTCCGGCACTCATGGCGAGCGGAAACTGTTCCGATGCAATGTAATATGCACACCAGAAAACGCCTCCTCCCGGGATCATCGGAAATTCGCCGCAAATAAGAAACACTGTGCTCGGGCACTTGAGGCTCACTGCGGCGTATCTGGAGAGGAAAGCGACAACAGTCGATGCCAAAAAAGTGCTGGCAAAAGCTCCCGCCGGAGTGAACCGGTATATTGCGAGAAATGCGAGCCAACCTATCATACCGACAATCCCGGCTGGGACATAATGCTGTCTTGGAGAGCCAAAAAGTATTGCAAATGAAGCAGTTCCGACGAACGCTGCAATCATCTGGACAGGTATCGCAGCCGTAACAGAATCAGTAAGCGTTCCTGTAAGCTGGATGACTCCTCCTGCAAACCAGCTGTGCACGATGAAAGCGAAGCATACTCCTATGGCAATGCACAGGAACATCATCAGCGCATCAATCAACCTGGTGATACCGGCCAGATAATCCTCATTGGCAATGTCCCTCAGGGCGTTAGTGAATGCGACTCCGGGGATGAGCAGTATGAGGGTCCCGACTATCATGTTGCCGAGATGCTGGCCGAAGCCGAGATGCTGGAACAGAATGCAGAGGAGAGTCCCTATGAATCCTGCGCAGATGTTTCCAAGGGTCTTGGACAGAAAAGGTGTACTGACCTTGAGGACGAAGAAATTCAAAATGACCGCAGCGACGAGCGAAGCGGCGCAATCTGCAAGGCTTCCTCCGAATATGGCACAGAATCCGGCACAGCCGAAGGCAGCTCCGAGGTATTGTTCCCATTCGGGTTTGGGTTTCCTGTCACGGATTTCCGCCAGCCTGCTTGTGGCTTCATCCAGGGACAAATCCTGCTCGGAGATGTCTCTTGAAAGTTGGTTGACAGCCACGACCTTATCAAGTCTTGCACCCTTGATAGGGATGAATTCTGCATTTGCATAGGACCTTCCCGTCGTGAAAATGCCGTTGCTGAGGACGAAAAAGTTCTCGCCTGTCTCACCGTAATGAGAGGCGATTCTCTGCATGGTCTCTTCGACCCGTGATATTTCCGCACCGTTCTCCAGCAAGACTCTTCCAGCCTCTGAAGCGAACTGGAGCACTTCCTCGGTATTGTATTTTTCCATCCTGCGAAATTTGGCCGCTAATATAGATATAAAAACAGAAATCTCAAAAGATGCTTCATTTCACGCTGCGGTTCACTTCCTCGATATAACGGGGCATGAAATCCCGCATTGTCGGATAAATGTCCATGTGCTCCTCACGTTCCTTGAGCATGTCGGTCAGATCTCTTATCAGGAGGAATTTCCTGTCCTTCTCATCTATCTCCAAAAGGCGTTCTATCAATTCTTCCATCCCGGCGAATCCCGTTCCTTCGAGGTCGATGGGATGCGTCATCAGGTAACGGAACATGCTTGCTTCCACGAAGGTCTCATTCATGACGTGGACCGGAGAACCGTATGCTATGGATGCATAGAAGGCCGGATCGGTATTGAACACGCGTGTGGCAGCCGGAGAAATGCCCTCCCAGAACTCGTCATTCAGAGGATTGCAATATGAATGGTTGAACTCATGTATAAGTACTGGTAGTGTATAGGCTTCTCCGTAATAGATTTCCCCGTGTTCATTCCGGTCGCAACATCCCATCAGTGCATTGATGATTTCTTTTCCGTCACGGGTCTTCTGGTGAATTGCATAGTTTCCAGGGCCGTTAAGAAGTCCGAGAAATACGTGGAATGACGTTCCGTCAGAAGGTCCGAAAAAGCTGTCGTACCAACTCATGTCAAGACGGGATGCAACTTTCGACATAGCAGTTTCACATTCCCGATACAAAGGTTTATGGTCGATGAAGAAGCGATGGAATTCAGTATCGTTATAGAAATCCTGGAGAAGGCGAAGAAGTATGATTTCATTCTTTCTGCTGATACGGTCGTAATAGTCATCAAAATCCGTGTCAATGTCAGGGTCGTATATGATCTGATTACCTTCAATACGGAGTCTCAAGGCGAATGCCATCGGGAAATCCCAGGCGAATCCTTTCATTGCCAGTTTATTGCGCACGAATTTGACGGCCTTGTGACAAGAATAAGCGGCAAAGTAATGTTCAACGTCAGATAGATAGTCTTCCAGGACACCGTCTGCTGAATCGAAAATATATCCGTTGACTCCTGCCAGGTGCGCAAGAATGCTTACGAGTTCGGTTTCCTCTGAATAATGGACAGGTATCGGGTCAGAAGAAGGGGCCGCCGATGTGGAAATGGAGCAAGATATCAAGGATGCAAATGCAAGAGTGATGATTGAAGTGATATGGTTCGTAAAGATATTCATAAGGTTAGACTATGACAATTGGTATTTATGAGTAATACAAAAATGGAATAGTACAAATATAAAGAATATACTATACTCCTCAAAGAACTCTCCCCTAAGGGCAGACAGAACAGAAGGGAAATTAACAAGGCGACATCAGACGCCACGCGGAGAACAACGAAGTGCCGGCGAGATGACAATCGCCTTCATGAAAAACACTTGACACCTGAAATTGCCCTTTGGTGCTTGTAGTGGCATTTCCGGTGGCAAGTCCCGTCAAATTGAAGGCACCTGCCACATTAAATATACCATATCATTGATATTCAAGCAGTTATAATTCTTTACCGTGTCAAGTGTTTTGCGCGAAGACAATCGTCATCGTAAAAGATTGTTGTTTGGTTGCCGGAGGGCT
>SAMEA3663026__coassemble_622_pt1 | contig 15757 bp, 11 predicted proteins | sample SAMEA3663026__metabat2_low_PE_017 | metagenome-assembled genome bin SAMEA3663026 (sample SAMEA3663026) | pig gut metagenome | biome: pig gut; feature: pig-associated habitat; material: faeces | place: France | collected 2012
GAGCAGGTTCCCGGGGAAAGGGATTTAGGAAAAGGGTAGCGTATATAAAACGCGCGTGGGCCTATTGCACACACAGAAAAATAAATCCTCTGAAAAGCAGCAATTTGCGACTTGCGAAACTTGAATAATATCAGAATATCTGGGACGGATCAATATTCGTCCCATGACTTTATCTGGATATCGTCCAGGCTCATCGAGCAGAATGCGCGGATGAACGCTACTGCAAGACGGGCGTTGGTGAAGAGCGGAATATTGAAATCGATGGCCGCCCTCCTGATATGATATCCGTTGGACAATTCCTCTCCGGTGAAATTCTTAGGGATGTTGATCACCATTTCCACCTCCTTGTTCCGGATCAGGTCGATTGCCGGTGTGAACCTGCCCTTGAACACAGGATTTTCACACTCGCTCGGCCAGAGGACTCTCTCGCACGGAATACTGTTCTCAATGAAATACTTGTATGTTCCGCCTGTAGCATAGAGCTCATATCCGTGTTCCACAAGTATCTTGCAGGCACGGAGCATGTCGGCCTTCTGCAGCGGGTCACCGGTGGAAAGGAGAATCTTCTTTTTAGGAATAGTATTGCCTACAGAAAGGACGGACTTGAGAAGGGCCTCGTCGAGATTGTCCCCGATACATCCAACTTCTCCAGTAGATGACATGTCAACACCGAGCATAGGATCAGCCTCTTCAAGACGTGCAAAAGAGAACTGGGACGACTTCACTCCCACATAGTCCAGATCGAACGCGCTCTTCTGCGGAGCAGCCGGATGCTTCCCGAGCATTACTTTGGTTGCAAGTTCTATGAAATTGATTTTCAATACCTTGGAAACAAACGGGAAACTTCTTGATGCCCTGAGGTTGCACTCGATTACCTTGATCTGGTTCTCCTTCGCGAGGAACTGTATATTGAACGGTCCGGATATCCTCAATGCCATGGCTATCTGCCTGGCAATCTTCTTGATACGCCTTACAGTCTCCACGTAAAGCTTCTGCGGAGGGAACTGGATGGTCGCGTCACCGGAATGCACGCCGGCATATTCGATATGCTCGGAAATGGCGTAGGCGAGCACCTCTCCGTTGTCAGCGACTGCATCGAATTCGATTTCCTTGCACCTGTCCATGAACTTGCTGATCACGACAGGATGTTCCTTGGACACGTCAGAGGCGAGTGAAAGGAAACGGCGCAGCTGGTCATTGTCATAGCAGACATTCATCGCAGCACCTGAAAGCACGTATGACGGCCTGACGAGAACCGGGAATCCGACCTTGTCGATGAACCTGTCCACATCATCCATCGTGGTGAGCTCGCTCCATTCCGGCTGGTCAACGCCGAGGGAATCCACGATGCTCGAGAACTTGTTGCGGTCCTCAGCCTTGTCGATGTCCTGCGCCTTGGTTCCGAGAATCGGCACATCAGCACGTGAAAGCCGGAGAGCCAAGTTGTTAGGAATCTGTCCTCCCACTGATACCACTACTCCGTGAGGATCCTCCATCTCGATGATGTCCATGACTCTCTCGAAAGTGAGCTCGTCGAAATAGAGCCTGTCGCACATATCGTAGTCGGTGGAGACGGTCTCAGGATTGTAATTGATGAGCACTCCCCTGTAGCCTTCCTTGCGGATGGTCTCGATGCAGTTGACGGAGCACCAGTCGAACTCCACGGAACTTCCGATGCGGTATGCTCCCGAACCGAGAACCACGACAGATTTCCTGTCACCCTCGAAATGTATGTCGTTGTAAACTCCGTTGTATGTGAGATAAAGATAGTTCGTCGCGGCAGGGAATTCGGCGGCGAGGGTATCTATCTGCTTGACTACCGGTACGATACCTTTCGACTTTCTGTATGCCCGGACAATGTCCTGGTTTGCCGCGGAAGGACCCTTGTCCTTGAAAATTGCACGCTGGATCTGGAAATCCGAGAAGCCCTGGCATTTCGCTAGCCTGAGCAAGTCATCCGGCATGGACTCGAGATCGTCGTATTTGTGCATCTCGTTGTACGTGCCGACGATATTGGAAAGCTTGTCGAGGAACCATCTGTCGATCTTGGTGAGGGCATGGATCTGGTCCACCGAGTATCCGGCTCTCATAGCCTTGGAAATCACGAAGATACGCTTGTCTGTAGGCTCCTTCAGGGCATCGTCGATATCAGCCACGTGGAATTCCTTGTTGCCTACGAATCCGTGAGCGCCCTGGCCGATCATCCTGAGACCTTTCTGGATGGCCTCCTCGAACGAACGTCCTATGGACATCACCTCTCCGACACTCTTCATGCTGGAGCCGATTTTCCTCGACACGCCGTGGAACTTGGAAAGGTCCCATCTCGGAATCTTGCAGACAATGTAGTCCAATGCCGGCTCGAAGAAAGCCGGAGTAGTCTTGGTCACGGAATTCTTCAGGTCGAACAGACCGTATCCGAGACCGAGCTTTGCAGCCACGAATGCGAGAGGATAACCTGTAGCCTTGGATGCAAGCGCTGATGAACGGGACAGCCTGGCATTCACCTCGATTACCCTATAGTCCATCGCGTACGGGTCATATGCATACTGTACGTTGCACTCACCCACGATTCCGATATGACGGACAATCCTGATGGACAGCTCGCGGAGGAAATAATAGTCCTGATTGGTCAATGTCTGGGAAGGAGCCACGACTATGCTCTCTCCTGTATGGATGCCGAGCGGGTCGAAATTCTCCATGTTGCAGACTGTAATACAATTGTCATATTTGTCCCTGACTACCTCATATTCAATCTCTTTCCATCCTTTCAAGGACTTTTCCACGAGAACTTGAGGAGAGAATGAGAAGGCTTTCGTACAGAGTTCCTCAAGCTGCTCGTCATTCTCGCAGAATCCCGAGCCGAGGCCTCCGAGTGCATAGGCTGCACGCACAATCAGAGGATAACCGAGCTCATGGGCAGCTGCCTTGGCCTCTTCCAGGTTCTCAGCCGGATGGGACTTGATGGTCTTGACGTCGATCTCGTCCAGTTTCTTGACGAACAGTTCCCTGTCCTCAGTATCCATGATGGCCTGGACAGGCGTACCGAGCACTTCCACGGCATATTTCTCAAGGACTCCTTTCTCATAAAGCTCGACTCCGCAGTTGAGAGCGGTCTGTCCGCCGAATGAAAGCAGGATGCCCTGAGGACGCTCCTTGGCAATGACTTTCTCCACGAAATACGGTGTCACGGGAAGGAAATAAATCTTGTCGGCGACACCTTCAGAGGTCTGTACCGTGGCGATATTAGGATTGATGAGTACAGTCTCGATGCCTTCTTCCATCAATGCCTTGAGAGCCTGTGATCCGGAATAGTCGAATTCGCCGGCCTGTCCGATTTTCAATGCTCCTGAACCCAGGATGAGGACTTTCTTTATATTGGGGTTTTTCATATTGTCTGCAATTATTTGTTACACGCTCACAACTTGCTGATAAACTCGTCGAACAGGAATTCCGTATCTGTAGGACCGCTTGAGGCCTCAGGATGGAACTGCACGGAACAGAACGGCTTGGACTTGTGACGGATACCTTCGTTGGTCCCGTCGTTCATGTTCACGAACCAAGGCTCCCAGTCAGGGCCGAGTGCGGAAGGGTCCACCGCATAGCCATGATTCTGCGAAGTGATGAAACATTTGTTCGTACCAAGCATACGGACAGGCTGGTTATGGCTCCTGTGACCGTATTTGAGCTTGTATGTCGTGGCACCTGCAGCACGTGAGAGGAGCTGGTTTCCCATGCAGATGCCGAATATCGGCTTGTCTCCTTCGAGGGCCTTGCGGAGCCTCTCCACCGTGATCTGGCAGAATTCCGGATTGCCCGGCCCGTTGGAAATGAAGAGTCCGTCATAATCAAGGCTGAGGAAATCATAGTCCCACGGCACCCTGACAAGTTCGACTCCCCTGTCCACGAAACATCTGAGGATATTGTGCTTGACGCCGCAGTCCACGAGAACGACTTTCTTGTCCCCGCAACCGTACCTGATGACTTCCTTGCAGCTTACGACATCTATCTGATTGTCAAGGTTCGGGTCATGCACCCCGGACGGATCCACTGCGTCCTGTCCTTCCGGAACAATGACTCCGAGCATGGAACCGTTCTCCCTGAGGACCTTTGTAAGCTCTCTTGTGTCGATTCCGTAGATTCCAGGGATTTTCTGCTCCTTGAGCCACTGGTCAAGGCTCTTGACTGCGTTCCAGTGACTGTACTGGAAAGAGTACTCCGAAATTACCAGGCCCCTTACCCAGATTTTCTCCGACTCGAAATTGGCAGAAATGCCGTAACTGTCTGTACCCTCGTCAGGCACACCGTAGTTGCCGATAATCGGATAGGTCACACAGAGAATCTGACCTGAATAAGAAGGGTCGGTCAGGCTCTCGGGATAGCCTACCATTGCCGTGGAGAACACGACTTCACCGTCACAAGGCCTGTCATAGCCGAACGACCACCCTTTCAGTTCCATTCCGTTCTCAAGACGGAGCGTGGCTCGAAGTTTCTTTTCCATTTAAGTGAACGAATATTTAAAAAAAACGGCCATCCCTTGACGGGAACGGCCAATAATCAATTGATGTCCAAAAACAACGACGCCACCGGAAAACCGGAGAATAACAAGTATGTGCCTGTCTTCATCATAGCGTTGCGTCTGTTAATGATTTCAGAATGCAAATATATGACAATTTTCAGGAATATTCAAAAATAACGTATATTTGCGCAATTCTGAATTATATCTATATGAAACCGAAAGAATTCTTTTGCACCATCACCTGCATTGCGGCACTATGTACCGGAATTGAAGCCTCCGCCGATGAGGGAATGTGGCTTCCTTCGCTCATCTCACAGAGAATCACGGACATGCAGGCCAAGGGTTTCCGCCTCGGTGCGGAAGACATTTACAGCATAAACCAGGCATCGCTCAAGGACGCGGTAGTGCTTTTCGGCCGGGGATGCACCGGGGAGGTGATTTCGCCGGAAGGCCTGCTCCTGACCAACCACCATTGCGGCTACGGTCAGATCTAGAAGCACAGCAGCGTGGAACATGACTATCTCCGGGACGGATTCTGGGCCGGTTCGAGGAAGGAGGAGCTTCCGAACAAAGGACTGACTGTCAGCTTCCTTGAGAGGATGGAGGACGTCACTGCAAGGATTCTCAAAGGCTGCAGTGACGGAATGTCCGAAAGTGAAAGAAAAACCGTCATCAAAGAGAACACCGAGGCCCTGACAAAAGAGGTCACTGCAGAGGGCAATGGCCTTAGAGCCAGCGTGGAGGCATTGTATTACGGAAACCAGTATTTCCTCTTCCTATACAGGGAATTCGAAGACGTAAGGCTCGTTGGAGCTCCGCCATCTTCCATCGGAAAATTCGGAGGTGACACGGACAACTGGATGTGGCCGCGTCATACCGGCGACTTCTCCATTTTCAGGATATATGCCGACAAGGACAATAATCCAGCCCCATATTCGGAGGACAATGTCCCATACAGGCCGAAACGCTATCTGAAGATATCCACCGCCGGAGTCGGGGAAGGCGACTTCACGTTCGTGTACGGATTCCCGGGAAGGACCCAGGAATACATCCATTCCGAAGGCGTGAGATATATCGAAGAGACCGGTGACCCGCAAAAGATAATGCTCAGGACCCTCAGGCTCGGCATCCAGAAAAAATACATGTCCGAAAGCCAGAAGGTCCGGATCCAGTATTCATCGAAGAATGCGTCTGTCGCCAATGCCTGGAAGAAATGGCAGGGAGAAGTGAAAGGGCTCAGGAAAATGGGCACCGTGAAGTCTAAACAGGAATACGAAGAGAGATTCGAAAAATGGGCGGAATGCAGTGTGTATGAGGGAATTACAGACACATTGGCGAAAATATATGCCGACATGGAGCCATACAGTTTTGCTGCCGACTATTATGTCGAGACGGCGAGGACGGTGGAACTGGCAAGGTTCGCACTGTCAATATCCGGACTATATGACCATGACACATTTGACACGGCGAGGATTGCCTCATCAGCTGAATCTTTCTACAAGGACTATTTCCTGCCGATTGACAAGGAATCTTTCATCGCCGTAATGAAAGAATTCGGGAAAAATGTGCCTGCAGAATCCCAACCTGCTTATTTCAAGGAAATGATGGAGAAATACGGCAGCATGGAAGCCTGGGGCGATGACCTGTTCGGCAATTCCATATTCGCTTCGGAAGAGAAGGTCAGGAGCCTGTCGGCAAACGATTCAATCTTGGTGAAAAACGACCCGGCTGTCATATTCGCAAGGGAATTCGACGACTGGTATTTCACCGGAATACGTCCGGTGCTGAATTCCTTTGACACAAGACTGTCAATGGCTTACAGGACTTATATGAAAGGCCAGATGGATTTCGCCGCAGCGGAAGGGAATGAAAATGACTTCTATCCTGACGCCAATCTCACGCTCAGGGTGGCATACGGCAATGTCGCAGGCTACTCCCCTGCCGACGGAATTTATTATCTGCCGAACTCTACCGTCAGGGGCATACTCGAAAAGGACGACCCTGATATTTTCGACTACAATATTCCTCAGAGCCTCAGGGATATATGTTCCTCGGGTGACTTCGGAAGATGGGGCGTGCAGGACGGACAGGTTCCGGTATGTTTCCTCGCGACAAACCACACCACCGGAGGCAATTCGGGAAGTCCTGTCCTGAATGCTGACGGAGAACTCGTCGGAATCAATTTTGACCGCGTATGGGAGGGCACGATGAGCGACCTCGAATTCGATCCTGACGTATGCAGGAACATAGCTCTCGACATAAGATACGTGCTGTTCACAATCGACCGCATCGGAAACGCTTCGTATCTTCTTGACGAGATGGATTTATAGGCTCAGATATCTCACTATTTGAATGTCAGAGTCCCGGCCTTGGTGAGTTCCTCGTGGGTAATCCTGTACCGGTTCAGTCTCGAAGCGCCGATCCTCATGGCTGAAATCCTGTCTGAAGCGCCTAAAGATTTTATTACAAGCAATTCATTTCCAGTGCAATAAGCAGGGGCAAGCTTAATCTCTACCTTGCTGAAACGCGGTTTCGTCAACGTGTAGGACGGCTCACCGGGACAGTCCGGATAGAATCCCATCATCGAGAACACGGCCCAGGCTGACATTGTTCCCGTATCGTCATTGCCCGGTATCCCGTCAGGACGTACCGTATAATATTTGTCAAGCAGGGCGGAAACAATCTTCTGTGTCCTCCATTCCTCGCCCCTGAAATAGCTGAAAAGATAAGGATATGCGATATCGGGTTCGTTTGCAGGATCATAGAGGCCCTCGTCGAAGACCTTCTGAAGCTTGTCCACGAAAGCCTTCCTGCCGCCCATCACCTGCGCAAGTCCCTGAACATCATGCGGCACATAGAATGTATAGTTCCAGGCACTTCCTTCATGGAATCCCGGGACAGGTTCGAAATTCTCCCCCTGCTTAGGGTCGAAAGGAGTGAGGAAGGAGCCGTCCCGGTTCAGCGGCCTCAGGCAACCGTATTCCGGGCAGTAATAATGTCTGTATCCGAGTGACCGCTGTCTGTATTTCTCCGCGTCGGCAGGCCTGCCCAGATTTTCTGCAAGAAGCGCAAGTGCATGATCTGCAATATAATACTCCAATGCATGAGAGACCGAATTGTCTCCTGACGCATCAGCCGAATACATTCCGAGAGGAATATAACCTTCAGATATGTACGGATCGATGTCCGGCCTCATGAGATTGTCCTTTCCAGGTGTATCCGCCGATTTCAGGAACGCACTGTAAGCAGTCTCCACATCGAAGTCCCTGAGCCCCTTCAGCCAGGTGTCGGCTATCACCGGGATTGCAGGGTCGCCCTCCATCGTGAAGGTCTCCCTTCCGAACAGTTCCCATTTCGGCATCCAGCCCCATTCCCGGTACATGTCCACCATCGAACGGACCATGTCGATCTGGCGCTCCGGATATACCAAAGTCATGAGCTGGTGCAGGTTACGGTATGTATCCCACAACGAGAACACCGTATATCTGTCATGTCCTTCCTCCACGCATCCTACACCCTCGTTTTCCATAAGAGGATATTCCCCGTTCACGTCATTCAGTATATTAGGATGTATGAGAGTATGGTACAAGGCCGTATAGAACACCTCCATATCCTTTTCATCCCCTGTCACCCGGATTCTTGAAAGGTCTGATTCCCAGGCATTTCCGGCGTTTCTGCGGACCTGGTCGAAATTGGATACTCCAGGAGCAAGCCTTTCCTGCTCGGCATCGAGATTCAGCCAGGCATTCTCGCAGCTCACGAAGGACACTCCCATCTGAAGCTCCACGGACTCCCCTTCCTCTGTCCCGAAGGAGAACCAGCAACCTATGTCATTGCCGGCGATTTCCCTTCCGTATTTCCTGTAAATCTTGTATTTGCCGCTGTCAGGAGTCCATTCTGCCTCCACTCCGCTCATTTCCGGCTGTTTCTTCCAGAATCCGCACGACTCCGGCTGCTTGTTGATCCTGATAGCGAAATAGACCGGGAAAACGGCCTGTGGATTGTAGCAGAATGTCCCGGCAAGCCTCATGCCCTCGAACTCGGTGTCACTCTTCTTGCGCATCCAGGCTCCTGTCTCATTGGTGAGGCCCTCACCGAAATTCACCAGTATATTGCCCTGTCCTTCCGGGAATGTGTATCTCTCGATGGATGAGCGCTTTGTCGCGCTGACTTCGGCCTTGATGCGATAGCTGTCCACATTGCACGAATAATAGCCAGGCACAGAGACTTCCCCGCTTATGATGCTGCCATATTCATGGTAGTCCACATTCAGTTCCCCGGTCGTTGGCATGGTGAGGGCAAGTCCCACTTCAGGGCATCCCACTCCACTCAGGTTCACGTGGGAGAATCCTGTAAAATAGCAGTTGTCACTTGTGTAAGGCGTTGACCACCAGCGGCTGTCCTTGTCGAAAACATTGAGGTCGGACCCCATCACATTGAACGGGGTGACCGACATCATCCCGTTCGGGCAGATGGCTCCCGGATTGGTGGTTCCGAAATTGCTCGTACCCACGAAAGGGTTCACGTATGATGAAAGGCTGCGCTCCTGCGCAAAGGCTGGTACCTGATTTAAAATTGAGAGGACGGAGAGAATCACCGCCGCTGAAAAATAAACTCTTCTGTCCATAACGATAATGTGGTTGTGGACTTCAAATTTATTCAATTTTTTTCAGATTACAGAGTCTTTTTTCAAATTCCTCAGCTACAGAATCATCTTGACCAGCTTGAAGAACTTGTAAGGCATATACCTGAACGGCATATCCAACCATGTCGGAGTCTTGATGACTGCACGGCGATGTGAGAAGGCATCGAAACTGAGTTTGTTGTGATAGCTTCCCATGCCGGACATTCCCACTCCGCCGAACGGCACGTTCTCGTTCGCTATATGCATGATGGTGTCGTTGATGCAAGAACCACCTGAAGAAGTGTGGCGGAGAACCTTCTTTCCGTTGCCTCCGAAATAGTACAGTGCCAGAGGTTTCTCCCTTGAAGAAACGAATGAGGTTACTTCATCTATATCCTTGAATGTCAAGACAGGAAATATCGGACCGAAAATCTCTTCCTGCATTACGGGGGCATCCGGGCTCACGCCGTCCAGGACGGTCGGGCTGAAATAGCGCTGCGACCTGTCAGTCATGCCACCGAATACAATCCTGCCGTCCGCAAGATAGCTCTCCAATCTGTCAAATGCCTTGTCATTCACTATCCTGACGAAATGCCCGCTCGTTGAAGGATCATCCCCGAGAAGTTCACGAAACTGTCCCTCAAGCTCTTTCAGGAACTTGTCCTTCACACTCTCATGAAGCATCAGATAGTCCGGTGCTATGCAGGTCTGGCCGGCATTCAGGCTCTTGCCCCAGGCGATGCGCTTTGCGGCCACCCTGATGTCGGCATCCTTGTCCACGATGCACGGGCTCTTTCCGCCGAGCTCCAGGACGACTGGGGTGAGATTCTTCGCGGCCGCTGTCATCACAAGCCTTCCGAGAGACGGGCTGCCGGTGAAGAATATGATGTCCCAGCGCTCCTCGAGCAATTGTCCGTTAACCACCCTGTTGCCCTGGGTCACACCGATATATTCCTCATCGAAGGTGTCTGCAATCATCTGCTCCACTACCTTGGAAACGTTCGGGACATAAGGTGATGGCTTAAGCACTGCAGTGCATCCGGCCGATATTGCCCCGACAAGCGGAGTCAGCAGGAGCTGCACAGGATAATTCCACGGGGCGATGATGAGCGCATTGCCGAGAGGCTCGCTGATTATTCTGCTGGAAGACGGGAACAGTTTCAGGGGAGTGCATCTGCGCTCAGGTCTTGTCCATTTCCCTATCTTGCGGATATGGGTGTCAATCTCCCCGAGGAGAATGCTGATTTCAGTAAGATAGGCCTCCTCGTATGACTTGTGCAGATCAGTCATAAGTGCGTCACAGAGAGGTTTTTCCCATTTCAGGACCGCTGCCTTGAACTCTTCCAGGTGCTTTTTCCTGGTCTTTACGTCAAGTGTCGCTCCTGACCTGAAATACTTGTCCTGCTTCGCGCGAAGCTCCTTTATGCGCTCCTGTGTCGTGTTTTCCAATGTTGCCATAATCATTTCTTTCTGCCGGTGAAATGGTCCATCACCGAATAGACTCCGAACCATTTTCCGAAAATAACATCGAACATGGCATTCGGAAGAATACCCTGCCAGATTCTGATGAAATGATAAGGGAACGGGATGCCCCTGAAATCCTTCTCCTTCTCGATGGCACGGATGATCTTCGCTGCCGTGTTTTCAGGCTTCAATATAGGAAAAACTTTTGAATTCACACCATCGAACATTCCTGTATTTATGAAATACGGGGCAACCGTGGTCACTTTCACACGGCTTTTCATCTGCTTGAGCTCTATGCGCATGGACTCGGTCCAGCCGACTACGGCCCATTTGCTCGCCACATAAACGGAAAGTTTCGGCACTCCGAGCATTCCGGCGGCAGAAGCGATGTTGCAGATATGCCCTGAATCCCTTGCTATCATGTCAGGCAGGATGTTCAGTGCCACGAGCATCGGGGCCGTGGCGTTGATGTCCATGGTGAGCCTGATGTCCTGCTCGGTCTGGCGATCGAAGGTATTGTTGCCCCTCACCACTCCGGCGCAGTTTATCAGCAGGTCCACCTGACCGGCATCTTCCCTGACCCTGGAATATGCGGATGCGATTTCGGCATTGTCAGCGACGTTCACCTTGTATGTCAGCACCTTGCCTTTTGAGGATGATCCGTCCCTGGAGACGCTCTTCTCCAAATCCGCCACTGCCGAAGCCATATTGTTCTCGTTTATATCCCAAATGATGAGCCTCGCAGCTCCTTTTTCAAGACAGATGCGCCCCATTATCTTGCCTATACCGGATGCACCTCCGGTCACAAGCACGTTCTTTCCTTTTATATCGAACATATATACGTGTATTATACGAGTTTTTCGGGTCGCAAAATTACAATATAATCGACAAAAGAACAATAAATTTCGACCTTATGCAATAAAAATCGAAAATTTCGGGACATAAAAACAGAATTTTAGACAAAATTTACTTACCTTTGAGAGCATGAATCATGACAGGACAGCAATAGAACTTGTTAAAAGCAACAAGCAAGTATCCATTACGGTAATCATTTTCACCGTGATGGTCATCGCATATTTTTTCCCAGCATCCGACTTTAATCTTTTCCTTCCGGACTTCCTGGTGAAATACCGGATTGCATGGCCGTTGCTTACATTGACCATTGCAGGAACATTTCTCATCCCATGGCCGGTGACATTGGCGATGTTGTTCTCATTCGCCGGGGACTTCATGGGAGCCTATGGCAGTTTCATCGGGCAGATGACATGTTTCGCAATAGCTCACGCAATGTTCATCTACCATTTTTCCGTGCGTTTCAAGTCAAGCTCGAATTTCAGTTCCGAAAAGATGAAGATAGCATCCAAGGAAGATGCAGAAAGGTTCAACGATTTGAGGCTCAAGAGAATAGCTACATTCTGCATATCCGGTTCCATAGCTGCGGTATTCTTCGGGGTTGCAATTTCATTCATATTGCCGTCAGTGCCGGCAGGCGTCCTGAGGACCGGTTCAGGCATCTATTCCGGGCTTATTTGCATAATGTTGGGTACAGCACTTCTCCAGTCGGACATAGTCTATGCCCTCGGGGCCCTGCTCTTCCTGTTTTCAGACATGATTCTCGGATGGAACAAATTCGTCTCGCCTATAGAGTACAATTCGGTACTCGTCATGATTCCATATTACAGCGGACAGCTGCTGATCTGGCTCCGGGCCAGCGTCGACAATGCCAGGAGGCTGTCTTCAGAGGAAGCCTGAAAAACCGGATCAGGCAGCAAGTCATAGTCCGGCAATGAACTCCGACATCTCTTCCACATGCGCAAGGGCATCGTGGAACAATGTCATCTGGGCGCGGGCGCGCACGAAATTGTGGTCTATGTATTTCGTCTTGTAATATGTATCTCCGTTGATATAGTCCGTCAGGAAACGCACGGCCTGCATGAACGGGAACATGCACGCAGCATAAGGCAGGTTCTCCTTCTCGGCATCGGTCAGGAAACACCCTGCGGACTCGAGATAGCCCCTGGTAAAGGCCTTGAAGATTTCCATGTCAAAATGTATTTTGGACGTATCCGGCTCATCTTCAGGGGCAGTACATGCCGCAGTGCGGAGGAAATCCCCGTAATCGGAGAACACGAAACTCGGCATGACAGTATCCAGGTCAATGACACAGAGAATATTGCCGTCGCGGTCGAACATCATGTTGTTCACTTTGGTATCGCAATGGCATATTCGTTTCGGGAGCAATCCGTCCCTGTGCATCTGCTCGGCCCTGCACATCTCCACACCGTATGCATCGATGTCCTCGAGCATGTCGAGCACAGCCTCCCCGTGGTCGGGATCATCAGGAAGTTCATTCACGGGACCGTCTTCTGGACAACCGTCAATCCTGCCTGCAGCATCTTCCTCCACAGCCTCAATAAGCTGTGACAGACGAAGTTCCATATTGTGGAAATCCGGAATCGTCTCACCGAGCTTGTCCGGGAGGTCAGCGAGCATTGCTTCGAAATTGCCGAAGGCCTTGCCGGCACAATATGAATATTCAGGATTCACCGTATCGTATGTATATGCATCCGGTATGAATACGGATACTCTCCAGAACTTGCCTTCATCCTCGAGATATGTAAGTTCTGAATCCTTCAAGCTGATGAATCGGAGCACCTTGCGGTCAATGTCATCTTCTCCGGCAACCTCAAGTTTCTTCCTGATGTGAGCAGTGACCGCCCCGATATTGCCCTGGAGCAGTGCAACATCCTTGAAAATCGCATTGTTGATGCGCTGGAGGACATAGTCAGGAGAATCCCCTGCAGTTGTCACTTTGTACGTATCATTGATAAGGCCGCTTCCGAGCGGATCCACTGAAACCACCTCGCCCTCTATGGCGAAACGGGAGACTATTCCGGCAAGTGATGACATGTTTGTACGGTTTTAGTAATAATGCGGTCTCAAATTTAACTATTCCATTTCAGAAATCAAAATCCGAGATTCACAGAAATGCCGGCCTTCAGGACAATACCCGGCTGCGGGATATTGCCATAATCGAAATAGCTGTGGTCCAGAATGTTGTTGGCTTCCATCCATACCGTGTACCGACGGGAGTCATCCTTGCTCCTGCACAGGCTGCCGGTCCAGGAAAGACGTGTGTCGAGCACATTGTAAGGACTGTAGGGCACCACTTCACCTGTGGATGAAAGGTTCTCATAACGTTCATAGTCCCCCTTTCTGTCCACCCATCTCCAGGATATATCCAGATTCAGACCCTTCCAGACATGGATTCCGGCCATCGCCACGAATTTGTTCCTGAGATATTCAAGGGCGAGCATTGACTGGATACCCTCTGTCTCTGCCCGATTCTGGCCAATATGGCTGTAGGACAAATCCAAAGTCCTGAGAAAGAACTCCTCACGCATCAGGAGCCAGCGGAAATCCATCCTGAGCGAGAACTCCTCCCCTATGGTATTGACCTTCGTGAAATTCACGGACTTCCATAGGGCATCCGGTCCGTCAGCCTCGTCCTTGATCCAGTCTATCATATTGGTACCATGATTGTAATATACTGATGCAGTGACACTTATCCACGAATTGGCATATCTCATCCCGGCTTCTGCCGACTGCATTCTCTCAGCCTTCAGGTTCTTGTCAGCAAGATGTCCGCCTACGGAATAATACAGTTCGGTGAATGTAGGCATCCTGAGAGAGGAATTGTAGGAAATATAGGCCTTCCAGTTGCCTGCGAAACGCATTGACATATTCACACTCGGATAGAAACGGAAATCATCCTCGTTGCCGGTATTCTTCATCGCTGCCACTCCGGCCGATGCCGTGAAGCCCCCGAATTCCACGGAATGCTCGAGGAACAAGCTGATATTGGTGCGGTTAAGACCCTTTACGTAAGAGGTGTCGGAATGAGGGACGGCCACCGGAACTTTCAACCACTCTCCGAGATTGGTGCTTATGATGTCCTCGTTCCTCATCTCGGCCCCGAATGCGGTCTTTCCGATGATGGTTTCGAACCATGCATTGAGATTCACACCCCATACACTGGTGCGGTGATGGTTGAACGGGACTGCGGCAGAATTGCCCCGGAATAGTTCGAACCTGTCCTGGGAACGGTTCCAATATACTGAAGGATTGAACTTTATGAATCCGTGGGTCCTGGCCTGAAGAGCGAAGAAAGATTTGAATGTATGCTCGAACTGGTCATCGAACTTCGGACTGTAGAAAGTATTGGAGCCGAAATTTCTCGAGCTGAGTCCGGCATGCCAGTCCAGGTCGAAGTCACTGTGACGGTAGCTTCCCTGATAGAAGGCCTTGACCGCCTCATAGTCCGCATTCAGTCCTCCCGAGAGACTGCGGCTGCTCCCGTCGGAACGGAGATAGCTTGCTGAAATCCGGTTGGAGACCCTGCCAGATACGATGCCAGCGCTTACACCCCCGTTGAAATAGCCGTAGGATCCGCCTTCGACATGAGCTGAAACGGAATTGGAAGCTGCCTTTTTCGTGACGATGTTCACGGCTCCGAGAAGCGATGATGAACCATAGACAGTACCGGCCGGTCCGGAAAGTATCTCAATACGCTCTATATCATTGATATCTACTGGGAAATCCATTGCATTATGTCCAGTCTGCGGGTCGCAGATATTGATCCCGTCGAGAAAAACGGCTATCTGGTCATAGCTTCCTCCCCTGACACTGATATCAGTCTGTGCTCCCATGTCTCCCCGCTGGCGCACGTCCACGCCGGCGGAATATTTCAGTATGTCATTGACACTGACGACCGGAAGGGACGCAAGTGTGGCACTGTCGAGAACGGTCACGAGGCGGGTACTCTTGGCGAGAGTGACAGGGACTCTGGCACTTACCACGGACACGGAATCGAGGCGTACTGTTGACACAGATGTATCTGGCAGTTCAGCTGAGGACGTATGGAAATAATGATTTTCCCTTGCGGGAGACGGCTGCGCGGAAATTGCGCAGATAATAGCGGCAGAGATGAGGAGGCCGCTGCTCAGATTTTGCATAAGTTCATTTTTATCGTGTAATACACGACAAAGTAACGGCAAAATATCCTTTGGTACAAATTTTTTGGTAATTTTGTCGAAAATTGTAAAATCCTATGAGTTTTATCGGAAATCTGTTCTGGCTGATTCTCGGAGGCC
>SAMEA3663026__coassemble_635_pt1 | contig 15251 bp, 11 predicted proteins | sample SAMEA3663026__metabat2_low_PE_017 | metagenome-assembled genome bin SAMEA3663026 (sample SAMEA3663026) | pig gut metagenome | biome: pig gut; feature: pig-associated habitat; material: faeces | place: France | collected 2012
AAGGGTCTTGAAAGACATCAGAGGATTGCACTTCGAGTTCGGCGTGCGGTCCTCTTTTTCTTTTGTAAGATATATTATTTATTATTCATATTATGCTGACACTTAAATCGCTTCGTGAAGATCCGGAACACGTGATCGCGAAGCTTGCAGTAAAAAATTTCGACGCCCGGGCCATCGTGGAGAAAGTGCTCGAGCTTGATACCGAAAGACGCGCGCTCCAGACGGAGAGCGACGCCATCCTCGCACAGCAGAAACAGAAGGCGGGGCTCATCGGCGGACTCATGAAAGAAGGCCGCAAGGCCGAAGCCGAAGAGGCCAAGAAAGAAGTGGCCGAACTCAAGGCACGTTCGTCGGAACTGCTCGCCAAGGCCGATACCACCAATGCGGAACTTGAGGCACAGCTCGTCCTCCTTCCGAACCTCCCGTGTGACCTCGTAGTCCCGGGAAAAGGAGCCGAGGACAACCAGATAGTGAAGACCGGAGGTCCTGAAATCAATCTTCCGGAAAATGCCCTGCCACACTGGGATCTCGCCAGGAAATTCGACATCATCGACTTCGACCTCGGCGTAAAGCTCACAGGAGCCGGATTCCCTGTCTACAAGGGCAAAGGAGCCAAGCTCCAGAGGGCGCTCATCAGCTTCTTCCTCGACCAGAACACAGCAGCCGGATACAAGGAAATCGAACCTCCTATCATGGTCAACTCCGCTTCCGGATTCGGCACAGGCCAGCTCCCGGACAAGGAGGCACAGATGTATTATGTAGGACTCGATGACTTCTATCTCGTGCCTACTGCAGAGGTTCCTGTGACCAACATCTACAGGGATGTCATCTTATCCAACGACCAGTTTCCCCAGAAACTGACCGCATACACCCCATGCTTCCGCCGCGAGGCCGGATCATACGGCAAGGACGTGAGAGGCCTCAACAGGCTCCACCAGTTCGACAAGGTTGAGATTGTGCGCATCGAGCGCCCGGAGGATTCCTACAAGGCATTGGACGAGATGGTAGCACATGTGGAAAGCCTCGTCAACAAACTCGGTCTCAAATACAGGATTCTGCGTCTCTGCGGAGGTGACATGAGTTTCACATCTGCAATCACATACGATTTCGAGCTATGGTCCGCAGCACAGCAGAGATGGCTTGAGATATCATCCGTATCCAATTTCGAGACCTATCAGGCCAACCGCCTGCACCTGAGATACAAGGATGCCAACGGCAAGACCCAGCTCTGCCACACCCTGAACGGAAGCTCCCTGGCATTGCCGCGCGTGGTCGCAGCCATGCTTGAGGACAACCAGCAGGAAGACAAGATTGTCATCCCGGAGATTCTCCGTCCTTACACCGGATTCGACTGCATTGACTGAGAGTCCGGCAGGAAATGAAAGATAACGTCACCATACTGGGTATCGACCCCGGAACCAATATTCTTGGCTTCGGGGTCATACGCATTGAAGGCAGGAAGGCACATTATATCGACATGGGCGTGGTGGACCTGCGCAAGGAGGAGGATGCATATTCCAAGCTCAGGCGGATATTCTCCGAAATCGGAGCCGTCTGCGACAGGTATTCTCCGGACGAGATGGCGCTCGAATCCCCTTTCTACGGAAAGAACGCCCAGGTGGTTCTCAAGCTCGGTCGTGCCCAGGGGGCCGCAATGCTCGCCGCAGTGACCCGCGGCATTCCTATCACGGAATACGCCCCGAGAAAGGCCAAGGTGGCCGTGACAGGCAACGGAGCTGCTTCCAAGGTACAGGTAAGCACCATCCTGCAGAGAATCCTCGGCATCAATATAGAGGAAAAACACCTTGACGCTACCGATGCATTGGCGATTGCAATGTGCCATTTCTACCAGATGACCAGCCCGATTCCGGACACAGGCAAAGCCGGAAGCTGGGAAAAATTCATTGCCGACAACCCGGGAAGGGTGAAATGAAGCATTTTCGATTTTTTGATGCCCGGGGGATTAAACTTCCTCCGGGCATTGTTGTCTAATGAATATGTGAAAACCGCCGGATGACGGCGAAGTAGTGTGTCACTTATAAAATACTGATCAATGAAGAAAATCATTGCCTTGTTTTGCGGGCTGCTGACGATGCTCGCAGTTTCTTTTGCGGCAGGAGCGCAGTCCAGGACGGTATCCCTCGTGCTCAAGGACTCGTCCACAGGAGAGCCGGTTCCTTATGCAACCGTATCGATTACAAAAACCGGGGACAAGACCCCTTCCAAATACGTCCTCACGGACGACAAGGGCAAAGCCGTCATGGAGAAGGTCCAGGCGGGCACCTATACCGTGAAGGCGGAACTTCTCGGATACAAGAATTTCACGAAGGAAATCACCGTGAAGGAATCCGTGGATCTCGGGCAGGTCAATTTAGAACCGGACAAGCAGATGCTTGACGCTGCGAGCGTATCAGCAGTAGGCAATCCGATCATCATCAAGAAGGACACCGTGGAATACAACGCATCCTCGTTCAAGACTACGGACAACGACATGCTCGAGGACCTGCTCAAGAAGCTCCCGGGCGTTGAAGTCGGAGAGGACGGTTCAGTCACATCAAACGGGCAGACGATTTCCAAGATTACCATTGACGGCAAGACATTCTTCCTCGATGATCCTTCCCTCGCGTCCAAGAACATCCCTGCCAAGATCGTGGAGAAAGTGAAGGTCGTGCAGAAGAAATCCGAGCAGGCCCAGTTCACGGGCATCGACGACGGACAGGAAGAGACAGTCATTGACCTCAGCATCCAGAAAGGCATGATGAACGGTCTCTTCGGGAACGTGATGGCCGGAGGCGGACACGACTGGCCGGAGAACACTTCATCCGACCTCGTGGACAACAACGGGGACTGGCGTTACCAGGGAGCCGTATTCATGGGCAAATTCACAGAAAAGAGCCAGCTCAGCATCATTCTCAACGGCAACAACACCAACAACCGCGGATTCAATGACATGTCAGGCAGCATGATGCGCTCGATGAGAGGAGGTGGCGGCGGAATGGGCCGTGGCTCCGGCGGCTGGGGCAGCAGCAACGGTATCACCTCTTCATGGATGGGCGGTATGAACGGTTCATGGGATCTCTTCGACGACAAGATGGAACTCGGAGCCAACTACCTGTACAACAACACCAAGACCGACGTGCAGGAGAAGAGTTCCAAGACCACTTACCTCGACGACGGTTCCCACCTCATCTACAACAATGACGGTTACAGCACGAACAACTCCCAGGGCCACAGAATCGGCATGAGACTGGAGCACAAGTTCTCGGAGAAGACCTCAATCCTCTTCCAGCCACAGTTCAATTTCGGAAAAGGCAATTACACCGAATTCTCCGATTTCGACACCTACGGGCAGGCTTCCGAAACAGCCAGAAGCACATTGAAGAACGACGGTTTCAATTTCAACAACGGCAATAACGATAACTGGACCGCGAACGGATTCCTCCTCTTCAGGCAGCGCCTCGGCATCCCTGGAAGGACAATTTCCGTAAACGTTGACTATCGCTTCAGCAACAACGACCTGGAAGGCCTGAACCAGTCCCTTACGAGGAACTACAACCTCGACGGCTCGGTGGACTCCGATGACATAGTGAATCAGTGGTTCGAGCAGAATTCAAAATCTTCATCAGTCGGAGGAAGGGTGGTATATACCGAACCTCTCGGTGCGGGATTCTATCTCGAGGCCAACTACCAGTATAAATGGAGCCGGAACAAATCCGTGAAGGACACCTACGATTCAGGCAGTACCACAGACTTCGGAGAGGGACCTGACTACGGAACCGGGAGCAAATTCTTCACCAAGGACGGGATGCTCAGGAACGATACTTATTCCAGCAACATCCTCAACGAATACCAGACTCACAGGGGAGGTTTGAATTTCATGTACCAGAAGGACAAGATCAGGGCCCAGCTCGGCGCCTCGATTGTCCCTACCATCACACACAACGAGACCAACGGCCAGGACTACAACAGCACAGTCGTCAACTGGTCTCCGACGGCAATGATCTGGTATGACATCAACGACAATACGAACATTCGCGGATTCTATTTCGGAAACTCCTCACAGCCGACCACCTCGCAGCTCATGCCTGTCCCGGACAACTCGAATCCTCTGAGCGTATCGCTCGGCAACCCGTATCTCGAGCCGTATTTCAGGCATGACGTAAGGCTCGGGTTCGGATACAGCAACAAGAAAACGTTCTTCTCCGTGAACGGCAATCTCGAAGGCGGGCTGGTGCAGTCCCCTATCGTGAGCGCCATCTGGAACAGCACGAACGGAGCACAGTTCTCCCTTCCGGTGAACGGACCGAATTCAGCCAATACCGCATTGAGGGCATTCCTGAACGCACCTATCGCGAAGTCGAACTTCAGCATATCCAACATGACAAGTGTCAGCTGGTCAAAATCCTATTCTTACGTAGGCAAGAGCTCATTCGACACAAGCAACTACTATGACGGGGAGAATTTCGACTATGTCGCATTCCATCAGGATTTCCCTGACCTCGGGGAAAGCGAGTATTTCACCGAGAACAAGATACAGACCGTCAGCATAATGGAGCGCATGAAGCTCACCTACCGCAACAAGTTCGTTGAGCTCACGGCAAGCGGAAGGACGAGGCTCAACAAGTCCTGGTACACCGTAAGCCAGGCCAATACGGACATGACGCGCAACAATCAGATTTCCGCATCCATGAACTGGACAATTCCGGGAGGAATAGGCCTCGTGTCGGATTTCGACTACAACTGGTACCGCGGATATACCACGCCTCAGGATGACGAATACATTCTCAATGTAGAGATCACCAAGCTCCTGTTCAAGAACAAGTTCACCCTCTCACTGAAAGGATACGACCTTCTGAACCAGGCCAAGAACCTGTCAATCAGCGACTCCGCGAACTACCATACAGAAACTTGGAACAATACTCTCGGCCGCTATGTGATTCTCTCCCTGACATGGAGATTCGGTACGATGAACAAGAATATGAGAATGGGTCCGGGAGGACCTGGCGGACCGAGGGGAGGACATCCGGGACCTCCGCCTCCGATGTAGTGAAATCCATAAGTTCGCTCCGGGATGACCGCGAGTCAGCCACGGACATAAATCATATTGAAGAGATTCTTCAATGTGGAATCTTCACCTGATGCGACAAGACGCGCATCAGGTTTTTTTTGCTGGAGGGCAGGGTCTGTCTCCGCTCCAGAAATCAGGCCTTCCTGAACCATCACATCCACGAGATGCCGGGCCACTGCAGGAGCCGGGTCGATGAAACGGACTCCCGGACCTGCCACCCGCTCCATCACCGAAAGCAGGAAAGGATAATGCGTACAGCCGAGCACAATGATATCCGAGCCGGCGTCAAGAAGCGGCCGGAGACTCTTCTCCACCGTAGTTTCAACCTCAGGACCGTCCAGTCTGCCGGCCTCAACGAGCTCGACAAAACCTCGGCCCACATGCTCCACCACAGTCACATTATCCTCGACATTCCCCTTGGATGTCAGATACTTGGAGCCTTTCAGCGTGCCTACTGTGGCAAGCACTCCTATTATTCCTGTCTTCGTTCCGAGAGCGGCCGGCTTTACTGCAGGCTCCATTCCGATGAACTTGACATGGTCCCTGCGGCCTCCTGTCGCCTTCAGCACCCTTTCCCTGCATTCCTCCGAGGACGGGTCAGCATAGAGACCGCGAAGCCCTGCAATGGCTGCGGACGTGGCGGTATTGCAGGCCACCACAATAATATCCGCACCTTCGCCCATCAGGTACTCTGAAACGGTGCGCATCCGTTCCATTATGAAATCCTGCGACTTCTCCCCGTAGGGGCAATATGCATTGTCCGAATAATAAATGTATTTCTCCCCAGGAAGAAGGCGGGTTATCTCCTTCAATACAGACAACCCGCCGGATCCTGAGTCAACGACTCCTATCATATTTCTTCAGAATGATCAATTGTCATAATAACTGTTGTACTTCCTCGCCATGCTTCCGTACATCTGGCCGAGCACCTCGAGATAAGGAGCTCCCTCCACGAGAGTCAGGCGATATACAGTGTCGTCCACCCTGTAATACTCGACGCCGCCTAGAGTGATAATGTCATAATCATCAGGAAGGCTCTGCACCAGGGCGCCTGCCGGAGGAACGATGGTCTGATAACGTCCGTTGTCATTGATGATGTAGAACACTCCGTCCTCGTAGTAATACTCCCTGTCAGCATAGGCGTAGCTCTGCATGAGACCGAGCTGCTCGGCTATCTGGTATGCGCTCTTCGCCATGCCCGGATTCATCGCAATCGCCTGGTTCTGAGCCATGATAGTGGCATTGTTCCGGGCAATGATCCTGTTCTGCTGGTCAATGTAGCGGTTGTTCTCATTGATGGCCCTGTACGTATTGTACACATTCGAATAGTAGGAGAATCGCACGGCCGAGAATGCAAGGTCGGCAAGCGCTGCGTTCACTACCACTCCGAAAGGAGGGCGGCAAACCACGTAATGTCCGCGGAACGGTCTGTAATATATGTCATTGCATACATAATAGTTCACACCGAAGTAGGTATGTCTCACATATCCCGGAGGGAGAATCTGGACCCTGTATCCGAAATAGTGCGGATGATGGCCGTAGAAATGATGCAGTTTTTCGTGCTGTATGAAATCCCTGTCGCAAGGGTGGATTCTCTGTACCGAATGGTTGTCGATGCGGAAATCGTCATACATCCCACCCCTCGTCTTTGAGACGTCCCTTCCGGAAGATGAAGAACCCGGCTGGGTGCGCATCTGCGATGTGACGGTGCTGAGACCGGACTTGGTGACATTGGTATTGCGGCGGACCTGGGAGGTCACTGCCTGGTTACGTGTCTGCGAGCTGGATGAGGCCGTGCTGCTTCCCCTTACCGGCTGGGCTACGCGATGGGAGGAAGAAGCGCTGCTTCTGACCTGACTCGATGATGAGCTGCCGGAGCTGCGTACCTGCGATGAGGAGGACGAGCTGCGAACCTGTCCCGAGGACGAACTTGTGCTTCCGGTAGTGCGGCGCACCTGGGATGATGAGGATGTCCCAGCGCTACGGGACGATGAAGAACTGCTTGAGCTGCCGCGCACCTGGCTCGAAGAGGAGCCGCTTCTCACCTGGCTCGACGACGAATTGCCGGAGCTGCGGACCTGGCTTGACGATGAACCTGTGCTGCCGGTAGTGCGACGCACCTGGGATGATGAGGAACTGGTTGTTCCAGCGCTGCGCGAAGCTGACGAGCTGCTTGAGCCGCTGCGTACCTGGCTCGAAGAGGAGCCGCTTCTCACCTGGTTCGACGACGAATTGCCGGAGCTGCGTACCTGCGATGAGGAGGACGAGCTGCGCACCTGGCTTGAGGACGAGCTTGAAGATGTCGAACGGCGTGCCTGAGAAGAGCTCGACGAACTGCTGCCCTTGGACTGGGTCGATGAAGACTTGGTAGTATTGTTCTGTGTGGTCGTAGTCCTTCTGACCTGCGCATCCATATACTCCGGTGCAGCCAGCATTGACAATGCCGCGATCGCTGCAAGCGCATAATTTCTGAACTCTCTCATAACCTTGAAGTTTTGAAGCTGTTTTGAAATATTTACTCTTATTCTTTATGTGCCTTTTCGGCCATTTCCTTCTGCTTCATCGGTCACATAGCTACTGCTATGCTCCCTCTTCAGCAATTGAAACTGTCTCGAAAATTCCCTATAAATAACTTCGGCAAATATTTCAAAACAGCTTCTTGGATTTATTTATACAAATAATACTTTCTGGAAAGTGCCCTGAATTTGTCAGCATCCTTGTGCCAGTAATCTATCATGTCGGACACTTCCAGTCTTTTTGAAAATGCCTTTCTTACATAATCCGTACCACAGACCTTGTCGAACATTCCGATACGAGACTCGGACACCACGAACGGATTGTGGTCAGGGTATAGCCGATTGACGGCCTGCATCACGTAAAACTGGGTGATGGAAATCTCAGCAGCCTCATAATCAGTGAAATAGAACTCGACGCCGTGCAGGAGTTTCCCCTGGAACGCCCCACCAACCGGCTTGTAATGAATCGTCCTGAATGCTATGCCCGGAAGATTGTAGTTGTCAAGCTCAGCCTTGAGAGCATCCGCGTCTATCCACTCTGCCGCGAAGACTGCGAACGGAATCGTGTATCCGACTCCGACATTTAGGTAATTGAAGAATTCACCTGCGATACCGGATACCGGATAATTGATGGCGGACTGAGGATAAGGGATGTTAGGTGACGGAAGTATCCACGGAAGACCTGTCTCGAGATAGGTCATGCTTCTTTTCCAGCCTTCCATCGGGACCACGCTCAGCTTGCATTTGAGATGAGGCTCGTATCCGTTCTGTCCGCGGTTCATGCCTTCCTCGTTGATCATTATCGCAAGCTCGCCCACGGTGAGCCCGTACACATAAGGAATCTCGAATTCACTTACGAAAGAATAGAATCCCGGCTCTACGTTGCATCCTTCTATCTTGTTGCCTCCCAGAGGATTAGGCCTGTCAAGGACCATCACTTCGATACCTTTTTTGGCGCAGGCGCGCATCACGAGGCCGAGAGTGCTGATGAACGTGTAGGACCTGGTACCCACATCCTGGATGTCGTACACCATTATGTCGATACCATCGAGCATCTCCTGTGACGGCTCGCGGAATTTCCCGTAAATCGAATAGACTTTCACCCCTGTTGCAGGATCGACGGAGTCTCCCACCTTGTCTCCGGCATAGGCATCACCGCGGACACCGTGCTCGGGACCGAAGAGGGCTACCAGTTCCACGCCCTCGGCATTGCTGAGTATGTCTATGGTCGAACGGAGATTGTGGTCAATTCCGCTCGGATTGGTAACGAGACCCACGCGTTTTCCTTTCAGGCCGTCGAATCCACGTGCCTCAAGGACTTCAATTCCGGTCCGTACCTTTGGAGTTCCTGCATTCATCTCCAGCCCTGAAGCGAGGGCCAGAATCGTCGCCGCCATCGCGGCCAAGGTCATTCTGATTTTCATTATACTATGATTTTTCAATTATTTATATTTCTCATAACCCAATTACCAACCCCCAGTCATATCGAGCGCCTCTGAGAAATAAGATTACTTATCTCATTATAAATGGTCGGGAAACCATATAGCGATAATTTTTCCGTTTGAAACTTCAGTATAAACAGGAAAGTCTGAGCAATAAAACAGAGTATGACACTCCCCTTTTATCCAATCCGTTCTTCGCGGGGACAAGGGAGCAAGCACTTCAAACGGATCGCCAACCCTCACACCTCCTGGGATAGAGCACTTCAATGCCACAAAACTGGAATCACATATTGAAAATTCGATGAATTCATTATCATGGAACTTAATGAAACTCTTTCCATAATGATAACACTCATCTATTCCGTCAGGACCAGCATCATTATACTGATATCTGTCAGGCTCCCCGAAACGAGCTATCACCTCTTCCTTTGTCATTACGGTCCAGACTCTCACACTATCCACATCATGAGCTGAAATCATCGATGCTGATACAAGTCCTGCCACCATGGACACGACTGCCCTCAAGATTGTTCTGTTCATTATTTCTGTCATTTGCTCCTGCCGTATTCAGAATCAACCTTGATGAGCTTCGTGACAGCGACGGTACCGAGGCAGCAGACGATTACCATCCAGAAGAACATCTCATAGCCCATCATTTCCTGCAAATAACCGGCGAATGCGCCCGGAATCATCATGCTGAGCGCCATGAAAGCTGTGCAGATGGCATAATGCGAAGTCTTGAACTCACCCTCCGAGAAATACATCATGAACAGCATATAGGCCGTGAAACCGAATCCGTAGCCGAACTGCTCGATGGCCACACATGTACTGATAATGAACAGGTTATGAGGCATTGCCATACTCAGGTATACGAACGTCAGGCATGGCAGCGTCATACATGCCGCCATCGGCCACAGAGACTTCTTCAGACCCCACTTCGATGCGGCCATTCCTCCGATAATACCACCCACGGTGAGCGAGATGACACCGATTGTTCCATAGACAATACCCACAGTGGACGTCGGAAGCGCCAGTCCTCCCTGCTCGGCCGACGAGAGAAGGAACGGATTCACCATCTTCAGGAGGAACGCCTCAGGCAGACGGTAGAGCAGCATGAACACTATCGCAATCAATGCTCCCGGCTTCTTGAAGAACGTGACGAACGCATGTCCGAATTCCGAAGCCAAGGATGAATCGCTGCCTGAAGACTTCACCGTCCGGTCATCCTTCGGGGCCGGGATGAAGAAAGTGTGATAGATGGTCACCAAGGCGAAAATGACAGCCGTGACGGCCATGGTCAATGTCCATGCCATAGGGATATTGCCGGTCCTCTCCTCAAGGACTCCGGCTATCACCACGAGAACTCCCTGTCCGAAAATGGATGAAAGCCTGTAGAACGTGCTGCGGATGCCGACAAAGAACGACTGCTGGCCGTGGTCAAGGGCTATCATGTAGAAGCCGTCTGCAGCAATGTCATGGGTAGCAGACGCAAACGCTGTTATCACGAACAATATCAATGTGAACGTGAACATCCCGACAGGAGTGGAACTCGAGCCGATCAGCTCGGCCGAAGGTCTCGGGATGCTGAAAACCAGCAATATGAATGCTGCGGACATGAGAATCTGCATCGCAAGTATCCACCATCTCTTGGTCTTGAAAATGTCCACTACCGGGCTCCATAGCGGTTTGAGAGTCCACGGAAGATAAAGCAGGCTGGTGAAAAGGGCCATCTCGCCGTTCGGGACTCCCATCTTGGTGAACATCGTCACTGAGATATTGTTAACGATGAAATACGGAATGCCTTCCGCGAAATACAGTGTAGGTACCCACCACCACGGGGACCTGGAAAGAGATGTTTTCATCATAATGTCAAAGTTTTCATATCAGGCAAGGCGTTACGGCCGCACCAGGGTAATAATGTGTCAGAATCGAAATATAGTCATGTCCGCCGGAAGCCATCACCGCCGCGCCTATCTGGCAAAGCCCCACTCCGTGACCCCAGCCGGCACCCCGGAGGATTATGATGTCCTCTTCCGGAGAAGGGCCTGCCTCCACATCCACCGTGAAAGCGGAGCTGCGGAGATGGGACTCCGAAAGGAATCTTCTGATTATAAGCTCCTTGCCTATCACCATGGAAGACTTGTCCCCTTCCACGAGAAGTTCCTTTATCCTGCCGGAAGGACCTCGCTTCAGAGGCTTCAGTGATCGGAGAAGGCCGATGTCCTGGCCGGAACGCCTGAGAATGAGGGCGGACAATTCAGCACGGGAATACCTCGCCTCCCATCTGAAAAAGTCCTTCGTCTCAAGGTCATAGTCGTTCAGCACCGTGGACAGGATCTCGCGGTCGGTAGTGTTGCAGAATGATTCCGGAGAGGACAATATCCAGGCCCTGGCACCTTCCTCTGTCGTAAGATCCGGCTGGGCTGGACTCTCTCCTGAAGTACGGCTGTCTGCCGGCATGGTATCCGGAACAGCCTGAAGATACGGATATTCATCATCGCTCCAGCAGGTGGAGAAAAGTTCCATCATTCCGCCGCAGGACTTCGAGAAACGTGCGTCACAAATCTTACCGTCATAGGTCAGCACCTGGCCCCATGTCTCGTCCACCGCCTTCCGCACATTCTCCCCAACAGCCATCGTAAGTCCCTGGTATCTCTGGCAATGGTCATCCGCACATACATCAAAAGCCTTGTGGTCGTGACTGTCGAACCATTTCACGATATGGCGCACACCGTTCTCTGTAGCGTCCTTCTGTCCGGCCTCGGGGTCTTTCCCGGCACTCTCCCGCCTCATTGCCATCTGCCTCATCACCCATGACCTCGAAATCACGGCATGGGCCTTCAGGAATTCCAGCGGTGCGGAAGCCCTCATCTCGGAAGATATCACGCTCAGGAGATAGTCTTCCACTCCTACAATATTGACAGCCACCACTTTGCCGTCCTCCACCATGAATTTCAGGGAGCCGGCGAAACGCTGCGTCATCTTCTGTTCCCAATGGAAATCCACCCCTATGGTTACTCCGTACAATATGAATGTAGGCTCGGCGAACATCGATGACATGGTCTGTGCGTCGAAAATGAGTTCGTCGTACAGGGTGCCGTTGTAGGAGATTCTTCCGTTATCGTATGATACCCGCTGGCGTCCGGCCCCGTCCGAAATAATCTCGAACTCGATTTCCTGACCGGACATCACCCCTACCTGCAGAAGCGGCTGGGTACGGGTCAATTTCCTGATTATCAAGTCTTCCGTTTCCTTGCTTACGGACACCTCGGAAAGCATTCCGGATATCAGTCCAGAATTGAGCTTGGCATAGTCTTCGGCTTGAGGGACGATGAAAAGTCCCGCCATGTCGGCACATCCCGGGCTCATCGTGAGATGGTCCGGTCCGTCCGTGAAATAATGATGGGAACGGTGCTTGTCGCGCGCCAGCAGGACGGCCCGGTATTCGCCGAAACGTCCGTGTGATATGCCTGACACCCTGGCCGAAGGCCTGACTGAATACCATACAAGGAGATTGAACATCGGCTCAGTCTCGTCGGGGCGCTGCGGAAGGCAGTCCAGGAGCCTGTAGAAAAGCTTCGCAAAAGACTTGGAAGTGCGGGAACGCATCACGAAGACTCCCCTCGTGAAATGCTTGTAATGAAGCAGTTCCGCATCCTGTACCGAGGTAACATGCTCCAGGGAGTCATTCACTCCCCCATTGCCTGATAACGTTCCGAGAAGAGTGTCAATCTCTTTCTCGAGCGGCATTATACCTCTCGGGCAGGCCTGGAAATGCATGTGGTCCGGAGCAGATGCCCCGCATTTCGGTCCGTTGTAGAAGACGGTGAAATCAGGAAAATGCCTGGCAATGTCCGTCATGTCCACGACCCTCTTCCAGATGGTCTGGGGAACATGGGAGTCCCGTGCAATGACAATGTGGTCCGGAAAAATGGGATATGGATTGATCAATATGTCATATTTCCTGCCCTTCCTCCCCTCGAAGAGAAGTGATTTCTGCTCTTCCGGACGGTTGGAGGCACACAGGAAGCATCTCCTGGCCTTGAGGGACGCGGTGTCCACCTTGGCCGCAGAAGAACGGATACGAGCCGGATTGTGCTGCAGACGGACACGCAGGCCGTCGATTTCCATCTCGCGGGTCTCCACGTTCTTGAGTGCCCGGAAATTCGCAGCCGCCATCGGCCATACGGAAAGCTGGTCGTTGACGAATTTTCTTATCGATTCGCTATTTTCCATCTGCATTCATTCTGATTCTCGCCTCGAGTTCCCATGTACGTATGCTGTCCTTGTAGAGATTGTTCGCATTGACCCTGGCAATGTCAAGGGCTGCATCGGAATTGCCTTCCCACCTGCGGCAGCAATAAATCGGCTCGTAGATTCTTCCGATCCGGTATTCGCGGCTGATTCTCAGGCCCACGGCATAGTCCTCTCCATAGCTGACATTCGGGAAATCTATCTTCCTGAGGAACGGGACATAGAATGCTCTCGGAGCTCCGAGGCCATTGATTCTCAATGCATTGTTTCTTCCGTTATCCTCCGTCCACTCCCTGTGGTCAATGATTCCCGGAGGAAGCGGATTCATATTGAAATCAGTCATCTCATAAGATCCGATGACCATTCCGCATCCCTCCGAACGGAAGACGCCCACGACTTTCTGGAGGGTGGTTGCATCCTTGTAGACATCGTCGCTGTCGAGCTGTACGGCATACATTCCGCAACTGGAATCATGCACTGCCGTGTTCCAGCAACCTCCGATGCCCAAGTCATATCTGTCCGGCACAATCACTACGAGACGCGGGTCGTCAATCGCAGCAAGAGCCTCGGAAGTGCCGTCCGTGGAATGATTGTCCACCACTATGACATTGTACGGGAAATCGCATTCCTGCGAAAGAGCGCTATGCACTGCATCCGACACGGTCCTGACCCTGTTAAAAACCGGTATAATGACTGAGGCGACTACCTCAGGGGCGAAATCAGGGTCCTTCTCCACAGGTTTGAAGCCCGGAGCGATATATGCGCCAATGCGTTTGAGATGCTCGGTGCAGATTTTCTCCATCTCAATCTGGACCTCACGGTTGCGCGGATTCACGTAGTCGAACTGTTTCTCACCGGATTTGCGGAGGTCCGTCTCCACTTCGGTATAGAGATATTCGCCGATGTGGACTATCTTGCCCATCCTGAGACGGAGGTCATACAGGGCTCCGAACTGATAGTCCCTGTCCATTTCCGAAACAGCCTTAAGGAAAGAGGAAGACCTGAATACGAGGACCGGACCGAAATCGAAATCATCCCTCAGGGCACCTGCCTGGCAGTCGATTGCGGGATGACGGCGTCTTTCGGTGGTACCGTCTTCTTTTTCAATAAGTTCGTAATGGTCAGAATAGAGCATGTCTGCACCAGTGTACTCCGCCACCTCAGCGAATCTCTCGAGCGCGAGATATCCGAAGTCGCAAGGATAAGGACGGGTGTTTATCACGATGAAATCTTCTGAAAGGCCGGCGGCCTCTCTGCGCAGATCCTCAGTGCCCTGCACCGGGGTATCCGTAATGAACTTGAATGTCGGCATTTTGTCATCAATTATTTCCGTCGGAAACGGCTGGAAACAAATATAGACAAAAATAATGAAAATTCAGGCGGAAAACGTTTTTTATCACGTATTCCGCCTGAATGAAGTGACCCCAATAGGATTCAAACCTATAACCTTTTGATCCGTAGTCAAATGCTCTATTCAGTTGAGCTATGGGGCCGTCCCAGGATTTCTCCTGACTTATGCCTCGGAAGCTGCTCCTTCCTCTTTCAGGATATTGAGCTTCTTCTCCTTGATTCTTGCCTTCTTGCCGGAAAGTTTCCTGAGGTAGAAGATTCTTGCCCTGCGTACCTTGCCGACCTTGTTCAGCTCGATGCTGTCAATGAACGGAGACTCGAACGGGAAAATCCTTTCTACACCTACACCGCCTGATACCTTGCGGATGGTGAAAGTCTTTGTGAAAGGAGAGCATCCGCTGATCTGGATGACAACACCCTTGAATTTCTGGAGTCTCTCTTTGTCTCCCTCCTTGATCCTATATGTGACTGTGAGCGTGTCACCAGCCTTGAACTTAGGATATGTGGCAGCTTTACCGTTTGTAAAAGCCTGCTCTACAACTTTTATCAAATCCATTTCTAAAAAATTTTTAAGCGCAACGTTACTGATTCACTCAACGGTCGTAAGAGGTTGCTTCGTTA
>SAMEA3663026__coassemble_643_pt1 | contig 15049 bp, 9 predicted proteins | sample SAMEA3663026__metabat2_low_PE_017 | metagenome-assembled genome bin SAMEA3663026 (sample SAMEA3663026) | pig gut metagenome | biome: pig gut; feature: pig-associated habitat; material: faeces | place: France | collected 2012
GTCGTCCTGCTCTTCCGTCCCGATGGAAATGCGCACGCATCCCGGAGTCCCGGAAGAGTGTGAACGGTTCTGTATCAGCACATTGTTACGCAACATCTCATTGCACAGCCCGTCCGGGTCCTCAACCCTGACGAGCAGGAAATCAGCATCCGACGGATAGACCCTGAGGACTCCAGGAAGAGAATCAAGAGCAGATGCCATCCTTTCCCTCTCGGAGACCATCAGCCCGATTTCCTTGTTCACATCCCGGCCGATAAGGCGCAGAGCCTCTTCAATGGAAGCAGATGAAACATTGTACGGATGCTTGACCTTGTTGAAGAGAGAGATGATCTCTTCGGAAGCGAAGGCAGCTCCGAGCCGCAGTCCGGCCATCCCCCAGGCCTTCGAAAGTGTCTGTAGGACAATGACATTAGGATACATATCCAAATATTGCAGGAAACTCTTCCGGGAAGAGAAATCAATATATGCCTCGTCTATCACGAGTATTCCGCGGAATCCTTCGGCAAGCATTTTCAGCTGTTCCTCCGGGACGGAATTGCCTGTAGGATTGTTCGGGGAGCACACGAACATCAGTTTTGCACCACGTCCGGCAGATGCTGCCTTAAGCATAGCCTCCACGGACAATCCGAAATCCCCGTCGAGCGGAACTCCCTCATATTCCACATCATTCACCTGTGCGGACACCTTGTACATACTGAAGGACGGAAGCATTCCCACCGCCCTGTCCTGCCCGGGCTCGCAGAAAATCCTGAAACACAAGTCAATAATCTCGTCGCTGCCGTTCCCAATGAAGATCCGCGAGGCAGGAACTCCCCTGATTCCTGACAATTTTTCCTTCAGCCTGCGCTGGAAAGGATCCGGATACCGGTTGGAGCCGTTGTCGAAAGGATTCTCGTTGGCGTCGAGCAGGACGGTTCCCTGAAGGGTTTCAAGCCCGTCGCGAAGACTGGAATACGGTTCCAGTGCGGCAATATTTTTCCTTACAAGTCCAGAAACATCAAACATAGTCCTCAAGTTTAAAGATCTAATACGACATTCTTGCACGCACGGCCTCTGCATGGGCATCAAGGCCTTCCGCCTCAGCCATTTGCACGATTGCGCCAGAAAGATTTTCCAGACCCTTCCGCGTTATTTCCTGATACGTGACATAATGCATGAAACTATCCACTCCCACTCCGCTGCAGGCAGTTGCAGTTCCCGATGTCGGGAGAGTATGATTCGTTCCGGAGGCATAGTCCCCGGCGCTCTCCGGAGAAAAATTGCCGATGAACACACTCCCGGCAGCATTGACCTTGCCGGCAATCTCCCAAGGGTCTGACATACTGATTATCAGATGTTCCGGAGCATAGGCATCTGCAAAATCCACCATATCCTCCCGGGTGCGGAGTACCACTGACAGACTTCCTTCCAGGGCTGCCCCGGCGGTCTCCCTGCGCGGAAGCCGGTCAAGCCTGCAGTTTAGTTCCTTCAATATCCTGACGGACAATTCCTCATTGTCCGTGAGCAGACATACCTTGGAATCCCTTCCATGCTCGGCCTGGGAAAGCAGGTCAGCCGCGACAAAACGGGGGTCGCACGACCCGTCAGCCATCACGAGCACCTCGGAAGGCCCGGCGAACATGTCCACGGCTACTCCCTGCCCGTTCACAAGGCGCTTTGCCATTGAAACATAACGGTTTCCAGGCCCGAAAATCTTGTCCACCTTCGGTACGGTCCCAGTCCCGTACGCCATGGCTGCGACCGCCTGGGCCCCACCGATGCCGAATATCCGTTCAACTCCGCATAAATCGGCTGCATACAACACTGCAGGCGCAACCTTCCCGTCACGTCCCCTCGGAGTACACATCAGCACCTCCCTGCAGCCTGCCAACTTGGCCGGCACTGCAAGCAGGCGGGTGCTCTCCTCATTGAGGCGCCCTTTGTTCTAGATAAGCTGTCCGTATCATATATCTTTTGTTAGTCCGCTTCCATGAAATGCATAAAAAAACTCACCCCACGGAAAGCAGGGTGAGTCAATATCAGTCAATATACAGCCAATCGCCCTACTTCCTATGAAATAAGGTGATGATGATGCTGTATGCTGTTAATTCCTTTCATGTGTCCCAAAGGTAGCAATTATTGCCGAAGAGGCAAGCGTTGAACCGGAAATTTTTATTTCCAATGAGCCTCATAGCCGAAAGGAATGGCATCCGGTTTCACCGGGGAGACTTTCACGAAGAAGCATCCGTGAGGAGCGACTTCCGTCTCCCATCTTTCCCTGTATGAGCATGTTGCAATATCCTTCTGGCGCCAGATATCCCTTATCTTCTGGTCTCCTACAAGGCCGATGGACCTCGGGATGAAGCCGATTTTCATAGGCTCGGCGGAGAGATTGAACATGGCAATGGCCACCGTGCCGTCATGAAGAGGCTTGAGGTATGTGGCATATTTGTCGTCCCCGTAGATACGAGAAGCCTGGAGCCCAAGTTCATCCTGGTTCACGTCGATGACCTCGCTGTTGCACAACAGGCTGACGGTGAAGTCGTCAAGTTCGGCCATGTCGCAGCCTATGAGCAGAGGGGACGAAAGGATGCTCCACAATGTTATGTGCGTGTACTGCTCGTCAGGGGTGAGCTTTGACTCATGGGTGGACGGGCCCCATCCAACCTTTCCGACCACGAGCATGTCGGCGTCAGGCCAGTTGCCGGGGCGTTTGTATGCGGCCCACATGTCCTGGCCCTTGAACCCGATCTTGGACATATTGTCCCAATTGTCCCTGATATCGCCAGTAGTCCTCCAGCAATTGGCGTAGCGCCTGAGATAGTCCCCCATCGCCACCTTGGAAGAATTGGATATACTGTACACTATGTCACGCCCGGTGGCACGGAGAGCCTCGGACATTATCCTGACATTGTATTCGTCATTCGGATTCCAGTCGTATTTGAGATAGTCAACTCCCCATTCAGCCCACTGTCGGGCATCCTGCTCCACGAAATTGTACCGGGTAAAATAGCGCACAGTGTCCCTGCTGACGCGGCTGCGGTCAATCTTGTAATATTCGTCCACGAGACCCGAATCAATCCACGCATAGCGTCCGTCTTCGGTGTCCGCGCATTCTCCGACATGGCCTGCGTATGTCCCGGCCCACGGTCCGGAATAGATGCCGAATTTCAGGCCGTTCTCGTGCAAGAAGTCTGCAAGTGCCTTCATGTCAGGGAATTTGGAATTCGGCTGGATGGCATTTTCCCGTCCTCCGCGGATTCCCTGCCAGCCGTCGTCAATATTGATGTACGACCATCCGTAGTCAGCCAGGCCTTTCTCGAGCATTGCCCTGGCCGAACTCATGACCTTCTCCTGGCTCACGCTGTTGCCCCAGCAGTTCCAGGAATTCCATCCCATCGGGGGAGTCAGGGCGATCCTGTCGCCGATTTCGATGCGGAAGTTCCTGCTGTCCACACCCTTGGCATTTGTTGCCTTGAGTGTGACATTGTACGTCCCGGCCTTTTTCACTGCACCCCTGATGATGCCAGTGGCAGGGTCGAGCGACAATCCTTTCGGGAGGCCTTCTGCAGAGAATGCAATCGGGCGCTCACCCGTACAAGGTATCCTGTAGAGGAAATCCGCCCCGGGCCTTGCCCCATATACCCTTGCTCCGTTGATCCTTGGTGTTGCCGGTGCCTCCGGCGTGAGAATGTAATCTGCACGGTCCTGTGCCGTGGCATTGGTTGCAGCGATCCATGCAGTCAGGACTGCTGCCAGCAGTGTTTTGATTCGTGTTCGTGTCATAAATAACTCCATATTTGCCAAAGTTAGCAAATAAAAACATTTCAACAAAGTCCGGCATTTGTATATGCCTGCGGATTGTCGTAAATTTGTATTTTGAAAACTTAACAACATTATGCAGCGTATAGACTTCAAACCTGAATTTTTCCATTGCATCAAAAATTACGGGAAAAACACATTCTCTGCCGACATGATGGCCGGCGTCATCGTGGGAATCGTGGCACTGCCATTAGCAATCGCATTCGCCATAGCGTCCGGTGTGCCGCCTGAGAAAGGTATCGTGACAGCCATCATTGCAGGATTCATCGTATCTTTCCTCGGTGGCAGCAAAGTGCAGATCGGCGGGCCTACGGGTGCGTTCATCGTCATCGTTTATGGAGTCATACAGCAATACGGATTCGGCGGACTCGCCATAGCGACCACTCTTGCAGGAGTGCTGCTGATACTCCTCGGAGTGTTCAAGCTCGGAGCCGTCATCAAGTTCATCCCATATCCGGTAGTCATAGGATTCACGAGCGGTATCGCATTGACAATATTCACTACCCAGATACCTGACATGTTCGGGCTCGACCTCGGAGGCGAGAAGGTCCCGGGCGACTTCATCGGGAAATGGCTTGTGTATTTCAGGCATTTCGGCTCCGTAAACTGGTGGAATGCAGGAGTTTGTGCCCTGAGCGTCGTGATAATAGCCGTCACCCCGAAATTGTCCCGTAAGATTCCGGGGTCCCTCGTGGCAATCATTGTCCTCACGGCAGCGGTATATGCTATGAAGAGATTCGCCGGCATCGACTGCATTGACACCATCGGGGACAGGTTCACCATCAATTCAGCCCTGCCGAAGGCACAGATTCCGTCCCTCGACTGGGAGGCCGTCAAGAACCTCTTCCCGATTGCCGTCACAATTGCCGCACTCGGGGCCATCGAGTCCCTGCTTTCAGCGACCGTGGCTGACGGTATGATAAGCGCAAGGCACAATTCCAATACAGAGCTGATAGCCCTCGGAGTGGCCAACATTGTCACCCCGATGTTCGGAGGCATCCCGGCCACCGGAGCTATCGCGAGGACAATGACCAACATCAACAACGGAGGACGCACCCCTGTGGCAGGAATCGTGCACGCGGTCGTTCTCCTGCTCATTCTCCTGTTCCTCATGCCTCTCGCGAGGTTCATCCCGATGGCCTGCCTTGCCGGAGTTCTCGCGGTCGTATCCTACAACATGAGCGGCTGGAGGACATTCAAGGCATTGCTCTCGAACCCGAGGTCTGACGTTGCCGTGCTTCTCATCACATTCGTGCTCACCGTCATATTCGACCTCACCGTAGCCATCAGCGTAGGACTCATCCTCGCATGTCTCCTGTTCATCAGGCGAGTAATGGAGACCACCGAGATTTCCGTCATCAAGAACGAGATAGACGTGAATGCGGAGACCGACTTCGAGACCACGGAGGAAAATCTCGTAATCCCGTCAGGAGTGGAGGTCTATGAAATCAACGGCCCGTATTTCTTCGGCGTGGCCACCAAGTTCGAGGAGCTCATGAGCATGCGCAAGGGCCGCAGCAAGACCAAGGTGAGGGTAATCCGGATGAGGAAAGTGCCGTTCATCGATTCCACAGGCATCCACAACCTCACGAACCTCTGCAACATGAGCCACAAGAGCAATATCACCATCGTGCTGTCGGGAGTGAACGAGAATGTACACCGCACCCTCGAGAGTTCCGGGTTCTATTCGGTGGTCGGGAAGGAGAACATCTGCCCGAATATCAATGTCGCACTGGAGCGTGCCGGCGAAATTGTCAAAGGATGACGCATGTTTTGTGTACGCAACTGCCGGATTTTTTACTAACTTAGCGGCAAACGTACAACCACATGAGAACTGAAACTTTGATTGCAGCGGTCATTTCCGTATGCATCTGCGGCATTGTTTCCGCACAGAGTCCGGACGTCATCATTCCTGCTCCGGCAGAATTCCGCTTTACCGGAGGAACCTGCAATTTCACAGGCGAGCCCCAGGTGAAGATACTTCACAACACGAAGGATATCCGTCCTGAAGGCTACAGGATGACAATATCCAGGAAAGGAGTGAAGGTGGAGGCCGCTGACGAAGCAGGTGCATTCTACGCCATGCAGTCGCTTGACCAGATGACGGCCGGCGGCAGCATCAGCGAACTGGCCTGCTGCGAGATAAACGATTATCCGCGTTTCCCGTACAGGGGCCTGCATTTCGACGTGTCGAGGCATTTCAGGAGCATTGATTTCCTGAAGAAGCAGATAGACGCGATGGCGCATTTCAAGATGAACAAGATGCACATCCACCTCACTGATGCGGCAGGATGGAGAATGCAGATAGACGCATTCCCGAGACTGACCGGGTTCGCGGCCTGGAGGCCCGAGAAAAAGTGGAAGGATTGGTGGTTCGGTGACAGGCTCTATTCCGAGGCCGGGACTCCGGGAGCATACGGCGGATTCTATACGAAAGACGAGCTGAGGGACCTCGTGGAATATGCGGCCGCGCGCCATATAGACATCATCCCGGAGATTGAAATGCCGGGGCACAGCGAGGAGGTCCTGGCTGCATATCCTGAACTGAGCTGCAGCGGTGAACCGTATTCCGGAAGCGATTTCTGCATCGGCAAGGACAGGACTGTGGAGTTCCTCGAGAAGGTGCTTGACGAGGTGATGGAGGTGTTCCCGTACGAGTACATCCATATCGGAGGCGATGAGGCATCCAAGAAAAATTGGAAGGAATGTCCTGACTGTCAGCATCGTATGACAGAAGAAGGACTGAAGGACGTGGACGAGCTGCAGAGCTGGCTCATCAAGAGGATAGAGAGATACGTCATATCGAAGGGCAGGAAAATCATAGGATGGGACGAGATTCTGGAAGGCGGAGTCAGCCCGACGGCCACAGTGATGTCGTGGAGGGGGACGGAAGGAGGAATCCGGGCAATGGGCTACGGCAATGACATTATCATGACTCCGGGAAAATACTGTTATCTCGACCATGCTCAGGACGCCCCGTTCAGGGAGCCTGAGTCAATCGGAGGCTATCTCCCGCTCGAGCTCGCCTACAGCTATGAGCCCGTGGAGGAGTCAATGCCGGCTGACGGGCTTCATCATCTGAAAGGGGTCCAGGCCAATCTCTGGAGCGAATACATTACTGAAGACAGTCACGCTGAATATATGTATTGGCCGAGGGCGGCAGCCATTGCCGAGACCGGCTGGAGTCCTCAGGGCAGCAAGGACTATGCAGGATTCCGCGAAAGGATGGTGCGCGAAACGGAACTTCTCAAGGCCCGCGGATACAATCCGTTCGACATAAGCCGTGAATACGGGGAGCGCAAGGCCTCTGCCAAACTGGTGGAACACAAGGCCATAGGGGCATCCGTGACGTATCACAAGCCGTACAGCAATGCCTATACGGGAGAAGGAGACGGGACATTGACCGACGGCAAGGCCGGAGGATGGGCCTACGGTGACGGGAGATGGCTCGGATTCATATCGGATATTGACCTGACAGTGGATCTCGGCAGCACGATGCCGGTTCATTATATCGGAGCCACCTTCATGCAGGTCATCGGGCCGGAGGTTTTCATGCCTGAAAGAGTGGAGATTTACACCTCGGAGTACGGCGTGGAGTTCGGGCTGGCCGGAATATGCCACAACGATGTTCCTGTCACAGCCGAAGAACTTCTGTTCAGGGAATTCGGTACGGTATGCAACACCAATGCCCGCTACATCCGTTACAAGGCATTCCGCAATCCGGTATGCAGGGGCTGGCTCTTCACCGACGAAATAGTGGTGAACTAATTTCCGGAGACGAAAGCCTCGGCGGCGGCGAGTGATTCCGGCTTGCCGGCGTCGATGAGAGTCAGGCCCTCAGGAGCGACACCACGGAATTCATAGGCGGAAGCCGCCCTCAGGTAGAAATCCATTATAGGGAAACGCTGCCCGAGGGCGTTCTGCGATCCCGGCATGACATTGCCTGAGGCATCATAGAGGGGGAAATCCTCCGGACGGGCGTCAACGGCATCGAAAGCGCCGAAGATTCCCGGAGACATCAGATGTACGCCTCCGAAGGCAAATTTTGAACATTTCTCCACATCCAGCCCTTTGAACGGCGTCTTCACCTCCCCGGTCGCAACATTGGTCCAGCCTACCAGCCTCATGTCGTCATTGAACAGGAGATATCTCTGCGTCTTGCGCCTGCTGACCAAGAGAGTGGACATCGCCCCGTCATCTGCCGTCGAACGGAACCAGTTGATATCCAAGTCCGAAACTATGTCCACATTGTGCACGAGGAACGGCCCGTCACCGCCGAGCAGGGCGGAAGCGTGGCGGATTCCCCCTCCAGTCTCAAGGAGCAAATCCCTTTCGTCCGAAATCCTGATATCCATCCCGGCGAATTCAGGGACAGCTGCAATATAAGAGATGACCGCGTCAGGGAAATGATGCACGTTCACCACGAAACTGTCCGCACCGGCGGCCTTCAGGCGCATAATCACATGATACAGAAGAGTATGCCCTGCCAATGGTGCCAGAGCCTTCGGAATGTTATCCGTGATAGGCTTCAGCCTCGTCCCGAGCCCGGCGGCAAAAATCATCGCTTTCATGCCTCAGAAAGACTTTTCGATATTCTGCTCCCTGTGCACCACGGTCACCCGGATGTCGAAACGGCTCACGAGATGTGCAGCAAGATGTTCGGCGCAATACACTGAACGGTGCTGGCCACCGGTACATCCGAAACATACCTGGAGATTGGTGAACTTCCTCTCTATGAACCTCTTGACATGAGAGTCCACGAGGGCGTACACATGGTCGAGGAAAGTGATTATCTCCCCGTCGTCCTCGAGGAACTTGATGACCTCCTGGTCCATTCCCGTGAACTGGCGGTAATATTCATATTTTCCCGGATTGTTGACCGAACGGCAGTCGAACACATATCCTCCCCCGTTGCCGGACGTGTCCGTCGGGATGCCTTTCTTGTAGGCGAAACTGTATATCTTCACGTGGAGCCTGCGATCCTCGGCATTGACATAGAACTGCTGCATGGTCGTGAGCTGTGTAAGCACCTCTGAAAGATAAGGATAGCGGGAGAACGGGGCCCTCATCATCCTGCGCAGGTTGTCGATGGCGAACGGGACGCTTGCGATGAAATGCGGCTTCTTCTCGAAATAACCCCTGAAACCGTATGCTCCGAGAACCTGAAGAGTCCGGAAAAGCACGAAGAGGCGCAATTTTTCCCTGAACACATTCTCGTCAATATCAGGGACATAGCTCTTCAACGCCCTCAGATAAGTCTCCACCAGCTCGTTCTTCAGGTCTTCCGGATAACGGGACCTGGCCTGCCAGATGAAGGATGCAACATCATAATATATCGGTCCCCTGCGTCCGCCCTGGAAATCGATGAAATACGGCTCCCCGTCCTTGAATATCACGTTGCGCGCCTGGAAGTCCCTGTACATGAACGTGTTGGAATTGTCGCAGAGAAGATCCTCCTTCAGGGCCTCGAAGTCATCCTGCAGCCTTACCTCGTCGAATTCGAGACCGGTGGCCTTCAGGAAACAATATTTGAAATAGTTCAGGTCGAACATGACCATCCTGCCGTTGAAGGCCGGCTCAGGGAAACAGATATTGTAATCCAGGCCCTCGGCACCCTTGAACTGAAGCTTCGGCAACATTTCCATGGTATGCCGGAGCATCACACGCTCGTAAGAGGAATACTCTCCGCTCTCCCTGCCCTGGGAGACCATGTTGTAGAGCACCTTGTCACCGAGATCCTCCTGGATGTAGGTCATCCCGTCCTCGCTGACTGCCAGCACCCTCGGCACCTTGATGCCCTTGTCGAGGAAATGTCTGGCAATCCCGCAGAATGCCTGGTTCTCCTTGAGGTTCAGGCCAATTACCCCCACGATCGAGGTTCCGTCCCCGCCGGTCATGCGGAAATATCTCCTGTTGCTCCCGGAGGAATTGAGTTCCACCACGTTGTCGGCTTCCTGCCCGGTGTATGATTTGAACAATGATTTCAGATTATCAAGCATATACGAACGATTTTACCATTATCTCACGACTATTCCTCCTGCACGCATTTCGTCAAGGGCCTTCCTGTGGCCTTCCTCTGTGACATAGGCGAGGCAGTCAGACAGGAGCACCACATGGAATCCGGCTTTCTGCAAATCCTCGCAGGTGTTCCTGACGCAATATTCCGTGGCAATGCCGCACACGTACACGTCCTTGGGCTCCAGCATTCCGGCCACTTCCCCGAGGGACTGTCCTGCTGAATTCCTGCCGTCGAATCCGGAATACTGCTCCACTTCCCTGTCACACCCCTTGTCGAACACGAGGTCTTCATCCACGAACGGCTTCAGGCGTCCGTCTATCTCACCGCCATGGGTGCCGGCCACACAATGAACCGGCCATATTCCTCCGAACTCGCTGAACGAGGAATGGTCTGCAGGATGGTGGTCCCTGATGAAGAACACGGGCAGGTCATCGCCCCTTGTCCGGCTGATGAATTCCACGGTATTGGCGACGGCTGCATCTGCATTTGCGCAGGCAAGGCTGCCGTCAATGAAATCGTGGAGCATGTCCACGACCACTAGTAAAGAATCGTTTATCATATCTTGAATTTTGCGATTTCCTCCACGAGCTTGGACAGAATCCCGTTCTTGAGATTGTAAAGGTCGTCCGAGATGTCCACCTTGTAATAATGAGGATTGATGAGCCTCCGCTCGGACGGGCTGAAATGATGCAGGGTGTCATTGTAGAAAGCCTTCTTCTCCTGCAGTGTCCTGCGTGGGGCCACCCTGGCTCCGTCCCGGATTGCAGGCACCTGGAGAGCCCTCCATCTGTATGTACCGGCCTCGAACACCTTGTATTTGTACCTGTCGTACTCATCCTTCACGGTGACGGTACGGCCGGCCTCAATGTCTTCCGCAAGACTGTCTCCCCTCAGGCAAGTAACATCGGCCTTGTATATTTCGTTCCCGTCCTCGTCATCCTTCATGAGCCTGTATGTAATCTGGAATCCCGGATTGATGAGCTTTATCCTGTCCTCGGACTTCTTCAGCACCGGCTCCCCTCCGACCTGGACGAGCTTGTACACATTGCCGAAGCAAGGTGCCGCCTTGCTCGTGGCTATGGCGTCACCCACTCCGTAAGAGTCAATCTTCGCCCCCTGGCGCTCGAGATCAGTGATGAGATATTCGTCAAGGGAATTGGTAGCGAATATCTTGCAGCCCGTAAGTCCATGTGCGTCAAGTATTTTCCTAACCTCAACAGAGAGATATGCAAGGTCTCCGCTGTCGAGCCTGATGCCGTATCCGTAAGGATATGAATTGTCGATTCCGTTTTCCTTGAACGCACGTATTGCATTGAGCACTCCGCATTTGAGGGTATCGTATGTATCAATCAGCAAGATCAGGTTCTCACCGCGATGGGTGCGGATATAGTCGCAGAACGCCTTGTGCTCCCCTTCCACCGTGCTGCCGTACGATGTCACGAAACTGTGCGCCATTGTCCCGGTGGACGGAACCCCGTTCATCACCCCGGTCAGGATATTGGAAGTGCTTGCACATCCGGCAATTATCGCAGCCTTGGCCCCGTATGTGGCCGCCCATGGTCCGTGTGCGCGTCGCGAGCCGAATTCGCTCACCGGCCTGTCAGTAGCACGGCATACCCGGGAAGCCTTCGTGGCCACGGCCATCTGATGGTTCATTATGCAGAGCATAGGGGTCTCGAGCACCTGGGCCTGTACAAGAGGAGCCTCGACAATGACAATCGGCTGGTTCGGGAAGGCAATCTCCCCCTCCTTCATCGCATATACGTTGCCCGTGAATTTCATCCCGGCAAGATAATGCCGGAACTCCGCATATTCGTCACCCGGGAGGAATTTCCCGAAGAAATCCTCAGGCATGGAGCCGAGATTTGATATCATCTCCAGGACCTCGTCAGTACCGCTGATCACTGCCCAGTTGTTGTTTTCCGGGGCCTTGCGGTAGAAGAGATTGAATACAGCAGGCTTCTCCGCGTTCCCGCATTCCATGAAGGACTTTCCCATGGTATATTGGTACTTGTCCGAGCAATAAGCGAATTCCTTGAATTCCATTTCGTTTCCGTTCCTCGCCGTATTCCGGGACGCGGCGGATTTGATACAATCTTCATGACGGCTCCCGGCAGCCGCCGTTCCGGAAGGCAAACTTACTCAAAATCCGCGGAATAAATAACAATTGACGACAAAAAATGGCGGTTTGCGTTGGAGTATGGGGAATACATGCTACCTTTGTAACTGAGCCGGGCATTTGAGCATGTTCCGGACGGAAAACGGAAACTGCGAATGGATAGAATACGTAACATATTGCCTTTGATTGTCATTTTCCTCCTGTTCAATGTGCAGGCGGCAGCCCAGAACGCCATTTTCTCAGGCACTGTGATGGACCAGGAAGGGGCGCCTGTCATCGGAGCGGGAATAGTCTGCAGGGAGAAAACCTCAGCAGGTACGGTCACGGATCTGGACGGACGGTTTTCAATGGCATTGCCCCAGGGGGCCAAAACATTCACAATCAGCTCCATAGGAATGGAAGAACTCATCTACTCCATAATCCCGGGAAATACGGAAGGCGTGAGAATAGTCCTGAAAGCCGAGGAGAACATGCTCGACCAGGTGGTCGTGACGGGATATGCCCAGACCACGGTGAAGCGGATGACCGGTTCCGTCGCAGTCCTGAGTGAAGATACGTTCAAGTCGAAGGCAATCTCATCCGTGGACGCACTGATGCAGGGAGAAGCGGCCGGAGTCGCAATATCGGCCACATCGGGCCAGCCCGGGACGCAGTCCAGAATCCGGATCAGGGGTACGAACAACATCAGCGGTTCGGGACAGCCCCTCTGGGTAATCGACGGGGTGCCGCTGCAGAACGATTCCCCTTCGCTCACGTCCGAACAGCTCGCGGCAGGCGGATTCGATGACATTTTCGTGAACGGTATCGGCAACATCAACCCGAACGACATCGAAAGCATCACCATCCTGAAAGATGCAGCGGCTGCCGCTATCTACGGATCGAGGGCAGCAAACGGAGTAATCGTGGTGACTACCAGAAAAGGCGAGGCCGGGAAAATGAAGATAAGCTACAGGAACACATTCTCCTGGTCGTTCCGGCCGCAGAAAGACCTGGACCTGATGAATTCGGCCCGGAAACTTGCCTGGGAGGACGAACTGTGGAACGAATTTTCAGCTGACAAGTATCTCAAGTCATTGACCGACAATACAGTATTATATCCCGTAATAGGAATTGTCGGGCAGATCAGGGCAGGGCTCGGAGAGTTCGCCTTCCTCAAGGGTGACACGGCCGCCCAGAATGCATTGATAACCTCACTCGGCGAATCGGACACCGACTGGTACGGACTCCTGTTCCGCAATTCATTCTCCCAGGGCCACCATCTGTCCGCAAGCGGAGGCTCCGAGAAATGCACGTATTACATTTCCCTGGGCCTGAACGACGAGAACGGAATGCTGATACACAATGACTACCGGAGATACAATTTCAATGCGAACCTCACGATGAAGCCTTCCGACCGGGTGCGCATCGACATCGGGGCAGAAGCAGCAAGGCAGGAATCGGAAATGCCGTACTCAAGTGTGGATCCGTTCAAATATGCCTATTTTTCAAATCCTTACGAGCGTGCATTCAATGAAGACGGGTCATACGCGGCTGACCGGACCTGGTTCTCGCTCGGATATTGGAACGGAAGGCAGGACGAACAGGTGATGCCGGAGAACGGGTTCAACATCCTCCGGGAACTGGACTCGAACAACACCAGCACAGTCAACACCACAGGCACTGTCCGGGGGCAGATTGACGTGACATTATTCGGCCCGCTGCATTTCAACGGGCTCGCATCCTACACATTCTCGAACAATTCCACTGACAGGACAGTGGACAAATACACCTGGACGGCATTCCGGGACAGGCTCGGCAGCGATGACCGTTCACAGACCAACCTGTACGGCAACATCTCCCAGAACCGCACGAACAGGAACAGTTACGTGCTACGCGGGCATTTCACATTCAACCGGACATTCAACGAACTCCACAATCTCAACGTCCTTGCCGGCGCCGAGATCCGCGGGGCCGACTCGAACACATTGTTCTCCAAAAGATACAATTACGACCCGAAGACAGGCACCACGTCCCTTCCTCCGGTCAGCGGTCCGGTGGACGAATGGGTGAGCGAAGTGGAGCGCCTGAACGGCCAGTATTTCACCAGGACAAGATACGCATCCTTCTATGCTTCAGCTGATTACTACCTCGGCAAAAGCATTGTCCTGAATGCTTCGTTCCGCACTGACGGCAGTTCCAATTTCGGAAACGACAGGCAGTTCAATCCTACATGGAGTGCAGGTGCCGCCTGGCACATCGGGGAGGAAAGCTGGTTCAGGAAAGCATTGCCGGCAGTCTCCCACGCCACGTTAAGGGCAGCCTTCGGATTCACGGGAGAGGTGAACACATCCACCACCCACCAGTTGGTAATCAGATATTTGCAGCAGGAATACAGATATTTCGGAGAGCAGACATTCAATCTCGGCACCATTCCTTCAGCACCGAATCCGGACCTCGGATGGGAGAAGACGAGGGATGCCAAGACGGGACTTGATTTCGGGCTCTGGAAAGACAGGTTCACGGTGAATGCAGAATATTACCACCGCCTGAGCACCGACGTGGTGACATCCTCCCAGGTACAGAGTACCACCGGATTCACCTATGTGAATTTCAATTCGGCCGACATAATGAATAGCGGAGTGGAACTGACTTTGAACGGGAAAATCCTGCAGCAAAGGGACTGGAGCCTCTCGGCAGCCGTGAATTTCGCTTACAACTACAACAAGGTCACCAAGTTCCGTCCTTCGACCTCCGCCGGGGTAACGTCCAAGGACCGTTACGTGCAGGGCTATCCGGCAGGGGCGATTTTCAGCGGAGAACTGGCCGGCGTGGACAGCAGCAGCGGACTTTACCAGTTCAAGCTCAGGGATGACTCCGTCATCAGCAACAGCACCGACCTGAACAAGCCGGACAATTACATATCTCGGAACCACCATAGCACCGTTCACCGGAGGATTCAACATAAGCGCCGGCTACAAGGACTTCCGACTGGTCATCAACGGAGTATATTCCTTGGGTTCAAAGGCTTTCGACAAGATTGAATCCCCGGCAAGCTACTCCTCATGCAAGCATTCGGGGGTCAGCACCGAGACAGCCCAGTCACAGTACAGCGACCTGTATTCCAACCACTT
>SAMEA3663026__coassemble_652_pt1 | contig 14859 bp, 10 predicted proteins | sample SAMEA3663026__metabat2_low_PE_017 | metagenome-assembled genome bin SAMEA3663026 (sample SAMEA3663026) | pig gut metagenome | biome: pig gut; feature: pig-associated habitat; material: faeces | place: France | collected 2012
TGCACAGGGAGGCTGCGGAAGAACTCAAGTTCTATGATTTCAACCCGATATCTCTCGGCAATTATGTTTACAGGAGCGACAGTGAGAGGGAAATGGTCAATATCTTCGCAGCCGTCGGTAATTTTTCTCCCCAGCCGGACCTGGATGAGGTAGAGGAAGGCCGCTATTGGCCGATGGAGGAGATTGAGTCCAATATTGGCAAGTCAGTTTTCACTCCGAATTTCGAGAGCGAGTTCAGGAAGATCCGCCGTTCCCTCGAGGCATTGCTATAAAGCAACATGCAAGTATTGAATTTTTACAGATTTTAAATAGCAGATATTCACTTTTTGGCTATATTTGTGTACTATGAGAAAAAGTGCACGGATATTGGCCGTCTATCTCATTTGCGCTGCGGCCCTTCAGCTCGCTTTCGGAGATTTTCCGGTGGCTGCTTTCGCGTTCCCCGTGAATGCGGCAGTACTTTTTGCGGCAGCGGCAGGCTTGTGGGTGCTTTTCAGGGAAAAGCCTTCGTGTGCTCTCTCTTCTTGGCTCATTTCGGGAAATACTAGCATTCTTCTCCTGTCAGCTCTTGCCGTGTCCTGTCTCGTCCTGGGACTTGTACGGCAGAATCCGGCCGGGACAGAATCCTCCCATGGATTTCTCGGGATGCGGAACATTGTCCGCACATGGTGGTTCATCGCCATTGTCATTGCATTGATGGCCAATCTTTTCATGGTCATCATCTCCCGGAAGACGGACCTGCGTTTCCTGCTGAACCACGCCGGTGTCCTGCTCGCCCTTGCCGGTGGTTTTGCAGGAGCATCGGACTCATCTGTCATGCGTGCTGCAGTGTACCGGGACAAGCCTTCCCGCGAGGCCTTCAGGATGGACGGGACCCCTGAGGTGCTCGAATATGAATTGTCAATGAGCGGATTCACGGTGGAGGATGACGCTTCGGGAGGAGTCCGGAATTATATGGCTGACGTGGTGGTGGACGATGTGGAGACCAGGATACGGGTGAACCATCCTTACGGCAGGACGCTTTCGGAGGATATATATTTGGTAAGTTACGACAGGTCGGGAGGCGAACCTCAATATTGCGTGCTCGAAATCGTGCGCCAGCCTTGGAAATATGTCATGTGGACCGGAATAGTCATGATGATGGCAGGAGCCGTGCTGCTATTTGCCCGGGGAGTCAGGAAAAAGGAGGTGATGTCATGAGCTGGAACGTATTCTGGATATTCGCGCTTGTGTCGGTCCTGCTTTGGCTTGCCGGGTCGTTATGTGCATTGTACGGCAGGAAGCGGCTGTCGGAGATTCTTGTATTTGCAGGCCTGCTCGTGTTCGCAGCATTCATTGCCGGATTCTGGGCCAGTCTCGGCAGGCCTCCTCTCAGGACGAGCGGGGAGACCAGGCTATGGTATTCCTTCTTCATGATGCTCTCGGCCCTGCTGACATATAGGCGTTGGGGATACAGGTGGATTCCTGCATTTTCCCTCGTGGTGGCGTCCGTGTTTATCTGCCTGAACATATTCAAGCCGGAGATTCATGACGAGTCCCTGATGCCGGCCCTTCAGAGCTGGTGGTTCGTGCCGCACGTGACCGTATATATGTTCTCGTATTCGGTACTCGGATGTGCTTTCATCATGGCCTGTGCAGGACTTTTCCGGGGAAGCGACATCTTCCTGGAACCGTCCGACACGCTTGTGTACATAGGTACTGCATTCCTGTCGCTCGGAATGCTGAGCGGGGCATTGTGGGCGAAGCAGGCATGGGGCAATTACTGGAACTGGGACCCGAAAGAGACATGGGCTGCGGTAACATGGAGCATTTACCTGATTTATATACATTTGCGCCTGTCCGGAAAGACAGGGCGGCGCAGGACAAAATGGCTTTATATAGTGCTGATTGCCGGATTTGCGGGATTGCAGATGTGCTGGTGGGGAGTGAATCTGCTGCCTTCTGCCAGGGAGAGCCAGCATGTATATGCCGTGGGAAATAATGTGGAATATAACCAACTCAATTAATAAATAATATGAGAACATCATCAAAAATTCTGATCGGCGCCGGCGTCATCGTGGTGGGACTCGCCATCGTGTACCGCGCTGTGAACTGCGCTCCCGACAAGACTCAGCCGGAGACTGCGCAGATGCTTCAAGTGATCAGGGACGGAGGATGTATGGACTGTCATTCAGCTGATCCTCATCTGCCGTTCTATGCGAATTTCCCTGTAGCCAAAGGGTTGATAATGAAAGACATCAATGACGGCTACAAGTCATTCGACATCGTTCCGATGGCTACCGCCTTCGAGAACGGGACCGCTCCTTCAGAGGTGGATCTCGCAAAGACAGAGAAAGCCGTTATGGACGGGACAATGCCTCTTGCGAAGTATTATCTCATCCATTGGGGATCTTCCCTGACTTCAGCCAAGAAGACAGCCATGCTGGAAGGCATCAAGTCTGTCCGTGCCTCTTTCTGGCCTAACGAGCTTGCTGCAGCGGAGTTTGCCAACGAGACCATCCGTCCGATTCCGGACAAGGTGGATTATGATCCTGCCAAGGCTGCTCTCGGAAAGGAACTCTACAGCGACACGAGGCTTTCAGGTGACGGGACCATTTCCTGTGCATCATGCCATGCCATCGAGACTGCGGGGGTGGACAATGAGCGCTATTCCGACGGTATCGATGGCCAGCTCGGAGGTGTGAATGCGCCTACCACATTCAATTCTGTTTTCAATTTCGTGCAGTTCTGGGACGGACGTGCAGCTGACCTTGCAGAACAGGCAGCCGGACCTCCTCTCAACCCTGTAGAGATGGGAAGCAAGGATTTCGACGAGATTGCAGCGCGCATAGCAGAGGACAAGGAGTTTACAGGCCGTTTCCTCGCCGTATATCCTGAAGGACTCAGCCAGGCTACCATCACTGACGCGATTGCAGAGTACGAGAAGACCCTTCTCACTCCGAATTCGCCGTTCGACCGTTATCTGAAGGGTGACGCTACGGCTATGACTGCAGAGCAGATCGAAGGTTATGAGATTTTCAAGGAATACAATTGCGCCACCTGCCACTCCGGTGTGAACATGGGAGGTCTTTCCTATGAGCTCATGGGACAGAGGGCCAACTATTTCGAGGACAGGGAACTCACTCTCAAGTCAGGTCTTACCGACGGTGACAACGGCCGCTGGGCCCAGACCGGTGATGAGCGTGACCGCTACCGTTTCAAGACTCCGTCCCTGAGGAACGTGGCCCTGACATGGCCATATTATCATGACGGAAGCGTTGAGACTCTCGAAGAGGCCATCTCCAAGATGTCCACGTTCCAGGTGGGCAGGAAGATGTCCGCAGACAAGGTCGCCAAGGTAAAGACTTTCCTCGACGCCCAGACCGGCGAGCTGACCGTCTTCTGATCATCCCCCGGGAATTTGAAATAATATCCTGAAATAATTCCGGCCCGGAATGCTCCTATGAGCGTTCCGGGCCGGTTAATATGTACTTTTCAATTTATGGTTCCAACCGTAAAAATTATTGAAAATTTATGGTTGTAACCGTAAAATAACTATCTTTGTCTCATCATCAATGATTAATGAGTTATGGAGCTTGCAGAATTACAACCGTTATATGATAATTATCATAGGAAGATCGCAAAAATCAGTTTGAGATTCAAGCGTTATCTTTATGATCAGATTAATTGGGAGTCCCGCATCATCAGTATAAAAGGAGCACGAGGTGTGGGAAAGACCACAATGCTTCTTCAGCATATTCTGGAGAACTACGAAGATATTGATCGTACACTGTATGTTTCATTGGACGATCTCTGGTTTGCAACCCATAATTTGATTGATCTCGTTGATTGGGCTGACAGGCATGGTATTATGAGGCTATATCTGGATGAGGTTCACCGTTACGAAGGGTGGTCTCTTGTATTGAAAAACATCTATGACAATTATCCCGATATGAGCATTGTATATACCGGAAGTTCACTCTTGGTGATGGACAATGCAAACGTAGATATGTCACGACGCCAGACTTCGTATACGATGCATGGAATGTCATTCCGTGAATATCTCGAAATTGAAGATATTATGCACATTAATCCTGTTTCGATTGATGATTTGTTGCATCGGCACGTAAAAATCGCCATGGAAATAGTCGGAAGTGTAAAAATAGCTCCATTGTTTGAACTGTATTTGTCCAACGGATATTATCCATTTTACAGGGAGTCTCTGCCGGATTTCCCGTCTCGTCTGAGGGAAACAGTTTCCGTTGTCATAGATTCGGATTTGCCATCTGTGGTAAAAGTTTCATTTGATACTTTGCATAAAATGAAAAAACTACTGATGATTGTCAGCGCGAATGTTCCATTTGAGCCGAATATGTCTGAACTATGGCGTCAGCTTTCAACAGATAACGAATCGGGCCTGAAGATGCTCTATGCACTTGACAAGGCGCAGGTCCTGATGTTGCTTTCAGCAAAGAAAAAGAACTATAAGAATCTTGTGAAGCCTGACAAGATATATCTTGGGAATCCGAATCTGATGCACGTCCTTTGCCCTTCAGTGGATAAAGGAAATGAACGGGAAACGTTCTTTCTCAACCAGGTGCGGGCAGGTCATGATGTGACATATCCTAAGCAAGGCGATTTCCTTATCGATGGCCGGTATTTGTTTGAGGTAGGAGGCCGTAGAAAGACCTTTGACCAGATAGCAGATGTGCCTGACAGTTTTCTTGCCGTAGATGATACCGAAGTAGGATATGGCAACCGGATTCCTCTTTGGATGTTCGGATTCTTGTACTGAAAACCCGGGTGGTTGCCATATCGCTTCCGGAGTCAACCGTCATTCCTTCCCGGCAATGCCAAGCAGGGCATCGTCAATGTGGTATATGTAGGTCGGCCATTTCCTCTCCTCGAGATATCGCTTGCCATCTATCGTGATCCAATAATCCTTTTCCTCATATTCATAACTCTCGAACCACTCGCTTTTCCCTTTCTCCAGAACCACCTGGTTGTCACCATCTGTGATGGCGACTTTCTTGCATACATCAATGCAAATAAAATATGAGTCGTTAGGCATCAATAATGTGTCCTTTGCTGATGACGGCAGATTCCACTCCAGTACATCGTCATTCTGGTCGGTGATGGAGACTTTGATATCATTGGACGAATCATTGTATATAATCTCTTCTCCCCAATAGATATACTCAACTATCGGTTTATCAGGTGCGGAAGTGCTTTTATTGCAAGCCATTAAAGACATTGCAGCTAAGGCAGATAGTATTAATTTACTCTTTACCATATCGCAAACAAATTATGGACTTCTGAAACATTCGGGTTTAGTCTTTTTTACGCCTTCTTCCCACGTCAGCGCCTGGGCCCGTAGAGCCCGCCTGTGATGGTTTCAAGGGAGAGTTCGGTGTAGACCATGTCGTAGCCGGTGCCGGAGTCCTTGAGGGTCTCCTCGAAATAGAAGCCGATGGAGCCGTTTTTCAGGGGAACCATGGTGGAGTAGGCGGATTCGTCAGCGGATACCTGATAAGGAGTGCTCCAGCCGGATGCGAAAGACTTCGGGGTGATGCCCTGAACGTCTTCAGGAATCTCCCTGTAATATATTCCTACATTGGTACGGCCCGGTCCGAGAGGCACTGACTGCAGGGCGATGAGCACTTCGGCCTTGTCGGCCTTGCGCACGGCCGGGATAATGAGAATCTCCCCGTTGCAGGAATTCTCCAATGCGGCGCACCCGTTGTTTTCCGCGCATGAGAATGCAGGCTTGCCCCACGTGCCCTCTCCTGACACGATGTCCGTGAAATCGAAAATATTGAAGATTCTTCCGCCTTCAGCCCTGCTGCTCAGCAGGACACGTCCGTCAGGGAGTTCCTCGCATTTAGGCTCGTTGCCGTACAAGGCAGGCAATTGGTCAGCGCCTCCGAGCGCTTTCCAGGTCTGGCCGAGGTCGTCGCTGTAGATGACCCTGTTTCCGTTAGGCCTGGCGCACATCGCGGCATATATCCTGTAATGACTTCCGGCCTTGACCTGCCGGCTCTGGAAAATCCTGCCGGAGCCGATGAAGCAGCTTTCCACACAGCCATCCCGGCATTCGTCGAACAGGGAATAAATGTCCTCAGTCTTCTCCTCCCAGTCGCTCCAGGTTTTTCCTCCGTCCGAACTCCTGATGCAGGCTATCCTGTTGGGATTCTTCCGGTTAGTCTCGGCCTTCCAATACACGGTCTGGCCGCATACCAGCATTACCAATATCTCTCCGGACTCCCTGTCCGCAACAATCGCAGGGTCACCGAAACCGCAGTCCGTTGCGCCTTCTGTGCCGCTGCCTTCAATCACGACCGTCTCCCCGCCCCAGGATCTGCCTGAGTCAGGGGAACGGCGGGCGTGAATGTCCACCCTGCCGAACCCGATGTCCAGTCGGCAGTGCCTGTAGTCTGTGAGGGCCAGCAGGCTGCCGTCCGGTAGAGCAGCGATTGCCGGAATCCTGTACGGGATGCTGTCCTTGTTGCCGCTTTCGAAAAGTACGGTTCTGCCGCCTTCCGGTTTCACGCTGCAGGACATGGCTGCCGTGAATCCGCAAATGCAGGCTGCTATGAGGGTTATGACAGGGTGTTTCATAAAATTATGGATTAGATTTCATTGAATTCGATTGCGAATCCGCCGCCGCGGGCCATCGTCATGGTCAGCACGTCAGATGACGTCACTGTCCTGGCCGAGATGACATAAGCCTGAGGATTGGTCTGATAGTCAGCATCTTCAGCATCCGCGTAGATGACGGCCTCATACTGTTTCCCGGCATCGAGGAAATACAGTGGAACGTCGAGGGTTCTCTTCTCCTCGTCGGTAACGCCGCCGGCGAACCATTTGCCGGTCTTCTTGCCTTTGCGAGCCACCACGATGTAGTCGCCCGGCTCTGCCAGAAGATATTTGCTTCGCTCCCAGTCCACTTCCACGTTCTTGATGAACTGGAATGCATCCATGAACTTCTCATAGTGCTCCGGGAAATCCGCTGCCATCTGGAGAGGGGAGTACATGGTCAGGTAGAGGCCGAGCTGGTTGGCGATGGTGGCATTGACATGGCTGTTGTTCTTGCCTCCTGTCACCTTCCCCAGGTCCATCTCGAAAATGCCCGGGGTGAAGTCCATAGGACCTCCGTTCAGCCTCGTGAAAGGCAGCACGGTCACGTGCATAGGCTGTGTGCCTCCGAATGCCTGGTACTCGGTTCCTCTTGCGGACTCGTTGCCAACGAGGTTAGGATATGTCCTGCACAGGCCGGTAGGACGAACAGCCTCATGGGCATTGACCATGATATGATGCCTTCCTGCCTCGGTCACGGCGTAGAGATAGTGGTTGTTCATCCACTGTCCGTAATGATGCTCCCCGAAAGGAAGGATGTCGCCCACGTATCCGCTCTTCACTGCATCGTAGCCATATTGGTTCATAAGGTTGTATGCGGCTTCCATGTGCCTCTCGTAATTCCTTACGGATGAGGAGGTTTCATGGTGCATGAGCAGCTTCACGCCCTTCGAATGGGCATAGTCGTTCAGGGCCTTGATGTCAAAGTCAGGATATGGGGTGACGAAGTCGAAGACATAATCCTTGTTGCAGTTGGCCCAGTCTTCCCAGCCGATGTTCCAGCCTTCCACGAGAACCTGGTCGAAACCGTGCTCTGCGGCGAAGTCAATGTAGCGGCGGACATTCTCATTGTTCGCGCTGTGCGTGCCGTTCGGCTTGCATTTGCTGAAATCAGTCTCGCCGAGATGAACTGAAGGACATTCGTCGGTATATGACCAGGAGCCTTTCCCGCTGATCATTTCCCACCATACGCCCACATATTTAGTTGGATGAATCCAGGATACGTCCTCGTATGCGCAAGGCTCGTTGAGGTTCAGCACGAGTCTGGATTCCAGCTGCTTGCAGGCGTCGTCCACTACCTGGATTGTCCTCCACGGGCTCTTGCAAGGGGTCTGCATGCGGCCTTTCCATCCCTGTGCGTCAGGCGTGAGGGCAGAGGTGAAGGTCAATGTCTTCGGGTCGAGCACGAGGTGCATGCAGGAGTAGTTCACCAGCCCGGCCTCATGGATGTTCACATAGAGCCCGTCGTCAGTCTTCATCTGGAGGGAAGTCTGGACTCCGGTCTTGGAGAACGGGGTCTGGGAAGAGTTTCCGCAGAACACAGTCTCGTATATGCCCTTGATTTCGGACAGGCGGCATTTGGTATATTCGTATTCTTGGGTGTCGTAGTCGGCAGGAATCCAGATGGCCTCATTGTCCCCTGCCATGGCGAATTCGGTCAGTTCGTCCTTGATCACGAAATAGGCCATGTTCTTCTGCTCCGGGAATTCGTAGCGGAATCCCAGACCGTCGTCGAAGAGCCTGAAACGGATAGTCATCCTCTTGTCGGAAGAAGTATGTACCAGATTGACTGCCAGTTCGTTGTAATGGTTGCGTATCTCTGATTCCTCGCCCCATACAGGATTCCAGGTCTCGTCGAAGGAGCAGGTGTCAATGCTCTCCACGGCAAATCCGTCGCGGAATGACCAGCATGGCTCGTCGTCCACCTTCTGTATGTCATTCTCCCCGAAGACGATTTTCTGGGCCTTGAGCACGCCCCTGAACTCGTATCCGAGGCGGCTCGGAAGGATAACTTCCTTGTCACCGAAGTTCAGGCTGTACACAGGTTCTCCCTTTTCCGAAATGCAGAACTTCATGTTGAGGTTTCCGTCCGGAGAACTGAGGGAAGCCTTCTCAGTCAGGGTTCCGGTCAGTACATCAGCCTGGGAGCAGGCCGTGAGGGCTGCCATCGCAGCTATAATCAATTGTCTGAGTCTCATATCATTATTTTAATTTGAAATCCACTACCAATGCGCTTCTCGGGCTGACTTTCACCGGAGCCGTGAAGTCAACCGCCTCACCCGTGACTACATTCTGTCCGCTGACAAGAGCCGGAGACCCAGCCCCTCTGCGGGTTGCCCCGGCTGCAGTGAATTCAGCATAGTCGGCCCAAGGGACAATCTCGTTCCTGCGGGAATTGTTCACGAACACGAACACCACCTCATCCTCATTGTAACGGAAATATGCGTAAGTATTGTCCCTGCGGAGGAAATGAATCGTGTTGCCGTTGTGCACGGCGGTAGCTGTCTTGCGCCAGTTGAACAGGGCCTTGGTGTAGTCGTGGACTTCCACTGCCACCGGATCTTCCTGCCAGTCGAGAGGGAAGTCGATGCGGAGGCCTCCGTGACCCTGGCTGCGGTCGCGGGATACGCCCATCAGCTCGTCTGCATAGAAAATCTGGGGTATTCCCCTGAGAGTGGCCATCAATGCCATGACGATTTTCTGGCGCGGAACGCTGTGGTTCAGCACGTCTGCGATGCGGTCGGTGTCGTGGTTGCCAGGGAAAATCATCATGTTCGACATGTCGTGGTAATACAGGTCGTTGGCCACGGCGTCGTATATCTTGACCATGCCCTCGTCCCAATGTACGGTGTCACGAGGCATGCCCTGGCAGATGGCTGCCTGGAGAGGGAAGTCCATGATACAAGGGAGGTTGCTGTTGAACCCGTCCTTGTTCGGATTGCCGCCCTGCCAATATGCGAGCTGAGGCACGTTGCAGGTCCAAACCTCGCCTACGATATTGAGGTTCGGGTATTCGGCGCGGACACTCTTGCACCACTCGCTCATAGGATATTTCTCATTGTAAGGATATGTGTCCACGCGGAGTCCGTCGAGACCGGCATATTCGATCCACCATACGGCCCACTGCTTGAAATACTGGAGCACGAAAGGATTGTCGAGGTTCATGTCAGGCATCGAGGTGTCGAACCATCCGCCTTCCATGTTGGTCTTGTCCAGGTCGGAGCAATAAGGGTCGTTCTGTGCGGAGAAAGCGCAGTTGCTGTGGGTATATTCAGGCCAAACGTGAACCCAGTCGTTGAACGGCAGGTCTGCCATCCACCAGTGGGCTGCACCGCAATGGTTTGTGACAATGTCCATTATCATCTTTATGCCTTTCGCGTGGCAGTCAGCCACAAGGCTGCGGTAGTCCTCGTTGGAACCGAAACGGCGGTCGATGTGGTAGTAGTCGGAGCAGGCATATCCGTGGTATGAGGAATGCGGCTCGTTGTCCTCCAGGAGAGGGGTGTTCCAAATGGCGGTCACTCCGAGGTCTGCGAGGTAATCGAGTTGGCTGCGGATTCCGGCGATGTCACCGCCGTGACGTCCGAAGAATGCCTCCTTGTCAACGCTTTCCATATTGCGCGGAACAGCGTCCAGGCTCTCGTCCCCGTCCACGAAACGGTCCGGCATAATGAGATAAATCATGTCGGCCGTAGTGAAGCTCTTCCTTTCTGCGGAGCCTTCCTGGCGGGCTTCTATGAGGTAAGGATATTTGAATTCGGCCTGTCCCTCCCTGCTGAACACGATGTAATATGTGCCCGGCTGGGCCGATGCGTCGATTTTCACGTCAATGAAGAGGTAGTTAGGGCTGTCGGCCTTGTGGATGCCGGTAGCCTTGACTCCCTTGCCTCCTTCTATCGAGACCTCATATCCGGAAATCTCCGGACCCTGTACCAGAATCTGGAGAGGGGTCTTCATCCCGGTCCACCATGAAAGCGGTTCTACTCGTGTAACTTGCTGTAAGTCAGCATCTGCTATGGATTCCGGATTGAACTGCGGCCCGGAACATGCCATAGCGCAGGCAGCTGATATTGCTAATGCCATAATGTGATGATGTTTCATATTAGTGCAAATTTAATTCATTTCACCTTATATTCCCATGCGCCGAGGGAGAACTGAATCTCCTCCCCGGCAGTTGTCAGGACGGATGCTTCCACCGGCAGGGCCGAGAGATTTGCAATCACCGTGACGGTGTCATTGCAGTTCATCCTCCTGAAAGCCAATACATTGTCATCCACGCTTTCCGTTCCGGAGGAGAGAATCTCGTACGAGCCTTCCTTGCCAGGCCTCAATGCCGGGCGTGAGTGACGGAGAGCGCAGAGTTCCCTGTATGTCGAAGTGTGTCCGTTCTCGTCCCATCCGCTGATCGGATCTTTCTCGAAGAAGAGGAACCTGTGGTCGAAACCGACTTCCTGTCCGGTGTAGATGAGAGGCTGGCCCTGCGGCAATGTGAAAGTCAGGGCTGCCATCACCTCTGCTGCGTCTCCCATCCTCTCGAACTCGGTACCTGCCCAGGAGTTCTCGTCGTGGTTGGAAGTGAACATCAGGCGGAATGCGTCTTCACCGAATCTTTCGACGTTGCGGGAAAGATAATTCCTCAGCGAATCGGCATTGGACCTGCCCTGAGCGATGGCATTCAGCATGTGATGCAACTCCCAGGAATAGGATGCGTCGAATCCTGCCTCGTGGAGCTGCGGGTCCTCGCCCTCGGCGAGCATATAGATGTGTCCGAATTCGTTCCTGAGGCTGTCTATGGTGCCTTTCCAGAAGTCCATGGGCACTTCGCAGGCCATGTCGCAGCGGAATCCGTCGATGCCCCTGTCCAGCCAGAATCGCATGGACTCGCGCATCTCGTGGCGCATATCCTCATTGTCATAGTTGAGGGCTGCGATGTCAGTCCAGTCATACTGCACGATGGTATTGCCGAGAGAATCCCTCTCATACCAGTCAAGTGGCTTTCCGTCAATCCATTTCGCGTCCGGGGAGGTGTGGTTGGCGACCCAGTCGAGAATCACCTTCAGGCCCTCCTTGTGGGCCTCGTCCAGAAACGCGTCAAAGTCCGCGAGAGTGCCGAATTCCGGGTTCACGTCACAATAGTCCGAGATTGCGTAATAAGAGCCGAGCGTACCTTTGCGCTCCTTGACCCCGATAGGGTAGATTGGCATAAGCCATACTACGTCAGTTCCGAGTTCCTTGAGCCTCGGCAGATGCTGTGCGGCGGCCGCGAGAGTCCCTTCCGGAGTGTATTGCCTTACGTTCATCTCGTAAATGACCGCGTCATAGGCCCATTCCGGATGAGCAGGCTCCGCCTTTTCCTGCGAGCAGGATACGGACATCAATGTGCCCGCAATGGCGGCGAACAGTATAATGTAGTTTGTATTCATTGAATTATGGTTTTAGTTTCAGAAATCCACGAGCAGTTTCCACTCGCCTTCCTTCAGCACAATGTCGAATTTGTCTCCGGAGTATGTCTCCGTGCTGTCGAACCAGTTGTGGAAAGGTCCGTCCACAGGCGGGTCCACCGTGATGGTCTGGGAGCCTTTGCCGAAATTGCCGGCCACGGCGAAATGTTTTCCTCCGGTCGAACCGTAGATGTATTTCCCGGGGTAATATGCCGTAGTCACCTGCCACCTGAAGTCCGCGTCCTTGGTGAAGAATTCCGGATTGGCGTTCCTGAACCCGAGCAGGCCGGCATAGGTGTCATAAAGGGCTTTCCTCTCAGGGACAGCGAGATATGCGTCAGTAACGACAGGTTTCTCACCGGTCCGTTCATTGTAATTGATGGAATAGTCATAGCCGATTTCTCCGAACTGCCATATCATCTTCGGTCCCGGCACGAGCAGGAAGAATGCCGCATCGCAGCCTGCGCGGCGCATTGCAGTACCGAGCTTGTCGGCGCTGCCGCTCACCTGCGGAGCCTCAGGGCGTTTCCCGGTCTCCATAAGCCATACTCCCTTGACCTCAGGGCAGAAATATACGTCGTATGTTCCTGCTGCAGGCACTGCCATGTCCTGTGATGACGAGCCGAGAGTCATGGTGTACTGGGTGTTGAGAGGCAGTTTGTATCCCTTGGCGGAAGCTCCGTAATTGTAGGCGTCGTTCCATTCCCCGTTGCCGCGGATCTTGAACATGTCGCTTGCCTTGAATGTCACGTTCCTCGCCACGTAGAACACGTCGTCTGCAGTCATGGAAATGTCCTTGTCGGAAGCTGTTGCTCCCCAGTTCGTGAGGGTCCCGCAGATGCCCCATGTTATTGAGGATGCGTCCTCTGTAAGGCCGTAGCAGAGCCTCTCCTCGTCGTGGCTTTCCATATAGCCCACGAAACCTCCGAACGGGGCGGTCGAATACATGTTGCTGAAATCGGCATTGCTTCCGGAAGCGGCTGTACGGTAGGCACCGTTGCAGTTCCTCCAAAGCTGGATTCCGTATTCGGCGAGGACTTTCTCCTCGTCCCAGTCGGAGAGATGCTCGAATATCACTGCAGCGTCGCTGTTCACTTCCCATACGGCGTCAGCATAGTCTTTCAGGATGGCGACCCTCGATGCATCGTAATGTCCCCATGCGGCAACGTCTGAGCCGCTGTTGTTCTGGGTGAATCCTTTCGTGAGGTCGAACCTGAATCCGTCCACCTTGTATTCTTTCAGCAGATACTGGAGGCTTCCCTTGACCATGTCCTTCACCATCGTGTTCTCGTGGTTGAAGTCGTGATATACGTTGTATGGATGTGTGGCAATGGCATTGAACCAAGGGTTGGATGCAGCTGTCCTCTCGTTGGCGGAATCCCAGTACATCTTGGCCCAGGTGTGGGCTCCGGTCGCATGGTTGTACACCACGTCGAATATCACTGCGATACCTCTTCCGTGGCACTCGTCTATGAATTCTTTGTACTGCTCCCTCGTTCCGTAATACTTGTCGAGGGCGAAATAATGGTTCGGATTGTAGCCCCAGCTGTTGTTCCCGTCGAATTCCTGGACAGGCATCAGCTCTATCGCATTGACTCCGAGACCCTGGATGTAGTCGAGTCTGGCTTTGGCTCCTGCAAGGTTCTGTGATTCAGTGAAATCCCTCAGGTGCATCTCGTAAATCACGAGGTTGTTGCGGTCGGCGATCTTGAAGCCGTCGTTCTTCCATGAGTATGACGGCCTGTTTATCTGGAATGCCGAAATCAGGGCCTTGGCACCATCCGGGAATTCCCTTGTGCCAGGGATGTACTGGTCGTTCCACTGGTCGTAAACAATCTCGGTGTAAGGGTCGCTGACACGGATGTCGGAGCCTGAATCGGTACCGAGCCTGTACTGGAATCTGTATTCCGTATTACGGTCGAATCCGCTGAGGGTTATCCACCAGCAACCTGCAGATTCGTCGCGTTTCATGGCTCCTTCCGGAACTCTGGTCCATCCGTTCCAGTCACCGACGATGTAGCAATATTTGTAATGGTTTCCGCCCTTGTTTTTCTCGTACAGGACGAATGTCACGGAACCGTCTGAATTGTAATTGATTCCGTATTTCGCTCCAGCCGGCATCGAGGCTTCCTCCACCGGGTCAGGGACGAATTCCTCCGCCTGGTACTTGTTGTCAGTGATAGTGCAGAACTGGTCGTCTCCGCTCTTGAGCTCCCCGTCGGCGCTTCTGACGAGTATTGCGAGGAGTCCGAGAGGGGTCTCGCCGCTTTTGAAGAATTCCCTTATGGATGGCGTCAGTTCGAGTTCCCATTCGTTGGAACCTGTGGATTTGAACTTGCACCTGTCATTGTTCTCAGTCCACTGATATGGCACGAAGCTCCAGTCTGTCCTGTCGTCTCCCGGGACAATGATTCCGAGATGGGCATAGAGGTCTCCCTTGTTCCCATAGAGAGGGGATGCCGTGCCCGGCCTGAATCTTATCGTGCAGGACTTGTCGGCGTCAGGGACTGCAGGATCCACGCTTATACCTGATGCAGGGTCAGGAGAAACGGTTTCACCGGGTCCAACAATCGGGACGTCCGGTCCTGTCGGGGTGTCAGGTGTGCTTCCCTTCACCTTTTCAGGTTCGCAGGAGAGTACGGAAAAAGAGGCAAAAGCCGCAATGCAATACAACAGAATTCTTCTCATAATCAGAAGGTGGTTTATAAAATTACTCAAGTTTCGCGGAGCGAAACAACTGCTTTTGAGGCCGAAAGGCCGAGGGTAAGTCCCTTTCCCGGGGAAAGGGATTTAGGAAAAGGGT
>SAMEA3663026__coassemble_654_pt1 | contig 14793 bp, 14 predicted proteins | sample SAMEA3663026__metabat2_low_PE_017 | metagenome-assembled genome bin SAMEA3663026 (sample SAMEA3663026) | pig gut metagenome | biome: pig gut; feature: pig-associated habitat; material: faeces | place: France | collected 2012
CGCGCCCCATATTCACTATGACGGCCGACGGCTTCATCATTTTCAATTGCTCCAGACCTATCAGTCCGGCAGTCCTCTCATTGTACGGTGCATGGATGGAAATGACGTCCGAAGTGCGCATTAGCTCCTCAAGGGAAATGCTCGGCCACTCGGTGCAATGCCCGGTACCGGATGTCGAATAATAGACAACTTCCATTCCGAATGCCTCAGCGACTCTCGCCACACCTGTGCCAATGGCTCCCATTCCTATGATACCCATGCGTTTTCCGCGAATCTCGACAAACGGACGGGACACGTCCGTAAAAATCGGAGAGGCAGAATATGAACCGGACTTCACGGCATTGTCGAAATAAGGAGCGTTTCCGAGCAGGGAAAGGATATGCATGAATGTGGCCTGGACGACGGAATCGGTGGAATATCCGGCCACGTTGCGTACAGGGATTCCCCTTTCACGGCAGGCCTCGAGGTCGATATTGTTCACCCCCGTTGCAGCCTCGCATACGAGTTTCAGGGAAGGAGCTGCATCGAGAAGTTCTTTGGTCACTTTTACCTTGTTGATTATCAAGACATTGCAGTCAGCCACGCGCTGCAGTGCCTCCTCCGGTGTGGATGTAGGCCAGCATACAAGTTCGCCGAGGCTTTCAATGCAGTCGAGAGGGGTGTCCCCCACTGTCGATGCGTCAAGAAATACTATTTTCATATCCGTTCCTAAAAATAATCATCAGTTCTTCCCAGCCTTGAAACCGGTATTGAAAGCTCTTGCAGCCTCCTCTTTGGAATTGAGATATTCACGGAGCTCAGGCCAGCTGTAATAAGGACCTTCGGCCGGAGCCAGAGCCGGAATACATGTCTCCTGCTCATTGTAAAGCATTTTCACAAGCACGTTCCCCTTCTTGTTGCGATAGAATATCATCTGGAAGTTCGAACCCATCGGTACGACGTCATAGGTGAACCAATGCTCGTGGGCTCCTACCATATTATATTGAACTGCAAGCTCTTTCACGCCCATGAGTCCCATCAGCGGCATCAGTCCGGTATCGTGGCCGAAACGCAGGTCCGCTGCACGACGGCTCCCGTCTTCGAGAGCTGCATCCGCCTTGGACAGAAAGTCCGCAAGCAAGTCATCCGCGGAACAATTGCTGACATCCCCGTACTCTGCAGAATTGCAGCACTCCCCGTACAACCTGTCGGAACGCACATAGACCTGAGGCACAAGTTCCTCAACATCAATATATTTGAGTAAATCCAAATTCAGGTAGTCCAGGTCGAGGCAGATGGAGCCGACCATATAGACCGAATTGACGAAATCCTGGCGCTTCTTGATGAGTTCCTTGGCCTTCTGCTTGTCCGTGAACAACTTGTCGAACAACTTGTCATAACCGCAGTCTGCCTTCCTCACCGAATCCTCGCGCACACGCACCTTGCGGCTTATGGTCTTGTCAACGGATGGTTTCATGATATATGAAAAATACTTTTCACCGGTCAGGAACGTGAAATCCAGGTCCGGATTCATGTCATCCAGGCTCTCCGAGAAATTGGCCATGCTCATTATACAACGTGTAATCGTACTGGCCACACATTCCACTTCATTCCGGCTGCGGGAATTGAACACGGACGGGAAACGCCTGTACATGCGCGCAGCTATTTCCTTGTGCTCCAATGCTCCGAGCGGTGCAAGCTCTCCTTCCATACCCTTGTGCTCCTCGACGACCTGCATGAATCCGTCATACAGTTCCAGCCCGGTTTCCGTCAGGATTCCAGCCTCTTTTGCAGCAATCAGGCCGTTAGTTCCGGTAGCGAAATAATCCATCGACGCATGGTATCGTGAGCCGTGGCGCCCGAAATGGGAAATATAGAAAGGCTTGTAGCCGGCAGGAGCCTTCGTGTCGGTGAGATCACCATGATGATATGGATGATAAATGCCTGCGGCAATGTTGTAGTCTGCCTTCAGTCTCTCATGAAAATCCTGCCCATGGACAGGCAGGGCACCGAGAAATACAGCTACGGATAATGAGAAAATCTTGTGGAATGTAGTCATAATTCGTGTTTCTATTGATTTGCAAAGATAGAAAAACGGCGTTGGAATAACAAGAGAGCCGATTTTTCAATTTATCCGATTTCATTTTCTGAACACGGATAACTGTTCATTACTTTGCCGTTGTAAAATTGTTCACTATATGAGAAGATTGCTGAAAATAGTTTCGTGTCTTGCCGGAGTCCTGGTAGCGGGATGCTCCGAGGACGGAATCGGGATTATTCCCGAGGACGAGTCCACAGGCGACGCACTGTCTCACGAGATGATTGTCCTGGGGCAGAAACTGGATGACCCTTATTCCGTGAAAAACGTGACCAGGGCTATCGAAAACCTGTATCCGACCAAGGCCGGACGGGTGGACGTCACCCCGACTGACGTATATGTCAGGATGCTGCCGAAAAACAGTGCCGAATACCAGAAACTGGTCGATGCAGGATTCGAGCTCATCGACCATCCTCTTGATTATCAGATTGTACGGGACGGGGATTATTATCACGACCCTGAAATCGGGGAAGAGGAAATCACATGGCAATATGCAGTGATTCCTCACGGCACTGCCATTCCTGAAGGAATCACTTACGAGATTCTTGACGACTGCTATATCCCGGAGACAGGGACGAAATCCGAGGACGGGATAGACTGGGACGCCGTGGAAAAGGAGGCATTCAGGCTGACCGGGAATGAAGACCTGATGGCCGGTATAACCAAAGGCGGTGCCGGGCAGCCTGAAGGACGGATTACCATAGTGGATCCTGACGCGAACGGAGGCCAGCCTTTCGGGGTCGCCGGCGTGACCGTGGTCTGCAACGTGTTCGTGAAATTCGGGATTGCCAGGACCGACAGGGACGGGTATTACAAAATCAGCAAGAAGTATTCGGCAAATCCACGTTACAGGCTGATGTTCAAGAACAAGGAAGGGTTTGCCATAGGTTTCAACAAAGTGATAATACCGGCCTCGATGTCGACACTCGGGAAAGGGGATGTCTCCGGAATCGACGTCACCGTGACAGAAAAGTCGGACGGCAAACTGTGGCGCAGATGCGTGGTGAATAATGCAGCTTATGACTATATCACGAGATGCAGTCAGGATGACATGGACATAGCACGTCCCCCGCAGAACCTGAGGATATGGATTTTCAAGAACATCAAGGCGAGCAGTTCCGTCATGATGCATCAGGGGGCCGTGATAGACAATTCCCTGATCCGGTCGTTCCTCGGGGAATATGCCGGCATACTCAAGGTCTTCCTGCCGGATATCACTTTAGGACTGGGAGACAGGAATTCTTATGCCGGCATCTACTCCGAGACATGCCACGAACTGGCGCACGCCAGCCATTTCGCCCAGGCGGGAAAGGACTATTGGGACAAGTACATCAAGTTCATCCTGACTTCTTTCGTCTCATCCGGCGGGGTCACATACGGAACCGGGAAGGAGAATGACGCCGGGTACTGTGAAATCGGTGAAATGTGGGGTTATTTCATGCAGAACACAATGTACCACGACCGGTACGGCGGAACAATGCCTGTGTCCGGCATGAGCTACTGGTTTCATCCGCAGATATTCCGGTATCTTGAAGAAAGAGGAGTGAGCCGTTCCCAGATATTCTCGGTCCTTAAGAAGGACGTTCACGACAGGGCGGCACTTAAATCAAGCTTATTGGCAGCCTTCCCGGAGAAGGCGGAAATCATTCAGCAGGCATTTGACAGATATGCAGAATAAATTATTGACAATCATAACAATAGGCCTTCTGTTCCAGACCTTGGACCTGGCCGCCCAGAAGGCATCAGTGTCGACGAACCTGGCCGGCTATGTTAATCTGGCCACACTGAACATAGAGACATCTTTTCCGGTTTCCAGGCACTGGAGCATCTGCGCCGGAGCGAAATACAATCCTTTCACTTTCAATCTCGGGAAAGGAAGGGAGGATGCCCGGAACAAGCAGCAGGCATACTATGCAGGGACAAGGTACTGGCCGTGGAACGTATATTCCGGCTGGTGGCTGTCCGGGAAGGTGATGTACCAGGAGTACAATACGGGAGGGATTTTCTCACCGGAGACTCGCGAAGGAGACCGGATCGGGATGAGCCTTGGAGGCGGATACTCTCACATGATAGGGAAACGGCTGAACATCGAATTCGGGGCCGGAATCTGGAGCGGAATGGACTGGTTCACAAAATATTCGTGCCCTGTATGCGGAAATGTAGAGGCTTCCGGGAAAAAAGTGTTCATACTTCCTTCGGACATCATAGTGGCGCTCAGCTATATCTTCTGACCGGCATCATATTGACACACAATGCGATTGAGCAGAATACACACATTAGGACACAGGAGTTCCCTGCTTACGTTCACCTTCCTCCAGCTTTTGTTTGCCATCGGCCCCGGCTGTTCGGTGAAGGAAAGCAGGGACGAGTGTCCTTGTATCCTGAGCCTGATATACGACGCGAGCAGCAGGGAGATGATTGCAGAAGGGGTTTCCGTAAGGATAGAAATGAGCGGGGAAAACGGTCGGGAGGTCAGGGACAGTTTCTTCAGGTCAGAAGAGACTACGGTATTCAGGACGGCCGTTTGCAGGGGAACAATGAAAGCGTTGTCCGTGTGGCCCGGCTCCACTCCCCTGGAGGACCCCGGATCAGGCCTATGGATCAGGATTCCCGAAGGAATGCAGTGCCCGGAAATCTGGACAGGCTTAGCGGTGACTGACACTGAAAGGGACGAGGCCAGTGCGGACATAAAGCTCCGGAAGAACTACTGCAATATTTTCATGACCCTGACCGGAGGTGGCGAAGGGCTGGAATTCGTAGTTCGCGGCAATGTCTGCGGATATGATTGTGACGGAATTCCCGTCCACGGGCCGTTTTCCGCCACGGCCGTAGCACAGGAAGGCTCCCGTTCCAGCTATTCCGTCAAGGTCCCGAGACAGGCGGACAATTCCCTGAAGCTCGACATTTTCTCCTCTGACGGAGGCTTACGGACCTTTGCCATAGGCAATTACATTGACAGCAGCGGATACGACTGGACATCCGAGGACCTCAAGGACATCAATCTGGAGATAAATTATGCAGCCACTTCCGTGATCCTGCTTATCGACAACTGGCGTACTGTTATAGATTTCACGACCATCATCTGAATCGAAAAGGAAAAAGTGGAAAGAGATTTGCTAATTAAAAAAGTATTTGTATCTTTGCAGTCCATTTTGATGCGCGGGTGGCGAAATTGGTAGACGCGCTACTCTCAGGAGGTAGTGCCGTAACAGGCGTGGCAGTTCGACTCTGCTCCCGCGCACGAAAAAGGGGCTGACTTTTTGGTCATCCCCTTTTTTCGTTATCCCTGCCAGAAGGCCGGATCAGAAGAAGGACACAGTCTTCTGCTCGACAGCTGAAATCAGACTGTTGGCAAGCCTGCTGACGCCGAAACGGAACAGTTCCCTGCAGACCCATTCTTTTCCTAGCACGGTGGAGACGATGGAATAATAGCATACTGCATCCATCACGGTGGAAATACCTCCTGCCGCCTTGAAGCCGACCTTGCGTCCGGTAGCCTCATGATATTTCCTTATACATTCGCACATTACATAGGCAGCCATCGGAGTCGCATTGACATCAACTTTCCCGGTGGAGGTCTTTATGAAATCAGCACCGGCCTCCATGGCAAGGAAAGACGCATCCGCAATCTTCTCCACTGTGGAGAGCACTCCGCTCTCAATGATAACCTTGAGAACCACCTTGCGCCCGAGCCTTGCACCTGCCTCGTCCACAGCCTTCCTGCAAAGACGTATCTCGGATGCAGCCCCCTCATAATCCCCGGCCATGAACAGATTCAGCGCCAAGACAATATCCACCTCATCAGCACCGGCCTCGACAGCCATCCTGCACTCCTCGGCCTTGATTGCCGCAAAAGTCTGGGATGTCGGGAAACAGCCTGCAACGGCAGTCACATGAAGTTCTCCGTCCTTCCGGTTTTCCTTCACCACGTGCGCAAGATTAGGATACACGCACACAGATGCCGGAAGAGGAAATCCCGGATACGAATCACGATAGGTATTGACCTTATTCATCAGCTTGGTGACTGACTCCACGGTATCCGTTGTATGCAGAGTGGTAAGGTCCATCAAGGAAAAGCATTCCCTGATGATATCTTCCGAAACGATATTCTCCATATTGGAGGCAATCAGTTCAAGACTTCTGTCGATAGACTCCCTGTCCGGGGAATATCCGTACTTGGTATACAACTCACTCATATCTAAATAATTATAGTTTTATCCTTTAATCTGTACCTTGAAGCCCTCCTGAATCAGAGGAGTAGCCGCCTCTTCCATGCTTTCCACAGGAACCTTTTCCAGCCCTTCTGCCGGCGCAGGCCTGTCGAGCGTGTACATCATCACCTCGCGGGGACGGAGTTCCCTGACGATGTTCCTCCACGCTTCCAGATTGTCCGCCGCAAGGGAATTGATTCCCGGTCCTTTCAGGAACATTGTTTGGAGGACGAAATTGCCGTTGAACGACTTCATTGCCTCCACAGTCTCCCTTACGGAATAATGGCCTGAAGGCTGGTTCATCTTCAGGGCGAGACTGTCAATGCCTGCATCCAGTTTCAGAATCGGATTGTCAACACGCATCAGGGCTTCACGTACCCCCGGCCTGGAAATCAATGTCGCATTGGACAATACCGACACCACGGAATCAGGGAAATACTTGTCCCTGAGCTCCAGAGTAATGTCTATCATCTCCGGGAAATGAGGATTCAAGGTAGGCTCCCCGTCTCCCGAGAAAGTAATCGAATCTATCCTGACCCCCTTTTCAAGACAATCAGCCAGCACACGCTCCAGTTCGGACCTCAATTCCGCAGGCTGTGGCAACCGGGTGTCTTCACGACCGTCCCTGTTCCATCCGCATTCGCAATAGACACAGTCGAAATTGCACAACTTCCCGTTCTCCGGAAGCAGATTGATTCCGAGAGATGAGCCGAGTCGCCGGCTGAAAATAGGCCCGAATACAAGTTTTTCTCTTAGCATGATCAGACAATTCTATATGAACGGCTTGCTGTCGTCAGCCTGCCGTCGTCAGCTAAATTTTCTATCGCAACTATGCCCGGTTTCTTTCCTGGAGCAATGCTTCCGAGCATATCTTCGCGGCCGAGGAAATCCGCCCCGTTCGCCGTAGCCCAGATTATCATCTCCCCTAATGGGATATCAGGGAAATTCTCCTGCAGGCATAATAGTTCCCTTACCATGTCCAGGTCATCATTGCTCGACAGGGAATCCGTCCCCACAGTCAGCCTGATTCCTGAGGAGGCAAGCATCCTTACATCAGGCAAGGCATTGTGTATGAATATGTTGGAACAAGGGCAAAGGGCAACGTACGGATGCCTCATGACCTTCTTCACAGCCTCTGTCCCCTCTCGGTCCATGCAGACCTCATGTACGAGCAGAATATGTGCATCATACGGAGCCGGATGTGCAAGTGCAAGCCTGTCAATGAAATACATCAGCGATGACTTACCCGTTACCGGCGGCACGCTCATCCCTGCACGTATGCGGTTGTCGTACATCGGCCCCGATCCGGATATCAACATCTCCTCCTCTTCAGGCGACTCCTCGCTGTGATATGAGAGGAAACCCGATTCCAAAGCCGCCCCTGACACCGCTGTAAGCAGTTCAGGACTCGTCGTATAGCATGCATGAGGTGTCGGGGCCGCGTCAAGCCCGTATGAATCCGCAGTCTTCTTCAGCTCCGCCACTCCGGACATTACCTTCCCGCAATCTTCAGGCTCAGTGCCGAACACCTCGAGAAAAGTCCTGGTATACATCGGGGACACCCTCTTGGCCTCGAACGAGTCATCACAATTGCTGATATCCGCCATTGCGCTCACTCCCCTCTTCCACATTGTCTCCATCCAGTCGGAAATGCATTGTTTCTTCTCCTGAAGAGTCACCGTGTCCCGGAGAGCATTGATCTGGTCGATGAACCCGGCCATTCCGGAGCCCTTGCTGAACTTGCCCTTCATATAGGAAAGTTCGAGATGACAATGGGCATTCACGAATCCCGGTACTATGGCACCACGGACATATTCGCCCGCATCCTGATTGCTCCCGTCAGTAACGGATATCACTGTTCCGTCTTCGGCAATCTCCACGATTCCGTTCCTCAACGGCCTGGCATCAAGCCCGGTATAGACATAATCCGCCTGTATCTTCCTGCTCATCATTTATCTTTTTTTGCCGTTTCTCCAGGCTTGCTGAAAAAACGCTGCATATTCTGGTCATTCTTCAGTTTAAGACTGCCTTGTCCGGCCACGTCTTTTCCAGGAACGGGCAAAGCCTTTCTGCCATGGGCACGAACCGGTTCTTTAGCAGTCACGGCCAATCCATCCTGCACTGCCAGCGTATCCGATACCGCCAAAGAATCAGACACCGCCGAAGTATCCTTCACCGCCACATGGAACGCAGGGCCATAATACACCGTATCAGGAATTATGCGTTCCCATACATACAGCCCGGTGGAATCCGGAATAATCCGTACTGTATCCAATCTTGCAGAATCAGCATCATCGAAACGGAAAATCTCGGCCCTCCTGAACGGACTCGCCTCAATGGCCCTCCTGATGCTGTCCAACCTGGCAACTTTCCTCTCCTCCAAAGTCAGCACGTCAATACGCTCCTGAAGGATATCCTTAACATTGTCGAAAATCTTGCCGAACTTCTCCGGCTCCTTCATATAATACTCGACACTCGCTATGTAGTCATCCCGGTTGTATCCGGCTTCTTCCAGAATAGGATCATACACCAATGTGGTGTCCGCAACCTGGGACAAACTGTAATTGTCCCTTATCCACTGGTCGGTCAGAAGCATCCTGACATATAGATTGGCCATGACCTTCGGCGGGATGACACGGCCGCCCCTTCCGCAAGCGAACAAGCAGAAAGCCACGGCCACGGCAATGATGATATGAAGGGATTTCCTCATCCTATCTCAAAACTGCACCGAATGTATTCTGGAATGTGGAGAGCAGACGGTCGACAGCCTTCTCTATCTCCTGGTCCGTCAATGTCTTGTCCGGATCCTGGAACACGAAGTTCATCGCATACTGTTTCTTTCCCTCCGGAATCTTGTCCCCGCGGTAAACGTCGAAGAGGCTCACCTGCTTGAGAATCTTCTTCACTGCCTTGTGGGCAGCCCTGCAGAGGTCTGCATAAGGAACGGATTCGTCGAGAAGGATTGCAAGGTCACGTCTCACTTCAGGGAACTTAGGCATCTCCTGGAACTTCACCTTCACTCTCGCCGCGAGCTTCAGGAGAGTCTGCCAGCAGATTTCGGCAGCGAACACAGGCTGGCGCACATCGAACTTGCGGGCCAATGCCGGAAGCACTGTTCCGATGGTGGCGAGAGTCTCATGAGTACCAGGAAGTTTATAGACAATTCCCTCCGCGAAAATATCCGCAGGAGCGGCCTGGGTCTCAAGCGAATAGATATCTGCCCCGTAGCGTTTCAGAAGGAGTTCGAGATATCCTTTCAGTTCGAAGTAGCTGCTCTTCTGTCCTCCACTCCTCCAGGATTTTGCCGAAGTGCCGGAAATGAAGAGGGCGAAGCACTGATGCTCCTCGTATGACTCGAGAGTCTTGCCATCAGTCTCCGGAAGGCGCTGATATACAGAACCGTATTCGAATGTCTTCAGGGACGATATCTGACGGTTGAGATTGTATGCTATCACCTCCAGGCCGTTCAATATCAAGGTCTGGCGCATCACGTTCAGGTCAGCACTGAGAGGGTTCACGATTCTCACGCAACGCTCCTCAGGGAAGGTCTGGAGTCCGGTATAGTATGCGCTCCTGGTGAGCGAATTGTTCATTGTCTCCGCGAAGCCGTTGGCAGCCAGGAAATTGGAAATATAATTGCGGACTGCTTCAGGATCCGGGACCGGAGTGGTCCCGACGGACATCTTCATGTGCTGTGGAAGCTCGATATTGTTGTAGCTGTAGATTCTCAGGATCTCCTCCACGACGTCGCACTCGCGATATACGTCAATCATATAGGACGGAGCGGCCACCCTGGCACCGGCAGGATTTCCCTGCTCGTCAGCACGCCTCTCGATGAAATCGTATGAGAGCCAGGTCAGGATATTCTCGATGACATCATGGCCGATCTTCTTGCCGATGAATTTTTCAATCCTGTCATAGTCGAGGTCAATGACCTTCTTCTCAATAGGTTCAGGGTAAGAAACCTGTACCTTGCCCTCGATTCTTCCGCCTGCAAGTTCCTGGATAAGGAGGGCGGCACGCTTTGCGGCAAACGGGATGATTCCCGGGTCAGCCCCTCTCTCGTAACGGAATGAAGCATCGGTCTGGAGTCCGTGAGTCTTGGAAGTCTTGCGGATGGAACCCGGATCGAAGTAAGCACTCTCAAGGAAAACATTGACTGTATTCCCGGTCACGCCTGAATCAACACCGCCGAACACACCGGCAATGCACATAGGGCCGTTCTGGTCGGCAATCACCATGTCATTGGCATGAAGTGTTCTCTCAACTCCGTCGAGAGTGACAATCTTCTCACCTTCACCTGCCCTGCGCACTATGACGCGGCCACCGGAAATCTTGTCCGCATCGAACGTATGAAGCGGCTGTCCGACCTCGAAAAGCACGAAATTGGAAATATCCACCACATTGTTGATAGGATGAAGGCCGATGGAAAAGAGCTTTTTCTGAAGCCATTCCGGAGACGGGCCCACCTTCACATCACGAATTGTAATTCCCTGATATTCAGGAGCGCCATCCACATTGAGAACATCTACAGGGAGTGCTTCTCCTTCACCCTCCTTGAACGCGCTCACGTCAGGATAGGAGAACGAGCAAGGAATATTGTTCAGCCTGAGATAGGCATAGAGGTCGCGTGCGACTCCGATGTGGGATGCGGCATCCACCCTGTTGGCCGTAATCTCGTATTCTATCACGGCATCTGACTTGAGATGGAGATATTCCTTGGCGGAAGTTCCCACCGGGGCATCTGCCGGAAGAACCTTGATTCCTGAATGGTCATTGCCGATTCCGAGTTCGTCTTCCGCGCAAATCATTCCGAGAGACTCCACTCCGCGGATCTTGGATTTCTTTATCTTGAAGTCACCGGGAAGGACTGAGCCGACTCTCGCGAAGAGAACTTTCTGGCCGGCAGCCACATTAGGGGCACCACACACGACATTGAGAAGCTCGCCGCTGCCGTCATCCACCTTGGTGATATGGAGATGGTCCGAATTCGGATGCACCTCACATTCCTTCACCTCGGCGACCACCACTCCGGCAAGTCCGCCAGGTATTTCCTCTTCCTCCGACACTGAATCCACCTCGATTCCGATGGAAGTCATAGCGTCTGCAATCTGCTGCGGCGCCAGGTCGCACTCCAGATATTCCTTTAACCAGCTATAAGACAGTTTCATATTTTATAACAATTTATTTTCCAATCGATTATTTGTCCAGATCCTCCGGATTGAAGAGCGAGGCGGCGAACTCCTTCTTGTCGAAGACCTTGAGGTCGTCTATCCCCTCTCCTATCCCGATGAACTTGATAGGTATCTTCATCTGGTCCACTATTCCTATCACGACACCGCCCTTGGCAGAGCCGTCCAGCTTGGTGACTGCCATGGACGTGATGTCCGTAGCCTTGGCGAACTCCTTCGCCTGCTGGTAGGCATTCTGGCCAGTCGAGCCGTCCAGTACCAGCAGCACCTCGTGCGGGGCATCCGGAACGACCTTCCTGATGACGTTCCTTATCTTGGTCAACTCATTCATCAGGTTGATACGGTTGTGAAGACGTCCGGCAGTGTCGATAATGACCACGTCCGCCTTCCTCGCCACGGCTGCACTTACCGAGTCATAGGCCACTGAAGCCGGATCCGAGCCCATGGCCTGCTTTACAATTCCGACTCCGGCACGGTCAGCCCATATCTGGAGCTGTTCCACTGCGGCAGCCCTGAACGTGTCTGCCGCGCCGAGAATCACACTCTTCCCTTCAGACTTGAGCCTTGAAGCGAGTTTTCCTATGGTGGTGGTCTTGCCGACTCCGTTCACTCCGACCACGAGGATGACCAATGGTTTTTTGGAGAAATCGAAAGGCAATGAGCCCGACTCCTCCTGCCCTGAATCCTCAACATCCAACAGGGCGGCAATCTCCTCCCTGAGCATCCCGACGAGTTCACCCATTGACATGTACTTGTCATGCTCAACCCGCTCCTCAAGATTCTCGATGATTTTCAAGGTCGTGTCAACACCCATGTCAGAAGACACGAGAGCCTCCTCAATGGCATCCAGAACATTATCATCTACGCGGGATTTTCCGGCTATCGCCCTGGAAAGCCTCTTGAAAAATCCTTCGTTGGTCTTTTTCACTCCTTTGTCAAAAATGCCCATGGTCTACAATTGATTTTTTAATCTGACAAATATAATCAAAATCTTTGATATTTGCGTCATTGGCAACAATGCAAAACAAGAGCGGACGACTCAGGCATTATTCCCGGTCATCCGCTCAATATTCTACTATCCTTTCAGATGTTATTTCTTCTCGAAGAACTCTTTCTCCTTACCTGCATCCACGAAACGCTCAACAAAGACATAAGCACCTGTCTTCGGAGATTTGTCCATACGGATGCACTTTACAATGCTTCTTGCGCCAGCCTTGGCTGCGAAGGTTGCGACTGCTTTCTTTGCCATATATCGTTCTCCTTAATTATTTGATCTCACGATGAAGAGTCACCTTGTGGAGGTATGGGTTGTATTTCATACGCTCAAGACGGTCCGGGGTGTTCTTCTTGTTCTTGGTGGTGATATACCTGGACATTCCAGGGACACCGCTCTGCTTCTGCTCAGTGCACTCCAGGATGACCTGCACCCTGTTTCCTTTAGCTTTCTTTGCCATAATTCTTCTGATTAAACAAGGTCAATATATCCTTTATTCTGTGCATCCCTGATGGTCTTCTCAAGGCCATTCTTCTCGATGTGCCTGATGCCTTTGCACGTTAACTTGAGTGTGACGAACCTCTGCTCTGACTCCAGCCAGAATCTCTTGTGTCTGAGGTTCAAAGAGAACTTTCTCTTCGTGCGGAGCTTGGAGTGTGCGACATTGTTGCCGATCATCCTCTTCCTTCCTGTTATTTGACAAACCTTTGCCATATTATTGTACTTTTATAATTTTCGTTAAAAATATTACACGCAGGGTGCAAATATCGGGTTTAATTTTCTGAATTCCAAATAAACTACACAAATTTGAAGAAGCGTCTCCATCTCACATTGTGCGGGAACTGCCTGTTCCTGTCGGTGGAAAGCCATATCATCGCCGGCCTTCCGACAATGTGGTCTTCCGGGACGAATCCCCAATAGCGGGAATCCAGGGAATTGTGCCTGTTGTCACCCATCATAAAGTAATAATCCTGCTTGAAAGTGTACTCGTCCGTCTCGGTCCCGTTGACATAAATCCTGCCTTCCGCATCAATGTCGAGGTCATTCCCCTCATACACCCTGATGATTCTCTCATAGAGAGGGAGGACTGAAGCGTCGAGCTTCACGGTCTCACCGGCTTTCGGAATCCAAAGAGGGCCGTAATTGTCCCTCGTCCATCTGAAATTCTCGGTAAACGGGAAAAGCATCAGATAGGAATCCGGATAGTCCGGAGGATATACGTCAATCTGCTCTTCGATGCTCACCACATTCGGACAAGACCTGACCTGGTCAAGCATCTCCGCCGTCAGGGGCATCTGGGGATATCCGGGCATTGACTCGTCGAAATACAGTTCCGAGAGATTGAGCCCGAGTTTTTCAAGCGTCTTGAGATTGATCCGGGTGCCGTTGGTAACCACCGAATATGTAGTCTGCACGCCCGGCCATACGGTCTGGGCCTCGGAATTCACATAAACCTGTCCGTTGACTATCGAAAGAGTATCTCCCGCTACTGCGACGCATCTTTTGACATAATGGTCTTTCTTGTCGGAAGGCCTCACCACAACAGGTCCGTAAGACCTGACTGCGTAGTCCTTGCCGTACAATCTGCAGACGGTGTAATAATCTTCGGCCGGCGCCTTCACAAGCACCGTGTCCCCGTCAGGGAATCCGAACACTACATAATCCCCTCTCCTTACGTTCCTGAAGCCTTTCAGCCTCCTGTAGTCATTCTGAATCAGTGTCGAATAAGATTCTTTTCCGAAAATGACATTGTGAGTGAACGGGACAGTAAGAGGAGTCTGCGGTATCCTCGGTCCGAATGCCAGCTTGCTCACGAAAAGATGGTCTCCGGTGAGCAACGAGCTTTCCATCGATGAAGAAGGAATCTTGAAGGCCTGGAAAAAGAAAATATTGATGAACGTCACGAACACGACTGCGAATATGACGGCGTCAAGCCAGTCGAGCAGGGTGTTTCGCTTCTCCCCTTCCTTGTAGTATTTCTTCCAGAAAAGCCACTTGACCTTTTTCGTGATATGATGGTCGAAAATGACTACAAGACCGAAGAGCCACCAAAAGTTCCCGAGCCAGATCACCCATAGCAGATACAGGAGTGACCAGAAGCCCATCCTGACCCATTTGCTGTGGTAAAGATCCCTCAAGTTCATCGGCTATGTCTTATTTTACCTGATTGACAATAGCTTCGAAAGCCTTAGGATTATTCATGGCGAGGTCTGCAAGGACTTTGCGGTTCAGACCTACATTCTGCTTTGCGAGCTTGCCCATGAACTGGGAGTATGACATGCCGTACTGACGTGCGGCAGCATTGATTCTCTGGATCCA
>SAMEA3663026__coassemble_655_pt1 | contig 14778 bp, 13 predicted proteins | sample SAMEA3663026__metabat2_low_PE_017 | metagenome-assembled genome bin SAMEA3663026 (sample SAMEA3663026) | pig gut metagenome | biome: pig gut; feature: pig-associated habitat; material: faeces | place: France | collected 2012
CAAGAAGGTGCTGATGGGAGTAGCTTTGAGCCTCAGGGACAGGATTTTCGGATACCTCAGGCGTTTCGATGAGATACAGGATGCAGGTTCCGCAGAGTGTGTCGCATTGTGTGACGAAGTGGAGGTATTCCTCGACAGGGAACTCTGCATCAAGTTGCCGGCTGCCTGCGACCCTGCTGCAAGAGTGGCATTGCTCCGCTCGAAGCTCGACCGTCCTGTAAGGGTGTGCGGAATGGTACGCAACCAGGGCGAGCCGGGAGGCGGTCCGTTCATCATTGCCGGAAAAGACGGCTCCACCAATCTCCAGATACTCGAGAGCGTACAGATAAACATGGGCGACGAGGCTTCCAGGCAGATGCTTGCCGGTGCCACCCATTTCAATCCGGTGGACCTCGTATGCTGCCTCAGGAATTACAAGGGAGAGAAGTTCGACCTGCTTAAATACGTGGACCCGGATGCCGGATTCATAAGTTCCAAGAGCTATCAGGGACGTGAGCTGAAGGCTCTCGAGCTGCCGGGACTCTGGAACGGCTCGATGAGTGACTGGAACACCTGCTTCGTTGAGGTTCCTCTGGAGACGTTCAACCCGGTGAAGGTGGTTCTCGACCTTCTCCGTCCTGCACATCAGTCATAATATGGGACGTGGTATAAGACATATTTTCAAGATGGCGGCAGCCCTGGTCACAGGGCTGGCGTCTTCTGCCTGTACAATGGAGACTTCGGAGGACTGGAACATCAGTGTCCCATATACTCTTGAAGTTTCCGGTTTCGTGGTGGATACTTACAACAAGGAGAAGCCGGATCCGGTGGCCGGAGTCTCGGTCAATCTCCTGTCATTTTCCTATGATGATCCTGATTCGCCTCATGGAAAAGCCTCAGCGATGACATCCAGGGACGGGGCGTTCAAATTGTCCTGGACCGAGTCGGAGGGTGCAGTCCATATCCTTTCAGTGGAAGGCGGTGTGATCGAGGGCAATGCATACAAGCCTTATGAAATGACTATCAATCTGTTCTCTGGTAGCATCGTCTATGACTCCTCCAGGAATATCTACAAGCTGGAGGACCTCGTCGTAGTCCTTGAACGTGACCTGTGATTAATCTCCCATTTCAGGATGCCCCCCGGTGCTTCTCCATTCGCCCGGAGTGTATCCTGTCTGTTTCCTGAAAAGCCGGTAGAAACTGCATTTGTCCTGAAATCCGAGAATATCGGATATCTCCTCTATTGTCATTGTCTCCGGGGACAGGATGAGTTCTTTCCCTTTTTCTATCCGCAGCCAGTTCTTCCATTCCCTGAAGCCGATATCCGTGTATTCGGCGAAATATCTTTCCAGGTTTCTCTTGTTAATTCCGGTTTCATTTGCGAGAATCCCGAGGGAGAAGTCCCTCATTACGTTCCTGTTATCTATTCCCCATTTTTCCAGAATCTTCTCAATCCTCTTGTATTCCGCGAGTTCTTTGCCTTCAGGGACCGTGTAGCCGGTTCTCTCCGGCGGCTTTCCGGCAAATCTCATGCGGACCTTGCCGTTAATGCCGAATACCATCAGTTTCATCTTGTCCGGAATCTCTTTCACGCAACTGTTCATAATCAATCAGGTGACAATACAAAACAGGGGACGGCCAATTTCTTGACCATCCCCCTTATTATTTCAGTAATATGTCAGCGCCGGCTTACCAGCCGAGCACGTATGCGAAAATCAGCGGTGCCACGATGGTGGCGTCTGACTCCACGATGAACTTAGGAGTCTCAGGAGCAAGCTTGCCCCATGTGATCTTCTCGTTCGGAACTGCTCCGGAGTAAGAACCGTAAGATGTGGTGCTGTCCGAAATCTGGCAGAAATATGACCAGAGCGGAGTGCCGTGCCATCCGAGGTCCTGCTCCATCATCGGAACCACGCAGATAGGGAAGTCACCTGCGGTACCTCCGCCGATCTGGAAGAAGCCCACACCTGCGCCGGTAGCGTTCTTCTTGTACCAGTCAACGAGGAAGAGCATTGTCTCGATACCGTTCTTCACGAGGTCAGGAGTGAATTCTCCCTTGATGCAGTGGGCGGCGAAAATGTTGCCGGTCGTGCAGTCCTCCCATGCAGGGCATATGATAGGGATGTTCTTCTCGCAGGCTGCGAGCACCCAGCTGTCCTTAGGGTCGATCTCGTAATATTTCTCGAGCACGCCACTTCTGAGAATCTGGTAGATATATTCGTAAGGAAGATATCTCTTCCCTTCTGCCTTTGCCTTGTTCCAGACATCCACGAGAGCTCCTTCGAGACGGCGGAAAGCCTCCTCCTCAGGGATGCAGGTGTCGGTGACACGGTTGTAGTGGTTGTTCAGAAGCTCCTGCTCCTGCTCAGCGGTGAGATTCCTGTAGCCCGGCACCCTGTAGTAGTGGGAGTGGGCAACGAGGTTCATGATGTCCTCCTCGAGATTGTTGGCTGAGCAGCATACAATCGAGAATTTGTCCTGACGGATCATCTCCGCGAGGGAGAGGCCGAGTTCAGCCGTGCTCATCGCCCCGGCCATGGCCAGCATCATCTTGCCGCCTTTGTCGAGCAGCTCCTCATAAGCCTTTGCGGCATCCACGAGACTTGCCGAGTTGAAATGACGGTAGTTGTGAGTGATAAAATTTGAAATTGGTCCTTTTTCCATTTTCAATTCAGTTTAAAAAAAGCGACGCAAAGTTAACAAAGTCTTTTGAATAAAACAATATTGCCGGCCTTCGTCTTCCGGCAAATCATCGCGCGAGCAAAAGTCGTCCCTGGGACGTAGAACCGGTTTTCTCCCGCGCGATGGTATCAATTTGAACTCATCGCGCGAGCAAATCTTGGCTATATTGCACAGAACAGCGATTCTTCCGCGCGATGATTTGCCCGGGAGATACCTATTCAGCGACGATCGGGCGAGCTGATTGCGCTGCCTCTCACAATCCATGCCTGTTGTGGAATTATGGGATATAGAAAGGGTATTTTAGGTAATAAATATTTGACAATTATCATGACAACCGTAAGGGATAATCACTATATTTAAAATGTATAATAATAACTAATCTTATATGAATATGAATAGATTTATAGCGTTTGAGTTCATCGTATTATTCTTTATTTTTTTGGATGCTCTAAAGAAGGATGCGAAGTGAGTTGTATTTCTAAAGAGGAAGAGGCATTATTTGGTATATCACCAAATGTCAAACAGTTGTCAGCAGAAGATGCGAAAAAGGTAGCTTATATATATTTGTCACGAAGGGCAGAAACTAAGACAGCCCCTGCTAATTTAAGAAATGTTGTTCCTATTTTAGGTAAAGCACGCATCCCTATTATGTATGCAGTAAACATGTCAGATGGATATGTGCTTGTGTCTGCTACAAAGGATTTCTATCCGATAGTTGCTGAAGTAGATAAAGGTTCGTATCCGAATTTTGAAACTGGTACTGGTTTTGACTTAATCAGAAAAGAACTGATAGAGGCAATAGAAGCGTCATCTGGACCGGATATACCAGATTATGTTGTAAATTCATGGCGTAGATTTGAGTATACAGAGAATTATTATCCTATGACGAAATCTATGAGTGATGACTATTATGATGCGTATGTGGAACTTTCGGAATATGCTTCTGCTAACGGCTACACAATGTACCCTATTGCGGAGGCACGTGAACGAGAACTCCCTGATGATATTATAGAATATTTTGAAGGTCAGGAAGATCCCGAGAGTCTATTCGTTGGGGATTATTCATTTGAAAACACGGCATATATTCTTGAACGTTATGTGGAAGACCCTATTGTATATGGTCCGTTCTTGACAACAAAATGGAATCAAGGATATCCGTATAATTCAATGGATCCAACCGGCAGATTGCTTGGGTGTCTGACGGTAGCTGTAGGGCAATATATGAGATATAATGAGAAGCCGTCTCAGTATGTTGTTGCAGATACTACTATCTGCCAGTGGAGTGTAATGCCAGATACATATTCAAATCCTTCTTTGTCGATATTTCTTTATGACTTGCGTAAAAGACTGAGCATAAATGATGATGGAGTTGGGTTCTTCAATGAAGCGGAAAAATTGCTGGATACTTTAGAATATAATGCCCGCATTGAGAACTATGATGCAAATGTTTTAGCCTCGTTGGTTAGCAGTAGAATTTCAAACAATCAACAGTATCATAAGATAGCAATAATGTGCGGTGATGCTGCACCTGGTACAGTGGGACATGCTTGGGTTTGTGATGGATATAAATATCCACATAGTTATACCGAATACATTTTGTATGCTTTAAATAATGATATTTATCCAGAATTTGAGTTCATAGAGTATGCCGAAGATTACGGGGCTGAAGTGTTTCTTCCATCGGTGAAATTTTTTCATATGAATTGGGGATGGGGTGGTAGTTATGACGGGTGGTTTTATAATGGAGATTGGACTCCTGGCACAAATGATTTTACAAATGATAAATATATGATTCATAGATGATCAAAACGTCTTTACAAGTTGCGCTATGCATTCTCTTGGCGATATCTGTTGCTTCCTGCTGGCAGAAGGAAGAAGATGAGCAGGTTATTCCTGACGTCCCGACAGGACCACAGTATGATGGCGGCACCATTTTTATTTATGAGCCATTGACCGGGACACTGACCGAGGCGCATGGGGCTGTCATCGTACTGCCTGCCGTAGCCGGAGTGACAGAAGTTTCTTTCGTGTCCTTCGGACTTGGCAATATTTATAAAATGTCCGGCCCGGATGACATCGTCGTCGAAGCCTTGTATGAAAATCCTCCTTACGGAGATGATGTATACGGAGAGCAAGACGGTATGGTGCAGTATGTCCAGAAAATGACAATATCATATGGGGACAAGCCTGATGGAGTTGATAAAGTAGCTGTTTATAAGGTACTTGGATACGATGGCATTTCACCTTGTGTCGCAATCTTCACATTGAAGCAATGATACCTCCCCTCTCATTATTTGACATTCATCATGACAACAATATGGGATAAACAATGACGGATATGACCAATGACCTCCGCGGTAAGGCAGACTGTCAAACTCCGCGGGCGTGGCCAGCCCACGGCCTCGGAAAGTGGGAAGGACCTGGCGGAGACAAGTTCTCGCGCAGCGAGGACGCAGGAAACGCCGGGAGGGTCGAACGGAGAGAATCGGAGTGAGCCCCGCGGAGTTTGAACAGCCTGCATGCAGCATGGAAATCGCCATATATTCCTGCCGCGTACCCAGTTGGCAATGACACCTCATCCCCTTTGTCTTCTAGCAAATCATCCCGCGAGCAAAAACCGCCCCTGTGACGTAGAACCGGTTTTCTCCCGCGCAACGGCATCAAATTGAACTCATCTGCCGGGAAAAAGTGTCCCCTGCTGCACAGAACGGCGATTTCCTCGCGCGATGATTTGCCGGAAGTTACCTGTATGGTAACGAACGCGGCGAATCATTAACGCTGCCTCGCGCAACTTATGCATGCCGTGGAATTATGGGACATAGCAAGGGTATTTTCGGCAATGAATAATTGACATTTATCATGACAACCATATAGGATAATCACTATATTTGTATCGTCCAACAAGACTTGAAACGAAAATTCAACATGAAGAAGCTATGTTTTCCGCTTGCGGCCTCGATATGCTTGTGCCTGGCCGCGGTTTCCTGCACATTCACGAAGCCGTTCCCGGACCTCGGGGAAGGGAATATCCTTTATGTTTAAGGCTATATCGAAGCTGGAGATACCGCCTCGTTCACCGTGAAGAAAATGTATCCGATACTGCCGGATTCCCATCCGGGCAATTACAAGGAAACCCCGTTCGATGCGGATATCAAAATATCGAGAAACGGAAATCCTGAGGAAATACAGAGAAAACTGGAAGACGACGGGGGCTTTTACGGCGAATTCATTACCGGAGAACCGTTCAATGACGGGGATGTCCTGGAGCTGGAAGTGTCAGTGGACGGATTCCCTGCGGCGAGTTGCACCACCGTGGTCCCGGTCAGGCCGTCGGTGGAACTCCTGTCATATTCATTCGAAGGCACCGGCTGTTTCGACTGCAATATGAAAATATCCAGGTCCGACGCCACGCGCTATTTCGGATTCAGGCTCGAGTGCAGGTTCGGATATGACGAATATATAGACGAAGAATATGCCGGAAGGTATGTGAGAACCACATTGGGCAGGCTCTCTGTCCCGGGCTTCATCCCGGAGTCCAGGAATTTCGTCATGCCGTTCGGGGCCTTCTGGGTCGCTGATCTCGGCAAAGATTTCATGGACAAGGAGATGCACTTCTCGGCCACGGGTGATTTCTCTGCAGGAAGAGTCATGGAATACCGAGATGAATCCGGACGGAAACACGTATTCGAACATGCATTATCCGAATTCAGGATAGTCGTAGCTTCCTTCTCCGACGAAGCCTGGTATACGGCATCCCACTATGAAAGCTGGTTCGGCGGAGACTATATCGGCAATATGGGATTCAGCTCGATGAACAACTATACCGACATAGAAGGCGGCTGCGGATCTGTATGCACTTGTTCGAACACATATACGGACTGGATAAAATTCGATGAGAAATGAAACGCTTCCTGATATTATCATTATTTTTCCTGTCCGTTCTCTCTCCTGACCTCATCGCGAAAGGCCGGATGAAGGAAAGACAGGACACTATATCCCCGTCAATAGTGTACGGAATCAAGGAGAGGACCCTGCTGATGGGGCACAGCTACATCCCCGGGAAACTTTTCCAGGCCCGGGCCGTGATGACCACTCCGGACCTCATCAAGACACTACAGACACTTCCCGGCGTGGCCCCCGGAACCGAAATGACCTCCGGCCTCTATGTCCGCGGCGGCACCGGAGCCGACAACCTCTACCTGATGGACAATGTACCTCTCTATCAGTCAGGGCATTTCTACGGACTCTACTCCGCCTTCAACACTGACGTCATCAGCCACGTGGACTTCTACAAAGGCCCTTTCCCGGCGAAATACTCCGGCAAGATATCGTCAGTCGTGGACGTATCGCTTGCGGACGGGGACACGACCAGGACCCGGGGAAGTTTCTCGGTGGGAATCACCGAAGGCCGCGTGCAGGTGGAGGGCCCCATGAAAAAGAAAGGCAGTTCGTTCAATGTCGCTGCGAGAATAGGCTGGATAGAGGCTCTCCTGCGTCCGGCAATCAACTTGTACACTCTCGACGACTCCTACTACGTGAATGATTATACTCGCGACGGAAACTATGCCTTCGGGGATTTCAACGGCAAATTTACCTGGCATCCCACAGCCTCCGACAAGGTATCGGCAAGTTTCTATGTCGGACATGACATGCTGATACTCAAGGAAGTACGCCCGGACAAGAAATCGAGCAACTGGGGCAACGTCCTTGCCTCCGCCGCCTGGACCCATTCCCCTTCGGACGAGTCCGGCTTCGAACTGGTCACTTATGTGTCGGACGGATATTGCGTTCTCTCGGATACGGAAAAATATGTATCGCCCAAATCTTCGTATGTCCGCACGGAGACCAACCGGTCCAATCTGACAAATGTCGGCGCCCGCATGGATGCCTTCCGGAAATACGGCTGGAACAATCTCGGATTCGGAGGCTCTTTCCACTCCCTCATCTCCCGGCCGTACAGTATTGTCAAAACGAAGAAGAAGCCTGCCGGAGGAAAGGCTGAGGTGACAGCGACATATCATGATGACAACCGCTTTTCTTTGTCGGCCGATATGTATTGCGAAGACGAGATGAAACCGGCGGAATGGTTCACCGGGAAGGTCGGCCTCAATCTGAATTTCCATGCCGTGCCCCACAAGATATATCCTTCAGTCGAGCCGCGGGTCTCGGCGGCTTTCAGGGCGGGGGATGTATTTTCGTTCAATCTGGCATATTCCCGAATGAGCCAGGGTGAACATCTCGTCTCTTCCTCCATCATCGACATGCCAGGCAACTACTGGATGCCGGTGACAGCCAAGAGGAAACCTCTCACAAGCGACATCGTTACCGCGGAAATCGCTTTCGGAGGCAGAAGTACCTGCAAATTCAGCGTCGCGGGATATTACAAATGGATGCGTGGCATTTATGAATATTTCGGGAGTCCCAGATTCATACCTCCTGTAGATGCCTGGAACAATTCCTTCGAGGAGGGCAGGGGACGTTCTTACGGACTTGAGAGCTATTTCGAGCTTGCGATACCGAGGCTCGACCTCTCCGCCTCATACACCCTGTCCTGGACCGAAAGATATTTCGAGGCATTCTGGAGAGACTGGTTCCCTGACCGGTTCGACAACCGCCACAAGTTCAACCTGAACCTCGTCTGGCACATGCATGCGCTGATAGATTTCTATGCCAACTGGACATACAGGACCGGCAACCGCTTCACCGTACAGACCCATTATCCGGACTACGGAACGTTTTCCTCCACCGGCCCGAATAATTTCCAGATGCCTGATTACCACAGACTTGACATAGGATTCGATTTCAATGCGGTCACTCTCCGCAAGGGCAGGCACTACTGCGTCGGACTGGGCGTTTACAACCTCTACGGAAGGAAGAATCCGGTCTATGCGGAAATCACGACCGACGTCTACAACAGGCCCCAGGTCGTCTATACCTCCCTGTATCCTATCATCCCGATGCTGAGGTATTCGATGTATTTCTGACAGGACGGGCGAGGATTTCCTGCCAAATAATTGTTGGATTGATTAAAATTGTGTAAATTTGCAGGCTATGTTGTATGAACGGCGCAGTTTTAATCGTAATCAACAAATAAAAAATATGGCAAACACAACCCTTAAAGACCAGGAGAGGCAGCAGCAGGAGATTGTCGCTGAGAAGGTCTCTTCCGTTGAGAAATTTTTCAATGAGAACAAGAAAATCATCTGGGGCGCATTGGGTGCCGCAGTGCTTGTAGGCGTGGCGGTTCTCTGCTACCACAAGTTCTATGTGCAGCCTAAGCGTGCCGAGGCCCAGGAGCAGATGTTCCCTGCAGAGGCAAGCTTCCGTGCCCAGAATTACGACATTGCCCTCAATGGCGACGGCAATGCCCTCGGATTCGCCCAGATAGCAGAGGAGTACGGTTCCAAGGCCGGTTCTGCGGTATATTTCTACGCAGGAGTGTGCGAACTCCAGCTCGGCAACTACGAGCAGGCTGTGGCTTATCTTTCCAAGTACAACGGAAAGGACGCCATCCTCAAGGCCAAGGCTCTCGGCGCCAAGGGAGATGCATACGAGGGACTCGAGAAATTCAATGACGCACTTGCCTGCTACGAGAAAGCAGCTGCAGCCGCTGACAACATGTTCGCTGCATCCTATCTCTTCAAGGCCGGCGTGGTATGCGAGGAACTCGGTGAGCCTCAGAAAGCCCTGGCATTCTACAAGAAGATCAAGGACCAGTATCCGCAGTCCATGGAAGGTTACGACATCGACAAGTACATCAGCAGGATAGAGAACGCACCTGCAACGAAATAATCAACAGGACGGACTATGGGAAGAGCTTTTGAGTTCAGAAAAGAGAGGAAGATGAAACGTTGGGGCCACATGGCCAAGACGTTCACCAAGATCGGAAAGGAAATCACCATTGCCGTGAAACAGGGAGGCCCTGACGTCGTCGGAAACCCGCGTCTTCGTGCCCTCATCGCCGAGGCAAGGAACGAGAATATGCCTAAGGACAATATCGAGAGGGCCATCAAGAAGGCCACCGACAAGTCCCTCGGCGATTTCAAGGAAGTGACATTCGAAGGATACGGCCCTCACGGTATCGCATTCCTCGTGGAGACTGCCACTGACAACAACACCAGGACTGTGGCCAATGTCCGCAGCTATTTCACCAAATGCGGCGGCTCCCTCGGTACCAGCGGCAGCGTGAGCTTCATGTTTGACCACAAATGCGTTTTCAGGATCAAGTATCAGGACGGCCTCGACATCGACGAGTTCCAGCTGGCACTCTGCGACTTCGATGATGACCCTGAGGTATTCATCGAGGAGCAGGAGGACGAGAACGAGAACATCAGCAAGAACGTTGTCATCTACGGAGCATACGAGTCTTACGGCGGCATCCAGAAATACATCGAGGAGAACGGCTTCGAGCTCGTTTCCGGAGGTTTCGAGAGGATTCCGAACGTCGATCTCAAGGACGTGACCCCTGAGCAGAGGGCTACCCTCGACAAACTCACGGACCTTCTCGAGAATGACGACGACGTCACCAATGTCTATTCTACGATGAAGCCGTCAGCCGAATAATCCCGTCGGCCTGACAGCTTGAACACGCAGAATATGCTGGAATTGAAGGATTTCGCAACCCTCAGCCGGAAGGAAACCCCCTTCTGGTATTATGATATGGATTTATTGCGCGCCACAGTCGACAAGGCTGCGGAACTTGCGCGGCGCTATGGCATCGGGCTGCACTATGCGGTCAAGGCCAATGTGGAGCCGCGCATTGTGCAATATATCAGCTCCAGGGGCTTCGGCGCGGACTGTGTCAGCGGAAACGAAGTCCTCTTCGCGGCCGCCAACGGCTTCAGGCCGGAGATCATCGTCTTTGCCGGAGTTGGCAAGTCGGACAGGGAGATAAACGCGGCTCTCGACCTCGGCATAGAGGCCTTCAACTGTGAATCCGTGATGGAGATGAAAGTCATCGACTCACTCGCAGCTGCGAAAGGAGTCAAGGCCAATGTCTCCGTCCGCATCAACCCGAACATCGACGCGCACACCCACCGATACGTGACTACCGGATTGTACGAGAACAAGTTCGGCATCTCACGGCACGAGTTCGACACAGTCATCGACCTTCTCAAGAACGCCAGGAACCTGAATTTCATCGGCCTGCATTTCCACATCGGATCCCAGATCACGGATGTCAGGGATGTGTATTCGCTTGAGTGCCGGAGAGCTGCCGAAATCGTGGACTATTTCGAGTCCAGGGGGCTCAAGGTCGGCAGCATTGACCTCGGAGGCGGACTCGGAGTCGATTACGACGACCCGGACGGCAATCCTGTACCGGATTTCGAGACTTGGTTCTCCACCGTGGACAGCTGCCTGAGGCGCAGGCCGGACCAGAAAGTCAGCCTCGAGCCGGGACGTTCGCTCGTAGCCCAGTGCGGCACCCTCGTGACCCGCGTGCTCTTCGTCAAGAACGGGGAGACCAAAGCCTTCCTCATAATGGATGCCGGGATGAATGACCTCATCCGTCCGGCTCTTTACGGGGCTTATCACAAGATTGAGAACCTCACTGCCGCATTCGAGGGACGTGAGGACGGGATACAGCAATATGACGTGGTCGGCCCGGTATGCGAGTCGAGCGACGTCTGGGGCTCCGGAAGAGACCTTCCGTTCAGCGTCAGGGGAGACCTGATGGCCCTTCGCAGCGCAGGCGCATACGGAAGCGTGATGAGCAGCAGGTACAATCTCAGGGACATCGCCCCTGCGGTGTTCTCCGATGAACTGTAGTCTCGTTTGCGCGGCTGCAAGTATTTGAATATTAAAATAAAACGATATGTTTGAAAATCTGTCGGAAAGGCTGGAGAGGTCGTTCAAGATTCTCAAAGGCGAAGGAAAGATAACTGAAATCAACGTGGCGGAAACCGTCAAGGACATCCGCCGTGCCCTGCTCGACGCCGACGTCAGCTACAAGGTGGCGAAGGAGTTCTGCGACCGCGTCAAGACCAAGGCCATGGGACAGAATGTCCTCACTGCGGTCAAGCCGCAGCAGATGATGGTCAAGATCGTACACGACGAGCTGGCCGAATACATGGGCAGCGGTGCCCAGGACATCAATGTGAAAGGCAATCCTGGTATTGTCCTGATTTCAGGTCTCCAGGGTTCCGGTAAGACCACATTCACAGCCAAGCTTGCCAATCTCTGCAAGTCGAAGAAGGGAATGAAAGTCCTCCTCGCAGCCTGCGACGTTTACCGTCCGGCCGCCATCGACCAGTTGAAGGTGATGGGTGAGCAGGCGGGAGTCCCTGTATATACCGAAGAAGGAGTCAAGGACCCTGTCCTCATCGCACGCAACGCTGTGGCCAAGGCCAAGGCGGAAGGCATTTCCGTGGTGATTGTCGATACCGCTGGACGTCTCGCAGTCGACCAGGAGATGATGGAGGAGATTGCCAACATCAAGAAGGCGGTCAATCCGACCGAGATTCTCTTCGTGGTCGATGCCATGACCGGCCAGGATGCCGTGGAGACAGCCAAGGCCTTCAACGAGACCCTCGACTTCGACGGAGTAGTGCTTACCAAGATGGACGGTGACACCAGGGGTGGTGCCGCCCTTTCCATCAAGGCGGTGGTAGGCAAGCCTATCAAGTTCATTTCCTCAGGCGAGAAGATTGACGCCCTCGACGTTTTCCATCCGGCTCGTATCGCTGACCGTATCCTCGGAATGGGTGATGTGGTCAGCCTCGTGGAGAAAGCCCAGGAGCAGTTCGACGAGAAACAGGCCCGCGAGCTGAAGAAGAAACTCGTCAAGAACCAGTTCACCCTTATGGATTTCTACAACCAGATCCAGCAGATCAAGAAGATGGGCAACATCAAGGATCTTGCATCCATGATTCCTGGAATGGGCAAAGCCCTCAAGGACGTGGAGATGGACAACAGCGCATTCAAGAGCGTGGAGGCCATCATCATGTCAATGACACCACAGGAGAGGGAGCATCCTGAAATCATCAATGGCAGCCGCCGCAAACGTATCGCCGACGGAAGCGGTACCTCAATTCCGGAGGTAAACCGTCTCCTGAAACAGTTCGAGGGAACGCGCAAGCTCATGAAAGGTGTCGCCGACGGTTCCCTCGCTGCAAGATTGAGAAGAAGGTAAGATTCCTAAAAACCGAACATGAGGGACATGTCCTTCCGGACCGCTTCCGCCGCGGATTCAGGGACGAATTCCCAATGACCGATCACGGCAGGATTGCTGATGGAAGATTCAGTGATGCTGCCGTTTTTCTGCAGGTACTCGTACAGGAGTACGCGCATTTCAGGATATCTCGCAATGATTCTCTTTCGTCAGGGGAAATCCCGGCGCCTTCGCTCATCAGTCCGCCACCGCCGCTCGCACGGTAAGATGTCATTGCCACCGTATATGTGCTGTCTGCGCAGAATGCCCCGCCGTCAGCCATTCCCGATATCGACACGCGAGATCCCGCCGGACGTGTGATGTCCACGGTGTAGTCCAGCCCTGCAGCCGAGTCGAAATTGTATGACCTGCCGATGAAATGCCAGGTCTGCTGGCCGGTCCTCTGGTCCTCTCCGGCCCGGATTTTCAGGGCGTGCCCGCCATTCTCCCAAGATGGAGTCTGGATCCACATATCGTATGAATACTCCAGGTAATCCTTGATCTCCTGCCCGGTCATCTTGACCGTAAATAGCTGGTTCTCATAAGGATAGATGGTAAAGAGGTCATTATATATGAGCTTTCCGGATTTCACCGTCCTGTTGAAAGTAAGAGGAGCCGCGAACGAGATTTGCGCCCCTGTGCCCGAGAGCGAAAGTGTGTGGATCAGGTTCATGTAAGGACACATGCCCTGATAGGAGTCCCTTGTGACGAGATCGGTGTCGAGAGTGCCCACTTCCTTGACAGTGAACGCCTTGACCTTCTCGAACTGCGGACGGAAATGCTCCCTCATCACGGTGTCGGCCCTGCGTGCGTCCACCTTTATCAGCTCGGCGGAAAGCTCCCTGGACACCACCTTGCCTCCCTCGATTCTGACATTGAGCCTGCCGTGCCCGATATTCTTCGCATGGCTTCCGGCATTGATCAGGCAGATACTGTCCTGCTGGATGGTCAACGCCCTGTGGTCGTGAGAGCAGATGAGGAAATCCACCCCTCTGAGACTCTTGAGCAGGTCACGTCCCTGGCTCTCGTACATTGTCCCGTCGCCGTCACCCGTGCCGGAATGCACTGCCACTATGACCGCATGCGGATGCTCCTTCGCAATCACCTCGTCCACGTCCTCCTGCACGACCGGAATCAGGGACTTGAACTCGATGCCGGACCAGAGACCTTCGTCGAGCCATGCGCGGATGTTCGGATTGGTGTATCCGAGAACAGCCACCTTGAGCCCGTTCTTCTTCAGGATTGTGGTGACAGGGAAATACCTCCTGCCTTCCTCACCGGCCTTGAAAGCATTGCCTCCGAGGAAAGGAATCCCCTTGGCATCCAGCTCCCTGGCAATCCTGTCATACACCGGATGACCGGTCTCGATATCGTGATTGCCGACCGCAATCGCCTCGTAGCCCATATAGGAGACGAGGCCGGTGAAGAGGTGAGGGGAGAGGGTGTCCACATAATTGTAATAATATGCCGCATTGTCCCCCTGGAGGCAGTCCCCGGCATCGATCAGAAGCACATTGTCCTTACCGAGCGAGTCGCGGAACTGCGTCACGTAAGAATTGACCGCCATCAGGGAGGTCTTCACCGGGCCGCCAACATAAGTCGAGTCGAACCAGCTTCCGTGTACGTCATTGGTCGTCAGGAGGTCGAGCTGGTATTCCCCGTCCTTCGGACCGTTCGTGCATGCTGATGCAGCCGCTGCTGCGGCAATGACCATCAACGCCTTTGCAATGCTATTCATATATCGATTAATTCAAGTTTATCACTTCGTAAATTGCTGTTTTTCAGAGGATTCATTGCGCTATGCGAGCAAAAGGCCCACGCGCTAAATATACGCTACCCTTTTCCTAAATCCCTTTCCCCGGGAAAGGGACTTACTATCGGCCTAAAGGCCTCAAAAGCAGTTGTTTCGCTCTGCAAAACTTATCTTTTTAATTAATTAGATTCCCCTGAAAAATTCGTCTGCAGTG
>SAMEA3663026__coassemble_660_pt1 | contig 14588 bp, 14 predicted proteins | sample SAMEA3663026__metabat2_low_PE_017 | metagenome-assembled genome bin SAMEA3663026 (sample SAMEA3663026) | pig gut metagenome | biome: pig gut; feature: pig-associated habitat; material: faeces | place: France | collected 2012
GGTGGATTTCCCCACGTTGGTTTCGCCAACGATGGCAACCGGGACTCCGTTTTTCACAGCGTTGCCTACCTTGAAAGAAGACACAAGTTTATCAATATGTGCAATGGCTTCATCTACAAGCCTTTGCAATTCTTCTCGGCTTGCGAACTCCACGTCTTCCTCGCTGAAATCCAGTTCCAGTTCGAGAAGGGAGGTCATTCTCAGCAGTTCGTCCCTCAAGGATTTGAGCTCCAATGAGTAACCTCCTTTCAACTGGTTCATCGCGACCCTGTGTGCTGCCTTGCTCTGAGCGGCAATGACGTCTGCAACGGCTTCTGCCTGGGCGAGATCCATCTTTCCGTTCAGAAAGGCGCGTTGAGTGAATTCACCCGGTCCGGCCGCCCTGGCACCTGCTGCAGCAAGCCTCTGGAGAATCCCGGACACAATGTATGAAGAAGCATGGCACGAAAACTCAACGGAATCCTCTCCGGTATATGAGTGCGGAGCGCGGAAAACGCTGACAAGCACATTGTCAAGAATATTTCCGTCATCCTCCCGCACAGTTCCGTAACGAAGCCTGTAACCCTCAGTGTCTGAAAGCTTTGACCCGCGTAAAGATATAATCCTGTCAGCTATGGCAATTGCCTCCGGACCGCTGACTCTTATCATCGCCACGGCCCCTGTTCCAGGAATAGTTGCCGGAGCGAATATCGTATCTTTCTCTGCAATGAACATTATCTCACCGGTTTTCAGACTGTTCCCATATCATTAAGAAATATCGCATTCCAGGCATCGGAAGGCATTCTCCAGTCTCCTCTCGGGGACAATGAAACGGAACCTACCTTCGGACAGTCCGGCAGGCACGAGCGCTTGAACTGCTGTGAGAAGAAACGTTTGACAAAAACCTTGAGCCATTTTCCGATGACAGGCTCCGGATATTTCCCGTCAAATGCCTTGCACGCAAGGAAATACAGTTTGGAAGGGGAGTATCCGAAACGGAAGAAATTATACAGGAAAAAGTCGTGCAGCTCATAAGGCCCGACAAGATCCTCGGTCTTCTGCGAAATCTCTCCTTTCTCGTCCACAGGCTTCAGTTCCGGGCTGACCGGAGTGTCAACAATGTCCATAAGTATCTCACTGACAGTGCGTCCCGAAGCCATAACAACATTTCCTCCGAACTTGTTGTCCGCTGCCCATTTCACGAGAAAACGGACAAGTGTCTTCGGAATGCTTGCATTCACGGCATACATTGACATGTGATCCCCGTTGTAGGTTGCCCATCCGAGTGCCAGTTCGGAAAGGTCACCCGTTCCGACTACAATGCCGCCCTCCTTGTTGGCCACGTCCATCAGAATCTGGGTCCTTTCACGAGCCTGGGAGTTCTCGTATGTGACATCAAGTACCGATGAATCCTGTCCGATATCTTCGAAATGCTGTGCAACTGCCTTTCCTATAGGTATTTCCAATGCCGTTATCCCGAGTGCTTCCATCAGGTCTCCGGCATTGTCGTGAGTCCTTTCACTTGTGCCGAGACCGGGCATCGTGATACCGATGATACGTTTCCTGTCCCATCCCAGCTTGTCGAATGCCTGGACACAAACGAGCAGGGCTAGGGTGCTGTCAAGACCTCCGGAAATGCCGATAACCGCTGATTTGCAATTGATATGTGCGAGTCTCGTGGCAAGTCCCATCACCTGGATCGAGGTGATTTCCTCGCATCTGCTGTTCCTCTCAAGTTCCGCCTCCCGGCTGACCACTCTTCCGTCAGCTCCGTCAGAATAACCCGGAACGAACGGATGTGCTTCCACATGCCTGAGCAGAGAAGCATTGAAATCTGTCCCTGCACCGTCTCCAGCCGGAATTGTGATGTAAGCTGCAGAAAGGTCTCCGTCCCTCTTCCCGTCAGGGGTAATCAAATGGAACGTACTTTCTTTCTGCCTGAGTATCTGTAGCTTGCTGATATCCACGTCAGCCATGCAAAGGCTGTGCTCCAGGGAGAATCTGTCATTTTCACAAAGCATTGACCCGTTCTCGAAAATCATTGAAGATCCTGCGAAAACGAGGTCCTGTGTGGATTCCCCGTATCCGCAAGAGGCATAGACATATGCCGAGATCGTCCTTGCAGACTGCTGTGAAACAAGAGATTTGCGGTATTGATGTTTCATCAGTACCTCATTGCTCGCCGACAGATTGACAATGATGTCCGCACCGGCGAGGGCATGGTAAGATGACGGAGGTGCAGGGGTCCAAAGATCCTCGCATATTTCAATCCCGAATGTCGCATTGCCTGCTGAAAACAGCATATCCGGATAGATGGTCGTCATGCCTCCTGCGAACCTTATCGTCTCTCCGGCACCTGAAAAACAGCAATTCTTCCCGTCATCCCTTAGGCTGCCCCTTTCAGGTCTTCCTGGTCCAATAAAGTCGGAACCGCTTGAAAACCAACGCGATTCGTAAAACTCATTGTAAGTCGGAAGGAAAATCTTGGGAACAAGTCCCCTCAAGGAACCGTTATGTATGACAGCCGCGCAATTGTACAGCCTTCCGTGCACCCTGACCGGGGCTCCGGCCACGATCACGGTTTTCTTCCCTCTGGAAAATGCCTTGATTTTCCTGATCCCTTCCTCTGCCTGCCTGAGCAGCAGGTCCTGTCCGAACAGGTCAGCACATGTATATCCAGTAACTGACAGCTCGGGGAAAACGCTGATTGCTACTCCGTTCTTTTCAGCCTCTTCTGCCAGAGCGCAGATTTCAGCTACATTCCATTCTATATCAGCAACTTTCACTCTCGGGACAGCTGCAGCGACCCTTACAAATCCAAAATCCTCCATCATCGGTCAATTCTACAGTGATTCTATAAGGCGGCAGAAAATCATCGTCATCTTGTCAGCTGCAGCATCGGCTGCCTTCACGACATCATCACCGTCGTTCTTGTAGTCTGCTGCGAATTCCTTCTGAGCAGCGTTCGTGATGACTGACATTCCGAATACAGGAATTTCCGAGTGCCTTGCCACGATCACTTCCGGCACTGTACTCATTCCGGCGGCATCAGCTCCGACTGTACGGAAGAAATGCCACTCTGCAGGAGTCTCGTAAGACGGGCCCGTACCTGCGACATAAACCCCTTCCTTAAGCTCAAGCTTCATTTCAGATGCGATCCTTTTTGCTTTGGCTATCAATGCTTTGTCATAAGGATGAGTCATGTCCGGAAATCTTGGTCCGAACTCGTCTGCATTTGGTCCTACAAGCGGATTCGGCATCAGGTTGATATGATCCTTGATAATCATCAGGTCTCCTACCCGGAAGTCGAAATTGATTCCGCCTGCCGCATTGGACACGAACAGATACTGTATCCCGAGCACCTTCATGACACGAATCGGAAGAGTCACGAGATCCATAGTATATCCTTCATAATAATGTATTCTGCCCTGCATCGCTATCACGGTCTTGCCTCCGAGCTTGCCGACGATGAAATTACCTTTGTGCCCGATGGCCGTGGATACCGGAAATCCCGGGATGTCCCTGTAAGACACCACGATAGGGTCTTCTATCTTCTCTGCCAGTTTGCCAAGTCCGCTCCCGAGTACTATCCCGACAACAGGCTCACGCCCCTCAAGGCGGCTCTTTACATATTCAGCCGCTTTGAAAATCCTTTCAGTTATTGCATTCATAAATTATTCTGTTTTATATTGTTGATGATTGTTATCAAAATATCTTCTTCAGCTCCTTGCGGGCATTTTCCAGAATTTCCCTCTCCCCGCAAACCTTTCTGTCCCGCATCACAAAACGTCCTCCGGAAATTACCGCTTCAATGCAGTCGCTGTGGGCCGAGTAAATGAAATTGGAAAGGAAACTGCCCGGTGAAAGGAAGAATGAATTTTCAGTATTGACAATGCATATGTCGGCCAGCGCTCCTTCTTCTATGCGTCCCGTATCAATGCCAAGTGCCCTTGCACCGTTTGCCGTACCGAGATTGATCAGTTCCTCTAATGGAAGCGCCTTCGGGTCGTTTCTCCACGATTTCTGGAAGAGCGCGGAAGTCTTCATTGCCTCCAGCATGTCGAGATTATTGGATGATGCACATCCGTCAGTGCCGATGCAGACATTGGCTCCTGCATCCCGCAACTCATTGTATCTGAACCGGTAGCCCGAGGCGAGCTTCGTATTGGAATTGATGTTGTGGACACAGTTCACACGGTGCCTGCCGAGAATCTCCACATCGTTGTCGTCGAGCCACAGGGTATGAGCGGCTATGACGTTGCTGTCCAGAATGCCGAGCCTGTCGAGATATGCAACAGGACTCAGTCCTCCGTGCGCTGACTTGCAGTCCAGGACCTCTTTCTCCGTCTCACTCAGGTGGATATGAAGCTTGAGATTGTGCTTGCGGGCGAATTCGGACGACCAAAGGATCATTTCCTCGCTGACTGAATACACCGCATGGAACGCCATTGCGAAAATGCCTCCGTCATTCCATCCGAGAGACTCTTCATAGAATCTTTCACACTGTTCCCGCTGCCTGGCTGCTTCTTCCTTAAGAGCGTGATCCAGAACTACATAGGAAACAACGGGACGGATTCCCATCTCGACTGCAGCCTTCCTTGCAAGGGGAAGATGCCAGTACTGGTCATTGAACGTCACAGTGCCTGTCCTGATCATTTCGAGGGCGGCCACTTTCGTTCCCCAATACACGAAATCACCATCGATTCTGGATTCGACGTCCCAGATTCTTTCAATCCATGCACTGAGAGGCACATCTTCTTCGATTCCTCGCATGAGAGACATTGCAGCATGCGTATGCATATTTACGAAAGCCGGCATCGCCGCACGTCCTGTACAGTCAAGGACCTCCACGCCGGAAGCGATGCGGCAGTCATTTCTGCTACTCTCTTCACCTGCCGGAAGAATCTTCCGGATGCGGTTTCCTTCGATGAAAATATCGCTCCTGACACCACCGCAGGTTATGTTTTTCAATAATATCGAACTGCTCATCTTAATTTCCTTAAAAATTGTCTGAATTTTTCAAATTTAGCGATTTTTTTCGATATCACGCACTACGGAAGTATAAACATTCAGGAGACCGGCTGAATGTCTTTTCAGTCAGTCTCCTGCAAATTGTTTATCCCGCCTCAGAATATATCAGGATCTCCTGCTTCGGTCTCAGGGGTGTAATCCACTCTTTCCTCACGCGGTTCACGTGCAGGTGCGGAGAAAGATTCACCTTTGAGACATTTGCTCTTGATATAGTCCACGGCTTCCTGAAGGCCTTCGGCAAACTTTTCGAAATCCTCCTTGTAGAGGAAAATCTTATGCTTGTCATAGCTGAAACGGCCGTCCTGCTCCATTTTTCTCTTGCTCTCGGTAATGGTGAGATAAAAATCGTTGTTCCCTTTAGTCGCCTTGACATCAAAGAAATACGTCCTCTTACCAGCCCTTATCGGCTTCGAATAGATTTCGTCTCCGGAACGGTCTCGGGAAAATCCTCCCTCGTAATCTTCATTGTACATATCCCTTCCTTTTAAATTAATTATTACCAAATGTAAGGATTTTTTTCAAAAATGGTAGTATCTTTGGGAAAAATTTTGAAAGAATATTATGTTAGGCAGAAGAATTTTGAGGATAAAAGCCTTCAAAGTGCTCTACGGACAGGCCGTTACAGGCATGATGACACTTGAGGATGCGATGGATGAGCTGGACAAGTCATGCGAGGCTGCGAGAGACCTGTACCTGTTCATGCTTGCGATAGTTTCACCTCTCACCCATGAGGCCGGAAACCGCATAAGGATGGCTAAGGAGAAATTCAATCCGACTGAAGAAGAGAAGAATCCGAACGAGAAGTTCGCTGAAAATGCGTTGGCAAAACTGCTCGATTCCGATCCGGATTTCCAGAAAATTGTTAATAGAAAAGGTCTTTCCTGGCAGCAATACGACATACTCATCGACTCGGTTCTGGAATCAATGAAGGGGAAGCCGTATTTCAGGAAATATATGGAGTCTCCCGAGCGCTCGCTGAAGGAGGACTGCCGTCTGTTTACGAAGGTTTTCGAGGAGGAGTTCGTGGACAATCCGCAGATTTATCCGATTCTCGAGGACCTGTCTGTCTACTGGACGGATGACCTGGCCTATGCACTCACATTCTGCTGCCGCACGTTGACCGATCTCGGAAACGGAGAACAATGGCGCCTGCCGGACCTCTATCTCAGTGATATGATGCGCAAGAAAAAGAATATCACTGACATGCAGAGTGACAGGGAATTCGTCAGGAGGCTTCTCAAGAACGCATTTACGGGATATGAAGCCTATTTCGCGAGGATATGCGATGCCCTCAAAGGCTGGACATCCGACAGGGTGAACTGCATTGACGTGGCACTTATAGTGCTTGGACTCGCGGAGGCTGAAAGTTTCCCTGACATACCGGTGAGCGTCACCATCAATGAATATGTCGAGATATCCAAATATTTCTCGCAGCCGAAGAGTACTTCTTTCATCAACGGTATGTTGGACAAACTCATAGCCAATATGATAGATGAGGGCAAAATAGTCAAGGCCCCGTCTGTGAAGGCATAATGAGTTCCGGCCCCTTGGCATTCTGATGTGAGTTCGTTATATTTGTAATAAAATAATAGAGAAAACATGATGACATTTATTCTTCAGGCAGCGCCGGCAGGACAGGCTCCGGCAGGCGGCGGCTGGTCACTTTGGCTGATGCTTGCCCTTATGTTCGTGGTAATGTGGTTCTTCATGATCCGTCCGCAGCGCAAGCAGCAGAAAGAACTTGAAAAATTCCGCAATGCCCTCAAAAGAGGTGACAAGGTTGTGACCATCGGCGGCATCTACGGAACGGTGGACGAGATCAAGGACAAGACCGTCCTCATCAAGGTGGATGGAGAAATCAAGCTGAGAGTTGACAAGAATTCCCTCGTGAAGGACTTCTCCGCCCAGCAGCAGTAGCCGATAAGTTCCGGACTTGTTTCCAGGCGCGTTATGCTCGAAGTGTTCGGCAAAATATCCAGGGCATTCAACATCAGAGGGAGAGATGCGAAGATATTTCTCGTCTCTCTCCTGTTGGCTTTTGCCATATGGCTGATTCACAATCTGTCGCTATATTATTCGGAGCTTGTGAGAATCCCGGTCATTGCCCAGTGTGATATTCCCGGGCATGCCCAGCTGTCGTCGAACTCGTCCATTGTGATAGCCAGGTGCCGTGCGGCAGGCTTCAACCACATCCGTCTGCGCAGGGCCGAGAAACGGAATCCGGTGAAGATTCAGTTCAGATTCGAGGACCTGCACAGGAAAGGGGAGGAAGTATATTATGCCACGGCATCCGATCTGGAGTCATATTCCGCCCAGATATTCGGCAGCGGCTCAAAGCTGGAAGTATATGTCACAGATACACTTACATTCAGATTTCCGGCTGTCAGCCACAAGATAGTACCGGTACAGCCGGTCTATTCGCTGGACTTCAAGCCTCAGTATGTGAATGTCAGCCCGCTGAAAATGATGCCGGATTCGGTAACAGTATATGGAGAGCCGTCCCATCTCGGGACAATCGACAGGGTATTCACCGAGCCGATGACTCTCGGCAATGTCTCATCATCCCTGCATGGGGTGGTAAGGCTCGAGAAAATCAAGGGAGTGCGCATCTCGGACGAGTCAGTCAGCTATGCAATGGATGTATCACGTTATGTGGAAATCCGGAAACAGATTCCCGTGTACGGACGTAATGTTCCCAAAGGCAGGTCCCTGATAATATATCCGTCATCTGCCGAGGTTACTTTCAGATGCGCGTTTCCGGTATCTTCGGATCCTTCCGATGTTGCAAGGGTTTACGTAGACTATGAGGATTTTGCGCAATCACTTGAGGGACAATGCATCGCCCAAGTCGAGAATCTGCCTTCAGGCGTGATAGGATATAGCGTCCAGCCTTCGGTATTTGACTGCGTGGAGAGTGGACAATGAGGACGTTCAAAGTCATATTGATTACTGGCGGAATTGGTGCAGGCAAGTCCGAGGCTGCCCGTCACATTGCATCATGCGGAATACCGGTATATGATTCGGACAGCAGGGTAAAAATGCTCTATGACAATGATATTCAGCTGGTTGAAAATCTTGAGTCTGCACTCGGGACAAGCCTCAGGGATGCGGAAGGTAAGTTGGACAGAAAAATTCTTGCCGGCCAGATATTCTCATCATCGGAGAAACTGCAAATCTGTGAGTCAATCGTCCATCCGGCCGTGATGGAGGATTTCAGTCAATGGGCCTCGGGACAGGATACAAATATAGTATGTATGGAGTCTGCCATAGCGCTTTCAAGGCCTCTGTTTGACGGATTCTTTGACTGGTCGATTTATATCAATGCCGATCAGGATGTCAGGATATCCAGAGCATCTGCAAGGGACGGTTCAGACAGGTCTTCAGTCGCTGCCAGGATCAATTCGCAGCCGGATTTCAGCTGGAAGGCGGATTATGTTATAGAGAACAATAATGGAAAGCAGGAACTTCATGACAGGATAGATTCAATCCTGGAGGAAATCCGATTCCATGCAAACAAGATGTAAACAACAATAACAGGAAATAAGAAAATGAAAACTGATCTTACCAGAATTCTTTCAGTATCAGGCCAGAGAGGTCTGTACTATTATCTTGCACAGGCCCGCAACGGAGCCATCGCCGAAGCACTTTCCGACAAGAGAAGGACATGTTTCGATGTCAAGATGAGAATCACGACTTTGGCTGACATTTCTATTTTTACAAGCGAAGGGGAGATGAAACTGAAGGATGTGTTCCTCAAACTGCACGAAGTGCTCGGAGATGCAGACGCACCTTCATCCAAAGCTTCAGCTGACGAGCTCAAGGCATTGTTCATCAAGGCTGTACCAGACTATGACGGAGACCGTTTCTATGTATCTCACATGAAGAAGGTCGTGGACTGGTACAATGAACTGAAGAATTTCGCATCTCTTGACTTCGCTGATCCTGAAGAGGCCGGGCAGGCTGATACAGAGACAGAAGGAAACGATCCTGAAAATGCATAACTGCTGCATACCGGAGAAAAAGACCATCCGTGTCATCACGATGGGATGCTCGAAGAACATTGTTGATACTGAGCACCTTCTCGCTCATGTCAAGGATTATTTCGAGATTGTCCCTGAAGGTGATGACCGGAAGGTGGATTATCTCCTCCTGAACACCTGCGGATTCATCGGCGACGCCAAGGAAGAGTCCATCCAGGCCATACTTGAGGCAACTTGCCTGAAGGCAGGGGGAAAGGTTGGAAAGATTCTCGTATTCGGTTGTCTCTCACAACGTTATATGCAGGATATGCCGGGCCTTATCCCTGAAGTAGACGGATGGTTCGGAGCACGTGACCTCGTTCCTGTGGTGAAGGCGCTCGGATGTCCTGTCGTTCCTTCGAGGAAATTGGACAGAGTCCGTTCAGACAGCAGATTGCCTTATGCTTTCCTGAAGATTTCGGAAGGCTGTGACAGGCGCTGCTCTTATTGCGCGATTCCGTTCATCCGCGGCCCGCACCGTTCTGTTCCTATTGAAGATCTCGTTGCAGAAGCGACAAAACTTGCCGGGTCCGGCGTGAAGGAACTGGTCCTCATTGCTCAGGACACTACTTATTACGGACTTGACCTCTACCACAAACGTGCTCTCGCGGGACTTCTCGAGAAACTCTCTGATATTGAGGGTATAAGGAGGATAAGGATACATTATTCTTATCCTGCGGATTTTCCGGAAGACGTACTGGACCAGATGGCTGGAAACCCGAAGGTCTGCCGGTATATGGACATCCCGCTGCAGCATGTATCCGACAAGGTGCTCGACATGATGCACAGGCACGTGGACGGAGCATGGACAAGAGAGCTCGTCAGGAAAATGCGAGAACGTGTCCCGGGAATAGTGCTCCGGACGACGATGATTACAGGACATCCCGGAGAAGGGGAGTCGGAATTCAATGAACTTCTTGATTTCGTGAAAGATGCGAAGTTCGAGAGGTTAGGTGCATTCACTTATTCCGAGGAGGAAGGGACCTATGGTGCCGAGCATTATGACGATGACATTCCGGAGGAAGTGAAGAAAGAAAGACTTGACAGGCTCATGGAAATCCAGAAAGAGATCTCGGCTTCTTTCAATGAATCCCGTATAGGAACGGAAATTGCTGTGCTTGTGGATACTGTCAACGACGGTATACTTATATGCCGCAGCGAATTCGAGAGCCCTGAAGTTGACGGGGAGATACTGGTCAAGTATGACGCTGAACTGATGGGGATTCCTGCAGAAGACATGCCGGGAAGATTCATCAATGTCCTTGTCACCGGGGCGGACGACTACGATCTCGCTGCTGACTTCCTCGGATTTGAACAATAGACGCATATTTATTATGAACACGAAATCTTTATTTGCATTTGCTTTGGCCGCAGTTTGCTGTGCGGCTCTGCAATCATGTGACCCTCAGGCGTTCAGCATGAACGTGGAAATGCGTTATCCTTCCAATTCAGGCCTGGTCCTCGACGGAAAGAGTGTCGCTGTAGTGTATTTGGAGGAGGATGCAAAGAAAGATTCCGTGTTCAATGAATATCTCGCAAACGGGTTCGCTTCTGCCATTGAAAAAGACTATTTCGGTGGAAATGAAGAGGTTTCGCTCTATCGTATTGAAAAGGATCCGGAGGGACAATATGCATCTCCTGATTCTCTCATCAATCTCATAATGGAGACCGGGAGCGATGTAGTCTTCCTGTTTGATACTCCTGAATATGGCGAGGTATCAGTTTCTGAGAAACAGAAATCTACAGTAGGAACCGGCCAGGATTATTATGTCGCAGCCGTACCTGTTAGAATCAATCTTTATGCATTCGACTCTTTGTCCGGCAAGGATTCCGTGATGGTGTGGAGCGGAAGCCGGAAGCTCACAAAAAACATTACGGCAGATTTTTCCCCGGACAGGGCTATGGTCAATGAGGTTCTATGGGGAGAGCTCGCATCTCCGGCCGAACAGCTCGGTTATTCTTCGGCCAAGACGTTTTCCCCTTCCTGGAAGGAAGAGACCTACACTTTCATATACTTTGATACACCATCTTCCTGGATAACGGCAGCCGAATATGCCCTTGACTACAAATGGCAGGAAGCGATGAAGATATGGATGACACTTGCTGATACAAAGAATTCCATGAGGCGCTCATGTGCTGAGTACAACGTAGCCGTAGCCTGTTACCTGATGGGAGACAACGAGCTGGCGCTCAAATGGTTGAATCTATCAGACAAAGACAATCCGATATCTCTTTCCAAGACTCTCCGGAACAGAATCGAGTCGAGACGGAGCATAAAGTAAGTCCGGATTCCTATATAATATCCGCCAATCTGTCGTAATATGTCTTCGTCACCGGTACGCTGACCGGCTCCGGTGTATCCAGGTCTGCGAAGAGGAGGCCTCTCGAATCCTTTCTCAATATCCTCACATGCTCCGGATTCACAATGTAGGATCTGTGACAACGTATAAGTGAATGAGTTGCACATAGTTCCTCTATTCCTTTCATGGATGCGCGGAGGACAAAAGCCTTCATCTTGCCGTTGTCATCTGCATAGTGAATATTCACATAATTCTCATCAGCACTAAGATAATAAATGGATGACACCATAGCGGCGAATTTCAGGTTCTTCCGGTTGTCATAGAAACGTATGCGATCGTCAGGTATTGTCTGGACAGAGTCGGCCATCTTGCGGGAATGATGAAGCAGCAATGCGAGATGTATGACTGTATATGGATAGATACATGCGAGTACAATAATGGCGAATGATTCTGCAACTGCCGGAAAATAAGAGACTTCCATTCTGCTCATGAGCCAGATATACAGGCCGGCGAACAGGGAAGTGACCACCATCTCGAGAAGGCACCATGCGTAATACATTGTATTGGTTATACGTCTGCGCAATACATATAATATACTTCTTCCAAGGCCGCAGCCACCTGCCACAATGCAGGTCAGCATGGTGACATGGAAATAATAACCGAATTTACCGAAATCCAGAAAACGCATACACCATTCCGGCGAATAGACCAGAAGAAAGGCAATGAAGAATGCCGGTACAGCCACTATATAGATTACCTGAGGGGCAAATCTGCTAAATATCTCTTTAAGTTCACTCATATTTAGTCACTTTTATCAGTGTGACGAATGCAAATATAGTCCATTTTTGTCAATTATACGGAAATTTAGTCACAATTTCTCGGTTTTTGTCACAAATTGCCATCTGCAATCATCAATATTTCCTTGCGCATGACATCAGAATTACCTTTGCATTGTCTTCGGACAAGGATAAATCGTTAACATTTTTGTTACAAATAAGGAGGCAATCATGAAACTATTTGAAAATAAGATAATTGTATCATTCGGGGACTCAGTAATGAAAGGGATAGTTACCGAGAGCGAAAAATCGTGCGAAAGCGGACAGATGCGTTATGTGATATCAGAAAATTCGTTTACATCTATATGCGAAAAACGCCTCGGGGCCAGAATCAGTAATTTCGGACGCTTCGGCAATACAGTAAGGCGGGGATTGAGGGATGTCAGGCGACATTTCATGCAGGTGGAAGGAGCCCAATATGCCCTGTTGGAATTCGGAGGAAATGACTCAAATCATAACTGGAAGGCGATTTCCGAGAATCCGGACGGTGATTTCACTCCCGATACCGAACCCGCAGAATTCATTGAAGGATACAAGGAACTGCTTGAGACTGTAAGAAGCGGAAAGTGCTGTCCTGTAATACTTTCACTCCCACCGATAGATCCAGTAAAGTTCTTCAGGAACATATCCAGGGATTTCACTCCTGTCCAGGTAAGGAATGTTCTCGAATGGCTTGGAGGCACAGTAAACCCGATTTCGAATTGGCACGAGATGTATAATCTGGAACTGTACAGGCTCGCGGCATCGTCCAATGTCCCGGTCATAGACATAACAACATGCTTCCTCTCGAGAAGGAACTATTCGGATTATCTATGCGAAGACGGAATGCACCCAAATGAAGAAGGACACAAGCTCATTTCAGATGCTATTTTATCATTCTCAATTTAGAACCTCAAGCCATTATTTTTTCATAAAAAGACCGGCCTCCGTTTTATCCAGAACGAAGACCGGTCGAAAATATTATTGGTTGTTGAGTTTTGCAGTTGCTTCAAGGTCAAGTGCTTCCGCGAGTATACTCAACGGATTCTTTACCTCGTATCCGGTCGACATTTCTATCTGCCATTTGCAGGTTTCGCAGTCACAGGCCACAAAATCAGGAGAGCAGGATTCGATTTGCCGGAAGAGTGGAGCTCCTATTGCCTGGGAGTTTTCATAATTCTCTTTCTTGAATCCGTAGGTTCCGGAAATTCCGCAGCAATTGCTGTCAAGCAGGGTGAATTCAACTCCCGGAATCATCTTGAGAAGAGATGTAGAGAATACACCCCATCCGAGTTTCTCGAGATGGCAAGGAGTGTGATAGGCGATCCGCGCCTTGTAATCCTTCTTGAACGCAAGCTTCACCTCTCCAGAATCTATGAGACGGAAAATGAACTTGGTAGCAAGTTCGAGACTGTCCCTGACCGATGAATTGTCCACCTTGAGGAGCTCAGGATACTCGTCACGCATTGTGAGTACGCAAGTAGAAGATGACGTGAGGACTTTCATGTCTTGTCCTACCGCCTTTTCAAGGACTTTGACATTGTGACGGGCATTCTTTTTCGCTGTTCCGGACATTCCGTTAGCTATCAAAGCAACTCCGCAGCATTTCTCTCCGTCGAGCAGGTTCACTCCGAAACCCAGGGCGTTCATGACGGCTACGAAATCCTTTCCGAGCTGAGGGTAATTGTAATTTACATAGCATCCGTGGAAATATGCAACTTGCTTCTTGAACGAACTCTGGCTTGCAGCAGCATTCTTCCGGAACCATGTTTCGAATTTCTGCCCGGAATATTTCGGGAACGTACGTCTGTGGTCTATGCCAAGAACTCCATCAAGAACAGCCTTTACAGGCTTCAGAGGGAGGACCGCATTCACTACAGGAGCGAACGGAGTCGCCATCGTTCCCATGAAATCAGTGCTTGCCAGCATCATGTCACGAAGTTTAGGCTTGTGTGTGCTGAAATTGATCCTCGCCTCCTGAATCATGTCGGAAATATGAACTCCTGAAGGACAGGCCACATCACATCTCTTGCAGTTAAGGCAATATTTGAGAGCCTCGTCAAAGAAATAATTGTTCTTTATGCGAAGCCTCTCTCCGTCCGGGCCGGCCTGTTTCGGCCCCGGATATGCCGGGTTCACAGGTACCACAGGACAGTAGACTGTGCAGATGGTGCATTTGATGCACTGCTCGAAATTGTCTATATTCTTGTTTTTCATCTCTATCATTTTTAACGGCTTGAAATTGAATCGGATATGCTCATGGCCGTCATGATGGCAACACCCGATCCGCTGCCTTCATAAAGAGGATTGAACCCTCCGAGCAGGGAACCGGCCACATACAGGTTCCCGATTACCTTCCCGTCTTTAACAGCCCTGAACTTCTCATCGGCTGTAACACCGAAACCTATGTAATTCTGGGCCTTGAAGAAATCAGGATTGTACCA
>SAMEA3663026__coassemble_666_pt1 | contig 14456 bp, 10 predicted proteins | sample SAMEA3663026__metabat2_low_PE_017 | metagenome-assembled genome bin SAMEA3663026 (sample SAMEA3663026) | pig gut metagenome | biome: pig gut; feature: pig-associated habitat; material: faeces | place: France | collected 2012
GCTGTCAGCTGAATCAGACGGCGGCTATGACGGCAAGGTCCGCAGGCTAGATATTATAAACTGGACCCATACTGATTACTGGTTCACGGACAATCCTGTGATTTTGTTCGAATTGCAGAAACGCTATATCGACATTGTCATCGAGTATGCCGAGCGTTCGGCGAAAAATCAGGAGGGCGAGAGATTCACCTGGACAGTGGAGGCGCTTGATCCTCTCTGGCAGTGGTGGCAGGAGGCTTCAGATTCCAGCAGGAAACGCTTCCTGAAAGCGGTGGACAATCTGCCTCCGAAGTCCCGCACCCTGTATATCCTGAGCTATGACCAGGTTTCATCAGAGGAGACGGCCGTCAGGAGAGCGCTTTCCTGCAGTTTCCCGGCCGTGTCCGTTGTCGATTAAGATTTTCATAGGACAAGGTTTTAGGTTTGCAGGTCGGCAATACTAAGATACGAATAAAACGCGATAATCGGAAGAGAAACATCAGATAGTATCATGCAGCTATTGCTGCATGGTCACGACAATGATTTCACCCCTTTTCAAATAATTTCGTAAATTTGCAAAGTGAGGTCTGATGCCAGACTTCATTTGTCAACACCGGGTGCGGCCCTGCCGATTGGCTCGGTCGCGCCCTTAAAAATTTTGTCCCCCTAAAATTTTCGGGGACAATCGGGGGACAAAGTTGAAAAGCGATTTTTTGCAACTTATTGATTTATAGATAAAAGTAGTTTTTGACTACCTTTGCAGCATGAAAAAAGTACTTGTAATCACATATTACTGGCCTCCGACAGGCGGCTCGGGAGTGCAGAGGTGGGTGAAATTCTCAAAATACCTGCCCCAATATGGCTGGCAACCGGTCATCTATACTCCGGAGAACCCGGAAATGACGGCCGTGGACCATAGTCTGGAGAGCGATATCCCGGAAGAGGCCGTGGTGGTGAAAAGGCATATCACCGAGTTCTACTCTTTCTACAGGAAGTTGATGGGCAGGAAAGACGCGACCGTGAAGGAGGTCAATCCGATAAACAGCCAGAAGAAGACCCTGAAACAGAGGCTGATGCTGATGCTGCGGGGCAATCTGTTCATCCCGGATCCGAGGGTGACGTGGGTCAGGCCATCGGTGAAATTTCTCTGCAGATATCTGAAGGAGCATCCGGTGGATGTCATCGTGAGCACCGGGCCGCCTCATTCTATGCACCTGATTGCCATGAAAGTGGCCCGCAAGACGGGGACACCGTGGGTGGCAGACTTCCGTGACCCCTGGACGAAAATGTTCTATTTCAAGCACTTGTGCCTGTCAAAATGGGCCGAAAGGAAACACCTACGCCTGGAACGCGAAGTGCTCGACAATGCGGATGTGGTCGTGGCCGTATCGCCTCTCGTGCAGGATGATTTCGTGACAATGACCTCCACGCCTGTGGAACTCATTACCAACGGATACGACGAGGAGGATTTCGGGCAGGTAGTGGAGCCAGACGGATATTTCAACGTCACACATACCGGACTTTTCGCTGCAGACGGCAATCCGGAAACTCTCTGGGAGGCCCTCTCGGAGAAATGCAGCGAGGATGCGGAGTTCAGGAAGATGTTGAGAATCAGGTTTGCAGGCAAGACCGACCCTCAGATTACCGCATCTGTCAAGGCAGCCGGGCTCGGGGAAAATCTCGTGGATTGCGGATATCAGAGCCACACGGTTGCAGTCAGGGAGCAGAAGAATGCTGCAATGCTGATCCTGCCCCTGCGCAAGGAGCCGGAGTACAAGGCCACCCTGCCGGGAAAACTGTTCGAATATCTTGCCGCGCGGAAGCCTGTCCTCGGAATCGGACAGACGGACGGAGCAATGGCCCGTATCCTGAACGAGACCGGGGCCGGAGTGGTATTCAACTGGGATGACAAGGCGTCAATAGCGGCTTACATCAATCTGTGCTGGAGGAATTTCAACGACCCGACACATGAGGATATAAGTCCGGAGGGCACTTCGGACAGGATTGCCGAATATTCCAGGCGCAATACCACGAAACGGATGGCGGCGCTTCTGGAATCGGTTTCCGAGAAAAACCTGAAGTAGCCGCACAGAATGCTGCGCCCTATCTGGACGACCTCTTCTTATTGTCGAAGAACAGGGCAGCTGACGCGGAAACAAGCACGAGCAGCAGAAGGAGCGCAGAGGAGCCGCGTGAGACATTGGAGCTCAGGACATAGGACTGAGGCTCGAAACGCATCACGAGATCATGTTCACCTGCCGGAAGCACTGCCGCACGCAATGTCCAGTCGGCCCTGAAGAGTTCTATCTCCTGCCTTTCCGCTGAAGACCTGTCCTGTGCGCCGGAAGGCACGATCCAGGCCGTCCATCCTGAAGGATAATATATCTCGCTGAACACCACGGCCCTGTCCGATGCAGCGGTATAATGATAACGGAGCTCGTTAGGTGCATAGGATGTCATATGGATATTGTCCAATGCAACATCCTTGTCCATTTCCGTGGCTTTGTCGCGCACAGGGAATTTCCCTTCCGCCTCGCGGAAATCCGGGCCGAGAACAGCAGTGGTCCCGAGATCAACCTCCCCGAGAAGAGTTATCTCCTCGTCCGGGGTCTCCGCAACCCTGCAACCGTCCACGAACCATGCATTGCCCATCGCATCCGGATTGACCACGGGCGCACTGTTCCCGTCGAGGATGATGTATTTGTCATTGAGCATCGCAAGTACCGGAAGATGAGGGAATGACTCCATCAGGCCAGTCATGGTGCCGGCCTTGTTCACCGCACCTATGAGCGTGCTGATTTCCCCGTTGAGATGCCGGTCGATGAGGTCCTGATAACGCTGCATCTTCACCGGGCTGTATCCGCCGATGTTCCGGTGCCAATAGCTCGGATGAGAGTCGTTGAACACATTGACGCTCAGGTCAAGAGTCCTGTAACCGAGCTCCGGGTCCTCGAGTATGGCCTTGTCCACGGGACGCTGGGCGAACTGCCCGTTGAATTCGCGCGGCTTGACGAAATGTCCGGCATTGAGATACCTCTTTCCCACGGCCCACATGTTTATCAATACGAGAAGGCAGATTCCGCCGGCCGCATACATCCTGCGGCTGCCCACGAATCTCTCATTGCCGGAGGTCTCCTTCGGCCTGGCGTAGGCCCAGAATACCAGGAGGAATGTGCCCAGCACCATGAACGCGGAAATCAGGGCGTCATGGGAGAGCAGCATCCGCCTGTCTTCCTGAAATGCCGCAGCGAGTTCCCTGTGCATTCCCGAGTCGGATGAACCTTCGAATGAACCGGCAATGCCCGGGAATATGGCACAAAGCAGGCAGAATCCGGCAGTCAGCATAAGCGCGGCGACAGCCGGTTTCAGGAGCCGGTCACCGGCATATTCCCCTTTCAGTATCTTGTCCAGGACATGGAATCCCAGCATCGGGAGCGTGAACTGGAGAATGATCAATGCCATCGACACCGTCCTGAACTTGCTGTAGAACGGCATGTGATAATACCAGAATTCCGTAAACGGCATGAAATTCCTGCCCACCCCGAGGAATACGGCTATAAGGGTCGCTGCGAGGAGCCACCATTTGTCCCGTCCCTTGCACAGGAACAGTCCGAGGAAGAAGAGGAAGATTGTTATCGCACCCATGTACATCGGCCCTGCAGTGAACGGCTGCGGTCCCCAATAAAGCGGCAGGGACTTCGCAACGGCATTGGCATTGGACTGGCCGTACTGCTTCAACAGGCTGACGGTATGGGACTTGGATGGATTGACGGCGCCCGCGGAGGAGCCACCGTTGAAATCGGGAATCATCATGTTCGGCAATTCCTGCCATCCGTAGGACCAGGCAGTGGCGTAGTCAAGGTCGAGGCCTTTGGACTTTTTCTGTCCGTCATCCTGATTGCCGGCTGCGAGTTCCGAACCTCCGCGCATCGTGTGCTGGGAATACAAGTAGGTAGGTATCAGCTTGTTGGCGTTGGTCCCGATTCCGGCAAGCCCGAGGAAGAGCAGGAGGAATGATGCCGCGAAGAAACGCCCCGTGGCTTTGCGGCGCACACCGTCAATCATCAGCCAGATGAACAGCCCGACGACATAGCAGAAGATGATTATGGCGAGGTAATATGATATCTGGATATGGTCAGCCTTTATCTGGAAATTCACAGTCATTCCGAAGAGGGCTGCGCCGAGGACTGTGAGCGGAAGCCAGGAACGCCATCCGGGATTATCACAAGTGTCTGATTTATAGAGGTTCAGGGCTTTTCTGTATGTGAATGTCATGGCTGCGAGCACCCATGGAAGCCAGGCTATGGCCATCATCTTGGTATTGTGCCCGACCTGGATTATCTGGAAATTGTAGGAGCAGAAGGTCACCGCTATGGCGCCTGCCACGGCCACGAGCCAGTTGATTCCAAGCGAAAGCATGAGGAGGAAGGCTCCGAGCAGGGATATGAAAATGTAGCTCGCCGGGCGTTTGCCGAACAGGAATGCCTTGTAGATCTTCTGGGTCCAGTCTCCCGAAGGGTTGCCCGTGAGCATGGTCGTAGGCATTCCGCCGAACATGGAATTGGTCCATGCCGTGCGGTCGTCCGGGTGCTCCGCATTCCATGAATTGGCCTCATGGGCCATCCCCACATATCCCGATATGTCGCTCTGGTTCACGATTTTGCCGTCAAGAACCTGCGGCACGAAACCGTAGGCGACCGCGAGGAAGAACAATATGATGCCCGCATATTTCAGGGCCTCTTTCCATATTTTCCGCATATATCCGTCCGCTGTTTTTGTTTCACTTCATGTAATCTGCAAAGTTAGCCAACGGTGGCCGTAATTGCAAATCACTTATTCCATCACGGCATCAAGATCCGGCTTTTCGTATTTGTGTGGGCCCGGTTGAAGTTTCTTCCAGTGCCAGCATCGGATTGCATCCTTGAGGGTTGCTCCCTTGTTGTCGGCAAAGAAGTCGCGGATATATTGATTGTATTCGAACTGCGGTTTGATTTCTTTTGGGTGCTCAATAGAATGATAGGCTTCCACGGCCTCACGGAAGGTCTTGCCTGCGTTATTATGCAGCCAGTCCTGGAACTCTGCCTTGAAATGGAATCCCTTCCCGAGGTGAGCCGCGAAGAATGCGCGGAGCTCCTGCGAACACACCACGTTCTGTGGAATAATACCGTCAAGAGAAATGGCTGTCATTTTACTATCAGAAGCATTTGCGACAATTTGGATCAGGGAACAAACATTGTCTGCTCTCAACACCTTCGGCGCTGCCTTCCCCGCAAGGACAAGGACTTTCTTGCCGCCACGGTAGATATGCAGCTGCCGGCTGCGGACCACCGCTGTCAGCTCGTCATCCTCCTGAACCGCGAGCCAAACCTTGTGGTATACCCCATCCGCCTCGAAGCGCAATGCCCGAATCGGAATTTATTGCAAATCTACAATAAATAACGACACCTATCAAGAGCAAATCATAGTCCTCCCCTTGAGCATTTCCGGGAGGCCTGAGAGGTCGGTATCGCTATAATGGTAAGGGATGAGAGTCTTTGGGCGAATGAGCTCCGCGGCCTCCACGCATTGGCTGACTGTCATTGTAATTCCTAATATTTATGAAAATCATACTTTATCTTAGTCAAATCACTCCTGTTACAATCTCCGGCCCGAACCACTCATCAAGCTTCATATCAGCTTTTAATTCAATGGCAGGAGTAATCTTGCTGCCAATCTTATCGTAGAGCCATGCTGCAACTCCGGCATCATCAAGGACGCCCAGGAAACCAAGTACCTTCCTTGGCAAAAGGTCGCCCGGAACAGCGATATAAATGATTCCGGCATAGACCAGTGCCTTCTCAAAAGTTGACAGGTCTCCCTCCGACATCACATAGTAGAATTTGAGCAATTCCCGCGTAGTTGCACGTCCGAGCTTCTTGGAATAAGTGACAATCTTATCCCAGGCATCCAGGCTGAGAGACTTCCAGTCGACATCCCCAAGTTTTTCAAGAAGTCCGCCTACAGGACGTTTGAGAATAGAATATATGAGAATAAGCAGGCAAATTGTAATAATCATGATAATCTCCTATGTTATGTACTACTTTTAGCAAATATAGAGAATCAAATATATTCTGAACTATCAGTTGTGAATATTTTTTGAAAAAAGCAGACATAGAGCCTCGGAGAGCATCATTAGCGGCTTCCGGACGAGGTCGGAGGCAATGCAAAAAGGCCTCCAGTTTCGTCTTGACCGGCAAAAACCTTATTAACTCCTTACTGCTGATTTTCCGCCAAACTACGACAAAAAACGCGCGATTTGGCAGAATTGATACTATGAAATCTTGCCAAACTGGACATATTTTGTATATTTGTGGCAGAATCTCTAAACAAACATGTCTATGGCAACACTTATTGGAAGATCAAAGGAAGTCCTCGAACTCAATACAAGATATGAAAGCGACCATTCGGAACTCATAGCCATCTATGGGAGGAGACGCGTGGGCAAGACCTTCCTTATACGTGAGACATTCAAGGGAAGGATTACTTTCTGCCATACCGGTCTTTCTCCTTACGATGAAACAGGCAAAGTCGGCAAGAAGGAACAGCTTGATCATTTCTATCACTCCCTGCTTGCACACGGATTGGACGAAACACGCCGGCCGAAGGACTGGATGCAGGCGTTCTACATGTTGGAATCTCTTCTGACCGACATTGATGACGGGTCCACGCAACTCATATTCATAGATGAATTGCCCTGGATGGACACTCCTGGTTCCAAATTCCTGACTGCGTTTGAGGCATTTTGGAACGGGTGGGCATCGGCAAGAGACAATATCAAATGCATCGTGTGCGGCTCAGCCACTTCCTGGATGGCAGACAACATGATAAACAATCATGGAGGACTCTACGACCGTATCACTTTCGAGTTGAAATTATCGCCGTTCTCTTTATCGGAATGTGAGCAGTTTTTCAATGCACGGCAGATTCAGATGAGCCGATATGACATAGCTGAAGCGTATATGGCCGTAGGTGGAATTCCATACTATTTGGACAAATTCAAACGCGGGTCCAGTGTAGCACAGAATATTGACAATCTCTATTTCTGCAAGAATGCGCCTTTACGGAACGAATTCAACCGTTTGTTCAGTTCCCTTTTCAGTTCTCCCGAACAATATATGAAGGTGGTGCGGAAGTTAAGCAACAGACATTGCGGATTTTCCAGGAAGGAAATAGGAGACCATATCGGCATATCCAGCGGCTCAGGACTGACAAAGATACTCAACAATTTGGAAGCCAGCGATTTCATTCAGGGCTACAAGCCAATCGATGCCGAAAAGGGTGAAAAGCTGTACAGGCTTATTGATCCTTTCTGCCACTTCTTCATACGATTTGTCGAGAAACGGGCAAGCAGTGACGAGTCATTCTGGCAAAACAACCAGAATCTCCCGGAGATCAACACATGGAGAGGGATTGCTTTCGAAGATATCTGCATCAACCACATCAAGCAAATAAAATCAGCATTGGGAATCCTCGGAGTCGCTTCTGAAGAATCGGAGTTCATTCTCAGAGGAGACTCCTCCCACGACGGCACACAGATGGACCTCATAATAGAGAGGGCCGACAGAGTCGTGAATCTCTGTGAGATGAAATTCTACAACGGGGAATTCGAGATTGACAAATCATATGATCTGGTTCTGCGGCAACGTATTACCCGCCTCTATGAGCACATCGGGAAAAGGCAGAGCATCCACCTTACCTTCATCACAAGTTTTGGCGTCAAGCCCAACATGTACAGCGGAATCGTCCAGAGCAGCATCACTCTTGATGACTTGTTCAGGGCGTAATGCAATGGAATCGGCCATTACCTCTGTGATTAATACCGTTGTTAATATGATATTAATTATGTTGTTTAATTTTGTGTCTGGAAACTATCACCACATTCATTTAAACAACACTTATGTATACACTGATTTTATCCAGCATATGCGCTGCGGCAGTCACTCAAGGAGTTTCACCGGAACCGGCAGCAAAAGCAGTAAAGAAGCCTAACCTGCTTTTTATCATTACAGACCAACAACGTTATGATGCCCTCGGTAAAGTCGGAAACTTCCCGTTCCTAAGGACACCGAACCTGGACAGGCTTGCATCGGAAGGCGCTTGGTTCACTCATGCATATACGCCATGCGCAGTATCAGGGCCTGCACGAGCCTGCCTTCTGACAGGACAACTCGTGGAGCATACAAATGTGCTGACCAATGAACTTACCGTGCAAGATCCTGTCAAGAATAATTTCACTACAGAGAAGACATTTGACAGAATTCTTAATGAGAACGGCTATTATTCGGAATACCATGGCAAATGGCACTGCCCAATAGGGTGGACAGATTGCTATGAGGGGTTCACATGGCATAGAAAAGACAAGAACAATCCTTTCTCTTATGAAATTGATCACTTGTCTGGATACAAGTCATTCCTCCAGGAAAAATATGACAAGAGAAATGCTCCAGAGGGATCACTGACTGACAAGTCAATGTTTGACGTGCCATATTTCCCTGACCCTATTGACAGAAGAATCCTGAGAGGATACGACGAGAATGGTAATTTGCCTGAATCCGAATTGGCAAAACGAAAGCACACCCAACCGGACAATCATGGTATGCTTCTGATAGAGGACGAGGACTCGTTCACAGCATATCAGGCCAAGGAGACTATTGCGGCCTTGAAAAGGGCTCATGGACAGAACAGGCCATTTAACATCACAATGTCAATAAACTATCCTCATTCCCCGATGCTTCCCACAAGCACATTTCATTCAATGTACCAATGTGAAGACATGCCGGTTCCGGAGTCTATTGACGACAATATGACAGATTCTCCTTATAAGAATCAGAACGGAAGGAACGCGTTGCCGGAATATCGGGACCCTGAACTTATAAAGTATATGATGAAGAATTATTTCGGGCTCGTGTCCGAGATAGATTATTGGGTGGGAAAAGTTCTGGACACGCTGGAGGAAATCGGAGAAAGAGACAATACCATAGTCGTGTTCGTATCGGACCATGGCGAGATACTGGGAGCGCATGGTCTGAACGGTAAAGCTAATTTCTATGAAGAGGCTGCTCATGTTCCGATGATTGTATCCTATCCTGGAAAGATTCCTGCAGGAACAGTTGTTGATGCTCCTGTCAACTCAATAGGAATATATGCAACAATTCTTGACTACCTCGGGATACAGGACGGGCAGACCCACAGGCCGGACGAACCGTCTTTGAGAAGATTCATAGAGGACAAGAAGCTTGCTAGTTCTAAAGAGGTATTCGCTGTGTCTGAATGGCCTTCCGACAGCGTGCCTGGGATGATGATCCGTACCAGTGAATGGAAATTGATGATAGGCAGGACCGAAACGGCAAAAAGCGTGGATGCCCTGTATGACATGGTAAATGACCCTTACGAGACCACCAATCTTCTGGCAGGACCGGATGGTAAGAAATATATGAAAATGGCCCGGAATCTCCAGATGAAACTGGTGGAGAATCTTGAATACAGACACAGTCCATACGCAGAAAGTGTAAGGAAGCGCATTCTTACCTGCGGGAAATAGCAGTCCCTACAGCAGCAGGCCGGAGAGGAAGATGATTCCGATGACGAGAGGGGCGATGTAGCGGACGAGGAAATAGACGGCTTTGAAGCAGCGGACATTGAAACGGAGAGTGCCGCCGTTCGTAAACTCGTCATAGACATCGGACTTCTTCATTTTCCAGCCGACAAACAGAGAGAAGAGCATGGCGCCGATTGCCATCAGGAAATTCGACGATATCCAGTCACAGAACTCGAACAGGCTGTTGCCGAAAATGCGGAATCCGTTCATCGGGCCGAATGACAGGGAACAGAGACATCCCAGTGTCCAGGTCCCGGCAAAGACGGTGAACGTGGCCACTCCCCTGCGCATCTTCTTCTCTTCGACCAAATATGCGACGCCCACTTCCATGAGCGACACTCCGCTCGTCAGCGCGGAAACCAGGATTGTCACGAAGAACAATATCGAAATCACTCCGCTCACCACCGGAGCGGACTCGGCCATCGTGGCGAATACGAAAGGCAGGCTCTCGAAGATCAGTCCGGGGCCTGCTCCCGGTTTCACACCTGCCGAGAACACCGCAGTCATCACGGCGAATCCGGCCATAAGCGCGAACATAAGGTCGAATATCGCAGTCCCGAACCCGGACACGAGCAGATTCTCGTTCTTGCTCACATAAGAGGAATACACCAGAATGGTCCCCACTCCAAGGGACAGGGAATAGAACGACTGCCCCATCGCGGCCAGAATCACCTCGGAATCAATCTTGGAGAAATCCGGTTTGATCATATATTCAACGCCTTCCATGGCCCCCGGCAATGTCAGGGAATAAACGAGGATGATCAAAATCAGCACGAAAAGAATCGGAACGGACCAGTTGCTGAACTTCTCGATGCCGCTCTTGACTCCAGCCGTGAGAATGACCGCGCAGGTGCCGAGGAACGCAGTATGGCATACAATCGGCATCCACGGCTGGGATATGAACCCGGCAAACATGGATGTAATCTCCTCTTTCGGAGTCGAATTGAAGCTGAAAGCCAATGACTTGACGAGATATTCAATGGACCATCCGCCGACCACGCTGTAATAAGACACGATGATGAGCGGCGCCAGGATGGTGAGAATGGAAAGCCATTTCCACTTCGTCCCCGGGGCAAGTTTCTCCATCGCCCCGTATGTATTTGCATGCGAACGTCTCCCGATGATGGCTTCAGCCAGGAAAATCGGCATCGAAAGGAATATGGAGGCAATTATATATACGAATATGAAAGCCGCCCCGCCATGCTCTCCCGCCAGATACGGGAATCTCCAGATATTTCCCAGGCCGATTGCCGACCCTGCCATTGCCATAATGATGGCCAACCGGCCTCCAAAATGTTCTCTTCTTGCCTCCGCCATTTTGTTAAGGTTTTTGTTTGTTCGCCTTATAGTTCTTAAATAAATGAACTTGTTTCAAATTTTGCTTACAATCTGTAAGCATATTCCAGCCAAAGGCTTCAAAGATATTATTTAACTATATGTCCATTAAGCCTTTAGGCGAATGCAAATTTAATGAATCAAAGTAAAAAATCAAAGCAGCATTATTATCTGGGCTGAAATGACCCTGAGAAACATGCAGACCGGATAGACGGTGGCATAGGCCACGGAAGGCTGGTCATCCTCCACGGTGCCCAGCGCATAGTCGAGTGCTATCGGATTGGCCATAGCTCCGCAAAGAAGTCCGACATTGGACGCATATTCGGTGGAACAGAAACGCGATGCCACATAGCCGATTACCAGGACCGGGACCATAGCCATGAGAAGGCTCGCACCAATCCACAACAGACCCTCAGGACGGAAAACCGTAGCGAAGAACCCCGGACCTGCACTCAGGCCGAGACCGGCGAGATAGACCGTTATTCCGAGTTGCCTCAGCATCAGGCTCGCGCTATGCGTGGTATAGGTCGCAACATGGATACGCGGACCGAACGCACCCATGAGGATGCCGACGATTATCGGGCCTCCGGCAATACCGAGCTTAATCGGGACGCTCATTCCCGGTATCATTACAGGCACGCTTCCGACAAGGAGGCCGAAAATGATTCCGAGAAAGAGAGAGAACAGATTCGGAGTCCTGAGTTCCTTCTCCTGATTGCCGAGCACCTCTGCGACATTGTCAATGGCTCTCTCCTGCCCGACGATGGTGAGTTTGTCACCCATCTGCAGGTGCAGGCCGCTGGACGGAAGAATGTCAATGCCCGCCCTGTTAACACGTGTGATATTGATACCGAATGCGTTGCGGAGATGAAGATCTCCGAGTTTTGCGCCGTTCATGGAAGGCTTGGTAACGAGCACGTGACGGGATACCAGCACTCCGTCTATGGAATTCCAGTCGATATTCTTGCTGTTCCAGTCCTTGTCCACCTTTTCTCCGAAAATCATTTCCACGGAACGGACGTCACGCTCCTTTGAAAGCACGAGGACATGTTCCCCTTTCTCGAGGACAGTGTCTCCAGTCGGAATTATCACCTTCCCCTGCCTGCCGTCCGACTCGTCCGAGGCGCCGTTGAACTTCCAGACTCTCGAGACCACGAGATGTATTGAGACAGCCTCCATTATCTCCTTGATGGTCCTGCCGTATACTGACGGGTTGCTCACCCTGAGTTCGGTCACGAAAGCCTGCATATTGTGGTCCTCGGACTTGCTCCGGTCTTTTTTCAGGAAAAGGACCTTCAGTATTATCACGCACAGAATCACGCCGATGACTCCGAAAGGATAGCCTACAGCACAAGCGACAGCCATCTCATTGGATTCCGCTACTGCCGAAGGGTCTGCCTGCAGCAAGGACTGCTGCGCCGCACCGAGCATCGGGGTATTGGTGACGGCTCCGGAGAAGAGGCCCATCGACACCGGCAATGTCATATCGGTAAACCAATTGAAACACAGCATCATAAGTGTACCGAGAGCCAGTACGCCGAAAGCGAGGATATTCATCGATATGCCGCCCTTTTTCAATGAAGGGAAGAAGCTAGGTCCGACCTGGAGGCCGAGCGAATACACGAAAAGCACGAGGCCGAAATTCTGGGCAAGGAGAAGCATCTGCGGGTCTATCGACAAGCCGAGATGTCCGGCGAGGATACCGGCGAAGAAGACGAATGTCACGCCAAGGGACACTCCGCGTATTTTGATCTTGTTGCAGGCCAAGCCTGCCGCGCAGATGAGGGACAGGACCAGAATAGCCTGGACAAATGTATGTTCAAAAAACAAATCGTACAGCCAATTCATACCGAAATTTTAAATAAGACGGCAAACATAGTCAATATTTCCGACTTATGTGCATAATTTATGGAGTTTTCGTAACTTAGCAGTTTGTTATGAACGGATTTGATATTTTCCTTTTAGTGATGGCAGTGACCGCACTGCCTGTTTTCATAGCCCTCTTCTTCATTGACGCGGGCTATGGCAAATTTTACAATCCCAAATGGGGCCCTGCCGTGGGCAACAGGCTCGGATGGGTCCTTATGGAGTCCCCGGTATTCTTCGCGATGCTGGCCCTCTGGTGGTTCTCCGACATGAGGGGTGATGTGGCGAGAATCGTGTTCTTCCTGCTGTTCGAACTGCATTATTTCCAGAGATCGTTCGTGTTCCCGATGCTCATACGCGGCAAAGGAAAAATGCCGCTCTCAATCATCTTGATGGCTGTCATCTTCAATCTGCTGAACGCCGCGATGCAGGGAGGATGGATATTCTATGTATCTGAGCCGGAACATTATACGGCCGGATGGCTGGAAAGTCCGCAGTTCATTGCCGGAACTCTCATATTTTTCGCGGGAATGTTCATCAACATCCAGTCCGACTCCATCATCAGGAATCTCCGCAAGCCGGGCGACACGAAGCATTATTTGCCGAAGAAAGGCCTTTACAGATATGTCACGAGTGCCAACTATCTCGGAGAGTTCGTCGAATGGTGCGGATTCGCTGTATTGACCTGGTCATGGTCCGGAGCCCTGTTCGCAGTATGGACATTCGCCAATCTTGCGCCGCGTGCGGCAAGAATCTACGAAAGATACAAGACTGAATTTGCCGGGGAACTGGACACGAAGAAGGTAAAGCGCATGATCCCGTTCATATGGTAATTGGAAATTGAAGATATAAGGAATATTATGGAAAATGAATCCAGGATTTTCACGCCGGTGCAGATAGGCCCGGTGACATTGCGCAACAGAGTTATCCGCTCCGCCGCATTTGAGAACATGGCTTACAACAACAGTCCTTCACAGGACCTCTACGACTACCATGTGGCCGTGGCGAGAGGAGGTGTCGGCATGACCACCCTTGCATACGCCGCCGTGGCGCAGTCAGGCCTGTCTTTCAACGGACAACTCTGGATGCGGAAGGAGATTGTGCCGGGGCTGAAAAAAATCACTGACGCAATCCATGCCGAAGGAGCCAAGGCTTCCATCCAGCTCGGGCATTGCGGCAACATGACCCACCGCGCGACTTGCGGATGCATGCCCGTGGGAGCGAGCGGAGGCTTCAACATGTATTCCCCTACATTCGTGAGAAAGCTCAAGGTCAATGAGATATACGATCTCGTGAAAGACTTCGGCAATGCCGTCAATCTTGCCTGTGAAGCCGGATTCGACTGCGTCGAGATACATGCCGGACACGGATATCTCATAAGCCAGTTCCTGTCCCCTTATACAAACCACCGCCACGACGAATTCGGAGGCTCTCTCGACAACAGGATGAGATTCATGCGCCTCGTGATAAATGAGGTGATGAAGGCCGCAGGTGACGACATGGGAGTTATCGTGAAAATGAATATGCATGACGGATTCAAGAGCGGAATGCAGAGACCTGAATGCCTCGAGGTGGCTAAAGAGCTCGAACGCCTCGGAGTCCATGCCATAGTGCTTTCGGCAGGATTCGTCAGCAAGGC
>SAMEA3663026__coassemble_671_pt1 | contig 14265 bp, 11 predicted proteins | sample SAMEA3663026__metabat2_low_PE_017 | metagenome-assembled genome bin SAMEA3663026 (sample SAMEA3663026) | pig gut metagenome | biome: pig gut; feature: pig-associated habitat; material: faeces | place: France | collected 2012
CAGGATGAATATCCACAGCATCAGCAGCACGTTCTTGTGCCCGGCTCCCGAGGAAAAGATTGCGATTTTCTCTTCTATCGGAGCTTTCCTGCTGATTATCAATGCATATATTGAGGCTATGAGGAAAGCCGATGCGGTCGGCACCCTATAGAAATCCTTCGCGATGAGGGAAGATACGAGGTAGATGCCGAGGAATACCAAAAGTGGGCTGAGAGCGATAAGGCCGCTGCTTCTGAAGGATTGTCTGTCTGTCATTTGTCCATTTTCAATATGCGTGTGCAAATATAGCCTCTTTTTCTTTCATCTTTCCGGAAATTTTGATAATTTTGCAAGCTTGCTTTTCGGGGAAAGGCCTGCGTGTTCAGATGTTTAACCTCCCGACCACGGTCCGGACAAACCTGAGATATGGTATGATCGCAATTTTCTACAGATCTGACGGAAAGATACTGCTCTCACAGTCGGCGGCGGATTTCAATGTTTTAAAGCAGGATGACGTAATATGGATTGACCTTTTTTCTCCCGACGGGGACGAGAAGAGGGCGGTCGAGAGATTCCTCGCCACTGAAATCCAGAGCAGGGCGCAGGCGGAGGAGATCGAGAGCTCTTCACGTTTCTCGGAGACTGACAGCGCCATATTCGCGAACACGAACTTCCTCATTCCGGGACCGGAGGAATATGTGATGGAGGCCGTTTCCTTCACATTGGTAGGCAATGTCCTGGCCACCCTCAGGGACGTCCCCCTCAGGAGTTTCACCGACCTTCAGCGCAAGCTCATGGCACTTCCGAGGCTCTTCCCGAACGGATACTGGGTGTTCGTCAGCATCATGGACCAGCGTGTCGACCTCGATGCCGACATGATAGAGCTCATGTCCAAGGAGATTGCCCAGTACAGCAGGCGCATTAACCAGCAGGAGGATATCAACGAGGATTTCCTTCTCGATATCAACCAGTTGCAGGATAATACGATGCTCGTGCGCGAGAACATCGTCGACAAGCAGCGTCTCATTTCCAACATGATGAAGAGTGACAAATATCCGGTGGAGCTTGAGCCTAGGTTCAACGTGCTCCTGCAGGATATCTCCTCGCTCATCAACCATTCCAATTTCAGTTTCGAGAGGCTGGAGTATCTCCAGGACACCGTAGTCGGCCTTATCAATTTGGAACAGAACAAGATAATGAAGATTTTCACCCTCATTTCCCTGCTCCTGATGCCTCCTACCCTCGTGGCGAGCTTCTACGGAATGAACGTCACCCTGCCTCTCGCGGGGAACAGATGGGCCTGGCTCATCATCATCTCCATCATGGTAGGTTCACTCGGACTTATCCTGTTCTTCTTCAAGAGAAGAAAAATGCTCTGATTCCTTTGGAAGTCAGATATTTTTGAGTAACTTTGCACGCATTTTTGCGGCAGGGTGCATTGTGCCGTACCGCAAATGCTCAAAAAATAATGTCAAACAACTAGTTTTTTTATCTTAATTTATCATTATGGAAGAAAACAAGACAGCAGTAGAGGCTCAGGAGACCCCGGTGGTCGAGACTCCTGCAAAAGAAGAAACCAGGAAAGCACCGCTCAATGCTTCAGTAGCTCCTGAAGAGTTCGACTGGGACGCATTCGAGAAAGATGCAGCTTACGGTGACACTGACAGGGCTACCATTGAGGCAGCTTATGACAAGACCCTCTCCGACATCAAGGAGAACGAGGTTGTCGAAGGAACAGTCACAGCAATCAACAAGAGAGAGGTTCTCGTGAACATCGGCTACAAGAGCGAAGGCGTTATCGCAGCTCCTGAGTTCCGTTACAATCCGGAACTGAAGGTAGGCGACAAGGTAGAGGTTTACGTGGAGTCTCCTGAGGACAGGAAGGGACAGCTCATCCTCTCCCACAAGAAAGCACGCCAGCTGCGCTCCTGGGATATGGTCAACGAGGCATTCGACAAGGCAGAGATCGTCAAGGGTTATGTCAAGACCCGCACGAAGGGCGGTATGATCGTGGACGTATTCGGAATCGAGGCATTCCTCCCGGGTTCACAGATCGACATCAGGCCTATCAAGGACTACGACCAGTATGTTGACCAGACAATGGACTTCAAGATTGTCAAGATCAATCAGGAGTTCCGCAACGTGGTTGTTTCCCACAAGGCTCTCCTCGAGGCAGAACTCGAGAAGCAGAAGAGCGAGATCATCGGCAAGCTCGAGAAAGGCCAGGTACTCGAGGGAACCGTCAAGAATATCACCAACTACGGTGTATTCGTTGACCTCGGCGGTGTGGACGGTCTCATCCACATCACAGACCTCTCATGGGGCCGCGTCAACAACCCTGAGGAAGTTGTCAAACTCGAGGAGAAGATCAAGGTCGTTGTGCTTGACTTCAACGAGCAGCAGAAGAGAATCGCTCTCGGCCTGAAGCAGCTCACCGCACATCCTTGGGACAGCCTTGATCCGGACATCAAGGTGGGTGACAAGGTTACCGGAAAGGTAGTCCTCATCGCTGACTACGGCGCATTCGTTGAGATCAAGCCGGGTGTAGAAGGACTTATCCACGTTTCAGAGATGTCATGGTCTCCAAGGCTCCGCATTGCCCAGGATTTCCTGAAGGTAGGCGACGAGGTAGAGGCCCAGATTCTTTCTCTCGACAGGGAGAACAGGAAGATGTCCCTCGGCCTGAAGCAGCTCACTGTAAACCCTTGGGAGAACATCCGCGAGAAATATCCTGTAGGCTCACAGCACAAGGCTGTCGTTCGCAATATCACCAACTTCGGTGTATTCGCAGAGCTTGAGGACGGCATCGAGGGTCTCGTTCACATCAGCGACCTCTCTTGGGACAAGATCAAACATCCGTCAGAGATGGTTCAGGTGGCTGACGCCATCGACGTTGTCATCCTTGACTTCGACGAGGCCAACCACAAGCTCAGCCTCGGCCACAAGCAGCTCCTCCCTAACCCATGGAACGAGCTTGAGAGCAAGTATCCTGTAGGCACCACCGTTGAGGGAACCGTAGGCGCAGCTACCGACAAGGGCGCAAACGTTACTCTTGAGGACGGCACCGAGGGCTTCGCATTCAAGAAGGACCTCGTAAGAGAGGACGGCAAGCAGGCCGTTGAGGGTGAGAAACTTCCGTTCGTTGTTACCGAGCTCAGAAGGAGCACCAGGAAGCTCTTCCTCTCACACCTCAAGACATATGCCGACATCAAGGCAGAGAAAGCTGCTGCTGAGATTGACAATACCAAGAAGGCTGTCAAGAAGATCAACTCGACTATCGAGAAGACCACTCTCGGTGACATCGACGCTCTTGCAGCTCTCAAGGACAAACTCGAGAAAGGTGAATAATTTCTCACTAAGGATATTGGGCACGGCTTCGGCCATGCCCGTCCTTGACAGATTTCAGAGCGCTCACGTACTTGACGTACATGGGCGCTTGTTTTTGATAGACTGCGGTGAAGGTATCCAGAGACAGATGCTTCGCTACCGTGTGCCGATAGCGAAGCTCGACACGATATTCATATCGCATATCCACGGAGACCATCTTTTCGGGCTTTTCCCGCTTCTTTCCACCATCGGCCTCACCGCCAAGCCCACTCCGGTGGTAATTTACGGCCCTTCCAACCTCGGTCCGCTGCTGAAGTCTTTCATGTCCTATTACGGCAAGGGCGCAGGCGTCGGAGTTGACTTCCATCCTCTGTCGGTCAAGTTCCCGGAAGTGATATACGAGACCAAGGGATTCCAGGTCATCGCATTCCCGCTGAACCACAAGATAGAGACTTACGGCTATATGTTCAGGGAGAAGACTCCCCAACTGAATGTCAGGAAGGAAGCCGTGGAGAAATACGATTTCACATTGTCGGAAATCGGCGCCCTGAAGCGTGGGGAAGACATCCTCAGGCCTGCCGGGATCGACGACGGAGCATCTTTCATGAACGGATTCATCCGCCGTTCCGGGACTGACGAGCCCCTGCTGATACGCAACGGGGATGTTGCATACCTCCCGTACCAGCCGCGCAGCTATGCCTATTGCAGCGACACCGCCCCGTTCCCTGAGCTTGCCAGCTGGGTGAAAGGCGTGAACGTGCTCTACCACGAGACCACTTATCTGGCAGAGCGGGAAGACCAGGCCCGTCTACGTTACCATTCCACCACTTTGCAGGCAGCCAGGTGCGCCCTCGAGGCCGGTGCCGGCAAACTTGTCACAGGCCATTATTCCTCCCGCTGCCGCGACGCCTCCCTCTATCAGGCCGAATGCCGCACCATTTTCCCTGAGTCCTACGCCGCAAACGACGGCGACTGCTTCGAGATAGGGTGAAATATTTCCGGATTCTTGCGCATTTCCGGAATTAATCCTTATCTTTGGTGCGCTTATGATGGACAATGAGAAAGACCTGCTGAAGAGACTTGCGGAAGGTGACGAGGACGCCTTCCACAGGATTTTCAATTATTATTATCCGAGAACCATGGTCTTCCTCTCTCGTATGATAGCCGATCGTGAGGATGTCAGGGACATGGCACAGAACATCTTCATACGAATCTGGCTCATGAAGGAGCTGAAAGGATTCACGCAAGTTGAAATAGGGGCAGGAGATTCAATCACGGTCACAATCCCGTTGGCTGTCTCTGATTTGGGATTCTATGGGAGTGACCTTGAATATAGAGTTGAACCAGGCGAATTTGATATTATGGTAGGCCCGTCATCTGACGATGATCAATTGCTTTTAACGAAATTGACCCTTATTTGACCTCCTGTGAACTTTGTTCCTCGAAGGCCTTGACTATCCTGGAGACGAGAGGGTGGCGGACGATGTCCTCGTTGGAGAAGCAGATTGTGGAGACGCCTTTGATGTCCTTGAGAAGGCTGATGCCTTTCAGCAGGCCTGAGTCTTCCTTGTGAGGAAGGTCCACCTGGCTGGCATCTCCGGTTACTATGAATTTCGCGTTCGGTCCCATCCTAGTCAGGAACATTTTCAGCTGGCCGAGATTCGTGTTCTGCGCCTCGTCGAGGATGACGCACGCCCTGTCAAGGGTCCTTCCTCGCATATAGGCGAGAGGGGCTATCTGGATGGTCCCGTCCGAGATGAAATCCTGGAGCTTCTTCGACGGGATCATGTCCCCGAGAGCATCGTACAGAGGCTGGAGATACGGGTCCAGCTTATCCTTCATGTCGCCGGGCAGGAAACCGAGCCTCTCGCCGGCCTCCACTGCAGGGCGGGTGAGGATTATCCTCTTGATTTCCCTGTTCTTCAACGCTCTGACAGCCAATGCAATGGCAACGTATGTCTTGCCGGTTCCGGCAGGGCCTACGGCGAATATGAGGTCGCTGTTGAAATATGCCTTCACCAGTTCCTGCTGGGTCCGGTTCCTCGCGCGCACAGGCTTTCCGTCCGTGGAATGCAGGATCACGGCGTCTCCGTTCAGGGTGAAGCTTTCTGCGGAACTTTCCCCGTCGAAAATCTCCACCACATCGAACTTGGTGAGATTCATCTTGTGCTTCCTCCTCTCGATAAGTTCGGCAAGTTTCACCGAGAACTGCTCCACCTGGGATTCATCCCCGTCCAGTTTTATCTGATTGCCCCGTGCGACTACTTTCAGCCCCGGGAAAAAGGAGCAGAATTCCTCCATTATCTTGTTCCCGGCTCCGTAGATTTCGATCGGGTCGATTGCTTCCAATGTAATGACTTTCTTCATCTTGCGATTTTGTTTTCTATATTGTCCCGCACTCCGGTCACTTCCCGGACGCGCCTGTATGTCTCCATCATCTTGTCATGGTCATAAGGAGATTTCCACTCGGCCCTCCGCCCGATCTGGTCTTCCACGGCTATGGTCGCATAATTTTCCCTGAACCTGCCAGGCAGCGAGCACCATAGGTATGTTACCTCCGGATCAAGCAGCCCGGTGTCTCCTGACTCCGTCCTCACGAATCTCAGTTTAACGGCGAGCTCGAGCTGGGTATTGGCGGCACTCATGTTCGATACGGCATTGCCGATGGAATAGAACACGGGTTTCCCGTCTATCCGTGCGGAATCCTGGACGACATGAGGATGCGAGCCTATCACGGCATCAACTCCTTGAGCCACAAGCCATTTGGCCATGTCTTCCTGGGATTTTCCGTGTTTTAGCCCGTATTCCGCGCCCCAATGAGGAAATGCCACGATGAAATCCGCACCGGCCAGTTCCGCCTTCCCGATTGCCTGCAGGATATCCTCCCTCTCCATCCGGTTAACCTTCGGCCATGAGGCGGCATTTCCCGGAACGTTGGTGCCGTATGTGAAATTCAATATTGCCACGCTGATGCCTTTCCTGCATACGAACAGCGGGTAGCGTTTCTCCCGGTCTTCCGGTCCTGAAGCTGCCCCGGTGTATCTAACTTTCCCTTCCTCCTCCATTTCCCTGTAAACTGACAGAGTTCTTTCCAACCCCGTCGCTCCCTTGTCGAGAATATGGTTGTTCGCGGTCAGGAACACGTTGATTCCCTGTCCTGCAGCATATTCGGCGTAGCTGTCAGGTGCGGAAAATGCCGGATAACCGCTGTAGGGCTCTCCTCCGAGGGTGAATTCCATATTGCCCACGGCTATGTCCGCTTCCCTGAGTCTTCCGGAAATCCCTTCGAGGAAAGGCCCGAAAGGATATTCCATCTGCCTGGAATGCAGCATTATGTCTCCGATTGCAATCAATGTCACCGTATCGGCCTTTCCGTACAGGGGCCTTGCAGGAGCCAGCCTTTCTGTCCAGACATCCCCGGATTCCTGCGCACACGTCCCCTGGGGCAGCGCAAGCAGAAATAATGCTGCCGCTATGGCAAGTCTCGCTCCGTGGGACGCTGGGCAACTCATTGATGGAGAGTTTTGTTGATGACAGTGACGGTAGTGTCGCTGAGCCTTATCTTGAGCCAGCCCTGCAGTTTCTCCATGTCCTCGTCTCCCACCGGAGCGGCGGAAGCAGCTACCACCACATAGCCCGGAACTGCCTCGAGACTGTCAGCCTTCACCTCGGCTCCCTTGGCGATGAAGATGTCCCGTATATCCGGGTACTGGCTTCGTATCTCTCTGGAAATCTGCATGTAAGGAATCTCATCCTTCTTGTTCAGGGCGAGTTCCTTCTCGAGTTCGCGGATTCTTGCCTCACGCTTGGATATCTCATTGTCCGTGCGCTCGTAAATACCCTTCATCAGCCTCTCTGACGTATCGTCATTGTTGTCTGACAATGCTCTCTCCGACAGTTTCAGCTGATTCTCCCCGATTCCGTGTCTTTCGGCGGATTCCATCAGGCGGTTCCTGGAACTTGCAGTGAGAGGTTCTCCTGCTATGAACACTTCCACGCTGCCGCCTTTCCTCAGATTTATCTTGTAGTCATAAATATAGCCTTTCTCGAGATTCTTGTTCTCGGCGATGAAATCTTCCACTTCCATCTTGAATCTGTTCTCCCTGATCATGCCGATGGCCGACCAGATGCTCGGCACAATGACGAGGATGATGATGGCTGTCATCAACGTCCGGATTCTTTTCTCCTTGGCCAAGTCCTTGAAATGTTTCGGCGTGAACCTCAGGTATTTGACCATTATGTAGGTGGCGAGGATGATGAAAATGCAGTTGATGCAGAACAGGTACAGGGCTCCGAGGAAATATGTAAGGCTGGCCGATGCAATTCCGTATCCAGCCGTGCAGAGAGGCGGCATGAGGGCGGTCGCGATGGCAACTCCGGAAATCACGGTTCCCTTCTCCTTGCGGCTGAGTTCGAAGATTCCTGCCAGACCGCCGAAGAGGGCAATCATCACGTCGTAGATGGTAGGATTGGTCCTGGCGAGCAATTCTGTAGGATTGGCCAGTTTCAGAGGTGTCAGCAGGAAATACAATGTCGCTGCCACGACGCTTATGGTCACCATTATCAGCAGGTTCTTGAACGCTGTCTTGATGAGTTCGGGGTCAGCCGTGCCGAGCCCCAGGCCTATGCCGAAGATAGGTCCCATCAGCGGGGAAACGAGCATGGCGCCGATTATCACCGCGGTGGAGTTAACGTTGAGGCCCACGGAAGCGAGGACAATGGCGCAGACGAGAATCCATACGTTCGGGCCCTTGAAGAAGATGCTGCTCCGGATGTTTTCCGCAGCCTTCTCCGTGTCGATATGTTCGCGTATGTCCGCTATATCCCTGATAATATACCTGAAATTGCTGATTATACTCATCTTCTCTTTGGTCTGATTTTAGCATTAATATTCAAAACGTTGTCGATTTATTCAAATCATAATCGATTTTCAAGTTACAAAAGTAATATTTATTTGTAAATTTGTAGGCAATTTTGTTCCGCAAATACGGAACAGCCTATTTTTGAGGTCCGTGTGCGCAGACGGACATTTCGGAACTATATGAGAAAGATAACCTTGATATTGGCTCTGGCCGCCTTGATTCTCTGCCAGGGTTGCGATGCTTTCCGGTTTCTGGCCGGAAGGCCGACTTCCGCTGACCTGGAGGCAAAAAGAGCCGTCATCGAGGCTGCCAGGGCCGAACGTGAGAAAGCCGTGCAGGACTCCATTGCCCTTGTACGCAAGCAGGAAGCCGACTCTCTCGCCGCAGTGGATTCCCTGAACCGCATGAAGAATTCAGTCATGTCCTACTCGTCATTGGGAGGTGACAGCGGAAGCCGGCCGGAGCATGTCTATTATATCATTGTCGGGGCGTTCATGGATCGGGCCAATGCCGAATACATGCTCAAGACCGTAGTCTCTGCAGGATACCAGGCCGAACTTATCAACTTCAGGAACGGTTACGTGGCCGTGGCCCTGTGCCCTTCGGACAGCATCGTGACCGCCTTTGACAATCTTAAAAAATTGAAGAACGAGAAATTCTGCCCGGCGGATGCCTGGATTCTCGTCAATAAGTAATCCGAGTATGAATCATAGAACTGTTTTCAGCATTTTCACGATAATAGCCGCATTGTCCCTTATCGCTCCCGACGCCGGAGCGCAATATCGGACAGGCTATTCCGAATTGGAGGACAGCGATGTGGTGAGCTCGCTCAAATCCCATATTTCTTACCTGTCTTCCGTATCCCTTGAGGGAAGAGGCGCAGGCACTGAGGGGGAGGAAGCTGCCGCTGCCTATGTGCGTGATGTAATGGAAGGTTACGGGGTGGACATCCTAAGCGGGCCGGACGGTGACGTATTCGGCATCTCCCAGCCGGACGGCGACACCCTCACTTCGAGGAATGTCGTGGGATTCGTGCAGGGATATGACAGGAATATGTTCAACAGATATATTGTCGTGGGAGCACGTCTCGACAATCTCGGCAAGGTTCCTGTGACCGTGGACGGGGTTCCGGGGGAGCAGATTTATCCGGGAGCCAACGGCAATGCCTCAGGACTCGCCATGATGATGGAACTCGCAAGAATCGTGAGTGCCAATTCAATGCTATTCCGCAGGTCGGTGATATTCGTGGCATTCGGGGCATCCACCAGGACGGCGTCAGGGTCCTGGTATTTCCTGAACAGGTCCTTCGGCGATTCGGGAAGCATTGACGCAATGATTGACCTCGATGCCCTGGGTACGGGCAATTCCGGCTTCTATGCGTTCACATCTTCCAACCCGGACATGAACATGATCATTTCCCAGGTCTCTTCCGAGCTGCAGCCGGTTGTCCCTGAACTGATAACTGAGGAACCGTTCCCGTCAGACCACAGATCCTTCTATTCCAAGGAGATACCGTCTGTCCTTTTCACGACGGGGCGTTACCCTGAATACAATACCGTGCGGGATACCGGCGGAATCATAGAGTACGGGCCGATGGAGAGGGAGCTGGAATATATCTACAGTTTCACGAGATACATATCCAATGTGGACAATGCCCCTCAGTTCAGGCAGGACAAGGCGGATGCCCGTCCGGACGACAAACTTTATGCGTATGACCAGTGTGACAGGAAGCCTGTCTTCATGGGCAACCAGGATATACGTCTCTTCCTCGTGAAGTGGGTGTACCAGTACCTGAAATATCCGAAGCAGGCTGTGGAGAACGGGGTGCAGGGACGTGTGACAGTGGGATTCACGGTGTCCAAGACCGGCAAGGTGAAAGACGTGTACGTCATCAGGAGCGCTGACCTGTTGCTTGACGACGAGGCAGTACGTGTCGTTGCGGCATCTCCTGACTGGAAACCGGGACGGGTGAACGGGGTCAATGTGGACGTTGCTATGTCAGTGGCGATTGACTTCAAACTTGAGAAAAAAGGCAAATTCGGAATTAAGAAATAACTATGGACTACGATTTCAGAAGTATTGAGCAGAAATGGCAGGCGTATTGGGCTGCCAACAAGACGTTTAAAGCAGAGGAGGATTCCTCGAAGCCGAAATTCTATGTGCTGGACATGTTCCCTTATCCGTCAGGTGCGGGACTCCATGTCGGCCATCCGTTGGGATATATAGCAAGTGACATCTATGCCAGATACAAGAGACTGAAAGGCTTCAATGTGCTTCACCCTATGGGATATGACGCATTCGGCCTGCCTGCGGAGCAATATGCCATCCAGACCGGGCAGCATCCTGAGGTGACGACCACGGAGAACATTGCCAGATACCGCCGCCAGCTCGACCGTATAGGATTCTCATACGACTGGGACCGCGAGGTGCGCACTTGTGATCCTGAATTCTACAAATGGACCCAGTGGGCGTTCATAAAGATGTTCAGGAGCTATTACGACAACGGTCTCGACAAGGCCAGGCCTATTGCGGAGCTTGAGGCACGTTTCGCGGAGAACGGAACTGCGGGAGTGAATGCTGCCTGCACGAAGGAACTTTCCTTCACTGCCGCGGAATGGAATGCCTATGACGAGAAACAGAAGGCCGATGTCCTGATGAATTACCGTATAGCTTATCAGGGCGAGACTTCCGTCAACTGGTGTGCCGGTCTGGGCACCGTGCTTGCCAACGACGAGGTGAAGGATGGCCTGTCTGTGCGCGGAGGCTATCCTGTAGAACAGAAGAAGATGATGCAGTGGCAGCTCAGGGTCTCCGCCTATGCCGGAAGACTTCTCGACAGCCTTGACAATCTCGACTGGACTGATTCCCTCAAGGAGATGCAGCGCAACTGGATAGGACGTTCCTATGGTACCGAGGTGGTATTCAAGACCTTCAACGGGGACAAGGAGAAGGACGTGACCATCTTCACCACCCGTGTGGACACTATTTTCGGAGTGACATTCATGGTGCTTGCCCCGGAGAGCGAGCTCGTGGCCGAACTGACATCCGAAGGCCAGGAGGAAGCCGTTGGGGAATACCTCGCTTATGTGAGGAAAAAGACTGAGCGTGAGCGTATTGCAGAGACCAAGACCGTGACCGGAGTATTCTCCGGGTCCTATGCGGAGAACCCTCTTACCGGTGAGAAAGTGCCGGTATGGATTTCCGAATACGTGCTTTCGGGCTACGGTACTGGGGCCATCATGTCTGTTCCGGCACATGACAGCAGGGACTATGCGTTCGCGAAGAAATTCAACCTTCCGATAATCCCTCTCATCGAAGGCTGCGACGTCAGTGAACAGAGCTTCGATGCAAAGGAGGGCATAATGTGCAATTCCGGCTTCCTGAACGGCATGACTGTCAAGGATGCAATTCCAGCAGCCATGGATTATGTAGAGGCTAAAGGACTGGGACACAGGAAGGTGAACTACAGGCTGCGCGATGCGATTTTCTCGCGCCAGAGGTATTGGGGCGAACCTTTCCCGATTTATTACAAGGACGGAATCGCCACTCCGCTGCCCTATGAGGAACTGCCTCTGACTCTCCCTGAGATTGACCAGTTCAAGCCTACCGAGAACGGGGAACCGCCTCTTGCCCGCGCGAAGGACTGGACTTACAATGGCTATCCTCTCGAGACCAGCACGATGCCGGGATTCGCGGGATCAAGCGCATATTACCTCAGGTACATGGACCCTCACAACGGGGAGGATCTCGTTGGCGCCGGCGCAGACAAATACTGGCGTGACGTGGATCTCTATATCGGAGGTACGGAGCATGCCACCGGACATCTCATCTACTCCAGGTTCTGGGACAAGTTCCTCTACGACCTGGGATATGTATGCGAGGATGAGCCGTTCCGCAAGCTTGTCAACCAGGGAATGATCCAGGGCAGGTCGAATTTCGTATACCGCATCGTGGGTACGAACAAGTTCGTTTCTCTCGGGCTCAAGGACAATTACGAGACCACGGAAATCCATGTGGACATCAACATAGTCAGGAATGACAGGCTCGATCTCGAGGCATTCCGCCGCTGGCGTCCTGAATTCGCTGATGCGGAGTTCATTCTCGAGGACGGGGAATATGTATGCGGCAATGCCGTGGAGAAGATGAGCAAGTCAATGTTCAACGTCGTCAACCCGGACGATATCTGCGACAGCTACGGAGCTGATACACTGAGGCTTTACGAGATGTTCCTCGGCCCTATCGAGCAGTCCAAGCCATGGGATACGAAGGGCATCGACGGAGTGAACCGTTTCCTCAGGAAATTCTGGAGGCTGTACTATGATGGGGATCGCCTCATCGTGAATGACGAGAAGGCTTCTCCGGAAGAACTCAAGGCACTTCACAAACTGATCGGCAAGGAGCAGGCCGATATCGAGACCTTCTCCTACAATACCTGCATCAGTGCCTTCATGATTGCAGTCAACGAACTCTCCGAGAGAAAATGTTCGAAGAGGGAGATCCTGGAACCGCTTGCGATTCTGCTTTCTCCGTTCGCCCCTCATGTGGCGGAAGAACTCTGGGAGGCACTCGGACACAGCGGAAGCATTGCCTATGCTGCATTCCCTGAATACGTTGAGGCATATACTGTGGAGAACAACTGCACCTACGCCGTCTCTTTCAACGGCAAGACCAGATTCACCGTCGACCTTCCGAAATCCATGGGGCGCGAGGAGGTAGAGGCCAGCGTAAGGGCAATGCCTTCAACTGCCAAATATTTGGGAGACAAGACCATTGTGAAGGTCATCGTGGTTCCGGGCAAGATCGTGAATATAGTACTCAAATAATTTATGTCAGCGGCACGTAACAAATACCTTTCCGTACTTTGGGACTATTTGATAGTCACCATAGGCACGTTCTTCTACTGTATTGCATGGGACTGCTTCTTGATTCCCAACAACATTGCGAGCGGAGGACTTACCGGTGCCTGCACCATAATCCAGTTCGCGACCGGCGGGCTTATACCGCTGTCCTATTCTTTCTTCGTGCTCAATGTGTTCCTGCTCATAACGGGGGCGATTGTGCTCGGCAAGGGATTCGGAATCAAGACAGTCTATGCAGTATTGCTGTCAACCGTGCTCTTCCGCATATTGCCTACGTTTGATTTCATCCAGGCCGTTCCCGGCAATTTCCTCTACGTGGACAACCGCCTGCTCATCCCTATCATGGGAGGAATCATCGAGGCAGTCGGCCTGGGCCTGATCCTGCAGCGTGGGGGAAGTACCGGGGGGACAGATGTTATAGTGATGATAATCAATAAGTTCTGGCCGGTTTCCCCGGGTAAGGTATATCTTTACTCCGACCTGGTCATCATCGCCTCGATACTTCTCATTCCGGACAAGACTTTCGAGGATATGATTTACGGCTATGTTGCCATGGTCACCTTCTCGTTCATGGTGGATTTCGTGCTGCTCGGCGGCAAGTCCACCCTCCAGGTGATGGTGTTCTCGGAGAAATACGAGCAGATTGCTGACTACATCATCTACAAGATGGACAGGGGAGTGACCGCCCTCAAAGCCGTGGGCTGGTATACCAGGAAGGACAGGAACGTGCTCCTCATCCTGGTCCGCAAATCCCAGCTCCATGACTTGTGCAAGGCCATAAAGGAACTCGACGAAAAGGCTTTCGTGAGCGTTTCGCCTGCAAGCAGCGTTTACGGGGAGGGATTCGATGAACTCAAGGCAGGCATCAGCCGCCGGAAAAAGAAGGAAAATAAACCTGAATAAAATATGTCATTGCAGAAAAAATCTGTCTGGACTCTTCTCAAAGAGTACTTCCTGCTTACTGTCGGTATACTCATATATGTCGGAGCATGGGCTGTCTTCCTGATACCGAACAATCTCATCGGCGGGGGAGTGACCGGTATAAGTTCCATCGTCCAGTATGCGGTCGGAATCAAGATGGGATATTCCTATTTCGTAATCAATGCCGTATTACTTGTGACATCGTTCATAATCCTCGGTAACGGTTTCGGAGGCAAGACCATATATGCGATTATCCTCGCCTCGGTGGGGATGAACGTCCTTCAGGTCATAATACCTGCCGAGATAATAGAGACCCT
>SAMEA3663026__coassemble_674_pt1 | contig 14215 bp, 11 predicted proteins | sample SAMEA3663026__metabat2_low_PE_017 | metagenome-assembled genome bin SAMEA3663026 (sample SAMEA3663026) | pig gut metagenome | biome: pig gut; feature: pig-associated habitat; material: faeces | place: France | collected 2012
GGACCGGAAGGTCCCATCTCTATCTGCGGCCGCATGGCCAACAGGCACGGCCTCATAGCCGGAGCTACCGGAACCGGAAAGACAGTCACATTGCAGGTGATTGCCGAGTCGTTCTGCCAGGCTGGCGTGCCATGTTTCATGGCCGACATGAAAGGTGACCTGTCAGGAATCAGCCAGACAGGAAAAATGAACGGGTTCATCGAGAAGCGTTGTGCCGAGTTCGGGATTGAATCCCCTCAGTTTGCCGGATGTCCGGTGAGGTTTTTCGACGTGTTCGGGGAGCAGGGCCATCCAATGAGGACGACGGTGTCCGACATGGGTCCCCAGCTTCTGGCCCGACTGCTTGACCTGAACGAGACGCAGGCCGGAATCCTGAACATCGTGTTCCGCATTGCTGATGACAAGGGCTTGCTGCTCATTGACATGAAGGATCTTCGTTCAATGTTGAACTACGTGGCTTCCAATGCGAAGGAGTTCACAACATCATACGGCAATATCACTGCGCAGAGCGTCGGGGCAATCCAGAGGTCGCTTCTCGCGTTGGAAAACGAGGGTGCTGACAAGTTCTTTGCGGAGCCTTCGTTCGACATTTATGACCTCCTCCAGTGCGAGGCCGGCAAGGGCGTGATGAACGTGCTTGCAGCAGACAAACTGATGCTCAATCCGAAACTCTATTCTACATTCCTGCTGTGGCTCCTTTCAGAGCTGTATGCAAGACTGCCGGAGGTAGGTGACATGGATCTTCCGAAGCTCGTATTCTTCTTCGACGAGGCCCACATGTTGTTCGACGGCACGTCCAAGGCGCTGGTGGACAAGATTGAGCAGGTGGTGAGGCTGATCAGGAGCAAGGGTGTCGGGGTTTATTTTGTCACCCAGAATCCTACGGACATACCTGAGGATATTCTCGGCCAGCTCGGTAACCGCGTGCAGCATGCCCTGCGTGCATTCACTCCGAAGGATCAGAAGGCCGTACGTGCGGCCGCCGAAACATTCCGTGCCAATCCTGCCTTCAAGACCGACGAGGCCATAATGGAGCTCGGTACCGGTGAGGCTCTCGTATCTTTCCTCGATGAAAAGGGTTCTCCGAACATCGTGCAGAGGGCAAAAATCCTTTTCCCTCTGAGCCAGATAGGTGCAGTGACCGAAGCCCAGCGTGACCAGATAATCAAGCAGTCAAGGCTTTACGGACGCTATGACAAGGTTATTGACAGGGAGAGTGCTTTCGAGTTGCTTCTTGCGCAGAGCGAGCAGGCAGCCCGGGAGGAGGAAGCCAGGGCCGCTGAAGAGGCGAGGGCTGCAGAGGAGGCCAAGGCATCACGAGAGAAGTCCAAATCAGGCGGGTCTTCCGTAGCCAAGGGTATTTTCGGTGCCGTTCTCGGTGCTGCCGTGACGAGTTTCACGAGGAGTCTCGGTAATGAGGTGGCCAAGTCTGTCACGGGAAGCCGTTCTTCATCTTCGAAGACGTCGGCCAAGAAGGGCTCTGCTGTCAAGTCCGCTGCAGGTAAGGCTATCGGTAATGCCACTGCTACCGCCACAAGACAGCTCACGAGGAGCATTCTCGGCAATCTGCTGAAATAGGGAAAATATCAGATTTTGTTTACCGGCTGTCACCGTTGTGGACCTTGCGCGCTTCGCGCTCCATCCTGCCTCTCGCTTCGTTCGAGGCACCCGCTCACGAAGCCGCGGGCGGCTACGGGTCCACAACGGTGACAGCCGGTATAAATGTCATTTATCTTAAACCTTGACTGACCTGTCCTGTTTGCCTGGAGGTATGACAGACAGAAGCTTTTGGGTAAGTCTTAAACCCTCTCGGCCTCTGAGTAGGCTTTCACTATCTCTGCCATCAGTGGATCTGACGGGAGAATGCCCGTGATTTTGCTGACAGTTGCTTCAAGTCCTTCATTGTCAATCATTTCTCCGAGCTGGACACTCTGAGGGTCATTTTCATTCCTGAAATGCAGGGCGGCTCCGATTCCGAGCAGGAGCTTGTCGTATGGTAGCCCGAAACTCTTCGCCGTCATAAGCGGCTTGATGAGCCTGTCATCAGGGGAAAGTTTCCTGATAGGTTCGCGCCCTACCCTCGTGACATCATCTTTCAGGTAAGGATTGCGGAACCGACCGATAATCTTCTCGATATACTGGAAATGAGCCTCGTGGTCAAATCCGAACTGCTTCACGAGTGCCTCACCGCTCTGCTGCATTGACGCATGGACAAGCTCAAATATTTCCGGAACGGCAATGCTCTCTTCAATCGTCGCGCATCCCTTCATCTTGCCGAAATATGCTGTAATCGCATGTCCTGTATTGAGAGTGAACAACTTGCGCTCGATGTAAGCGAGAAGATTGTCGGCAAGGCTCATGCCCTCGATTTGCGGGACAGGCCCCACGAAAGCCTTCTCCTCCACGTCCCATTCATAATACCTCTCCACGACAACGTCTATCGGATTCTCGCTCCTTACCGGAGGCACGATTCTGTCCACTGCACAGTCCGGGAAGCCGGTATGTGCCAGGCACCACTCTTTCTGATTCCCGTCGAGATGCTCCAGAACTGCCTCTTTGAGCTGTGTGGTGGCCCGGAGTCCGTTTTCGCATGCAATGATGTTCAGGGGCTCCTCAATACCAGCCTCCATGCGGGCTATGATTCCCTTTGCGATTGCCGGAGCGATGAATTTCAGGATTCTCAGGCCGACGGCAGTAGTTATCAGGGAAGCTTCCTTGATTTTTTCCGTGATGGCATCCGTGGAGGAGTCAACCGCGCTGACACCGCTGATGAGTATGTCCTCGCTCTCCACATCCTTGATATGTACGGTATAATGTCCGTCTGCGTTGATTCTGTCTACGATTTCCTTGTTCACATCGGCAAAGATGACATTGTATCCTGATTTGGCCAGGACTGCACCGATGAACCCGCGGCCGATATTGCCGGCACCGAATTGAATTGCTGTTTTCATTATCAATGATTATTTAGTCTGTCTTTTTCCTATGATGCAAAATTAGCCAAAATCATTTTATTTCTGAATATATTTTGTAATTTTGTTGTGATATCGGAAACGGTATCGGAGAACAGACCATTATATTTCCAAAAAAGCGTTGAAACAGAAAATGAAAACGAAACTGACTGTAGAAGAACCATCCAGGAAGACCCCGGTGAGGGCAGAAGTGGATGTTCTGGTCGTGGGAGCAGGTCCCGCAGGTGTCATGGCCGCATGCGCTGCGGCAGGGCAGGGCCTCAGGGTGATGCTCATCGAAAGCAGGGGATATGTCGGAGGTAATCTGACCATAGGACTCCCGATTCTCGGATTTCTCGGAAGGAAAGGCAATCAGGTCATCAAGGGCCTGCCGCAGGCGTTCATTGACAGGATGAGGGCCAGGGGTGCCGCATCGGAACACAAGCCTTGCCGCAATCACGTGAGCCTCACAATAATAGAGCCGGAAGCCGCCAAGGACGAATTGCTCGGGATGTTGCACGATGCCGGGGTGGAACTGCTCATGTATGTGTTCTGCTCCGATGTCATCAAGGAAGGTGACGACGTCAAGGGTGTGATCATCGAGTCCAAGGAAGGCCGTGAGGCAATTCTCGCCCGGACTGTCATCGATTGTACCGGAGACGGGGACGTTGCCTGGCGTGCCGGAGTGGAATGCCACAAGGGAGGAGCCGACGGCGGAATGCAGCCTCCTACACTTATGTTTTCGATGAGGGGAGTGGACATGCCTGCGCTGAGGGATGCCATTGTAAATCATCCGGACGAATTTGACATGGATGTGATGCCTCCGGAGCAGTTCAGGACCGGTAAATTCATCACCGTGGGATTCAGGAAGAAGATCCAGGAGGCCAGGGCAGCCGGATATGAGATACCGGTCGCAAGGACAATCCTGATCACCGGTATGGCAGAGGATGAGATTTGGGTCAATATGTCCAGGGTCTGCGGGGTGGATTCCACGGACCCTGCCAGCTACACCGAGGGCGAACTCGAGGCGAGACGCCAGACATACGAGGTCGAAAGATACCTTAGGGATTATATACCGGGATTCAGGAACGCATGGAGGGACAAGGTGGCCGCATTCATGGGTATCCGCGAGAGCCGTGTGATAGTGGGACGCTATGTCCTCACTGCTGACGATATCGTGTCTTGCCGCAGGTTCGATGATGCAATCGGAGTGGCCAGCTATCCGGTGGACATACATCACAGCCACGGGGATGATTGCACGATGGTATGGTGCGAAGACTGCTATGACCTGCCGTACAGGATGCTTGTGCCGGAGAAAGTGGGAAATCTGCTTGTTGCCGGGAGATGTGCGTCAATGACCCATGAAGCCATGGCCTCGGCCAGGGTAATGTCATCATGCATGGCGATGGGTGAGGCGGCAGGACGTGCCGCAAGGATTGCCATTGCCGAGGGAGTTCCTGTAGCTGACGTGGATGTCGATGCGGTAAGGAAAGAGCTCGCCGATACCGGAGCCTATTTGCGGTAATTCTTCTGAATAACAATAACTTGCGATTTGAAAAAGTAATTTAAATTATATGATTGATATGAAAAGAGCATTTGTTTCAGTCGCCGTGGCAGCGGCTTTGCTGGGATGCGTACAGGCATTTGCCCAGAACCAGACAGTCAGGGCTTTCTCTCACAGGGGAGGCCGCATGGAGAATGACGAGAACACAATCCAGGCTTTCCAGAAGAGCCATGAAATCGGCTACACCGGATACGAAACCGACATCAGGATGACGAAGGACGGAGTCCTCGTAGTCACACATGACAGCAATCTGGAGCGTACCACTGACGGCACAGGAGCCGTTGAGGAGAAGACATACAAGGAAATACAGGCACTGAACACCAAGAAGGGCCACAAGATGCTCAGCCTCGACGAACTCATGGAATTCCTGAAGGACAAGAAAGGCCTTTACGTCGAGTTTGAGCTCAAGACCAAGCCTGAGAGCCTGTATCCGCAGGAGCGGCTTGAGGAATATTGCGACAAGCTCTACAAGACCGTCATGAAGAAGAAGCCTGCCGATGCGGAGTTCATCTTCACTTCATCGGATTACAGAGGCCTGAGATACCTTATGGCGAAGCATCCGGGGGTTGACTGCCTCATGATTTCCTCAGACCCTGTCAGCGACAAGACCATTGCATTGGCCAAGGCTCTCGGTATCACAAGGATAGGATGCCACATGGAAGGCACCAGCAGGGACATGGTTGCCAAGGCCAAGAAGGCAGGCCTCGTGGTAAGCCTCTGGCCTACCACCAAGATCCAGGATTTCATCCTCGGATGCTATCTCGGAGCCGATTACCTATGCACGGACATTCCGGAGGAGACAATGACGTTCATGAGCAACAACATGCCTTGGATAAAAATCAAATATTGACCTGAGTGATGAAGGTTAGCCAAAAGTATCTTCTTGCGGCCCTGACCGGCCTTGCATTTCTGGCGTTTCCGTCTTCCGCCATTGCCCGTGAAAGGGAGATTGATCCCCTGAAATATGGCGGGGTTTATTACGTGCCGTCAGAGACAATGATTGACGTGCCGGCTGCTCCGGAAGGCTACAAGGCAGTCCACATCAGTACCTACAACAGGCATGGGGCCAGATATTCGGAAAGTGAATCCGCCTACAGGGTGCTGAAACAGGCTTTCGAGGCAGGAGAGAATTCGATGACTCCTTACGGAAAGGAGTTCGCCGATGCATATCTGGAATTCGAGAAAATCGCGCACATCCGGGTCGGGGATTTGACGCATCTCGGTTGGGACCAGCTGAAACGCCTCGGGGCCAAGATGTACGACTCGTGCCCTGACATTTTCTCCGCTGATCCTGAAATAAGGGCAATTTCTACATACGTGCCACGAGCCCTGCTGAGCATGACGGCATTCTGCAATGCATTGCTCGAGAAAGACAATACCTTGGACATACGTGAGGAGGAGAGCTTGATGTTCCTGGATTACCTGAACCCTTATTCCCCGCATTGTGAACTGAACCTGCCGGTGGACCAGTTCATCCGCAGCAAGAAAGCCTGGTGGTATGGGGAATGCCGGGACATGTTCAACAAACTCGTGGATTCAGACAAAATCCTGTCCAGGCTCTTTACCGACCTCAGCGTGCTCGAAGGAATCGACAGGTTCGAACTGCTGACGGCCCTGCATGTACTTGCAGTCGGTACGCAATGTATTGACAGCCATGTGTGTACATACGATTTCATGACCCTGTTCAAGGAGAAGGAACTGAAGGCCATGTGGGAGGTGGACAATTACCGCTTCTACGCCATCAAAGGCCCATGCCCGAAAAACCGCGGACGCGGATATCAGATAATGTGGCCAATGCTCGACAAGATGCTGGCGGACGGACGTGAGGCACTCGCTTCGGACAGACCTACCGTGAAGCTGCATTTCGGACATGACGGATGTCTAATGGGACTGCTGACCCTCATGGATGCAGGTGAATGGGGCAGGGAGACGGACGACCCTTACGAGGTCAAGGATTTCTGGCGCTCATACGAAATCCCTATGGCTGCAAATGCATGTCTGACGATATACAGGAAGGGGGATAGCCGGGAGGACGCATTGGTCAGCTTCGTGCTGAACGGAATCCCTGCGGACCTTCCTTTGGAGAAGGTGGGCGGATGCTATTACAGATGGGATGATTTCTGCCGGCATTATACGGAGACTGTTTCAAATGCAAGAAAGTCTCTTGCAGTGACTGACCGGGATCCGGTTGACGTGTATAAAAAGCTTGATTGATATGGACGATGTAGATGTGCTTATGCTGCACAGCAGGTTCTCCCCGTTGAAGCGGATTCTGTCTTATGATGTCTTCGACAGGGGATTCTGCGGCTGGATGACTTTGATGCCGAATTTCACAGAAGGCCCTGATTTCGATACTCCTCCGAGCATTGTCAACAAGGACCAGTGGCCTCCTGTCATGCTGAGTTCCGCGACTTACAGGTTCCCCGGCACTCACGGTTCAATGTCCGGAACTTACAGCCTGAAGCTTTCCACGAGACCTGTGGCTGCCCCTTATTCATGTCCTCCGGCACCCGGCTCCATGGGCCATGCCATCAAGAGGATGTCTTTCTGGCTGCCTGAGAGGCAATACCTGCAGATCGAGGCCTGGTTCGCCTATACGGCGGAAATGGACGTTGTGGACGGAAAAGGCCCCCAGCCGGGACTCCACGAGACTTCCGTGCGGGCGTTCGGTGCAGGATTCGACGTTCAGGAGAGGGGAAACCGGTATTTCACCGGAATCAGGTATCTTAACTCCGTGGACGGTAATCTGTTGCGCAAATGGCAATATGTCAGTGCCGCGGAGGTGTCCGACCGGGAATGGGCGTTCGGAACTGACGGTGACTGGTGCCGCAGGGGAGTTGACCCGTGGTGGTTCGGAAGGAGATATCCTGACGGCCGTCACGATGGCTACAAGGATGTGCCCGGCGGAACCCAGAATCTCTGCTACAACGAGACCGACGACAAGATTAACTGGCAGTACATGAGGATGAAGATAGACACGCTGAACCGGGAATATGTCGAGATGCAGTGTCAGGACAAAGTCTTCGACATGCGCGGCATACCGATTACGTATGTGGATGCATACGGGCGCATTGACGGCCTGATCAATCCGGTCTTCTGGGTGGAGTCAGATGCTGACCGACGGGTGTTCCTGTATGTTGATTCCGTCGTGGTGTCACAAGAATAGGAGGTTGATATGAAACAGTTCTATGCCTCCCATCTGGAGGTGAAAAAATACTTTTCGGAAGATTTTGAGACACATCCTTATGAAGCGGGGTGGGCTGACGAGGCAATTTTCTTCATCATGGTGGAGGAGATTAAAGGGGAGTCCCCCGTATTGGAAGCAAGGGTCCAGATATCCCATGACGGGATTCATTGGGCCGATGAGGGCACTGTTTCCGGGCCGATAACGGCTGCCGGACTGCATTTCGTCAGGGTTTCCCATTTCGGGAACTGGCTGCGGCTCGCCTGTTCGGTACGGGGAGAGGACGCATCCTTCAAGCTCAATATCCAGATAGCCTGCAAGGGATGACGCAAAGAGATTTTATAACGCATTGAATTAAACATATCGATATGTTAAAGACTAAATTATACAATCTGACATTGGCTCTAGCAGCCATCATCGCATTGGCCGGATGCGGCGGAAAACAGGCTTCATCAGCTTCAGGCAGCCCGCTTTCGGCAGGGGCCGGAGAAGTTCTTCCTCTGGGCCGAGGGATACATGGATATCCATTTCATCAACACCGGCAGAGGCGAATGTGCATTGTACATCTTCCCTGACGGCACCACCATGCTCGTGGATGCGGCAGGTTCCCTTCTCAAGTACCACGAGAAGATGCCTTCAGACCCGAAACCGAGCGCGGGCGTGCCTTCGTCCGACGTGATCGAGCATTATCTCAGACATTATATGCCGGAGGCATCAAAAGGACGCCTCGACTATTATATGCTGTCCCATTATCATTCAGACCACATGGGCAGCTATGCAGATACATTGCCTATGCATCCTTCCGGAGAATTCCGCCTTGCCGGATTTGCCGACATCGGTTCGAGATTCCCTTGCGACAAGCTGATTTTCCGCGGAGACCCTGAGGTATATATTTCCGGAGACCATTCTTCGCAGCCTGCAATGGACAATCTTTTCGCTTATGTGAAATGGGCGGAGAAGGAAAACGGTACCAAATTCGAGTATATGGAACCGGGCCGGGATGACGAGATAGTTCTCAAGAAGAATGCTGAGGCATATCCTGGATTCAAGGTGCAGAACATTGCCGCGAGCGGTTTCGTCTGGACCGGAAGCGGAGTGGAGAGCCGTACGCAGATTCCTTCGAAGGAGGAACTTGCCGGGGCCGGAAAGGAAGCATACCCTGCAGAGAACATCATGAGCTGCGTTTTCACCGTGGATTACGGAAAGTTCAATTATTATTGCGGCGGAGACCTCCAGTACAATGGCAGGAGCGAATATCCTTACAAGGACATGGAATCCCAGGTGGCCGGCGTGCTTTCCGAGGTGGATGTGATGAAGGCTGACCATCATGGTACAGGAACCACCAATGCCGAGTCGCTCGTAAAGGTGCTGAACCCTTCTGCAGTGGTCATCAATGTCTGGCGTGATGTCCAGCCGAACAGGGCTACCGTGGAGAGAATTTTCACAATCCGTCCTGACTGCATGGTTTACACTACCAATATGGCTGACCTGAACCGGGAGATTCTCGGGGAATATATCCAGAAGCTCGTCGCCACCAACGGTCATGTGGTCATAAGGGTGGCTCCTGGCGGAGATACTTATTACATTTACGTGCTGGATGACACCAATGAGGAATACCGGATTGCGAAGGTTTCCGGTCCATGTTCTTCAAGATAATTTCTGTCGGGATAAATAAAGATAAAATAATAAGTGACGGTTGACCATCAACGGCTGACCGTCACTTTTTCATGCTGCGTATTGCGCTACGGTTTGTGCAGCATCTTATGTATGTTTTGTTATAGGAATCTGAAGCAGGTTATTATTTTCAGCTTCCTAAGGAATCTGAAGCTTCAGCTTCCTGAGAAATCTTACTCGCTGAAGAGATCGATTCCTTTTGATTCCATTTCTTTCTGCAGGATATGTACATCCAGTTCCCTCGGGGTGCATCCGGACTTTGCGCTCAGGGCTGCGGCAATGCCGACGGCTTCACCCATAGCCATGCAGATGGACATCACCCTGTAGGACGCATGGGCCCTGTGGGTGCCGGATATGCATCGTCCGGCCACGAGAAGCCCTTCGATTCCGCGCGGAAGGAAACATCTGTAAGGCAGGTCATAAGGCTTGCAATACTGGATTTTCTCCTCGGCCTGTCCTGCACCGGCAGGATTGTGTATGTCCACGATGAACTCTGCCTTGTGCACTATAACGTCCCCGAACCGGCATCCTGAAGCGAGTTCTTCAGCGGTTATTACATAGTCTCCCATCACTCGTCTGCTCTCCCTTACACCTGTGGTGGTTCCGCTGGAAATGCATCTGCAGTTCTCGTATCCCGGGAGATATTTGTGGAAAAACTCCATCAGCACCGGTATCTGGCGCCTCAGCTCAAGCTCAGCCTTGAAAATGCTGCCGGCGTCCGTAATGTCCACTCCGTTCACCTGTGTGGTATTGACCTGCCTCTGGCCCGGCACTGTGGTCGGATGAAGCCTGACTGCAGCGAGATTTGCAGGCAATTTGCCCTCACCGACACATTTGCGGCAATAGTCGAGAAACTTCATCCCGTTCAGCTCCACCTCGTCCACGTCACCTATGCAGATTACCCCGCAGCTCTCGTCCACGCCGTCGATCGTGAATTCCAGAGTGACCGGCTGCATGAGTCCGTCCTCGCGACCTTTCCCGATACCCGCCCCGGCAAGATATGAAACCACTGCGTCTCCAGTGGCGTCCACGACCACCTGTCCTTCAATAGCCAGCAGGCCTTCATTCGTTGCTGCCACTATCCCGCGAATCCGGTTCCCGTCCTTGAGGACAGATGCAACCTGGCTCTGGAGATAAACGTCAATATTCTCATTGTCAAGGAATTCCGACAGGACAATCTTCGCGTTTTCGAAATCGTGCGCCTTTCCGGTGACACCGATCATGTCATTGTCCGGCACTCCAAGCAGTTTGACAATCTCATCCCTCATCGTTCCCTTTCCCACCATTCCGAGAATCGGGCCTACATAACCGGCTGTAAGATTGCCCCCGACCACTCCGTAACGCTCCACAAGGGCGACTTTCGCTCCCTCCCGTGCAGCAGCCACGGCACAGCAGATTCCGGCAGGGCCTGCCCCCGCCACGACAACGTCATATTTGCCGGCAAGCCCGGCTTTTTCCGTCAAATCCATTACGGTCATGATATTACAATGTCAATTGTCCAGGTTTGCTCCGAAGTCCAGCAGGATTCCGCGCAAAGCCTCTATGTCAACTTTATCAACATCTACCCCGTTTTTCACGCTCAATGCAGCAGCGGCTCCTGCCGCCTGTCCAGTGCCCATGCATGAAGCCTGTACCCTGAGTGACGCAAATGCCACAGGATCAGCGGACAGGGCCCTTCCTGCCACGAGATAGTTCGGGAACGAAGGAGTGTAAAGACTCCTGTAAGGCACGAATCCGGCATCTTTCATGAATTCGCATCTCTGCCTGGTGGAACCGGCGGAATGTATGTCCACAGGATGGCATCCGCGGGATACAGTGTCCTCGAATTTCACGCAGCCGAGATATTCCTCCCCGGTGAGGACATGCGCACCGAGCAGATGCCTGGTCTCCCTTACTCCGGTCTGCGGCGCAGTCGCGAGCAGGAAACTGTCGGCAAATGCAGGTATGTGTTTCTTCATCAGGCTTGCGAACAATGCAGCATGCTCGTGCAGAGTGCATTCGGCATCCGTAGCGGCATCCGTATCGGTCATGTCCACGTTAAGCCTCGTGATGTTCACTAAAACTATTCCCTTGGCAAGCACTCCGCAGTACCATGGGCCTCCGAATACCGGAATGTGCATTGTCTCCCTGAGTTCGGTCAGCACTTTCCTCATGTCGAGGTCCACATAGTTCACTCCCTGCCTAGAATGCCTGATCATCGGCAGATTGTCCGTATCAGCCCCTCCGAGCATGAATATCAGGGATGCCGGCTGGAGTTCCCCTTTCCTGACCTGCATCGGCACGCCTGCAAGGGCACCGAGGTCGGCGTCTCCGGTGGCATCCACGAAGACGCGGCCTGAAATTGCCCGTGCCCCGCTCTTGCCTTCCATCACAATATGCGTGATCCTGTTGCCGGAGTCCTTGATGCAGTCCGTGATATAGGAATGCAGGTACAGTTTCACACCGGCCTCAAGAAGCATTCTCTGTGCCGTGAGCTTGTATATTTCCGGGGCGAATGTGATATTGCCGAGAGGCTTCTCCTCTTCCGCTCCTCCAACTTCCGCCATCCTCGACACGAATTCCCAAGGGAGACCGTCGATGATTCTGCGGCCGTTGTAATTGAATACGCTTATAGGAGCCACGAGACCTGCAGTGGCCATTCCGCCGAAGAATCCGTATCTCTCGACGATGGCTGTCCTTGCCCCGCCTCTTGCGGCAGCTATTGCCGCCATAACTCCGGATGGGCCTCCTCCGCATACCACGACATCATAGTCGCCGCACAGGGGTACGTTCCTGGTCTGTGTAATAGTAGAGTTCATGATAGGTTTATTATATTGGTTTGTCAACAATGTTTGCGCCTGCGTACGAACTCGCGGATTCCGAGCGCCAGAAGCGAAATGCCGAGGAATGTTGCGCCGCAAATCAGGAGAATCGTGTGCTGTCCTTCATTGAAGATGGAAAGAAGGAGCAATATAATTCCGATTGCCACGTAAGATCCTGACAATATGTTGAATGCGAAATTCGAATAGACCGAGCCGGCTTTCTTGTTCTTCTCTTTTTCCTCTTCAGTGAGGACCTTCTCGCCGTTCCTGTAATGTACTGCAAGACGTTCCCAACCCGGGTCGAGAGGCCCCCGTCTCGTGGCAATCTCGAAAATGGCCAGGAAGGTCACGGGAAATACAAGTCCGATGAACGCATCCGTGAATTCAGGATGTGCCGATACGAAATCGTGCAGGATGACCCCGGATTTGGTCAGCAGGGCTGCCACATAAGTGATACCCATCGCTATGAACACGTTCTTCTGGCTGATGTGTTTCGAGTAGAGCCCCCAGATGGACGGTATGAAAAGCGGTGAAATCACGAGAGTAAGCAACGAAACGACCACTTTCTCCGCTCCTCCGAGATAAGGTATAAGAATCGCCACAATGGTCATGAAGGCTCCGTACAGGAATGTGAATGTCCTTCCGACCCTCATCAGTTTCCTGTCATCCGCCTTTGGCCTGAGCTGCTTGTAGATGTCGTATGTGAATACGTTCGCATAGACATTGAGGTTGCCGGAAGCCATGCTCATTGTCGCGCTCAGCATAGCGGCCATCATCATTCCGAGCATTCCGGCCGGCAATACGAGCTGGCTCATCATCATATAGGCCTGCTCTGGATTGGCGTTTCCGTTTATGAGCCGGTATGTCAATGTCGGGACATAGAAGAACAACGGGGTGACGAGGTACAGGGCTGCCACGAGGTAGGATGTCTTTTTCGCATCCTTAATCGACGGTACGCTGATGTATCTCTGCACGAACGCCCAGTCACCTCCGAGCATGAACACGTTGAGGAACAGCCACAATACCATCCATACCCAGGAATACTGGCTCGTGAACAGATGGAAGAATGCAGGCGGGGCGTTCCGGATGAACTCCGGTATTCCGCCTACTGCGTTGAACGACATCGGAATCATGATCAGTATCATGGCCATGAGGATGGCGAACTGCAGCAGGTCAGTGATGAGAACGGCGATGAAACCGCCTGCAGTGGTGTATACCAATGTTATCACGCCGAGCACCAGAATCGCCCATGTGACTGAAAGATGCCCGGTCTCAGGGTCTGCGAAGAACGAACCCTCCGGAAGAGGCATCAGGACGACAGCCATCACCGCCACGGCGTACAGGGCCACAGCCGTGTGGAATCCCTTGCCGATCATGCCGGTTATCGTGAAGAAATTGATCATCGGCTTGCCGTAGCGGATTCCGAGATATTCGGCCGGGGAACTGATGTCCATGCTGGCCCATTTCCCGGCTATCCATTTGCCGATTATCAGTGATGCGATGCCGAGCATCAGCCCGACTACTATTGCAACAACTCCGGAGCGGTAGGCGACACCGCCCCAGACTACGAAAGTGCTGGCTGAGAAAATGGTCATGTAGGTCGAAAGGCCTGACAGCCACCAGGATGAATTCTTCCCGGCGATGAACATTTCCTTGCTGCTCTTGATGTTGCGGCCGAGCAACGTCCCCAGTGCTATGAGACCGAGGAAGTAGACGGCAATGATGATGTAATCGGTAGCAACCATATATATTTAGTGTTTCGTTATGTCATGGATGGTTTCCGGAATGTGAAGTTAGGCCGTAATTTCCAAAATGAAAAATAATTTAAACATTTTAACCCGTGTAAACGATTACATCCTTTGTAAACGTTTACATCCCGTAGATTTCCGCATTTATTCCGCCGTCCCTTTGCTTTTTGCCTCCAATGTTGTAATTTTGATACATGTACTCAAGTTTCGCATGGCGAAAACCTCTATTTGAGGCCGAAAGGCCGAGAGTAAGTCCCTTTCCCGGGGAAAGGGATTTAGGAAAAGGGTAGCGTATA
>SAMEA3663026__coassemble_682_pt1 | contig 14022 bp, 10 predicted proteins | sample SAMEA3663026__metabat2_low_PE_017 | metagenome-assembled genome bin SAMEA3663026 (sample SAMEA3663026) | pig gut metagenome | biome: pig gut; feature: pig-associated habitat; material: faeces | place: France | collected 2012
CAAGAAGGCCACCCAGCTCGGTGCCAAGGTGGTTGCCATCTCCGGACCTGACGGTGTCATCTACAACCCTCAGGGAATGACCCAGGAGAAACTCGACTACATGCTCGAACTCCGTGCTTCCAACAATGACGTGGTTGCTCCGTTCGCTGAGAAATTCCCTGATGCACAGTTTATTCCGGGCAAGAAGGCATGGAGCGTGAAGTGCGACATCGCCATGACCTGTGCATTCCAGAACGAAATGTCCGCCGAGGATGCGAACGAACTTATCGCAAACGGAACATGGTGCTGCCTCGAGGTATCCAACATGGGCTGCCAGCCGGGCGCAATCGAGGCCTTCCAGAATGCACACATCATGTTCGCTCCGGGCAAGGCTGTAAATGCCGGCGGAGTTGCTACATCAGGTCTGGAAATGACACAGAACGCAATGCACATCAGCTGGACCGCAAAGGAAGTGGACGAGAAACTCCATGGTATCATGGACTCCATCCACGCTTCCTGCGTGAAATACGGAACCCAGCCTGACGGATATATCAATTATGTGAAGGGTGCCAATATCGCCGGCTTCATGAAAGTTGCCGAGGCGATGCTCGCCCAGGGCATAATATAGCAGACTGAGGACAGAAAGTGTCCGGGCCGGCCGACAGCAGCAAACTGGAGGCCGGCTCTCTTTTTCCTTCAGGAAGGCACTTTTTCCCCGCATCGGCTTGGATTGTAGCATTAATTTTTTACATTTGTACTTTGTTGTACCAAAACCGATAATATTTCAATTTTGATAAAACATGTCAACTGAAACAGTCAAAACTGCCGGATTCCCGGCCAAGAAGGCAGTGATGCTTTGTCTTGCTTTAGCAGCCTTCCTATTTTTCTGGTTCGTGCCGCGGTCATTCTTCGGCCTTGCCGAGAACGGCACACCGCTATTGTCAATCATCGAGCAGAGAACTGTGGCCATCTTTGTCCTTGCGGCATTGATGTGGATGTTCGAGATACTCCCGACGTGGGCTACGTCAGTGACTATCATAGTGCTTCTGCTCTTCACGATTTCCGACAGCAGCCCGCTGTTCATGCGCAGTGCAGGCAATGCGGCCGACCTTGGTACTCTTGTCAGCTACAAGGCTCTCCTCGCGGCATTTGCAGACCCTACCATCATGCTCTTCCTCGGCGGTTTCGTGCTTGCCATAGCAGCTACCAAGGTTGGTCTCGACGTGCAGCTTGCCAAAGTGCTTCTCAAGCCTTTCGGTACCAAGCCGAGGAACGTCCTTCTCGGATTCCTCTGCGTGATAGCACTCTTCTCAATGTTCATGAGCAACACAGCTACCGCAGCCATGATGCTCACATTCCTTGCTCCTGTCCTCAGGACATTGCCGAAAGAGGAGAGGGGAACGGCCGGACTTGCCCTCGCGATTCCTATTGCAGCCAATGTCGGAGGTATCGGAACGCCTATCGGAACCCCTCCTAACGCCATTGCCCTCGGTTATCTCAACGACACGATGCACCAGGGAGTCGGCTTTGGCGAGTGGATGATGGTGATGGTACCGTTCGTGATTGTGATCCTGCTCATCGCATGGTTCGTCCTGCTGAAGATATTCCCGTTCACTACCGACAAGATAGAACTCAAGATAGAGAATACCAAGACACCGGACACGAAGACCTACATCGTATGGGCTACTTTCGCTGTTACCATCCTGCTCTGGATGCTTGACAAGGTAACCGGCATCAATGCCAACGTGGTGGCCATGATTCCTGTCGGCGTGTTCTGTGCCACCGGAGTCATCACCAAGGAAGACCTCAGGGACATTGACTGGAGCGTGCTCTGGATGGTTGCCGGAGGATTCGCCCTCGGTATCGCACTGAACAAGACCGGACTTGCAGAGAATCTCGTGGAGTCAATTCCGTTCGCGACATTCCCTCCTCTCGTGGTACTTCTCGTATCCGGATTCATCGCATACCTGCTCTCGAACTTCATCGCCAACTCTGCCGCAGCGAACCTACTGGTTCCTATTCTCTGCGCTGTCGGAGTGGGAATGGGAGAACTTCTCGACCCTGTCGGCGGTGCACGTGCACTTATCATCGGAGTGGCTCTCTCCACATCGTTTGCGATGCTGTTCCCTATCAGTACGCCTCCTAATGCCATCGCCCACTCCACCGGCCTTATCCAGGTGAAGGACATGACCAAGGTGGGCCTCATCATCGGCGTGATAGGATTCGTGCTCAGCTATTGTATTCTGATTTTTATAGGTATTTAACAAAAGATATTGATGAAAAAGATTGCATTGTTCCTTTCGGCCGCCGCAGTCAGCATTTCAGCTGCGCTGCCGATGTCGGCGGAGCCGGCCCCAAAGGGCGAACAGCAGGTGGAGAAACCTGCCCATGTGAAACTCTATGGATTTATCAGAAACTATTTCGCCCTCGATACAAGGGAGAGCAAGGCAGGTACTGGCGACCTCTTCTATTATACCCCTTTGGACGAGAACCTGAACAGTCTCGGTGACGATCTCAATGCCCAGGCTTCTTTCCGTTTCCTGTCCCTGACGACCAGAATCGGACTTGATATCACAGGCTACCAGTTCGGCCGTACCAAATTCGACGCGAAGATCGAGACTGACTTCTATTCGGGACTCACCAACACCAGTTCTTCGACCAAGATCAACGGTACTGCACAGCTCCGTCTCCGCCAGGCCTATGTTACAATCGGCTGGGATGACTTCGTGATGAAGAACGGCAATCCTGCTGCAGTATCCCTGAAGATCGGCCAGGCATGGCATCCTATGGCAGCTGACCAGCCTCATGTATTCAGCCTTGAGACAGGTGCTCCGTTCAATGCGTTCAGCCGTACCCCTCAGGTCCTCGCGGATGCTTCATTCGGAAAGAACGTGATGCTCACTGCCGGTGCAATCTGGCAGATGCAGTATCTTTCACAGGGCCCTGCAGGTGCTTCGGCAGAGTATATCAAGTATTCATGCACTCCTGAGATGTACCTCGGCCTTACCTTGAAGAGCAACAACGGCTTCCTCGCCCGCGTAGGAACCAACCTGCTCAGCATCAAGCCGAGACGACTTGGTGAGAATGCCGACGGGGTAAAGGTGAAAGTCTCCGACAGGATAACCACCCTCTCTCCTTATGTATATCTCCAGTACAAGAACCGTAAGTTCGAGGTGAAGGCAAAGACAATCTTCAGCCAGGCCGGCGAGCACATGAATCTCATGAGCGGTTACGGAATCTCCGGGAATTTCGACGACGGACATTATGAGTACACTCCGTTCAAGACTTCTTCCACCTGGGCTTCAATGAGCTACGGCAAGAAATGGCAGTTCATGCTCATGGCCGGCTACATCAAGAACCTCGGAACGAAGGACGAACTCCTGAACCCGTCAGATTTCTACTTCAGTGCCAATACCTACAAGTATTTCAATTCCATGTGGAGGGTAATCCCTTCAGTAGCATACAATGTCGGGAAGTTCACCCTCGGACTCGAGTACAATTACACAGGAGCCCGCTACGGTGACGGCAAGACATACGACGCCCACGGCCTTTCCAAGGAGGGCCTGCACAATGTGGGCAACAACCGTATCCAGATGATGGTCAAGTTCACTTTCTAGACCGTTGCCATGGATATTTCTTTCTTGAAATCAACTCTCAGGACAGTTCCCGACTTTCCGAAGAAAGGGATACTGTTCTGGGATTTGACCACTCTCCTGAAGAATCCGGAGGCACTTCGCATGACCGTGGATGCCTTGTATGAAATGTACAGGGACAGGGGGATTACGAAGGTGGCCGGACTCGAATCGAGAGGCTTCATAATTGGCGCTGCGCTTGCTTACAGGCTCGGCGCCGGTTTCGTTACTATCCGAAAACCCGGAAAACTGCCTGCTGAAACCTATTCGGAGACCTATATGAAGGAGTATGGTCCCGACACTCTGACGATACATCAGGATGCGCTCACCAGCGAAGATGTCGTCCTCCTTCACGATGACCTGCTTGCCACCGGAGGGTCGGCTGCGGCCGCGCTGAAACTTATTGGCCGTTTCAGCCCGAAATCAGTCTATGCCAATTTCATCATCGAACTGGACGGACTTGACGGAAGAAAGGCGCTGCCTGAAGACGTTGAGGTCACAAGTCTGCTGTCTCTTTAGCGAGAATCACTGCCGACAATCCAACCAACCTAATATTGTTATGTCCAAAAAAGCTATCCTGGCCGCTTTAGTGGCTGCCACAGCCATTGTTCAAGGAGCAATGGCCCAGACAAACATTCAGGTCTTTTATGACTTCGGAAAAGACCGCAAGCATGTCACCACCACACTCGAAGGATTCTACGGTGACAAATGGGGCAACACCTTCTTCTTCGTCGACTATGACTACGGCGAGAAAGTGAACAATGAAAAAGTGTCTCCGAGAGGTACCTATTTCGAGATTGCCCGCTGCCTGAACTTCTGGCAGGAAAGCAAGGCCGCACCTCTCAGCATCCATGTCGAGTACAACGGCGGAGTCTACAAGGGATACGGCATCAATCATGCCTTCCTCGTGGGAACCGACTGGTTCATTCACAGCAAGGACTTCCGCAACACCCTCAACCTCAAGGTCCTGTATAAATATATCCATTACGACAAGCCTGAAATCGGAGACAGGCCGCGCAGCGATGTCCCTCTGCAGTTCACCGCTGTGTGGGGAATGCAGGACCTGTTCAATGTCAAAGGTCTCAGGTTCAGCGGTTTCGCTGACTTCTGGTGGGAGGATCATACGGTGGCTCCGTCTGACGGAGACGGTAACAGGAAATGGGAGGAGGCAAAGACTTCCCACATCGTCTTCCTTACCGAGCCCCAGATCTGGTACAATGTCGGCCAGCATTTCGGAGTGGACAATCTCAATGTCGGCACCGAAATCGAACTCTCTTACGACTTCGGTACCGGCAAAGGCTTCTGGTGCCGTCCGTGCCTCGGTCTCAAGTGGGTGTTCTGATTTCAGAACTGTTTAAACATCCTGCCCTATGAACAAATTCCTTACAAAGGCTTTCGGATTCGATCCGTCAAAGCACAGTGTCCGCACGGAAATCCTTGCCGGACTCACCACATTCCTCACGATGGCATATATCCTTGCCGTCAATCCGGGAATCTTCAGTGCCCTGTCATCACAGGGAATGCCGACCGCATCGGTCTTCACGGCCACTGCACTGGCAGCCATTGTCGGCACCCTCGTCATGTCCCTGTATGCCCGCAAGCCGTTCGGCCTTGCTCCCGGCATGGGACTCAATGCATTCTTCGTATATACAGTTTGCCTCGGCATGGGGTTCACCTGGCAGATGGCGCTCACGGCCATTTTCCTGGAGGGTATCATTTTCATCCTGCTGACCGCCACCAATGTCCGCAAAATGATTGTTGATGCCATACCGATGAATCTCAAGCGGGCCATCGGCGCGGGCATCGGTCTCTACATAGCCTTCATCGGCCTGAAATCAGCCGGTATCATCGTCAGCAGCGAGGCTACCTCGGTGACCCTCGGGAATCTGGGTGACAAGACAGTTATCCTGGCGCTTGCAGGCCTTGTCATCACCTCTCTCCTGGTGATTCTGAAGGTTCGCGGCGGAATGCTTCTCGGTATCATAGCCACCACGTTGATAGGAATCCCGATGGGAGTCACCAATTACGGCGGCATCATATCCACACCTCCGTCCATCTCCCCGATATTCTGCCAGTTCGAGTGGGCGAAAATCATTTCCTGGGACATGCTCGTGGTCGTATTCACTTTCCTGTTCATCGACATGTTCGACACCATCGGAACCGTGGTCGGCGTATCCGTAAAGTCCGGGATGGTGGATGAGAAAGGCAATGTGGACGGCATCAACCGTATCCTCATGGCTGATTCAGTAGCTACGGTTGCCGGTTCAATGTTCGGTACCAGCACGACTACGACTTATATAGAGAGCGCATCCGGTGTGTCCGAGGGCGGCCGCACGGGTCTCACGTCGTTCGTGATTGCCGCTTGCTTCGCAGTGGCCCTGTTCTTCTCGCCTCTCTTCCTCGCAATCCCCGGGGCAGCGACGGGACCGGTCCTCTTCATCGTAGGAGTCATGATGATGTCACCTGTCGTTCATATCGACTGGAATGACTTCTCGGAGTCCATTCCTGCTTTCGTCACAATGCTCCTTATGCCTCTTGCATACAGCATTTCCGACGGCATCATGCTCGGCATGATTTCATACGTCCTGCTCAATGCATTGACCGGCAGGTGCAAGAAAATTTCAGTCATGATGTGGGTGCTTGCGGTGCTCTTCGTGCTGCGCTATATACTGGTGTAAAAGTCTACCGGAATCATCGATGCCGGCTGTCGCGTCCTGTTGCGGAATATCCGTACGAAGGGGCTGCGGCGGCCGGATACTATATTGTAAATCAATGAATTGGAGCTATCCTGCCGGTTTTTTGGAATCTTCCTGCCCCCTCTGTGAAGCGTATGGAGCCTGTTATTAACTATGTTGATAACTTTTATTCGGGATTTCTTTTGATATGGCGGTCAAAGTTTATACATTTGCACCACATGTCGGCGTCCGGGTGCGACGCATTTGCTTTTTATAACTTTTCCAATTAATATTATAACGTTTTCTCATTATGGACGTAAGAAAGACCAATGGCTCTATCGAGGAGTTTGACAGGGATAAACTGATGCGTGGAATCCGTGAAGCCTACAAGACAGCAGGTGAGAAATGCCCCGAGGAGGTGGTGGTCTCGGTTGTTGACAATCTGTACATATACGACAAGATTGCCAGCCGCGAAATCAGACGTCAGGTTGTCGAGTCCTTCATGTCCATAAACAAGAAAGTCGCCCTCGCCTACATCGAGAAATTCGATGCCGGCCTCGACCTCAGGAAGAAACGTGACTTCATCCGCGACTATATCAAGGCTTCCAATGCTGCCACGGGATCGAAGTTTGACTCTAATGCCAATGTCACCCGCAAGAACATCGTGACTCTCGGCCAGGAGCTCTACAAGGAGAACAATATCAAGCAGAACCGCTATATCATGCAGGACAAGATCAAGGCGATGTACGGAAGGAAACTGGCCAGCCAGTACATCGAGGACCTTGAGAGCCATGTCCTTTACAAGCACGACGAGAGCGGCACCCCGGGCTATCCGTATTGTGTCGCCATCACCATGTATCCTTTCCTGACCAGCGGACTGAGGGAGCTTGGCGGCGTTTCCGTGGCTCCTACCGACCTGAAGTCTTTCTGCGGCGAGTTCATCAATCTCGTATATTCGATATCTTCCCAGTTCATGGGCGCAGTCGCAACACCTGAATTCCTGATGTATTTCGACTACTTCATCAGGAAGGACTATGGTGACAACTATCTCGAAAGACTCGACGAAGTCGTGGAGAACAATATCAAGAAGCGCACTCTTGTCAAGGTCATTGACAATTACTTCCAGCAGGTCGTACACTCCATGAACATGCCTGCGGGCAACAGGGGATACCAGACCGTGTTCTGGAACATCGGATATTTCGACAAGCCGTATTTCGACGGAGTCTTCGGGGATTTCCGCTTCCCTGACGGTACCGCTCCGAAGTGGGAGACACTTTCCTGGCTCCAGAAGCATTTCATGAACTGGTTCAACGAGGAGCGCAATGACTATATCCTCACCTTCCCTGTGGAGACAATGGCTCTCCTTACAGACGGAGGAGACGATTTCGCGGATCAGGAATATGCCGACTTCACGTCCGAGATGTGGGCCAAGGGGCACAGTTTCTTCTGCTATATTTCCAACAGCCCGGACAGCCTCTCGAGCTGCTGCCGTCTGCGCAATTCCCTGAAGGATCTCGACAAGTCCGACGAGGACCACAACCATACGACCCATCAGTATTCGATGGGAACCGCCTCCGTGGCCACCGGTTCCAAGTCCGTGATGACAATCAACCTGAACCGTATCATCCAGATTGCGGCGAGGAAATATTTCAAGGAGACACTCAATTATGTACTCCCTGACGGACAGCCAGTTCCTGCCGACCTGAAATATGACAGGGCCGGGCTCTACAAGGCCATTGACCAGGAAATCAGCGAGATGACGCAGAAGGTACACAAGTACCAGACCGCCTTCAACGAGATTATCAAGGACTTCCTCGCAGCCGACATGCTCGATGTTTACAAGGCCGGTTTCATAGATATGACCAAGCAGTATCTCACCGTGGGCGTTAACGGCCTCACCGACGCAGCCGAGTTCCTCGGACTGGAGATTTCCCCGAACGAAGAATACCGCGAGTTTGTCAATACCATTCTCGAGACCATCAACCTGGCCAACAGGAAGGACAAGACGAAGGAGACGATGTTCAATACCGAATTCGTCCCTGGCGAGAACCTTTCAGGAAAGAACTACAAGTGGGACAAGAAGGACGGTTTCTTCGTGTCACCGAAGCACAATATGTACAGTTCGTACTTCTATAATCCTGAGGATGAGTCACTTTCGATGATTGACAAGTTCAAGCTCCACGGAGATGACTATGTGAAATATCTCGACGGAGGTTCTGCCCTTCACATGAACATCGCCGAGCATCTCACCAAGGACCAGTACCGCCAGCTGCTCAAGGTGGCCGCCCATTACGGCACGAATTATTTCACATTCAACTGCCGCAATACCGTATGCAACAAGTGCGGCTACATCAGCAAGGATACTCTGGAAGTCTGCCCGAAATGCGGAAGCAAGAACCTCGATTATCTGACACGTGTCATCGGATATCTGAAGAGAGTCTCCTCATTCAGTGAGATGCGTCAGGAAGAGGCACAGCACAGGTTCTACGTAAGCGAGTAACATGATAAAATACGTTCCCAAAATGACCAATGTGGTGCTGGAGGAGATTCCCGACATGCTCACATTGGCCATTGACATATCGAATTGCACCGGACTCTGCGAGGGATGCCATTCCCCGTTCCTGAGGCTTGACGTCGGCGAAGAGCTGACCCATTCCGCCATAGACAGTCTCATCTCGGCGAATTTCGGGATAAACTGTTTTCTGTTCCTCGGGGAAGGCAATGACCATCAGGCCCTCATGGAAGCGGCATCATATATACGCGAGAGTTATCCGTCTCTCGCTCTCGGCCTGTATTCCGGACGTGAGAGTGTGGAAGATGAAATCTGGCAGGTCTTCGACTATGTCAAGGTAGGTCCTTTCCGCCCATCCTGCGGCCCCCTGAACAAACAGACCACCAACCAGCGCCTCTACAAGCTCACCCGCAATCCCGACGGCTCTGTCACCCGCACCGACATCACCTTCCGCTTCTGGCGCCGGGGCATTGACCCCTCAAAACAATGAGTCAATCAGTCCGTACACCTGCCGGTGAAGAGCAGGCGTTCGATGATTTTCTGGGCCGGGTCGAAAGGGCGGAGGTCGTCGAGGTGGAGTGCGGAGATGGCGGTGAGGATGAGTTCATCGCGGGATAATGCTGGAGTGGATGACGATGTCCGGTCTCCGGAACCGGTGAGAAGCCCGTGGAAATATTCTCCGGCATCCAGGAGACATTGCTCCGGAACCAGGCCGATAATCTCTGTGCCGGTTATTCCGGCCCCTTCTTCCTGCGCCACACGGCATACCTCGAGATAGGCCTCATGCAGTGAAGTGAGATGTATGTCTGTGATATTCATCGATACTTGGGCTATCCCGTATTCCTCTATGTACCATCCTATTGCCTTGCATCCTTTAAGGGTTCCGGGGATTCTCACGGGCTTTCCTGTACTGTCCCTTACCACGGCCCCTGACGCGTCGTGCATCACCTGCCCGCTCTCCCGGACACGTGCGGCAATCCTGCGTGCAGCAGACACATCGGCTGAATCCAGATTGAAATTGACGGCAATCAGGAAATTCCTTGCCCCGACCACCGATGCACCGGCACGGGCTACTGTCTCGTTGTACGATTCGGGACTGAAATCAGGCCTCCTCGAGGGGTCGGCTATACTGACAGGAAGCGATTCATATTCCCCGGCACGGCATACCTCGAGCCTTCTTCTTTCCGGGATGAGCGCAGCTGCTTCATAACAGAAGCAGGGGATTCCCAGTTCCTCATATATCCTCGCGGCAAGCACCCTGGCGAGTTCAGCACATTCCTCTATGCTTATTCCTGATACGGGGACGAGCGGCAGGACGTCAGTGGCTCCGATACGCGGATGCTCCCCATGGTGTTTCCTCATGTCGATTACCTCGGATGCCTTGCGGACGGCACGGAACGCCGCCTCGACCACTGCTTCAGGCGTCCCGGCGAAAGTCACGACTGTACGGTTCGCCGCAGCTCCGGAGTCCACATGAAGTACCTTGAGCAATTCCCCGGGCCCGCACGGAGTCCCGGAAATCGCATTGACAATGCTCTCAACAGCCTCCGGCCTGCGGCCTTCGCTGAAATTAGGCACACACTCAATCAACCTGTTCTTCATCTCTCCGGAAAATCTTATACCCTGTCACCGCTATGAAAATGCTCATGAGCGGGCTGATGATATTGAAAAAACAGAATGGCAGATACACGGCAGTCGGCACGCTCAGAATTGTCGCCTGGGTCATTCCGCAGCTGCTCCAAGGGAACAGCGGGGAGGTTACGGTGGAAGAATCCTCGACCGAACGGCTGAGCAGCCGGCTTTCATATCCCCGTTTCGCATATATGTCCTTGTAGATGTCCGAGGTCAGGATGATGGACAGGTACTGGTCCGAAATCACTCCGTTCAGCACCACGCCCGTTGTCACTGTAGAACCCACCAGTCCGACCCTGCTCCTGGTCATAGGGAGCAGAAGCGAAGCAAGGTGATGAAGCATCCCGCTGGCCTTCATGCAGCCTCCGAAACACATTGCGCAAATGATCAGGTAGACCGTGTTCAACATTCCGAGCATGCCTCTCGACGATACCAGGGTATTCACCTCTTCCACACCGGTATCGACTGATACAGAGTCATATATAGTCTTCACGATGCCGGTGAACATTGTCCCGGCTTCTCCTTGCCCGGCAACTCCGAGGGTAGCCAGCGTCTCCCGTCCTATCTCCGAGACGATGTGCGGCTGGAGTATGATGGCGCATACGGCGGCTATCAGCGTGGAAAGTCCCAGCACGATGAGGGCCGGCATTTTCCTCGCTATCATCAGGCCGGTCAGCAGCGGTACTATAAGTGTCCACAGGGAAATGTTGAACTTCGCAGCCAATGTCTCAGTATAGACCGATATCTGCGCCGGTGCGCTTCCCGTATGGACGAACCCGAGCACGAGGAAAATCAGCAGGGTGATTACAAATGACGGTACCGTGGTGAACATCAGATACTTGATATGTCTGAAAAGAGGTGTTCCCGCTATCGATGACGCCATGACTGTCGTGTCCGAAAGGGGGGAAATCTTGTCCCCGAAATACGCTCCGGAGATGATGGCTCCCGCAATCATGCCGTCACTGAATCCGAGGGCCTTTCCGATACCCAGCAGGGCCACGCCGATAGTGGCAATCGTCGTCCACGAACTGCCTATCATCACCGACACCAAGGCACAGATGAGGCAGGCGGTCAGCAGGAAGACCTTTGGCGAAATGATTTTGACCCCGTAGTAGATGAGGGAGGGGACTGTTCCGCTCATCGTCCATGTCCCGGAAATGCCTCCGATCAGGAACAGGATAACGATGGCTGTGGTGACATCTCCGATATTGCTCCGGATGGCCGCCTCGAAATCTTTCCACGGCTTCTTGAACAGCCACATGGCCAGCCATACGCAGATTCCGGCAGAGAACAGCAGTGCCACCTGGCTCGCTCCGAGAATCGAATCGCTGCCGAACACGCTGATGTTCAGCGCAAGAAGTATTATCAGGACAATTATTGGGACCAAAGATATTCCGGTCCTTATGATAGACGCTTTTTTCATTTCAGATACTCGATTTCCATGTCGTATGACCAATTGTCAAAATAAAGGTTGCCACCGTCCCATTCCACCTCACCTCGCTGGAAGTCAACGGTTTCGCTGCGAGGATACTTCTTCGCGGGAATCAGGGCCTGGCCGAAGTCCGAATTGACAATCATCCTGTATGAATCGATGTTTCCGAAATATTCGTCGCTTCCGAACGACTGGTCCACAGGAATCCATCCTGTCCCGTCAGCCCATATCTCGGCCCAGTCATGAAGGTTCCACGCTCCCGGATGCATCATGAATCCGCTCTGGAAATGTGCCGGAATCCCGGCCGAGCGGCAAAGTGTGATGAACAGGAGGCTGACCTGGCCGCAGTCTCCGTGACCTGAATCCAGGACGTATTCCGGGATGTTCTCTATGGTAGAATACTCCCTTGCGGAAGCCCACGGGAAATTCGCGTCTATCCAGTCGTAGAAAGCCTTGGCCTTCAGCACAGGATTCGAAATGCCTGCCGAGAGGGAGTCCCTCAATGCCAATATTTCCGGGCTGAATCTGATATGCACATCGCGCTCGTCAGCATGGAATTCCGGGTTCAGTCCCGTTCCGGAATACGCATTGTATCTCTCCTGTGCGGCAGCCTTCTCTGCGGCTGCAACGAGGCTGTCAAGGTCATGGCATTCCGCCGACGAGACATATTCGAATTCCTCATAAAATACGGTAGGCCAGCCGGCTGATGCCTTTGCCTCCATATAGAGCGTACTGTGGCGGCTGTCATTTCCTGAGAATACAAGTTCCTCTGCATCAGGAAGTTCTGTCCTGAAATACATAGGGTCTCCGCAGTCTGCAGGCCGGCTGGTCCATCCTGCCTCGATGAATTTCACATCAGTCTGTCTCGGCACATCTGTCCTCGGCCACGGCAGCCAGCAACGGATCTTCTTCCCGTCAGGTACCGCACCGGCATCCACTGTCAGGGTATAGCGCACCCGCATCCTCCTCGGCTGGCCGATGCAGTTTCCGCCGTCTTTTTCACGCACCTTTGCCATGTTCCTGACCCCGGTCCTGTAAGCCCTGGAGTCTTCCGGGCCGTCCACGGATTCCTTTATGGCACGGCATTCCGGGTCGATCCGGAAAAGGTTCGGGGCTGCGTTGCGGAAATATCTCGTTTCGCCGCCGATTACCATCGACTCCAAACGTCCGTCCGCAGTCCATGCGTCTATCTGCTCCCCGGTCACATCAGGAATGTATTTCCGGACATAGTCCGTCACTTCCTCACGGCTCCTGCAGAAATCCGTCTCTATCCTGTGTTCCAGATCCTTGTCCCAGCTGTATTTCTCCCTGCCGCCTCCGCAGGACATTGCTGCGGACAATGCGATGCACAGGGCAATTCCTGTTTTCCTGTCCATCTTCTATATTTTCTCTATGCCTATTCCCGGCAGGTTTCTCAATGTTATCTTGCCTTTCTCCACGGTCATGCCCCTGAACAAGTCGTTGCTTATCAGGAGATTGCCGTCCAGGTCCGCGAAATCCACGGCAGGGGAGAGCTGTGCGGCGGCTGACACGGCGCAGGAAGTCTCCGTCATGCATCCGATCATCACTTTCATGCCCTCGGCCCTTGCGTAGTTCAGCATTTTCCAGGCCTCCCTCATCCCGGTACATTTCATCAGCTTGATATTGATTCCGCTGTATGCCCCCTTGATGGAAGGAATGTCCCTGAGCCTCTGGATGGCCTCGTCGGCGAATACCGGCAGCGGACTCCTTTCCGTGATCCAGGCATTGTCGTCCATGCGCTCCTTCGGCATCGGCTGCTCGATCATCACAATACCGTTCTCCTTGAGCCAGAAAATCTCGTCCAAAGCCTGCTCCCTGTCTTTCCATCCCTGGTTGGCGTCCACTGCGATAGGCAGGCTGCTGACCTGGCGGATGGCGTTTATCATCTCCTTGTCGTGGTCCGTTCCGACCTTGACTTTCAATATGTTGAACTGTCCGGCCACCTCTTCGGTCTTGGCCTTCACCACTTCTTCAGTGTCGATACCGATGGTGTATGTCGTGTCAGGGGCAGATGCAGGGTTGAGGCCCCACATCCTGTGCCATGGAGCTCCGATGAGCTTGCCTGCAAGGTCGTGGAGGGCAATGTCAATGGCCGCCTTGGCTGCAGAATCACCTTCCGACAGGCTATCCACGTAGGTC
>SAMEA3663026__coassemble_683_pt1 | contig 13987 bp, 9 predicted proteins | sample SAMEA3663026__metabat2_low_PE_017 | metagenome-assembled genome bin SAMEA3663026 (sample SAMEA3663026) | pig gut metagenome | biome: pig gut; feature: pig-associated habitat; material: faeces | place: France | collected 2012
TCAGGAAGATGCTCAAGGCGGCCGACCACGGCATTGCATTCTCGATGGAGGCCATAATGCGCATATACAACTCGCTCTCCGGCCTTGCGAACGACCAGAACAATTTCCTGCAGTTCCTGAAGGTCCTCTACATCCTCAACGAACTCTCGAAAGGACCTTATAAAGTATTGGCCAGCAGTTCATTCGCCCACTCCGCACGAAATCAGGAAAGCCGGAGGGTGACGAAGGTGAAGCAATACATAAACGACCATTACGCCGAGGAACTCAGGCTAGGAGACCTTGCTTCACTCGTGGGAATGAGTCCTTCCGCATTCAGCCGTTTCTTCAAGCTGAGGACAGGCAAGTCATTGTCCGACTACGTGTTGGATATCCGTTTAGGCTATGCCGCAAGGCTTCTCGTGGACTCCACGAAGAATATCTCGGAGATATGCTATGAATGCGGATTCAACAATCTTTCTAATTTCAACAGGATATTCAAGGCAAAAAGGTCCATCACCCCGAGGGAGTTCAGGGCCCTGTACAAGAAGAACAAGGTGACGGTGTGATTCGCAGTATCCCCTTCAGCATCATTATTTATATCATTATTTATCAAATTAGTATTTGTTTACCAAACGGACATCATATATCTTTGCAAGGCAAATGACACTGAACTATTGTTATGAAAGTTTTATCGAAATTGAGCCTTGCAATGACATTGTCCCTATGCTGCGCGTGCTGCGGAAACAGGGATGCCGCTGATTTCATTTCCGTCAGGGACGGTCAGTTCGTCCGCGGAGACAAGCCTTACGGCTATTATATCGGTACCAACATGTGGTACGGTCCGGTGCTCGTCTCGGACACTGAAGCCGCTGATCCGGACAGGCTCGCAGAAGAACTCGATTCTCTCAAAGCATTGGGAATCACAAACTTGAGAGTCCTTCTCGGAGCCGACGGAGAAACTGGCGTGCAATCCAAGGTGGAGCCTACCCTGCAGACTGCCCCGGGAGTCTATGACGAGAACATGTTCGTCGGAGTGGACAGATTCCTCTGCGAACTCGGAAAGAGGGGCATGACCGCGATTCTCTATCTGAACAACGCATGGGAATGGTCCGGAGGATACGGACAGTATCTGGAATGGGCAGGGGCAGGAAGCCCTTTGAATACTAATACTGCAACGTGGGACGAATACCGCGCGGCGACCTCGCGGTTCATCACCAACGAGAAAGCCCGTGAAATGTTCAGGAACCATGTCCGCAACGTCGTCACGAGGGTGAACACAATGACCGGAAAACCTTATTCCGAGGACCCGGCCATCTTCTCCTGGCAGATTTGCAACGAGCCGAGATGCTTCACCGATGACGAGGAGGTGCAGAAGGAGTTCGCATCATGGCTCAAGGAGATTGCAGGATATATCAAGTCATTGGATTCCAATCACATGGTATCTACCGGCAACGAGGGAAGCTTCGGATGCGAGATGAACATGGACCTCTACCGGGACATTCATTCATGCCCTGACATCGACTATCTCACGATACATATCTGGCCCTACAACTGGGGATGGGCCAAGGCGGACAACCTCGAGGGGACTCTCCCTGAAGCTCTCAGCAGGACCGACAGATACATTGACAGCCACATCATTCTTGCGGAAGAGCTCGGAAAACCTCTCGTAATTGAGGAGTTCGGGTTCCCGCGTGACGGATTCAGGTTCGAGAAAGGAAGTCCCGTAACCTGCCGTGACAAGTATTATTCCCACATATTCGGAAGACTCGAGGCTTCTGCCTGCAGGGGCGGCGTACTTGCCGGACTCAATTTCTGGACATGGGGAGGGACCGCGTCACAGAATCCGGAGAACGTATATTGGAAGAAGGGCGATGACTACTGCGGAGACCCGGCGCAGGAGCAGCAGGGACTAAATTCCGTATATCTCGACGACAGTTCCACAATCGGCCTGATCCGGGAAAGCAACGCACGCCTGGCAGCCACTGTGCCTGACCTTTCGGGAAAAGAAGCATCCGAGGGCCTGATTTCAATGCTCGCAGGGGCAGTCGCTGAAGGAAAGACGTTGTACGGCCACCAGGACGACCTTTTCTACGGTCACAACTGGAAGCTGGAAGGCATCCCGGCAGACGGATTCACCCGCTCTGACGTGAAGGAATCATGCGGCAGCTTCCCGGCAGTCCTCGGAATGGACCTCGGAGGAATCGAAATCGGAGATGAATGCAATCTGGACGGCATCCCGTTCGAAATGATGCGCGCTGCGGCAGAGGAGCATTATGCAAGAGGAGGAGTCCTCACATTCTCATGGCACGCCCGCAATCCGCTGACCGGAGGTGACGCATGGGATATCACCTCGGACAAGGCCGTGAAATACATACTCAAGGGCGAGGGACAGGACAAGTTCCTCGGCTGGCTGGAAAGTGCCGCCGATTTCCTCGAATCAGTGAAAGGTCCGGACGGCAAACCTGCGGCTGTCATCTTCAGGCCATGGCACGAACATACCGGAAGCTGGTTCTGGTGGGGACGCGACCTGTGCAGCATAAGGCAGTACCAGGATCTTTGGAACCTCACTTATGAATATATGGTATGCCGGAGAGGTCTGGCAAACCTGGTCTGGGCCTACTCCCCGGGCGGAGGCAATTCCGAAGAAATCTATATGGAAAGATATCCTGGAGACGGTACAGTGGACATTCTCGGCCTGGACTTGTACGAATATGTCAGGGACGGCGAAAGCCTTGACTCGGCAAATGCAAGATTCAGCGCACAGATGAGGGACGCCTTCAGCTATATAAGCAGGCAGGCGGAATCCAGGTCAAAACTTGCAGCATTGACCGAAGCAGGACTTGAGAGCCTGGGACATCCGGCATGGTGGACAGAGGCACTTCTGCCTGTACTGAAGGAATACCCTGTGGCATACGCTCTTACATGGAGGAACGCCTGGGACAAGCCTATGCATTTCTATGCCCCGTACGAGGGATTCGCGAACGCCGGAGACTTCAGGAACTTCGTAGATGAAGGCAGCATTGTCATGCTCGACGGACTTAAGAAAAAAGGAAACAATTAATTATCACGTAATATGGAATTCAAAGAGAGGCTTGCCTGGCTGAGGTCCGGGCATGAGGCCTTGCTGACAAAGAAAAACTCTCCCGTGGAAGGAAACGGGGTTTACAGAAGATATGTCAATCCGGTGCTGACCGGTGAACACGCGCCTCTTGAATGGAGATATGACCTGAACCCCGGGACGAATCCTTATCTCATGGAAAGGTTCGGCATCCATGCCGCGTTCAATGCGGGAGCCATCAAATGGAACGGACGCTACCTGCTCGTCGTGAGAGTGGAGGGAGCCGACAGGAAATCCTTCTTCGCGGTAGCCGAGAGCCCGAACGGAATCGACAATTTCAAGTTCTGGGACAGGCCTGTGACAATGCCGGATTTCGGGGAGCCTGCCACCAACATATACGACATGAGGGTCACGGCCCACGAGGACGGATGGATATATGGTGTATTCTGCGTGGAGCGCAAGGATCCGGACGCCCCTGAAGGAGACCTTTCATCGGCAGTGGCAGCAGCAGGAGTTGCAAGGACAAAGGATTTCGTGAACTGGGAACGTCTTCCGGACATGAAATCAGCATCCCAGCAGAGGAACGTGGTCCTGCATCCTGAGTTCGTGAACGGCAAATATGCCCTCTACACGAGGCCACAGGACGGATTCATCGACGCCGGCAACGGCGGAGGCATTGGCTGGGCATTGGTTGACAACATGGAGAATGTGGATATCCGCGACGAACGCATCATTAACCTCAGGCATTACCACACCATCAAGGAACTCAAGAACGGAGAAGGCCCGGCACCGATAAAGACAGACCGCGGATGGCTGCATCTCGCCCACGGTGTACGAGGCTGCGCATCAGGCCTTAGATATGTCCTGTATCTTTACATGACAGCACTTGACGATCCATCCAGGGTGATTGCAGAGCCGGCGGGATTCTTCATGGCCCCGGAAGGATGGGAATATGTCGGTGACGTGATGAACGTGCTTTTCTGCAACGGATGGATAAAGGACGATGACGGAAGGATCCTAATCTATTACGCTTCCTGCGACACCAGGATGCACGTGGCCGAATCCACCGTGGACAGGCTCGTGGACTATTGCCTGCACACGGAACCGGACGGATTCACCACCTCCGAATCGGTGAAATGCCTCAACCGACTGATTGACAAAAATTCCGGAAAATAATTTGACATTTCACCGGGGCATCTTATCTTTGTAATAAAAAGGGCCGGTTCATCCTGTTCCGACAGGCCGGCCCTCTTTTTTACGGAAATTCATTGCTAATAACACTAAGACAATGGCAAGAAACAATGCTGCAGCCGCCCTGCGCGAGAAAATCGGGTACGGACTCGGGGACATGTCCTCGTCCATGTTCTGGAAAATCTTTTCCTACTACCTGCCTTTCTTCTATTCCAATGTATTCGGACTGAGTCTCGCCCACGCCGGCACACTCATGCTCGTCACCAAACTGTACGACGCCGTATCCGACCCTGTGATGGGCCTGATTGCGGACAGGACACATACCAGATGGGGAAAATACCGTCCTTATCTGCTCTGGATCGCCGTGCCGTTTGCTATAGCCGGAGTGCTGACTTTCTTCACGCCCCAGACTGACAGCTACACCTTCAAGCATATTTACGCTTACCTGACGTACATCCTCATGATGACCGTGTACACCGCCATCAACGTGCCTTACGGCGCAATGCTCGGCGTGGTGACCGACGACTCCAGGGAGAAGTCCGTATTCTCCTCATTCAGAATGTTCTTCGCATTCATCGGAAGCTTCATTGCAATGGGCCTCTTCGAACCGCTTCTCAGGCTCCGCGGAAAGATGGCCGGAACATTGCCTGAGGGATGGACCATAGGGGACTCTTCCCCAATGGATTGGACAGTCGCGATGATCATCATCGGAGTATGCTGCGCAGCACTCTTCATAGCATCATTTGCGTTCACCAAAGAAAATGTACGTGAGGACCACGAAGTGGCCGGCAACGACCCGATAGAGGAGTTCGCACTGACGAGAGAAAAAGTCCGCGAAGATATTGAGTCCTCAGGAAAAAGCTCATCCTCAATCCTTTCAGACCTCAAGGCACTCGTTTCCAACGGCCCGTGGTGGATGCTTCTCGGAGGCGGAATCGCGATTCTGCTCTTCAACTCCATCAGGGGAGGTGCAGCGGCTTATTATTTCGCGGACGTGCTCGGAACGAATTCAATATTCACCCTCGCAGCATTCCTGACTGCAGGTGAGGTGGCACAGCTCGCCGGAGTATGCGTCACGGTCCCTGTATCGGAGAGAATCGGCAAGAAGAACACATTCATTTCAGTATTGATATTCATCACCATCCTCAGCGTGCTCATCATGTTCCTGCCTGAGACGAAAGGCGGAATGTGGGCCCTGATGATATTCCAGGTGCTCATCTGCATTGCGATAGGAATCAACTCACCTCTGCTCTGGTCGATGTTCGCGGACGTGGCCGACTATTCGGAAGTGAAGAACGGGTCTTCCTCCACCGGCCTGATATTCTCCTCTTCATCAATGGCCCAGAAGTTCGGTGCGGCATTCGGAAGCGCAATAGTACTCTGGGTGCTCATGGCATTCGGATATGACAATGCCAAAGGGGCCGTACAGACACCGGAGGCTCTCGGCACCATCAAGGCCCTGATCAGCTGGATACCGGCTCTCGGTTCAATCCTCGGACTTGCGGCAATGTCATTCTACCCTCTGACGGACAGGAAGATGGTGGAGATACACAAAGAACTGAAAGAAATAAGGAAGCAGAGATAAATTGGTTATCTTTGCGGAATGAAATTCAAGATAAATTCAGCATACAGGCCGGCAGGTGACCAGCCGGCCGCAATTGACGGCATCTGTTCCGCCCTCCAGGAGGGATCGGATGCCGTTACCCTGCTCGGTGTAACGGGATCGGGAAAGACGTTCACGATGGCCAACGTTATCGAGCGCCTGCAGCGTCCCGCATTGATACTCAGCCACAACAAGACCCTTGCGGCCCAGCTCTACGGAGAGTTCAAGTCCTTCTTCCCGGACAATGCCGTGGAGTATTTCGTATCGTATTATGACTATTACCAGCCGGAGGCCTACATTCCCTCCACCGACACATATATCGAGAAGGACCTGAGCATCAACGAGCAGATTGACAAGCTCCGTCTCAGTGCGGCATCGGCCCTCATGTCCGGAAGACGGGACGTGATCGTGGTATCGAGCGTATCCTGCCTATATGGCATCGGCAATCCCCAGGACTTCCATGAACAGACCGTGAAGATTCACGTCGGGCAGCAGATCAGCGAGACCCGCCTGCTGTATCATCTGGTGGACGCCCTGTTCAGCAGGACCGAGACGGACTTCAAGAGAGGCACGTTCAGGGTACGCGGAGACACGGTGGACGTTTATCTCGGAGGGGCTGACGAGGCGGTCAGGATAGAGTTCTTCGGGGACGAAATAGATTCCCTGTCACTGATAGACCCTGTCACGGGAGCCACCATCGAGCAGCTGAGCGAGGTGCCAATCTACCCGGCCGGCAATTTCGTCACCACCAAGGAGAAGACCGTCAGGGCCGTAAGCATGATTCAGGACGACCTGGTGAAACAGCTCGCATATTTCGAAGAAATCGGCAAGCATCTCGAAGCCAAGAGGCTGAAACAGAGGGTGGAATACGACCTGGAGATGATCAAGGAGATGGGTTATTGCCCCGGAGTAGAGAATTATTCCAGATATCTGGACGGGAGGAAAGAGGGACAGAGGCCGTTCTGCCTCATCGACTATTTCCAGGATGATTTCATAACCTTCATCGACGAAAGTCACGTGACGATTCCTCAGATAAGGGCAATGTACGGAGGAGACCACTCCAGAAAATCCGTCCTGATTGAATACGGCTTCCGTCTTCCAGCTGCCGCGGACAACAGGCCTCTGAAATTCGAGGAATTCGAGGAGATTACAGGGCAGACGGTTTTTGTCAGCGCCACCCCGTCAGACTATGAGCTGAGAAGGTCCGAAGGACTTGTGGTGGAGCAGGTCGTCAGGCCGACCGGACTTCTCGACCCGCCGATTGAGGTGAGACCTACCCAGAACCAGGTGGACGACCTGCTGGAAGAGATCCGCAGGCGTGCGGAAGTGGACGAAAGGGTGCTCGTGACCACATTGACGAAAAGGATGGCGGAGGAACTCGACGACTTCTTCGGCAAACGCGGAGTGAGATGCCGCTATATCCACTCGGACGTGGACACGGCAGAAAGGGTCGAGATCATCGAGGACTTCAAGAACGGGCTTTTCGACGTTCTCGTAGGTGTCAACCTTCTCAGGGAAGGACTGGACATACCTTCCGTCTCGCTTGTAGCCATCCTCGACGCGGACAAGGAGGGATTCCTCCGTTCCCAGGTAGCCCTCACGCAGACGGCCGGACGAGCTGCGAGAAACGTGCACGGCCTCGTGATCATGTACGCCGACTCGGTGACAAGGTCAATGCAGGAGACCATCTACGAGACCGACAGGCGCAGGAAAAAGCAGATAGAATACAACAACCTGAACCATATTACTCCAAAGCAGGTTGAGGTCAAGCACAATGCTCTCGCAATGGAACTCGGGGGCAGCCCGGGCAAGGATGCAGCAGGCAGGAATGCAGGCCGCGTTACAGCTTCCAATTCATACGACGCCCCGGTGTTCATCCCGGACCCGAGCGCACTTGGAAAAGGCCGGATAACCGTAGGGCTCGGAGACGACTCGAAGAGGGAGACGAATTCAGCATACGTGGAAGGTTATCTCCAGGCAGACCTCGCAGCCGTCCTCCAGGATCCGGTCATCAGGTCCATGTCCCGCAAACAGGTGGAAAAAGCCGCGGAAGAGGCAAGGCGCAAGATGAAAAAGGCCGCATCCGAACTGGATTACGGGGCTGCAGCCCGCTACAGGGACGAAATGTGGGCTCTCGAGCAATATCTTAAGGTATGGAAAGAGCAATGAACAGGAGACGCAGCATAGCCATTGTCGGAGGAGGAGCTGCCGGATGTTTCGCCGCTGCGAACATAAAGGCATTGTCTCCGGACACAGACGTTACCATATTCGAAGCCGGCAGGAAACTGCTTGCCAAGGTGGCCGTCACAGGCGGAGGCAGATGCAATCTTACCAATACCTTCCGGGATATCCGGAATCTGGAGGAGGCCTATCCGAGGGGACACAGGCTGATGCGCAGGTTGTTCGGACGCTTCAATCATGAAGATACGTGCAAATGGTTCAGGGACAGGGGTGTAAGACTTGTTGTACAAGAAGATCAATGCATTTTTCCGGAATCCCAGGACGCCATGGAGATTGTCTCCTGCCTCACGGAAGCCATACTTTCGTCCGGCGTCAGGGTCGAGACGGGGGCCAGGGTTACAAGTATTGAACCCGGATGGAGAATCATGACAGGGAACGGGGATTGCGGCAGGACGTTCGATGCCGTCATAGTCACCACTGGAGGATGCACCGGAAGCGGATGGGACGGAATCTTCAGCGGACTCGGACTGGAAATCTCGGCTCCGGTACCGTCATTGTTCAGTGTCAGGGTGGATGACAAGGAATTGAAATCCCTGATGGGCACGGTTGTGGAGAATGTCTCCGTATCCATTCCTAGAACAAAGTTCCGGGCCTCGGGGCCGCTTCTCATAACAGACTGGGGCATGAGCGGACCGGCCATTCTCAAACTATCGTCATACGCAGCCAGGTTCCTGGCGGAAAACGGATACCGCTCGTCAATGATAATCAACTGGTCCGGAGACTCAAGCGTTCAGGAGACAGCGGAAATGCTGGGCAGAATATCAGCCGCAAATCCGAGGAAACAGATAGTAAACGCATTCCCTGAATCATTCAATAGCCGTCTCTGGGAATTTCTGCTGTCCCGGACCGGAATCAATCCTGATACGAGGTGGCAGGATGCAGGAGCCAGAGCCCTCAACCGGATTGCCGAAAGGCTCCATGCAGATGAATATTTCATATCGGGGAAGAACAGGTTCAAGGCCGAGTTCGTGACATGCGGAGGAGTTTCCCTGTCGGAAATCAGTCCTGAGACCCTGGAATGCAGGAAACATCCGGGACTGTATTTCGCAGGAGAAGTTGCCGACGTGGACGCCATCACGGGAGGTTTCAACCTTCAGGCCGCCTGGACAATGGGCTACATCACCGCCTGCAGCGCCGTCAACGGAGATTGATCCACTTTGATTTGTAAAGAGATATCCCTCCGAGATACCCCGCTCCGCCTGAGACATTGGAATAAACGGCTGCAGGAGAAGTCACTCCCCAGCTCTGAAGTGCATTGTCCTTGTACGCAAAAGCTGCCGAGACACTCTTGAAGAGTTCCTCCGACAATGAATACACATAAATACGGCATTTATCCGGAGCAGCATCACTGAACGGGCCGGCATAAGCCTCAAGTTCACAGACTTCACCGTCACCGAAAAATTTGTCCGGAAGGAGCACTGAAGAGCCGGCTCTGACTATATCATATCCGTACTCTCCGAACATCGCATACGGATATGAGGAGCTTGCGGAAGAGGAGATTACTCCATCCAAAGTGTCCGGAGCCTTTCCCGGGCTAAGCATATAACAGAATTCCCCCGAAATTGTATATTCGGCCGGCCGCGCTATCGAGAATGCATAATAAATCCTCTTCCCTGACGGTCTCCTGAATCTCAACTTCACCTTCCAATAATCGCGGTTGCGGTAGTCAAATGCATCCCTGTCCACTTCTATCCCGAGAATGTCTTCATCAGACAGAGGTACAGGAATCACCGTGGAAGCGGAGACATCAGGCATCCCAGGAGCAGAGACATTGAGCTCTATTTCATCGCCCGGGGACAATTCCAACCGGCAGCACAATGATGCATTGGACAGACTGTCTGAACCCAGTTCGAGAGGGACTTCCCCGCCATTGACCCGCAATACGGCCGATGCATTCACGGGAGCCTTCTTCTGAGCCGCGGATGCATACCGTTCCGAAAGAGGAAACAGCCTTCTGAGATTCAGGACGAGGGAATCCGGGGAATTTCCCGGCATGCATTCAACGCCGAGCATGCACGTGCCGGACATCTGCGGCATAGGCTCCACCTGCTCGCACGAAACGGCAGACAAGACGGCTGCAGAAATCAGGACAATGAGATGTCCCCGACATTGTTCTAAAATTCTAAAACTCATAAGCCAGACGGAATGTTGGGATTATCGGAAGCATCGACACATATACGAGTTCAGGCTGACCATACTGCTGGTCTATGCGCTGTTGGACGTACATGGGATTGTGCCGGCAATAGACATTGTAAATACCGAGGGAGAAAACCCTGTAATGCCCGGCCCGGTTCACCCGGTGGAAATCCGCACCGAGGTCAAGCCTGTGATATGCCGGCATCAGGAACTGGTTCGGCTTGCCTGAAGGATAAGAAACGACATATGACGACCCGTCATCCCTGACCGCAAATCCGTAATGGGTGTCAATAGTCGCCCGGTTGCCTGAGTGGTATGTCCATGAGGCGGACCAGTCCACGCGCTTTCCCTTCTTGCGGAGCATCACGTTGAACTTGTGCCTGTTGTCAAACCGGTCAGGATACCATCCGTCATATATTTCAGGGAATTTCCTTTCGCTCACGGACAATGTATAGGCGAGGAACACGTCAAAGCGCCTGCACGATTCCGACACGGACACTTCAAGTCCTTCTGCACGCCCTTTGCCTTCCGTGAACGAAGTTTCCCATCTGTCGAGAGGCGGATAAAGCATCAGTGCCCCGGTATATTCGTACAGATTGGTCATTGTCTTCGAAAATACCTCAGCACTCAGATTCCATTCCTCCGGGAGCGACACCTCGATGCCTGCCGTCAACTGTCCTGACTTTACAGGTGCAATCCTGTCGGTGCTCGGCATCCAGCAATTGCTCGGAAAATCCACGAATGAGGATGCAAGCAGGTGAGCCTGCTGGGACATCCTGTCATAAGACGCCTTCACTGCAAGCCATGAGAATGGACGCACCGATAGCGAAGCGCGCGGTTCAATGCTGCCATAGGTCCGGTTTCTGACGAAATAGAGGGAATATCTCAGGCCGCCCTGGAGAGCAAGCCATTGAAGCGGAGTCCATTCCTCTTCCACGAACGCATCGAGTTCGTATCCAGTATAGCTCTTCGTCGAAGAAATATTATCGCTGACAGACACTTTTCCGTTATCCTTTCTCTCATAAAGATATACCCTGTCAGGTTTTGAGATATGACATACAGCTTCTCCTCCGAACCGGAGATATCCCTGACGGTGAGGGAAAAGGTTCACTGACTTCAGGCCTATATCAAGAATCCGCGAATGATTCTTTTCTTCCGACCTGTCTTTGGAACTGCCCATATCGTCCGTGCGGTTGATTCCGATTCTTGCATTACCGTTGGTAACATAGATGCTCTCATAGGTAATGACTCGAGAAAGAGAGGAATTCCTGTAATCCGCCGAGCAAAGGAAATTGCCCCATGCAGAGCGGAGCCCCGTAGTGGTATTGTAGTCCTCATTGTCATATTTCAGGAAATCCCGGCTGTACATGGCCCCGGCAGTAAAGCGCCTGCCACCCGGAAGGCGCAGGGAATATTTCGCATTGACCTCGGCGTAACCGTAATCCCCGTCAGATATATACGGATGGGCTGCCCTGTATTCTAATTCTTCATTGTACAACTTGAGCAAAGGTCTCGCGAACAGTTCCAGGAGACTGAAGCGGGCCGCAGCGGTGAATGTCTGGCGGCAGGACTTGCCTATCGGTCCGTCAATGGCAAACCGGCCCTCCGTCATTCCGGCCGAAAAACGTATCCTCAGTGAATCCGGATTTCCGTTCATGGTCCGGATATCCAGCACGGAAGAGGCCCTGCCACCGAACATGGACGGGAATCCGCTCTTGTAGAAATCCGCCGTCTCGACAATATCGGTGTTCACTGCGGAAAACAATCCTCCGAGATGTCCCGGCTGATAAACCGGAACGCCGTCAAGCAGGAACAGATTGTCAGCCCCGTCGCCTCCGCGCACATACATTCCTGAAGATATCTCCGTGCCGGACGCCACACCGGGGAGCATCTGTATGGTCTTGACTATGTCAGGGGTGCAGGCAACCGACATTTTCTCGAGGTCTACTCGTTCGAGACGCATGAATCCGGTCTGCGCGGCAGATTGCCTTACGGAGAAATCAGCCGTTACCCTTGAGGCGGACAGAGTGTCCTTCATCTCCTGTGAATGGATATCCGGCGGCAGGAACATCAGACAGATGAACGCCAATGTCTCAATCCTTGAATCCATCTTGCCTGATGATGACTTTCATCGCATGGTCTATACCTGAATAAGCAGAGATCACGAATTCCGATTCCCGTGTGCCAGTGTACAGGAACGGGTCGGCCGTGACACGGAAGGAGCCCTTGTACCGGCTTGAGAATTCGTCTTCCGGGATATTCTCATACAGTTCCTCTCCGAGTTTTCTGATCTTGTAACACGAAAGTCCGTCATAATGAATATGAAAAGCCCTCTGATTATCAAACTCCATTTTGAACGCTCTTCCCACCACTTCAATATCCACTTCGCCGCCCTCTTTCGGGAATGTGATTACATAATCCTGTCCGTCAATCAGTTCCCCGTCCTTCAGCACATACATGTCCATGTACGAATATCCCCCTTCCACCGGCTCATCTTCCTTCTCCTTGCTGCATCCTGCGCAGCACATCAGCGCCGCCGCGGCAATATAAATGAGCTTTCTCATAGCTGTAAATGATTTGTTTACTCTATAAATGCAAACCTACGCAAAATGCGTCAATATTTTAAAACAAAAGATCAGAAGACGTATCGGATTTTGGAGGTGTCGCGTGGCTTGGCGTCAGGAGATTCGGCAGGATAACCTATGGCGATGGCGTAGAGGAGTTCGTAGCCTTCGGAGAATCCGAGCCTGTCGAGGAAGAAGCGGCCGTCATCAGTCTTGAGGAACGCTACAGGGCCGCCGAGACAGCATGTACCGAGACCGAGAGAAGTGGCGGCAATCATGATGTTGCCTCCGAGAAGGCCGCAGTCAATCTGGGACATTCCCGAATCCGTGGCATTGGCGACGAAGATGACAACAGGGGCATTCCTGAACATGTTCACGAATCCCGGAGCCTCGGCCATTTTCGGATTCACGCGGACGCATTCCCTGGTGACGTCATCTATCTGGCGGGCATTGTCCACCACCCGGATTTCCCAGTTCTGGCGGTTCATGGCATTGGCCGCATTGATTCCGCACCGGAGCACTGCATCCAGGGTATCCCGCGATACCGGGACGCTCTTGTATGCGCGTATGCTGCGCCTTGCCATTATCGTTTCCATAGCCGGAGACGTGATTCCTTCCGTGGCCTGAGCCTTCTCCCCGGATCCGCAGCAAGAAGACGCAAGAAGCGCCATAATACTGACTGTCATGATGTTAATGATAGTTCGTGTCATAATTTCAGAAAATTTAGTGTATAGCAAATATATACAATTTTCCGTATCGTCCTATCTATCTCCGGCAAGAATTTCCACTCCATGTCCTTCTCGGCATTTGTAATTGTGCCTACAGTTTCATATATTTGAAAAACGGACTGACAGATTTGCTTATGGAGAATCTCAAATTGAAGGAAATCATATACGGGAAGTTCCCGCACTATGACGAAGAGGGGAAAGCTCTTTTGGAGAAAGCCCTGGACATAGCGGCAGAGGCATTGTCCCCGGACTCCAGGGACAACGGACATCCGTTCATCGAGCATCCGATGAACGTGGCTCTCATCGTGTCTGACGAGATTGGCCTGCCGGCGGAATGTGCCGCCGCAGTATTCCTGCATGAGGCAAGGAGGAAGCATCCTGCTCTCGACATCAGGGAATCCGAGTTCCCGGCCGAGGTCTGCAAGATAGTGGACGGGCTGGACAAGATAGCCACCATCAAGCCGAAAGACACCCGCCTCGAAGCCGA
>SAMEA3663026__coassemble_699_pt1 | contig 13731 bp, 7 predicted proteins | sample SAMEA3663026__metabat2_low_PE_017 | metagenome-assembled genome bin SAMEA3663026 (sample SAMEA3663026) | pig gut metagenome | biome: pig gut; feature: pig-associated habitat; material: faeces | place: France | collected 2012
TCTATGGTCCCTTTTTCAATTATTTTGGTGGGGGAATTTTGCGTTACTATTTACATTTTGGTAATGCAGGCGAATACTATCCTGCATTCTTTGAAATGAAATTGAAGATTGACGGAGAATTAAATCTGAACACATGTTCAGATATGGAGTTCGCGCTTTTTTTCCATGAGTACATTCATTTTCTTCAAGACATTACCACATCATATGGCTTGACCAGATGTTATTCGTATGGAGAGTATGTCAACAGTGTTGTTAATGACATTATTACGAAGCCACAAGGCAGCATTCATGTTCCGTATCTATATGATGACAACCGAGATAACATTATGCTCGGCGATTTCCTTGCAAGTATAACTCAAGGTGACTCTTCTGAGGAATCGTTTGTTGATGGGTTGAATAATGTAAAAGTTGAGTGGGATACCATAGATGAATTACCGTATGAACACGAGTATTTGAAATCTTTACGGATGCCACTACTGACGGCAGATGGAGACGTTATGCTTGCAATCGGAGCGACTTGTTTAAATGAGAGTATTGCGTACATTATGCAACGACTCATTACGGTTGATAAAGGGCACCTTCCAGACTATCCATATAGCGCAGCAGAAATAATCGTTAATAAAGTGTACCCTGCTTTTGGAGAGAACGTATTGAATGTTCTCGCTTTGGCTGACTGTTGTTTAATGTTTTCAAATCCAGGGGAAATCTTCTTTAAGATGATTCTTCAAATAAAAGACAAGAATTATCTTCCTGCAAAACCGCATGATATTTATTATCATTTAAAAGAGGCAAAAATAGGAATCGGAGACACAATTACAGATCCTTTTGCGCATTTCGGTGTTCTTGTTGAAGAAGTGAGAAAGAAACTAAAATCATATTTCAACAATCCTGATTATCCAGAGATGCATAAACCTTATCATCAATGGGGTGACACAATACTTGATTATTCTAAAAAGCTTAGATTAGAGAGGCCTGCTTTTTTACTGGATATGGTTTATGATGGGTACGTACGAAGAAATGCAACATTAGTAGAAATAATTCAATCTATTGGAACGCCACTAATGAGAAACAAGCGTCAGGATTATTTTACTATCAAACCTGATGGACAAACAGGATTCTCTGTGGAGATCAATAAAGCCGTCAAGCAAATTTATAGTATTCTTCATGAAGCGAAGTTCCAATGTGAGTTATTTCCGTGGTGCTATAATTCAGGCATTTATCCTGATGAAAGGGTGTGCTTACATAGGCCTTGGGAAAGATGTAATCATGGCGAGTTGTGTCCAACGGCAATGCTATGGAAGAACTGGGGACTTGAAGGGTACGTCCCCGAGAAGTGAGCCGCAGCATAATCACGCCATTGCGTATTTAGAGGGTAGCGCTTAAAACGAGATCCAAGATGATTAAACTGATTGTCCAATACTCTCGCCAGTCTTTTGGCCTTCAAATTCAGTCCGGTTTAGTGACAAGTGATACCCCTTTTTTCTGAACCATATTTGAACCACCAACGACTTAACTAATTGATTATCAATTAGATTTATAGACTGCATCGGCAAATAAAGAAGAGGCTATCTGTTTGCCTGGGCATATCTCAATAGCAGTTCCTGCGCGATGGACTTGCTCTCAATTCTCATAATATTGTCATCATCCCGTTCGCGGGAAAGGAAATTCATACTGCCATACCATACTATGGAGTCATCTATGACGGCAAAGTGTTCTTTACAATTATTCTGGGTTTTGACAACAACTCCCGATAAACGAAGAGTCTGCACAAGTTCTTCCTGATGCTTTATTGCATCTTCCGGATATGAGGACGGCGACATAGTGATTACTATTACCTTGACACCTCGCTCTTGTATCATCGGCAAATGTCTGAGAAACTGCCAGACTTTGCTTGTTCCGAGCCCGGGACTTGAGATGATCACAGAAGAGTTGGCAGATGTTACATCTTGAGAGAAGATTTCCGAATATGTAGCAGAATCATATATTGAATTGCTGATATGCTGTTTATCAACGACTTGAGAACAGATCTCGAAGCCTATCCGCTTATATGTGCGCAATCGTTTGAGATACATACGCTCCAGTATTGGGACATATCTATCGATGTAATCGAAAATAATCACATCTTTCTTCCCCTCATAATCCCTATTCAATCTGCCGGCATACTGTTCCACATTACCTTCAAATGAAATCGGCATAGCCAGAAGAAGAGTGTCAAGTCGAGGATAGTTAAAGCCTTCTCCAACATACTGACCAATTGCAACAACAAGCATCGACTCGTCAGCCGGGACAGCGGCCATTTGCTCTCTCAACTTTGCACGCTCCTTGAGTCCTCCACCTCCTTGGAGGAGAAACGTATGTTCAGCCACCCCGCTCAGCATATCAAATAATATCGCAGCATGTTCTTTTCTCTTGGTCATCACAATCGGGGTTCTGCCAAGATGTATGCATTCCTTGACATCTGCTACAATTTGAAGATTACGCAGTTCACTGCCTGAAACAAGACTCAATGCTTCGGTTATGCTGATATTATCAGATACATCGACAATTCTTGTGAATCTAGGGTAGATATAATGCCCTATCCCCTGCTTCTCGGCCCGATCCTTCGCTGTATACTTATATCTCACTGGGCCAAGTTGCATGAACATCTTCCGCTCCTGACCGTCATCGCGTTTCGTCGTTGCGGTCAAACCATAAACATACTTGGCAGTTATGGCCCTCAAGACTGACTCGCTTGTATATGCCGCACCGTGATGGCACTCATCCATTATCACCATCCCATATTGTGTTACCAGCGGGTTTATGTTGTCATCTTTGCCGAGAGAGGAAACCATAACAATGTCAATGATTCCCGTAAGGGTACTCTTTTGAGAGGAGAATGTACCAATCAAAGACTTGCGTTGTTTCAGTCTTCCCGATGGAGTGGCATATGTCGGGAAATCCTCATTGATTGAAAGAAAACGACCAAGGTCCGTCAACCAATTGTTCATAATCTCAACGTTATGAACCAGAATCAGTGTGTTTACCCTGCGCTGAGATATCAAATATGCCCCAACAACAGTTTTTCCGAATGCTGTGGCTGCACTTAAGATACCGTTTTCATCGGTCAGTATAGCAGATGCCGCAGCCATTTGTTCGGGATATAATTTACCGTTAAATGAAACATCAATAGATTTGCCAGTTTGGCGTTTGTCCTCAATTTGGTACTCAATCCCGGCATCTTCAAGTCGAGAAAGTAGATCGTTTCCGCACCCGCGAGGCAAAACAATGTAATCTCCATCATCATATCCACAGTATACCACTCGTGGTATTCCCTTAGTAGAAAAACCCTGTTTCAGATTCTTATAGAATTCCGGATTGGAATAAGCTGCAAGCCTTCGGATAGAATTCTGTAAACGAGGCCTCAATCCATTGGTGTTTATGTATATGCCATCCTTCAGCACAATCTTCACTTCACATAGAGCGTCTGAATGATGAAAGCCATTACGCTCAAAAAAGGTACTCTCTACCGATGTATTATCATTCTCTATCTCCTGTTCATACAGCGTATCATCAACATCCCACTCCTGTATATATGATTCAATCTCCTGAAGAGACAATTTCCGAACATTCTTAAGTGCTGTCATCTGATTGGGAATAGGGGACCACTGATTATCGACAAAAACACTATTTCCGTTCTTCATCGCTCTCCCCTGCCAAGGCAACGCAATAAGATTGCCCAATCCTCCCTCAGGGAGTACATCCTGCATTGGAAGCAGGCGGTCATAATATATGAAGTTATCAACACTAACGAGTTCTGTCCCCTTGGTTATGAGAGCATTACCAAACTTTCGGGCTTTCTCGGAAGGGACTGCCTCACTGAAGAATATCCATATATGAGCACCGTGTCCGGACCGGGAGCGCTCAACAAGGCAGTCAATTCCACATTTCCTACAAATATCACGCATCGTGTCAACTTCTTTCAGCCAATCATCAGGTGTATCTGATTCTCCATTGTGGTCATCAAAATCAAAGACAATAAAGCGACAAGTATTATCCTTCAACATTACATAAACCCCCAAAACGTCAGTGCAATCTTCCCTTTCTCCTTTAAAATGCTGCATCAGGACCTTGGTATTCAACATTGCGTATGCCCTGGCAGAACATTCTGCACACTTGATTTTCACATTATCCTTCTTCGGGCAAATCCCTGACTTCCAGAAATTACTACACTCCGGGAAATATCCCTTATCCTTTGATCGTCTAGCATAGACATCAACCCTCCCATGGAACATTGAAAAGAAGAACTTTGCCGTCTCAGGAGAAATGTCCAAAGGCAGCAATTCTACGACCTTTTGGCTGGCTTTATTCTGCTCCTTTGAATACGCCTCATAATCATACGGAATGCCATTAGCATCGAGCAATGATTGCAGATACGCTATTTCACGTTTGTATCGTTCCAAGATAGCGGAATCCATAATGCAAGTGATTATCACCTATAATCCAAATAATTCTTCAAGTTTACGAGCCTCGGTGAGCATTTTACCAAGATTTGACTTCTTCAGTTTCTGCAAGTTGAGTTGTTTCCACTGCACTGACGGATACTTCTCGAAATTGGGATATGCAAACGATGCCCAATTCGGCTCCGCTATTTCGAAACTTACAAGGAACTTTTTGTCGGTATCTGTCATCAAGGCATTGACTTCCTTAATCAGTTGTGATCTGGTGTCCTCAAACTCATCATATGAGAACGGAGTAGATGTCATTCCAACAAATTGATTTTCCATCGCTTCCCGCTGATCAATAAGTGTCGGAGCAAATGATTCATGAATTGGGCGGTCACTGCCAAGCAGGCAGAATAAGAGGCCCTCCTTCGCCTCTTCCAAAGGAATATCCATATACTTAACATCGAATAAGTCACGAGGATGTTGGCGTGAAAGGGCTGCGGCAATCTTGCCTCCATATAGCAAAGTCTTCGGAACTATATCTGCCTCACAGTAAAGACCGAACTCTGCCTGTGCCTTGTTGCATAGAGGGATTCTCATTACCTCTCCACCGACGATACCACGTTTTGTCTGGTTGACCTCTATCTTGACTTGTTTACCTCGATATTCACATAACAGTTTGCAAGTGGCGGAATTCGGGACAATGTGCATTCCTTTAAAAGCCCTCCTTGCCTTGTTGGAAATAGATGTTAAATGAGCATTGATGTTGTCAATACTTGTCTTGCGGTCTTCCAAAGGGATATACGTAAGGTCAATGTCCACAGAATAGCGCGGGAGATCTTTTAGAAACAAGTTGATTGCAGAGCCTCCATGAACTGCAAAGACTCCTTCATCAGTTATTATCGGAATGAGTTTGAGCAGCAACTCAACCTTTTGGCTATATATATTATTCATACTCTGCAAGTTCGTGTGGGATTGTGATATTATATTTTGATATATATTTCCCTCCGTTAGCCAAAACTCTCTGACCGCTTCCAAGGCTTATTGTACTGACATCTATAACCTTGAACCAGGAATGTCCGGCTTTTTCCGCCATATAAAGGAAGAGTCGCTTAACTTTGATTGAAGTACAGGACTCCAGAAGCTGTTGGAGGAGTTTCGGACGCAGAGTGGTGAGCATCTCCATTACATAATAGGTATCCATCAGAGAATACTGCGTTGGAGACATATTTAGGCATTCCAAAAATGCACGTTCCGGGGATGATACTGTAAGTATATGACCATCAACGGGCACAGTCTCAAGTCCGAGCCCATTCGTGCCGAAAATGGATGATATAGAATGTTTAATAATCATATCCCACTCACCTTTCATCATCCAATTTGGCAAGCGGGTATTGTCTTCCGAGTTTACATAAACGGTAGGCTTACCCATTGCAATATAGTGAGAATATCCACGAAGATCGAGTGCTGATGACGCTGCAACGTGACATTTCTTTCCCAATTGCAAAACATATGATGCAATAGCAGAATAGGCCGTAGGCTCAGCGCCAGCGAATTTGTACACTCCCGACGCGATTCTTTCCAGCCATCCGCTACGAACATATAGAGTCTGCGCTTTGCGATCTATTCCTTGAGCTGAAAGCCAGGAGGAGAAGAGCAGAGAATTTCGAGGTACAAGCTGGTTAATTTCGTTAATTTTTGTTGCCATAGCGGTATTATTTACCGCAAAAATACATAAAAATAACGAAATGCAATTATTTGCACAGATATAATTGCGATGGTGTCATCAATATCAACACGTAATAAATGAAAAGAGTTACAGAATCTGCAACCCTTCCCCGGCCGACATCGGCCCCGCTGCCAGAACAAGTCTGACATCACTGCAAATATACGATACTTTTCGATTCCGCAATACAAACAGAACGGAATATCAATAAATATCGGCAAATCTCCGAAGTCATTCCTGCCGTTCCATACTAATGTTTCAATCGGTATCTTTATTGATATTCTGTACCACATTTGTACCACGAATATGCTATTCTGCTAACTATCAAATTGTTCTAAAATCTGCATCGGAAAATACGTCTCATAATCAAAGAATTATATTGAACAAATATCCTGAAATAATAATACACACGGTAACGACCGAAAAGAATATCCCTACCAGTTTCCAGGTCATCACCTTCTTGAGCAATGTCGCCTCCGGGATGGATAGACCCACCACTCCCATCATAAAGGCAATGGCCGTCCCGATCGGAATGCCTTTCGCCACGAACACCTTCACTATCGGAACTATACCGGCGGCATTGGAATACATCGGCACGGCAAGAAGGGTGGCAATCGGCACAGCGAAAAGATTGTCCTTGCCCATATACTGCTCGAAGAAGCCCTCAGGTACCAATCCGTGCATCGCGGCCCCGATTCCAATTCCGATCAAGACATACACCAAAACCCCTTTCACAATCCCCAGGAGTCCTTGACAATACCGGGCAGGCGCTTCCAGAAGGAAATATGCTCCTCCTCCCATTCCTCAGCCTACGCTTCACTCTGCTTTTGGATATTCCTGACCCAGTCTGAAAGCAGCGGCTCCAGCTTCATCCGTCCTAGAATCCAGCCGCCGACCATTCCCAGCTTGTGAGTTCAGCTCCATGATCGCTGACATCGATTGTCAGGTATTCGTTTCTCAGTGTCTGCATAGGCTTTGTTTTAATAGGATCCAACTGTCGATTGTGTCGGCGATGTCTTTCCAGACATCGGCCTTTGTCTTTTCATTGTGTATCTCGTGGCGCAGGCCGGGATAAAGGCGGGATGTAACGTTTCGGTAGCCGACCTGACGCATGAAGTCCACGGCTTCATAAAATTTGGACGGGGAGATGATGCAAGGATCCTTCTCACCGGCAATGAAATGTACCGGCATGTCTGCGGAAGGGACAGACCATCCTTTCCTGGAATATGTCTGCTGCACGAGACAGAACAGGTTGAAGAAGCCGTTGGCAGTAAAGCGGAAGGAGCACAGAGGGTCGGAATCGTACGCCTTCACGACATCCTCGTCGGCGCATATCCATGAGTTCGGGGATGTGGCGTCCGGGAAGGCGGAGTTGTATGAGCCGAAAGCGATTTTCTGCAAAAGACCAGGGCGGCATCTGTCACCCCCAAAGAAGGAGCACAGACGTGCAAGAACTTTTCCGGCACCAGCGGCGGGATTGTAGCTCGGGCTACCGCATACGATGAGTCCGGAAAGTTCGTCGGCATGGGTCTTTGCATAAGTCCTGACGATGAGGGAACCCATGCTGTGTCCGAAAAGAATGAGCGGAAGACCGGGATAGTCTTTTTTGGCCCGCAGGGTCACAAGATGGACGTCTTCAACCGCGGCCCGATAGCCTCCTTCATTGAAATAGCCGAGATCTTCCGGGGAGTTGACGCTCCCTCCGTGGCCGCGATGGTCGTGGATGATGCAGGCAAAACCCCGGCTGACGAGATATCCTATCAGAGGATAATACCTTTCCTTATGCTCGCACATGCCGTGGACGAGCTGGACGATTGCCTTTGGTGAGGAAGGAGCAGCTGCAGCAACTTCCAACCTGAGTCCGTCAGCCTCGGACTCCAAAACGAAAGTGTTAATATCCAACTCCATGATAGATGTTTTTCTAAGTGCCATATAAAGATAATGATTTTTATGATTAATTTTGCGTCAAATTGAATAATATTCAAAAATCGGACAATTTCTTATGGGGAATCTTTCACGCATCCCGCTGATTTTATTCTGCACGGCCGCCACAATTGCTGCGATATCATCGTGCAATGGTGCGCCTGACATGGACAGGGACGTTGCCCAGGCAATCCGTGAACTGGACTCGATCATCGAGAACGAGAAAATTATAGAGGAAGGAAAACATGCAAGGATAGAGTCTTTAAGGTCGAGGCTGCAGACAGACATTTCTGCTGATGAAAGATATTGGGTGATGAACGACCTTTTCAACGAGTATTTCCAGTACGACGTCGATTCCGCCCTGTTCTATTCCCATAGCAAGATGGAAATCGCCATGGAACTGGACGACAGGGAGAAGATTTACGACGCCATCTTCGACCTTGCAGACAGATATGTCACCTCCGGACTTAACGATGAAGCACTCAAGCAAATAGCCCTGATTGATACAACAAGGCTCGACAGGAATTTCTCCAAAAGAAGGAATTCCCTGCTCAACACCGTTTATTCCAACATGATGTCATCCACCAGCGACCCGGTGCTGATAAAAAGCTATGAGATGGACAGGAACAAATACCGCGACCTGATGATGGCATGCCTTGACAGCACAGACATAGCTACGGCATATCTCGGAGCCAACATTCTGATGGAGCGCGACATGGTCGGACAGGCAAGAGAACTTCTGATGAAATGGGAGGGGGCTTCTGACATTGACATATACGAAAAAGGTATCCTGTGCTACAGCATCGCCATGACCTACAGGGCGGAAAATGACAGGCAGAATGCCATGAAATGGTTTGCCAAAAGCGCATCCTATGACCTTCAGGTCCCCAAATATGAATACCTTTCCCTTATCGAGCTCGCGGGAATGCTTTATGAGGACGGAGACATAGAAAGGGCATATACATACATAACAAGGTCCGTGAACGATGCCGTCAGGGCCAAAGCCCAGAACTGCAAGGAGAATGTGTATGCACTCATGCCGATCATCTCAGACTCGTACGACAAGTTGGTGCAGGACAAGAACATGAAGATGAAGTTCTTCCTTATTATTCTAAGCGTGATGACCGTCCTGCTCATAGCCATGACCCTTATTTTGATGAAGGAAAAAGGAAGGGTCGCCGAAGCGGAGCAAATCGCAAGGGAACGGAACGAGCAGCTCGGAAGGCTGAATGACGAGCTCAAGAAATCCAACATATTGCTCCAGGAGAGCAACAGCATCAAGGATTCATATCTCGGAAGATACCTGAACATGTGTTCAGACTATATCGACGGTCTGGACAGATACCGCTCCTCCATAAGAAAAATCGCCAAGGAGGAAGGTACGGCCGAACTTCTGAATGCGCTCAAGTCAAAGGCATTCATGGAGGAGGAGCTGGAAGGATTTTACGCACAGTTCGACGCCACCTTCCTCGACCTTTTCCCGGACTTCATCACCCAGCTGAACGATCTTCTCCAGAAAGACAGGCAGATCCAGGTCCATTCACGCAACAAAATCCTTAGCACGGAGCTGAGGGTACTCGCACTGATCAGGCTTGGAGTGACCGATTCAGTCAGGATTGCACACTTCCTCAGACGCTCCGTCTCGACAATATATAACTACCGGGTCAAGATGAAAAATTCTGCAAAAATCGACCGTGAAGATTTCGAAAAAGAGCTGATGAAGATTGGAAAGAGGCTATAAAGAACTACTATTTTCACGACTTCATTTCCCTACACATAGATTGATTTACAATTATTTACGTTATATAAAACCTTCTAAAAAGCTACTAATTTCCTACTACACCTTTGATATGGGAATGGAATTACTTTACTTTGTGCTACAAACTTTAACTAAAAACCAATCTTATGCTAAAGCACAAAGAATCATCCGGATTCAGGATGTTTTCATTCCTGATCGGTTTGTTACTTCCGTTGTGCCTGTCTGCACAACAGATCAATTTAAAAGGAATAGTGAAAGATGCATCTGGGGAAGGTATTCCCGGTGCGTCCGTTGTAGAAAAAGGAACCTCGAACGGCACTGTGGCCGAGGCTGACGGTTCCTTCACACTCAAGGCTTCACAAGGAGCCGTCCTCGAAATTTCATGCGTGAGCTACTTGACGGAAGAAGTGAAGGTCGATTCAAGGACATATTATGAAGTGGTCCTGCGGGACGACGCGGAGCTGCTCAGCGAGGTCCTTGTTATCGGATATGGCACCATCCGCAAAAGCGACCTCACCGGAGCAGTTTCGGCCGTTTCGGCTGACAAACTTAAAGATTCGCCTGTTTCCAATGTAGGACAGGCCCTTCAGGGTAAGGTTGCCGGAGTGCAGATCATCGACTCAGGAACACCTGGTTCCAATGTCAACATCAAGATCAGGGGCCTGGGTTCCATAAACAACTGCGACCCTCTGATCGTCATCGACGGTGTCCCGACTGACCTCGGGCTTGCATCCCTCAATACCAATGACATAGAAAGGATCGATGTCCTCAAGGATGCATCCGCTGCGGCCATCTACGGTTCACGCGGAGCCAACGGCGTGGTGATGATCACCACCAAACGCGGAAGCGAGGGCAAAGGCAGGATTTCCGTAAGTGCAAATGCCTCATTCCAGAATGCCCACAACGTGCCTCAGATGCTCAATGCCGCACAATATGCCCAGCTCAGCAACGAGATGATGGCGGCCAGCGGCAGGAATTCCAACCCAGAATGGACCAATCCGGAGGCTCTCGGAGCAGGCACCTCATGGCTTGACGAAATGCTGAATACAGGAATCGTCCAGAACTACACAGTAAGCTATTCCGGCGGAAACGACAAATCCCATTATTATGTGTCCGGAGGTTTCTTCGACCAGAGCGGTATCGTAAAGAATGTCGGATACAAGAAGTTCACATTCCAGAGCAACAGCGATGCACAGGTGTTCAAATGGCTCAAATTCACCAACAACATCACATTCAGCGCGGATAATAAAACATCCGGAGAATATAACATCGGCAGCATAATGAGCGCACTCCCGGTATTCAGCGTCAAGGACGGGAACGGTGACTGGAGCGGCCCAGAAGGCAATTCAGAGTGGTACGGCAGCACACGCAACCCTGTGGGAGTCAATCAGGTCAACAGCAGCACAACCAAAGGATACAACATCCTTGCAAACATCAGCGCCGAGATTTCATTCACAAAATGGCTCAAATTCAAGAGTACCTTCGGTTACGACGCAAAATTCTGGTTCGTTGACAGTTTCACGCCGAAATTCGACTGGAAACCAACCCCAGTGGAGCAGAGTTCACGCTACAAGAGCGACAACAAATCCTTCACCTATCTGTGGGACAATTATTTCCTCTTCGACCACACTTTCGCAAAGAAGCATCATCTTGCAATCATGGCAGGTACTTCTGCCCAGTGGAACAAATTCGACTATCTGAATGCACAGAAGAACGTGTTCATGTTCGACAGCATCCACGAGATGGACAACGGCCAGGAAATGTATGCAATCGGAGGAAACGAGAGCGAATGGTCCCTCATGTCCATCATGGCAAGACTCAATTACTCATACGCCGACCGCTATCTTATCACCGCGACTGTCCGTCATGACGGCTCAAGCCGCTTCGGAGCGAACAACCGCTGGGGTACATTCCCATCAGTGTCAGTCGCATGGCGCCCGTCGAAGGAAAACTGGTTCCCTGAGAACAAGGCTGTCAACGATCTCAAGATCCGTGCAGGCTATGGCGTGACCGGAAGCCAGGCAAGTGTCGGGAATTACGGCTATCTCGCTGTCTATGACACCGCTGTCTATTCATTCGGTTCGGCCGGGAAAGAGCAGTCAACGCTCTTTGCAAGGACACTTTCAAATCCGTCCCTCCACTGGGAGGAAGTGGCTCAGACCAATGTCGGAATCGACATCGCATTCCTCGATTCAAGAATCCAGTTCTCCGTGGACGGTTACATCAAGGATACGCGTGACATGCTTGTGAAGGCTTCCATTCCGATTACTTCCGGTTTCGAGGACACCAGCACGACTTACACCAATGCCGGAAAGGTCCGCAACCGCGGTGTCGAGATGTCTCTCCACACTGTGAACTTCGCGGGCAAATTCAACTGGCAGACTGACATCAACGCGACATACAACACCAACAGGATCATCGACCTGAACAGCGACGTTCCTTCGTATATCAACCAGATCAAGAACTCATATGTGACGATGCTTGCGAACGGCTACCCTATCAACGTATTCTACGGATATGTCACCGACGGCATCTTCCAGAATGAGCAGGAGATCGCCAACCATGCCGACCAACCCGGAGCCGAGCCGGGAGACATCAGGTTCCGCGACCTGAACAATGACGGTGTCATCAACGACAGCGACCGTACCGTAATCGGCAACCCTAACCCTACATGGCTCTTTTCAATGAACAACACCCTTGAATGGAAAGGCATCGAACTTTCCGTTTACCTCCAGGGAGTCGCAGGCAACAAGATATATAACGCGAACAACATCGACAATACCGGAATGGCTGCGGCATTGAACCAGACCACGGCCGTTCTCAAGAGGTGGACCGGCGAGGGCACAAGCAACTTCATGCCTCGTGCCGTATTCGGCGATCCTAACCAGAACTGCCGTGTTTCAGACCGCTTCGTAGAGGACGGTTCCTATCTCAGGGTGAAGAACATCACACTCGCCTACTCCTTCCCTAAGAAATGGATGGAGAAGATCCGCCTTGAGGGCATCAGGATAGCCCTTTCTTGTGACAATGTCGCCACAATAACCAAATATTCGGGCTTCGATCCGGAGGTTTCAATCAACGGTATCGACTCATCCCTCTACCCTATCCCGAGGACATTCAGCGTAGGACTCAATGTTAACTTCTAATTGTGATTTATATGAAAAAGGCATTATATATATTTCTGGCAGCCGTCATTTCAGCTTCCTGCAGCGATTTCCTGACGAAAGCTCCAAAGAGCCAGGTTGACCCGAACACAAATGTAACTGAAGATGTTGCGATTGCCCTGACAAACGCCTGCTACCGAACCCTCCAGTCTTCCAATATGTACAACCAGAGAATATGGACCCTCGACATAGTTGCCGGCAACAGCAACGTCGGTGCCGGCGGCGGTACTGACGGTCTTGAGACAATCCAGGCGGCAGACTTCGTGACTCAGAGCGACAACGGCATGGCCCTCTACATGTGGAGGTCTCCTTGGGTGGGGATCGGTCAGTGCAACATCCTGCTCAACAGTCTTGAAAGCGCCGACATCGATGAAGGTGTGAAGAACAGGTGCCTCGGAGAGGCATATTTCCTCCGCTCGCATTACTACTATATCCTTGTCCGCCTGTACGGAAAGCTCCCTCTCAGACTTGAGCCTTACAATCCGGGAGAAGAGCCTGCCATAGCAAGAAGCTCCGTCGAAGAAGTCTATAATCTCATCATCGACGACTGCACGAAGGCTGTCGAACTGCTTCCTGAAAAAGCGGAATATGATTCGCAGAACGTGGGCCGTGCCTGCAAGGAATCGGCTCTTGCAGAACTTGCTGACATCTACCTTACCCTTGCTCCCAAGGATCATTCACTCTACTCTAAAGTCGTTGATTTGTGTGAAGAAATTGAGGGGTATGGATATGACCTTT
>SAMEA3663026__coassemble_711_pt1 | contig 13541 bp, 8 predicted proteins | sample SAMEA3663026__metabat2_low_PE_017 | metagenome-assembled genome bin SAMEA3663026 (sample SAMEA3663026) | pig gut metagenome | biome: pig gut; feature: pig-associated habitat; material: faeces | place: France | collected 2012
CCTCTGAAAAGCAGAAATTTGCGGCTTGCGAAACTTGAATATTTTTAATAGCCAGGGACTTATGACAAGAAAAATCATATACGGGACAATCCCCTCCCTCCTGATGGCGCTGCTTCTCGCAGTACCGTCGGGATGCAACAAGGATGACATCCCGGTGTTCACCGCCAAGAGCATGTTGTACATCCAGCAGGAAGACTTCATCGACGGAAAGACCGTGCTGCTGGCGGACATCACCAGGTCATTCGCTACATACGTGGACGCCACGGAAATACCGGTCACATTCACAGTCAACCTGATAGGAGAGGTGACGGACTATGACCGGCCGTTCGAAGCCGTAGTGGACGAGGAGGTGACGACAGCCCTCCCATCGGAATATGAGATCGAACCCGGAGTGCTGAAGGCAGGCGAGATATCCGCCGAGCTGACCGTGAAACTGATAAAGAGCGCGCGGATGGATGACGAGAAGGTACGCCTCCGGATACGTCTCCAGCCGAACAAATATTTTGACCTGGGATACGAGGACATGCTGACCGCCAACGTGATATATGACAACACTCCGGTATGTCCGGAATGGTGGGACGAATTCATATCCGTCTGCTATCTCGGACCTTACACCCCAGAGAAATACAATGCGTTCTACATGTATTGCGGCCTGACCGACATATCGGGCATGGAGCCTTCCGAACTGAGGGAGCTTTTCCTCGGATTCAAGGAATATATCGAGAAGAACGGGCTGAAAGAGGCCGACGGGTCTCCTATGGAGGTGCCTGTCGTATGACAAATGCGGAACTTATGAGACTGGATTATAAATATACGGCAATATTGCTCTGCGCTGTCCTGATGACGGTGCAGGGATGCTACAAGGACAAGGGAAACTACGATTATCACGACGTCAACTCACTGACTGTCACCTTGGACTGTCCCACTCCATACAACCTGACGATGGGAGAGACCGTCAGGATTCATCCGTCCCTGCATTTCGCTTCAGGGAACGGGAACAGCGACCGGCTCGAATACAGATGGTATCTCGGGTCCTATGAGGGCTACACCGAAGACGGATGGAACACCCTGGACTTCGAATGGACCCCGGACAGGCTGGTTGACAGCGAGACCCTGCTCCTCGTGGTTACGGACCCTGTCACAGGCATCCAGTCGTTCGCCGGAGTGGTATTGTCGGTGAAGGCGATATACGATGCCTACGGAGTGATAGTCCTGACCGAGAAGGAGAATGGCAAGAGCGGGCTGTCCTTCATCAAATGGAAGAGCGATGACGTGAAATGGGTGACTGACGTGGATCCGGAGTCCTCCATAAACGGCAGGATAATGCCGACTTACGAGGAATATCCGGATGTATATTTCACCGAGAACGGAGAAGACCTCCCGGCCGGCCCTATAGGTCTCCATGAGCATTATTGCGACGACAAGACCACCGTCGGACAGATACTCGTGATGACCGAGGGAGGAGCCGTGGACATCAGCGGGAAGACCTTCCGCAAAGACCCTGTGGGCACGCTCGAGAATGTGTTCACGGACGGTTCATATCCGGACGGGATGCGCTATGTCAGCGAGGCGATGATGATGAGCCGCGTGGACCTGGTGACTGACCAGGACGGACATGTATATACGAGGGTGAAGAACACCAGCAAGCTTTTCCATTCCGGGAAATTCCTCGGGAGGCGGCTCGAGTTCGACGGTAGCGAAGTGTCCGGATGCTCGCTGTACATGCATCCGTTCAGCATCAGCCCGAATGCCTGCGTGGTATATGACGGCAAGAGCAAGAGGATGTTCCATGTTTGCGATTCTGGAGCTTCGGTGGAATGGGACATGCAGGAGGGCGACGTGGCGGCAGGCCACAGTTTCCCGATTCTCGACGTGGACGACAGGAAGAAAATCACTTCCGATGACGGGAGCGAGGACATGTACGTGAGTCCGGAGGACATGAGTGCCGTGGACAAGGTCATCAGCATAGGATTCAGCACTTCGAATCCGGTGAGGTCATACAATTCGACATTGCTCATGTTCCGCAGGGCAGGCAGGTATTTCCTTCAGGAAATGTGGATTAGCAGGACCAATTTCGGCCGCGGCAATTTCGAATTCAAGGTGACGAGGGCGAGAATCGAGGAGATCAAAGGACTTCCGGGAGACCCGGCCGACCTGTACATCTCGCCTTACGTATATTATGACGAGAATCCTTACGCGATGTTCGCAGTAGGCCGCCAGCTGTACACTTATGACCTGATTAACAGGACATTGCCGGTATCGGCCTATTTCAGCAAGGATCTCAGGGCGGACATTGTGGCCGTCAGCGGCGAGGACAATTACTACGAGTGGTGGACGGCTCTCGGACTGGATGACGGCAGCGTGATAGTGGTCAATTCCAGGGATGCGAGATACAGCCGCAACCATTGCGTGCTCTATGATTCGCGCAAGGAAATGTACAATGCGACCTCCGGCAGCGGGGTGAAGCAGGAAAACGACAGGACGCCTCTTGAGATGGGCCGGATAGTGGATGTCTGGTTCAAGCGCAGGGGAGGCGGAATCTGGTCGGTCAGCAGCTATTAACGGAAAAACATATCAATATGAAACGGATTTTCAGGATAATTACAATATTGGCTCTTGCAACTGCCTGTCCGGCAGTCATTTCCTGCGAGGGCGACAAGCCGGTGGAGAACCCTGGGCCGGATCCTACGCCGGAACCGGGACCTGACCCTACACCTGAGCCGGGGCCGGATCCAGGGACCGATCCTACGCCGGTGCCTGACTTCAGCAAGGAGGAGGATGCCATAGGGACATATTTCTCGGAAACACTGAAGGCATATGCCGGACCATATTCCTCCACATGCCCCCTCAGCACGGAAGAGCTTGAGGACGCTGTGAAATTCGTATGGGAGGTCTGGAAGAAGCAGAACGATGCATTTGATGAAGAGAAACTCGTGACCCTCACCACACTCAACAAGGAGAAGAGCCTCGGGAAATTCTACATCCCGGTAGAACTTGAGGAAGACCTCAATATGCCCGGCAGCCCTGCCAAGATGAACTATTATTGGGGAAGCCACGGATCGCGCCCTGAAGGAGGCTATCCTGCATTCATCTACCTGCACGGTTCAGGAGCCGTTACCACTGAATGGGCCAACGGATTCGACATCTGCATGTATTCTGCCAGTGCCGGGCCTGCCGCATATCTGATCCCGAGAATACCGAACGGAGTGACCACATCGGAATTCAGCCTCTACAGATGGTGGCAGAAAGGGAAACAATATGTATGGGAGAAATTCATCCGCCAGTCTTTCCTCAGGGATGAAATCAACCCGAACAGATTCTTCTTCTTCGGGGTTTCAGAGGGAGCCTACGGCAGCCAGAGACTCGCCTCATTCTATGCCGACTATCTCGCCGGTGCAGGACCTATCGCGGGCGGGGAATTCCTTCAGAACGCCCCTCCTGAGAACTGCGCCAATATCGCATTCAGTCTCAGGACCGGATCCGAGGACAACGGATACGGAAGAAACATCATCACGACCAACACCAAGAGGGAATTCGGCAGGCTGGCCGGATTGCACAAAGGATATTACGAGCACAATATCGAAGTGGTCCCGGACGCCACACACACGAGCGTAGGTTATTATGAGACAATACCTTGGCTCATCGACAAGGTACGCAATCCTTATCCTAAATACGTATATTGGGAGAGACTTGACCAGGACGGAATCTACAGGAAAGGTTTCCACAACCTGTACATCCCGGAGACTGCAAATCCTACCGAAAGGCTCTGCTACGAGATGACCATCGACGGCAACAACATCAGCCTCAACGTGAAAAAGGTCACATATACGACCACTGCATGGGCACCGGAGCCGTATTTCAATGCAGTGGATTGCTCGAAGTCATACAGCCCTGCCACGGGTGGCAAAGTCGTGATTTATCTCTGCGACGAACTCGTGGACCTGGGCAGTGAAGTGACCGTGACTGTGAACGGGACAGAAGCATACAGGGGAATCCCGGAGCTTAACCTCGGGAATCTCGTCAGCAGCTGCGCCCTGTTCTACGACCCTTACAGGCTGTATCCGGCAGCTGTGGAGGTAAGTTTCTAAACAGAAAAACTGTAGCGGATTGTCCAGCGGAACTCTCCTCCGGGAGGAATGTCCACAGGGCAGTAAGGCTCCACGCAGGCCACCCTGCGGATCGCCCAGAACACGGCATGGTCCATCCGTGCATCTCCTGAGACCTCCACGGCGGCGCCATCACGACCAAGGTGCGCGAATCCACTACTGACACTGAAGAGTACGCCCCGGGAGGAGAGCCTATAGGATGGGCCGTTCAGGGTGAGACCTATGTGTACAACCTGCACGACACCGAGGCCGGAAAGGTCTATTATTTCGCCTGCACGGGCGGAGGCATAGGCATTTCCACGATGACACTGACCTACGAACAGGTCACCGGGCAATAAAAATCCGGCATTTCAGCCAGGTAGACGGGATTTCGGGGTCAGAGAAAATAAAGAACTCTGGCTCCGTTTCTTTTGAGGCAGAAGCATCGTGATGGACGGCAGTCATCCTGAAACACGGGCGAAGCTTCCGGGCAAAGCCCCTGTCAGTGAGAATCCTGAGAGAATACCCGTCCTGCAATGTTCCTACAGCAGCCTGAGAAACCTCCAGCATCCTGCCGTCAATCCCGCGCCAGGAACCGTCCCTGCTTCCCCTGAAGACGGAAACGGATGAAGCATCGCAGGAAACGACGATACGGTAGGATTTGCGTGTGACATGTCCGTCATTGAGCCTTCCCGTATGGATAAGCAGTCCGGCTGCGTCTCCCGGAACGACGTCATCGTCATTGACATTGACATTCATCGAAATACGGCCGCGGTCCATGCTGGCGGATACTGTCATGTTGTGCCGGCTGCGGCTTCCTATGAATAATATTCTTGCGGGTTCAGGCCCGCTCGGGACAATTCCCTCCCTGAAAATATAGCCTTTCTTGACCCAGGGCGCGATTTCCTGCCCGTCCTTGTCCAAGGCTGAAACCGCAATGACAGTGGAGGAGTCGGCCACGGCCACGGCATTCCATTTCCCTTCATGGTCGAGAGGAACATTGAACGGCCTGGTCCTGTTGGAGAAAGAGCGGGCCGATGCATCCCCGACGGCGACCTCCATGCAGGAAAGTTCCCATTCCTCCGTCCTGCCCGCAGTCGTCTGATAGCTTATCAGGGACTCGCCGCCAGGAAGCCGGACAATGTACGGGGCGCCCATATACACGGAATCCGGGAAAGATTCAGACATTGCATATTCCCTCATCTCCGAATCCGCATCCACAGGAACTTCCCAGAGCCGGTCCAGCCCGGAGCGGACCGTATAAGGCTTGAACTGTCCTATGTTGTTGTCCTCTATCACGACCACTACCTCGTCTCCGAAACATTCCGCCACAGGCATCCCGTCCCTGTGCCCCTTTCGGAAAGACACGGTCACCGCCTCCCGGCTCCATGTCCTGCCTCCGTCACGGGACTCAAGCATGGAAATTTCCTGCTCATCCGATTGCCTGTAAGGATTCTCGTTAGCGAAATAGACCTGCACCCTGCCGTCCGGAAGCTGCAGGAAAGAAGGCTCCCAGCAACCATCCCCGAAACGCGGTCCCGCCTCATACAATACGGACGGTTCGGACCAGGTGACACCGCCGTCCTCACTCCTCGCCACAACGATGGAATAAGGATATACGTCTTCCGCGGACGGCCTGTAATTGCCACCGCAAAGCAATGTGCCGTCGGCGAGCGGAAATATTTCAGCATTGGCTACATTGACCCGGACATCCCGGTCAGCGCTGCGGACGACGAACGCCGGAATTACGGTGATTCCCTTGCTCCAGGTGACCATGTCTGCGCTCCTGCTGAAGTTGACATTGCCCCTCCTGTCCTCGAAGGCAGCCACATAGCTCCCGTCCGGTAGCCTCCTGACCCTTGAATATCCCCCTCTCGGGGCAATCTTGGACTCCGAGGATGTATCCCAGGCGATTCTCGGCCCGTCAAATGTCCTGCCATCTTTCCTGCCGGCAGCCGGCACTGCCTGAAACACTGCCATGCTGACTATAAGGGCCAATGCACATGCAATTTTCATTTCAGAACTTGTTGATTTCGGCATCGAGCCATTCCAGTCTGTTGATATAGAAACTCTTCATGTAGTCCACCTCGCCCTGATAGGAGCCCGTCACCACTACATTCGGCCATATCCAGGTGTTGAGTATCGGCCAGCGGCGGAAATTCCTGCCGGCGACTTCGAAAAGTTCCTTCTGATGGCTGTCGATGAAGTCCGGCACCTTGGCCAGCTGGGGCTTGAGCTCGTTCCACCTGAGTTTGACCTTCTCCCTGAAGGCCGGGTCCTCGAAGAGCCTGACGAACCAGCCCGTCCCGTAGCCGAGATAGCCGTAATCCTTGATAAAGAAGCCTTTATAGGTATTGTCCGCCCCATATCCATAGTCCTGGAAATAATTGCAGTTGCCTATGGTCAGGTCGAAGTCCCAGACATGGTACATCTCCAGTTTCTTACCTCTTTCCTTGGTCAGGAAGCTGGATTTGCGGAGGTTGCCGTCGATGTTCTTGGTGAGTTCCTGTATGATGTAATAGTTCACGAACGAGTCCACGTCTATGTATTTCGCATATCCCTTGTCGGGATCCGCCATGTCGGGACCCTGGAGAGCCATCTCGAAATCCTTGAAATATTTCTCGACATAAGCCTTCTGCGCAGACGTCGGCTGTTCCGGATCACTGAACATCATGGGCACGGACATCGACGTCCAGAAGCATACTGGTTCGTCCATCTGCTGCTCAATCTCGAAGTAATAGCCGCCAGTGACAGCCTCACCGGAATTGTCATCCGGCCCTACTACAGTGATGTCCACCCTGTCCTTGCTCACTTCCTTGTGGTCACCCAAGAGATAGACGCCGCGGTATTCGTTGTTGAAATACAATTCCACGTGATGGAAGACCGGAGTCCATGACATGCCGCAGATTCTGGACAGCTCCATCCCGGTCATGTCCCTCAGCAGGGTTTTGTCGGAATATGTGGCGAGGAGAATCCAGTCCTTGTTTTTCGGCTGGCCGAACACCTTGTGCTTCTCGTCCATCTTGATGCGGTAAGGCTTCTTCGGGAAATTGTTCCAGGATGAATTTCCGCGGCCCTTTATCTTCATTTCGCATTCCAGGACCTTCTGGTCGGAATATTTGCAATGCGGGTCCTCGATCCTGACCGTTCCCTGGATATAGGTGTCCTTGTCCACGACATCGGCATTGTTCTTCGTGAATACGAAAACCGTCGGGAAATCCACGGATGACTCGAGAGTGACGGTATAAGGAATCTTCTCACCGTTGGCCAGTTCCACCTCATATACGACAGGTGAAGAGAAATCCTGCTTGGTCTTGCCGCTCACCTGCTCTTCGCCTCCGCAGAGGACCCTCTTGCCCCGGAAGGTGAATCTCGGAACGAGTTTCAGGGAAGACAGGTTCACAGGACGCTGCCCTACTATTTCCCGTCCATTGATTTCACAAGTGATACCCTGGACGAGAGCAGGATTGTCCGCCATGTAGAAGCCGAATGAGGTGAGTGCAGTGTCCGGATCGTTGCCGAAAATGAGATTCTCGCCGTTGCTCATCGCGATGGTCAGGCTCTTGTCGTCATAATATATGCATATCGGCATGGAATCCGACAGTCTCGTGCCGGGTTCAGTCATGATGCCCGTCCTGACCTTGTTCAATGTCCATTCCCCAGTCCTGGCATCACGGGAGATTTCCGGAACCCCGTAGATGGATGCGTTTATCACCTTCACGTCTTCGCTCGATATCGGCACGGATGAACCGTCGGTGAACTTGAAGACTGTCCTGTCTCCTTCATTCCGGGCGGAATCATAATATTTGCCGTCGAAATAGGCCTTGACAAGCCTTCCGAAATCCGCTGACCATTCCACATTCTCCGAGGTCTCCTCTTTCGAACAGGAGACTGCCGCAATGGCAAGAGCTATAAAAAAATACCTTAAGAATCTCACTGGCAAAGATTTCCGTTTAATTAAAACAATAAAAAAGGGCGGCGCCAAAACAACAATCGCCGCCCTTCCATCCAAACCAATTATTATCTGCTATTGTTTAGTAGCCATGAGCAATACGTTGCCGTCGGCATCCACGCCGAGCACCGTCGGAGCAACAAGCTTGCCAGTCTCCTCATCATAAGTGAGAACTTTCTCACCTGACCAGATTCCTTCAGGGGAATCAGCGTCACGGTAAACGAGTCCGGCGTGCATATTGGACCTATAGATGAGCATGTAGCGGCCGTACTTGGCATTGTATACGAGTGCAGGCTCAGCAGTATCACCTACGGTAAGAAGGGCTTCAGGGCCTAATGCAGCCTCATTCTCTCCTCCATACTCGTTTCCGGTCCAGTACGTATACTTGGTAGCGTCCGTGAATTCCTCACCTGCAGGAACTCTTGCAGCGTAGAAGTTCGCATACCAGCTATTGGTTCTGCCAGGAGCACATCCTACCATGTAAGTATAGTCGTCAGTGAAAGCGAAGCCTGCCTGGGCATATTTGCTTGAGCCTCCCCATGCGGTACCGCCTGCAGGAGTCCAGGTCTCACCGTCATCCTCGGAAACGAGGAATGCGCTTCTGCCGGTGTTCCACTCGTCGTAGCTGAGCTCCACAACAGTGGTGAAGTAATGCATATAGAGCTTGCCGTTTCTCCTGAAGATATTGTCAGGCACAACGGAAAGTTCTCCGTCAGCACACTTGAGGACTGGCTGGATAGCGCCTTTGGACTTCCTGAATCTATTGATTACCAGACCATCCGTAGCATCTTTATCCTCAGTAAAAGCGATAGCGGTGTCATATTCAACACCGTTGATTACGGCATTTGAGAATACGAGAGCCAATGTTCCGTCATTCCTTGTCCAAGCCGTTACTTTGGCAGCTGAGCTGACCTGCTCGAAAGTGGAGTTGGTCACGCCTGCGATTACATTCACGGAAGCAGGAGTGAAGGATGCCTTGTCATAGCCCTTAGGAATCACCCTGATATCATCCACTGCAACGAATGCGTCAGGGTCTCCCCAGATTCCTGCGAACACGTCTGCGTAATAGCATGAACCGGAATTGAAATCCTTTGAAACGAGTACCCATGACTGATCCTCCTCGTAGTCAGACCAGGAGTTAGGACCTGCACCACCTCTCTCGACAAGAGGTCCGTTAGGATGCAGGCGCACACCGTTGTATGTGTGAGGAGTTGCAGCCTTGCCCCACATGGAATAGGTATAATCAGTATTCTTCCTCAGGCCGAAGCACTGGGTATAGAGTTCCATCCAGAAGCCAGGAACATCGTTGTTCAGCCTCCAGCCGTACTCTCCGGTATGGCCCGGAACCCTTTTAACTTCAGGATGGACACCTTTCCAACTTGAGTTGGTGGCGATAGGCATTGCCGGCTTGTCCTCGAAGCTCGGGTCGGAAATCATGTTGAACTCGCACTCGTTGAAGGATGCCTTGAGGATAACAGCCTGGGCAACATTGGTAGGATTAGGGTTCACTGCAGCCTTGAGTTCTAATCCGCTGAATGTGCCGAGATCCGCTACCTCTCCAGCCTTGAGCACCGGTGCAGGAACGTCGATCTCGCAGCGGAGGTCATTCTCATCTGTGATGCTGAGCACGAGATTATCGGAAAGTTCCTGCGGGAATACGGCGAGATAATATGTTCCGCTAAGTTCGGATCCGGCGAGGGTTACCATTGAAGAAGCACCCTCAGCAGGCTCGATGTACGGTTCCTCGAAGAGGCCCACGCGGCAGTTGCCGGTAAGCTGTTCGCCGCCCTTGGCCTCGAGCTGTGCGGAAACAATATAGTATTTGCCAGGATCAATGGTAAGCTTGATGAGGGCAGGGAGCAGGTTCATGTCCACTGCTGTCAGACCTGCAGGAGCATAACCGGCCATGAGTGCATACTCAGGCTTGATGCTGCCGGCCAGGGCCTCCTGCGATGTGGCGAGAGTAAGAGCTACCTTGCCCACGTAACGCTGTACGCCTTCCTTGCCAGGGGAAAGGAAACGGTAGGCTTCCGCCTTGCGGTCAGCTGTTCCGGTGAATGAAACCGATGCGCCGCCTTCCTCGGTCACGAATTTCTGATTGGCCTTGCCGTCGAATACCGAGATGGCATCTCCTGCCGTCCAGCCGATATTGACGTCTGTCAGGTTCTGCCGAAGGGAGAATGACATCTCCTGGTAGTCGGCTGTCCTGTCTTCTTTCTCCTCAGTACATGCCGACACGGCCGCAAGCACTGCGAAAGATATGAAATAATGAAATATACGTTTCATGTTTTTGCTTTTGATTATGAGTTTTTCATGTCTTCACGAGAGAATGCGCCCAAGGCTTCATACCTCCTGTAAAGTTCCATATAAATTCTGTTGCGGTCCATGTCAGGGACATAAGTCTTCCCGAGAGGAGACCTCATTGCCTTCTGCGCCTCAGGTACCGTCTTGTATATTCCGGCGGCTACCGCTGCAAGCATCCCGGCTCCGAGAGCACAGGCCTGGTCGCAGTCGACTACGCTGACCGGCATTCCTATCACATCCGCCATGGTCTGCATCACCAGAGGGGACTTCTGCGAGATTCCTCCGATGGCGAGAACTGACTTGATGATGACTCCCTCCTCGCGGAACCTGTCCACAATCGCCTTCGTTCCGAAAGCGGTCGCTTCGATAAGCGCCCTGTAAATCATCGGGGCTGTGGTTCCGAGGGTGAGTCCGGCAACTGCACCTTTCACCCTCTGGTCGGAATCCGGGGTACGGCGTCCGTTGAACCAGTCGAGGGCGATGACCGAAGCAGGTCCCGGTTCTATCCCGGCGGCGGCCTTCTCCAATGCAGGAAGAAGTTTTCCGCCGATTCTGTCAGCCTCTTCCGGCAGGAACTCCTGCAACGGCCAGAGGAGCAGCTTCTTGTACCATGCATATACGTCACCGAAGGCAGCTTGTCCGGCCTCGAAGCCAATGAGTCCCGGTATCACGGAACCGTCCACCTGGCCGCAGATGCCCTTGATGCGCCTGTCTCCCACATTTTCAGCTGCAGAGACAAGGATATCGCAAGTGGATGTACCTACAATCCTGGTCAGGACATCTTCTGATATGGAGGCTCCTACTGCACCCACATGGGCATCGATGGCGCCGACGCCCACCTTCATTGTCCCGGGAAGCCCGAGTTCCGCAGCCAGTTCCGGGCAAATGGTCCCGGCACAAACATCGGAAGTGTAGCTGTTATCGTACAGACGGGCACGCATCGCACCGAGACGCGGATCGAGGCGGTTCAGGAATTCCTCGGAAGGAAGTCCTCCCCATTCTGCTCTCCACATAGCCTTGTGGCCGGCAGCGCAACGGCTCCTGAATATCTTTTCAGGTCTAGTGTCACCGGTAAGCCACGCAGTCATCCAGTCGCAATGCTCCATCCACGAGCAGGCAGCTCCGGCAACCCTGTCATTGGTCCTGAGGACATGGAGCACTTTTGCCCACGCCCACTCCGGAGAATAGATTCCGCCGGAGAATGAAGTATAGTCTACATCCCATCCATGCGCGAGGGCATTGATTTCATCAGCCTCGGCCTTGGAGGTATGGTCCTTCCACAATATGAACATCGCATCAGGGTCTTCGGCGAATTCTGGCAGGAGGGCGAGAGGCGTCCCGTTGCCGTCCACAAGCACAGGGGTGCTGGCCGTGGTGTCAAAGGACATTCCTTCCACCTTCGCCATCACGGAAGCTCCGGCCTTGGCCGCAATCTCCCCGATGACATGCCTGAACACATCGATATAGTCCTGTGGATGCTGACGGTACCTGTCCCCGGCCGGATCGCAATATTTGCCTGCAATCCAGCGCGGATATTCGCACGACGAATCAGCCACACGGCGTCCGTCACATGCGTCCATCAGTACCGCACGGCAGGAATCCGAACCGAAATCCACACCTATCACATATCTTTCAGCACTCATTTCCCTTCAGTTTTTCCTGTTTTCTGCAGAACACTGCCGCATAGTACAATATCACTGCGAATGCAAATGCAGGCACGAGATAGGCCACTGCGATGTTTCCGGCCTGGTCGGAGAGGATTCCCTCAATCTGGGTCAGCACTGAAGCACCGGCGATGGCCATGACCATACCGGAACCTCCGAGCTTGGTATCCTCGCCAAGGCCCTCGATTCCCATTCCGTAGATGGTAGGGAACATCATCGAGAGGCAGCCTGATATCGCCATGAGGCAATATACTCCGAACGCACCTTTGCCGAATACTGTACCGAGGCAACAGAGGACTCCCATTCCGGCAAGAGCGGCGAGCATCTTGCGAGGCTTGAAGTATTTCATGAGCCATGTACATACGAAACGCATCAGGACGAAGAGCAAGAGCGACATGATATAATATGTGGCTCCGGCCTGCTCGGCCGTCCTTGGCAGAAGAGCGTCAAGCCCCACTGTCTCGCATACGGAATAGAATCCGCTCGCTACAGGCTCCACGCCACGGAGAGCACCGATAATCTGGTCCGAAGTGGCGTTCTCGCCGAGAGATGATATGATGGCATCGAAATGGAGATTGTTCATCGCATAGCGGATTACATAAGACCATACGGCGATCTGTGCTCCGATGTCGAAGAACTGTGCTACCACTCCCCAGACATAGTTCTTGTTCTTCACAAGCCTTCTGAACGACCCCTTGAGATCCATGTCGCCGCCTTCCTTGAGATTAGGCATCTTGGTAAGTGCGATTGCAGCAAGGATGACGAGCATCACGCAGCCCAATATCACATAAGTGTTCGTAACGGCGCTTAGCTCGTTGACCTGTATAGCCGCAAGTTCGGTCTCGGACAGGGACATCCTCTCCGAGGCAGTCATTGTATTGAGCTGCGAAAGGATGAAAATCTGCGAAATCACCACTCCCGAAATTGCTCCGAAAGGATTGAACGACTGGGCGAAATTCAGCCTGCGGGTCGCGGTCTCCTCAGGGCCTATGGCACATACGTAGGAGTTCGTGGACGTCTCGAGGATGGAGAGTCCTGCGAACAGCACGAGGATGGCCAGGAGGAAGAGGATGTATCCGGAAGCATTGTTCACAAGGGCCACCTTGGAGGCCGGATAGAACAGGAATGTTCCCAACGAATATAGCGAGAGGCCCAGCATTACGCCTGACTTGTACGAATATTTCTTGATGAAAATGGCACCTGGAATAGCAAAGCAGCCGTATCCGAGAAGGTAGCAGACCACCTGTATCCAGGCCGTCTTGGAGTCCGACAGGCTCATTATCCTCTTGAATGCCGCGAGCATGGTGTCCGTCAGGTTGTTCGGGAGCGCCCACGCAAAGAACAGGCAGGTCAGGAGAATGAACGGCCATACGATACCTTTAGGTATAACTCTGTTGTTCATGATGTTTCTTTATTATTTTGAAAACATTCCGGCCACCTTGGCGAGATCCACGCCGAACACGGTTGAAGCGATTTTGGCAAGCTGTTTCTCATCACCCTGTATATGTATGGTATACTGCACATGGGTGAGGGATT
>SAMEA3663026__coassemble_718_pt1 | contig 13400 bp, 12 predicted proteins | sample SAMEA3663026__metabat2_low_PE_017 | metagenome-assembled genome bin SAMEA3663026 (sample SAMEA3663026) | pig gut metagenome | biome: pig gut; feature: pig-associated habitat; material: faeces | place: France | collected 2012
GAGGTCTTCATCTTCGCTATCGCCTTGGCTGCGTCACGGATGAGTCCGTCGGACGGAATGAATTCAGTATAAACCATATCCGCTCCGAACCGCTTGCACACTGTCCTGAAAGATGCGTCGGTGACATCTTCCATCGGCGCGAGCAATACCGGCCGTGGACCGAGATCTGTTTTTCCTATTGTCATGCTGCAAATTTACGAATTAGGCTTGAATTTTGTGGCATTTCACAGGCCCTATCGGGCAAACAAAGGGAAAAGGAAAACAATTATTATACCATGGGTAAACAAATCAAGACAGTTGGAGTGCTCACTTCCGGTGGCGACGCTCCTGGAATGAACGCATGTATCAGGGCCGTCACGAGGGCCGCCATATTCAACGGCATCAAGGTGATGGGCATTTACAGGGGCTATGAGGGCCTCATTAACGGCGAAATCAAGGAATTCACCTCAGAGAGTGTCAGCAATACCGTCCAGCGCGGAGGTACCATCCTCAAGACCGCCAGAAGCAAGGAATTCATGACCGAGGAGGGCCTCAAGAAGGCTTACGACAATCTCCAGGCATTCGGTATTGACGCCCTTATTGTAATCGGCGGAAACGGCTCTCTGACAGGAGCACAGAGGCTTGCGAGGGAATTCGACTATCCGGTCATCGGCCTTCCGGGAACCATCGACAACGACCTGTACGGGACCGATTCCACCATCGGATATGACACTGCCCTGAACACCATCGTGGACTGTGTGGACAAAATCCGTGACACCGCCACGTCCCACGACCGCATCTTCTTCGTGGAGGTGATGGGAAGGGACGCCGGCTTCCTGGCCCAGAACAGTGCCATCGCAGCAGGTGCAGAGGCTGCCATAATCCCTGAGGACCAGACAGATGTCGACCAGCTGGAGCAGTTCATAAGCCGAGGATTCCGCAAGAGCAAGAACAGCAGTATCGTCATTGTGTCGGAGAGCCCGAAGGACGGGGGAGCGATGTATTATGCAGAGCGTGTCCGCAAGGAATATCCTCAGTACGACGTGCGCGTGACCATACTCGGACATCTCCAGAGGGGAGGTACGCCTACGGCATTTGACCGCATCCTTGCCAGCCGTCTCGGCTATGCCAGCATCGAGGCCCTGAAAGAAGGCCAGAGAAACGTGATGGTGGGCATCCACGACGACGAAATAGTATATGTCCCTATCGACAGGGCCGTCAAGAAGGACAAGCCGATTGACAGGGAACTTATCAACGTCCTCGGCGTGCTCTCGATCTGACGCCGGAATTCAGGGAGTGACCCATTTCACCGATGGGTCACGTTTCCACCAGGTGAGCTGCTTCTTGGCATAATGCCTGGTGTTGCGCCGGATCAGCCGTACGGCTTCGTCGAGGTCGATATTGCCGTCGAGATAGTCGAATATTTCCTTGTAGCCTACGGTGCGGAGTGCAGGCATGTCCCTGAATTGTGAAAGGGACTTCACCTCATCCACCAGCCCTTCGTCAATCATCTGCGTCACGCGCCTGTCAATCCGTTCATAGATTTCCTCTCTCGGGCGTGTGAGGCAGATTTTTTCGATGTCGAAACTGCGCTCCTTGGGGCCTTCCAGCTTGAATGACACGAATGGTCTCCCGGTCTGCCTGAACACCTCGATGGCTCTCACGACACGATGGCCGTTGTTCCTGTCGATTGCGGCCCAGCTCTCCGGGTCGATGTTCCGGAGCTCTTCGGCGAGAGCTGCAACCCCTTCTTCCTGAAGCCTTGCAGTCAGTTCCTTCCTCATGACAGGGTCAGCGTCAGGAAGCCTGTCCAGGCCGTTGCATACTGCATCGATATAGAACCCAGATCCTCCCGTCATCACGAGAGTATCGTGTCCTTCGGCGAAAAGCTTCTCGATGAGAGGAATCGCCTCGAGCTCATAGTCTCCGGCGGTGTAATTCTGTGTAACTGAATGTGAATGAATGAAATAATGCTTCACGGCTGCAAGCTGTGAAGCATCCGGGACCGCTGTCCCTATCGACATTTCCTTATATATCTGTCTTGAATCGCACGAGATGACAGGCGATCCATGTTCCAATGCCAGACTGATGCTGTAGTCAGTCTTCCCGACCGCGGTCGGCCCCGTGATAACAATCAGCCTGCCACGCATTGCAGCCCGTCCACTAAAGGGTCAGGTCCTCCGAGCCGTCGTAGATCTCGTCGCCGTCCTCCTCGAAGGAAGACTTGATATCATCCTCCTCGTCCTCCTCTTCCTCGTCGTCACCGATTCCGAGGTCCAGATCATCGTCGGAGGAGGCTTCTGCATCCTTGCCCCATCCTGATGAAGATGACTCTCCAGGGAGATGCTTCTGCTCGTCCGGAAGGTCCTCGTATGCTACATATCCATTTTCAAATGCCTCAGGGTCAGGACCTTTGGTCTCCACCAAGCAAGGATAAAACCTTCCCGGCACCTCTTCCACCTCGCCTTCGTATGTCAATATCACGCTCTTTCGGTCAGTGACATTGTAGAAATATGTGAAAGATGCAATCCCTTTCTCCACTGTATCGAGCACAGTGACCTCGTCAGCAGCACCGGACCCGAGGTCGAACATCCCGTAGCGGGCCACGAGAGAACCTGACTGGTCCAGTCCCTTGAACTGTATGAGCTGGTCGTGGGGAAAGCTCATGTCATCCCTCATGACTTTGTGGAACTCATAAAGAGTCATTGTGGATTCTACTTCATATACACGGGCAAAGCCCTTGAGCCCAGGTAAAGAAACCCTAAATCTGAGAATCATAGTTTTTAAAAAGCTAGTTGTTTTTTCACGGCTGCAAATTTACAAAATATTTCTTTTCCATTGCATAATAACTCGCTTTTAACTAATTTTGAAGTTATGGAACACGCAGATTTTTCCAAATACCCGGATACGTACAGGAGCATAGCCTCCCTGTCCACCGGCCTCTTCAAGGACAACGGCAGCCGTTTCCTCGCATTTGCCTATCCTGTGGAGACTGAGGACCAGGTCAAGGAGATTGTCGCTTCCCTCAAACGAGAGTATCACGACGCGAGGCATCATTGCTATGCCTACCGTCTCGGATACAGGGGGGATGTGTTCCGTGCCAATGATGACGGAGAGCCTTCTTCCTCCGCAGGCCGGCCTATTCTCGGCCAGATTGACTCCAACGGGTTGAGCGACATACTCATAGTGGTCGTGCGATATTTCGGCGGCATCAAGCTGGGGATACCCGGGCTGATACGTGCCTACAAGACTTCCTCGGCCGATGCCATAGCTTCCGCCCGGGTCGTGAACAAGACTGCGGTCATGCGCTACCGGATGGAGTTCGGCTATTTGGAGATGAACCAGGTCATGAAAATCATCAAGGACATGGGCCTGGAGCAGAGGGCGCAGGATTTCGGTACGGCCTGCTCGATCGAGGTGGCTGTCCGCCTGTCGTCCGTGCAGGATTTCATGGACAGGGCCTCGAAGGTGCCGGGATGTGCAGTGACTGAATGCGGGGCCGGAAGCAGCACGGAGCAATGACGGGGAACGTGTGAAGATACTAATTAACAATGCAGATATATGCCTAAAAGTCTAATTTCAATCCGGGATTTCTCCAAAGACGAGATTCTTCATGTCCTGGAAATCGCGAAGGAGTTCGAGCAGAACCACGAGCAGAACTTCCTGGCGGGAAAAGTCATCGCCTGCCTGTTCTTTGAACCTTCAACCAGAACCCGCCTTTCTTTCGAGGCTGCCGTCAACAGATTGGGAGCCAGGGTGATAGGCTTTCCGGACTCCCGCAACACCAGCGTTTCCAAGGGCGAGACCCTCGAGGACACCATCAAGATTGTCTCCAACTACGTGGACATGATAGTGATGCGCCATCCGGTCGAGGGGGCTGCCGCCATAGCTGCCGGCGTCTCTCCGGTCCCGGTGGTCAATGCCGGTGACGGCTCGAACCAGCATCCTACCCAGACATTGCTCGACATGTACTCGATTCTCCAGACCCAGGGTACACTGGACGGTCTCACCATCAATATGGTAGGTGACCTCAAGTACGGAAGGACGGTTCATTCCCTCTCCGAGGCGATGTCGGATTTCGATTCCCATTTCGTGTTCACCGCACCGGATGAACTGAAGATGCCCCAGAAGTATCTTGACCTGCTTGACAGGAAGCACATCCCGTATGAGCAGACCTCATCCATCGAGGATCATCTCAACGACTGCGACATCCTCTATATGACCAGGGTGCAGCAGGAGCGCTTCCCTTGCAAGGAGGATTATGACAGGGTCAAGGATATCTACGAGCTGACCGCATCCATGCTCGGCGGAGTGAAGAAAAACATGAAGATCCTCCATCCGCTTCCGAGAGTGACCGAGATTGCCACAGATGTTGATTCCACGCCTTATGCCTATTATTTCGAGCAGGCGAGGAACGGAATGTACATAAGGATGGCAGTCATTTCATATCTGCTCGGATACAGGTAGTATAGTCCGGCAAAAGCGGATATTTATCGAAAACATTTGCTTTTGCCTGATTATTCATTATATTTACATCGGTTTACTATGACAATTGTAAATCGATGTTTAGCTTTTGTTTATAAAATGTAATTCACAAATATTATGAGCGAAGTTCATGTTTTCAATGCCGGTCCGTGTCTGCTTCCCCAGCAGGCCATCGACAGTTCTATCGAGGCCCTGAAAAATTTCAAGGGCACAGGTATTTCCGTACTTTCAGTATCCCACCGTTCCAAAGAGTGGGGAGAGGTGATGGACGAAGTCCGCGCCAACTGGAAAGAGCTCCTTCACATTCCTGATACCCATGAAGTGGTGTTCCTCGGAGGCGGAGCGAGCCTTCAGTTCCTCTATGTCGCAATGAATTTCCTGGAGCACAAGGCAGCCTATCTCGATACCGGAGTATGGGCTCACAAGGCACTCCAGCAGGCCCAGGGCATCGGAGAGGCATACGCTCTCGCTTGCTCGGCGGACAAGAACTACTCCTATATTCCCAAGGGATATGTGATTCCTGAAGACGTGGACTATTTCCACATCACCACCAACAACACCATCTACGGCACCGAGATCAAGGAGGACTTCGACTCTCCTGTACCTCTCATCGCCGACATGTCGTCCGACATCATGAGCCGTCCGGTGGACGTCTCCAAATATGCGATGATCTACGGCGGTGCACAGAAGAATGTAGGCCCTGCCGGTGTGGTATTCGCTATCATCCGCAAGGATGCGCTCGGGAAAGTCTCGAGATACATCCCTACCATGCTGGACTACAGGACACATATTGACAAGGAGTCCATGTTCAACACTCCTCCTGTATTCTCCATCTTCGTGATGAACGAGACCCTCAAATGGCTGAAGGGCATCGGCGGAGTCGAGGCCATCAACAAGCTTGACACCGAGAAGGCAAGAATACTCTACGACGAGATTGACCGCAACAGCATCTTCACCGGCACCGCAGCCAGGGAGGACAGGTCCATAATGAACGTATGTTTCGTGATGGCTCCTGGCTATGAGTCTCTCCAGGACGAATTCCTTTCATTCGCCAAAGGCCGCGGCATGGTTGGTATCAAGGGTCACCGTTCAGTGGGCGGATTCCGCGCATCCATCTACAACGCAAGCACCGTGGATGACGTGAACGCTCTCGTCGCATGTATGCGTGAATTCGAGTCAATGAAAAAATAACACGTTGATATGAAAGTACTTATCGCTACACAGAAGCCTTTTGCTGCAGCTGCCGTGAAAGGTATCAGGGAAATATTGGAGAACGCCGGCAACGAGGTCGTGCTCCTCGAAAAATATCCTGGAGAGGATGAACTTGTGGCAGCCGTTGCAGATGCGGAGGCCATGATCGTGCGCTCCGACAAGGTGACGGCAAGAGTGCTGGATGCCGCTCCGAAGCTGAAGATTGTAGTTCGTGCCGGAGCCGGATTCGACAATGTGGACCTCGCTGCAGCCACCGCTCACGGAGTTGTCGTGGAGAATACTCCGGGACAGAATTCCAATGCGGTTGCAGAACTTGCCATTGCAATGATGATTTTCATGTGCAGGAACCAGTTCACCCCTGCCACCGGATCCGAGATCCAGGGAAAGCGTATCGGTATCCAGGCCTTCGGCAATGTCGGACGTCTCGTCGGCAAGAAGGCTGAGGCCCTCGGCCTGAAGGTCCTCGCAGTGGATCCGTTCATCCCGGCAGAGAAGATCGCCGAGGCAGGTGCGCAGCCGGTAGGCAGCGTGGCCGAGCTCTATGCTTCGTCAGATTTCGTTTCAGTGCATATCCCTGCCACTCCGGAAACCATCGGTTCAATCGGTTATGACCTGATTACCAGTATGCCGAAGGGCGCTGTGCTCGTAAATACCGCCCGCAAGGAGGTGATCGACGAGGCAGGTCTGGAGAAAGCCCTCGAGGACAGGCCTGACATCAAGTATGTGACAGACGTTGCTCCGGACAATTATGCCGCCCTCCAGGAGAAATTCGGCCTCAGGGTCTTCGCCACGCCTAAGAAAATGGGCGCCCAGACATCGGAGGCCAATGTGAATGCTGGACTTGCCGCAGCACGCCAGATCGTGGCATTCTTCACCGAGGGATGCACCCGTTTCCAGGTCAATAGATAATATTCACCCGATAACAGACAATCCAATATGGTAAGAGTCAAACCGTTCGCAGCTATCAGACCTCCGAAGGACATCGTGACGGAGGTGGCTGCTCCGCCTTACGACGTGCTCAATTCGGAGGAGGCGCTAAGACAGGCAGGGGAGAAGTCCCTTCTTCATATCACCAAGCCGGAGATTGATTTTGACCCGATTCTCCCGGACCATGACCAGCGTGTTTATGACCGTGCCGTGAAGAATTTCGCAGACTGGCAAGCCAGGGGATGGCTTGTGCAGGATGAGAAGCCTTGCTACTATATTTATTCTCAGTCAGTTCTTTCCGGCGAGCAGCGTACTCAGTACGGAATCGTGCTCTGCGCCCATACAGACGACTATGCAGAGGGCAAGATCAAGAAGCACGAACTTACCCGCAAGGACAAGGAGGATGACAGGATGATTCACGTCCGCATCCAGAATGCCAATATCGAACCGGTGTTCTTTGCATTCAAGGAGAATGCAAGGCTTTCCGGGATTGTGTCCGGCATCGTGGCCGCGGAGGAGCCTGTCTATTCTTTCGTGGACGAGAACAATTTCGGTCACAAGCTCTGGGTTGTCTCGGATGATGCTGTCATCGAGGCCATTACAAAGGAGTTCACGGAGCATGTGGATGCCTTCTATGTGGCTGACGGACATCATCGTACAGCAGCTGCAGCCCGTGTAGGCGCAGAGAAGAGAGCCCAGAATCCGAATCATACCGGCAACGAGGAATACAATTATTTCATGGCTGTATGCTTCCCGGAGAACGAGCTGAAGATAATGGATTACAACCGCGTGGTCAAGGATCTCAACGGGCTTTCCGAAGAGGAGTTCCTGAAGGTCCTTGATGAGGACTTCGAGGTGAAGCCTTATGAGGGTGAGGGACCTTACCGCCCTGACCATCTGCACAATTTCTCCATGTACCTCGGAGGACGCTGGTATTCTCTCGAGACCCGTGAGGGAAGGTACGACGACACTGACCCTATCGGCGTTCTCGACGTGACCGTTCTCTCGAATCTTGTGCTTGACAAGATATTGGGAATCAAGGATCTGCGTACAGACAAGAGGATTGATTTCGTAGGCGGGATCCGTGGACTCGGGGAGCTCTCGAGGCGAGTTGATAGCGGCGAGATGAAAGTGGCCTTCGCCCTTTATCCCGTTTCCATGAAGCAGCTTACCGACATTGCCGACAGCGGGGAGATAATGCCTCCGAAGACGACCTGGTTCGAGCCTAAGCTCCGTTCAGGCCTCGCCATCCACAAACTGGCATAAACCGGGCATGGGGCATATGCCCGCTCCGGTTTATATGAAATCAGCCAAAATGCGATTTTAAATGCATTTTGGCTGATTTAATTTTGTGTCATATCGTCGGGCGTCCTTCTGTCATTTCGAACGGGCGCAGCGCGTGGAGAAATCTCAGAACGGCAGATCGTCCTCCGGTATGTCCTCTATCGAATGAGGCGGAACCTGCTGGGGTCCGGCCCCGTATGAAGGAGCAAATCCGGCCGGAACATCCTGATATCCGGAGGCAGGAGCGGTTCCTGCCGTATTCTGGCCGTAAGCCGGCGCTCCGTATCCGGAGGCAGGAGCCTGTGCCCCGGCAGGAGAAATCCTCCACGCACGGAGATCAGTGTACCACTTGCCGTTGAACTCCCGGCTCGACACGTTGAACGCCACCTTGATCTGGTCGCCCGGCTGATATTTCTCCAGGTCCTTCACCTTGTCGGCGCCCCATACACTGAAACAAGCCTTTGAAGGGAAATTCCCTTCCTGGAACTCGATTACGAATTCCTGCTTGGCCCAGTCTCCGCGTGCTGACTTGCCGGACTGGATGCCCAATTTCTGGATGAGTCTACCTTCGATTTCCATGTCTGGGAAAATTATTCTGCCTGGCCCTCTTCCTCTACTGGAGCAAGCTTGTTCACCTTCACGATGTCGAGGTCGAAGATAAGAGTGCTGTTAGGCTCGATGCCCCTGTTGCCGTTCTCGCCGTATGCGAGCTCTGCAGGGATGAAAAGCCTCATTGCACCGCCTTCGCCGATCAGCTGGAGACCCTCTGTCCATCCTTTGATAACGCGGTTGAGAAGCATGCGCACTCCGTCCGGAGTCTTAGGAGACTCGTCAAATACGGTTCCGTCGAGGAGAGTTCCCTTGTAATGTACATATACTGTGTCGGCAGGACCCGGCTTCACGTCGTTTCCGGCATTGCGGATGATGTACTGGAGGCCGCTTGCAGTGGTCTGTACGCTGTCCTTTTTGGCATTCTCTGCGAGGAACTTGATTTCCTTCTGCTTGTTGACAGCCATTGTGTAGTCACGCCTCTTGGCGAGGTAGCTGTTGAAAGTCTCGTTGATGGCCTCAGGGTTGATCTTGAACTGCTTTGCGTAGTTGCTGTCGCTGTAGTTGCCCTTTGCCTGGAGGAAGTCGATGATACCCTTCTTTATGAGAGCATAATTCAGGTCTTCTCCGAAATTGTAACCTTTGATGAATGATCCGAAGTTGACACCGATGAGGTAGCTTACGGAGTCAATCTCGCTTCTTCTCGGAGCGAAAGTCTTGGGATCTACCGGTTTTACGACTGAAGTTGAATCAGCGCCGTTTGCTGTAGCTTTTGAACTGCCGTTTGAAGAGCAGGATGCTGCGGTGATGAAAACAAGTGCCGCAGCGAGAATTTTGATGGTTTTCATTGTTATTTGTTTAAATATATATTTCAATTTTTTCAGACCGCAAATATCGCAATTTTATTTCACATTTCCTTGGTTTTCTTTCCGGCTTTGAATGTTTCTCCACAAAAATTTTGAAGTAATGATAATTTTTCGTTAAATTTGATTGATTGACACTCTACCTACTCGGGCTTATGGATATAGATACGTCACAAATTCATTCCAAGCTGAAGGAATTCTTCGGCTTCGGGACGTTCAAGGGCAACCAGGAAGAAATAATCGTGAACCTGCTTCGCGGTCGTGATTCATTTGTCATAATGCCTACGGGAGGAGGCAAGTCTCTCTGCTACCAGCTCCCGGCCCTTCTCCTGCCGGGAACCGCCATCGTGGTATCGCCGCTGATTGCGCTGATGAAAAACCAGGTTGACGCCATCAGGGGTTTCGTGTCCGGAAACGAGGGCATAGCCCACTTCCTGAACTCATCCCTGAACAAGGCACAGATAGCCGAGGTGCGGGAGGACCTGCAGTCAGGTGTCACCAAACTTCTCTACGTGGCTCCGGAAAGTCTCACCAAAGAGGACAACGTTGCCATTCTCAGGGACATACATATCTCTTTCTATGCAGTGGACGAGGCTCATTGCATCTCTGACTGGGGACACGATTTCCGTCCTGAATACAGGCGTATCCGGCCAATCATCGACGAGATAGGCAGGGCTCCGATCATAGCCCTTACTGCCACTGCCACCCCGAAGGTGCAGAACGACATCGTGAAAAATCTCGGTATTCCGGATGCCACGGTCTTCAAGTCCTCGTTCAACAGGCCGAATCTCTATTACGAAGTCCGGGACAAGGTGGAGCCGGAGAAGGACATCATCAAATATATAAAGCAGAATCCTGGCAAGGCCGGCATCATCTACTGCCTCAGCAGAAAGAAGGTCGAGGAGCTTGCCAATATACTGATAATCAACGGTATCAAGGCTGTTCCGTATCACGCCGGACTGGATGCCAGGGTCCGTGCGGAGAACCAGGACCGCTTCCTGATGGAGGACGTTGACGTGATAGTGGCCACCATTGCCTTCGGAATGGGAATCGACAAGCCGGACGTGCGTTTCGTGATACATTATGACATGCCGAGGAGCCTCGAGGGATATTACCAGGAGACGGGCAGGGCAGGAAGGGACGGAAGCGAGGGAGTCTGCATCACGTATTACAGCTACAAGGACATCTGCAAGCTCGAAAAGTTTCTTCAGGGCAAGCCGGTATCCGAGCAGGAAATCGGACGCCAGCTTCTCCTGGAGACCGTATCCTATGCTGAATCGGCGGAATGCCGCAGGAAACTCCTTCTCGGGTATTTCGGCGAGGATTATCCGCAGGACAATTGCGGAGCCTGCGACAACTGCCTGAATCCCAAGCCTCGTTTCGATGCCCGCAATGACATGAAACTCGCGATTGACCTCGTGGCATCCCTGCCGGAACATTTCAAGGTGGAACATCTCGCCAATGTGCTCGCCGGCATCACCACGGCTATGGTCAAGTCCTACAGGCACGACAAGTCACCGTTCTTCGGTAAAGGTTCGGAGCACAATGCCAAGTACTGGGAAATGATTATCCATCAGGGACTTATCCTGCATCTGCTGAGCCGCAACATAGAATCTTACGGACTCGTTTCCAATACCGCGGAGGGCCTCAGGTTTTCGGAGCATCCTCATGAACTGATGCTTGCCGGCTACAGGAATTTCTCCGAAGGGACTGACGACGATGACGATGATTCCGGACCTGGTTCCCCTGCCAAGGGAGGATCCGGGGGCGACCCTGTTCTTCTGGCAATGCTGAAGGACCTGCGGAAAGACCTTTCCAGGAAACTCAAGCTCCAGCCTTGGGTGATTTTCAGCGACACCTCGCTCGAAGATATGTCCATAATGTATCCGGAGACCCTCGACGAACTGAAAACCTGCCAGGGAGTCGGGGAGGGCAAGGCCCGCAAATACGGCAAACCGTTCATGGACCTCATCAGCAAGTATGTGGAGGAGAATGAGATAGACCGTCCTGACGATTTTCTCGTGAAGTCGATGCCGAACAAGTCTTCGGAGAAGATTTACATCATCCAGAGCATTGACCGGAGGATGGACCTCGAGGATATAGCAGAGGCCAAGGGAATGGATATGGACGAGTTCATGAGCGCGGTCGAGAACATCGTCGAGTCTGGCACCCGGCTGGACCTGAACTACTACATTGACCAGAACATGGATTCAGATGTGGTTGACGAGATATACGATTATTTCAGGAACGATGCCGAGTCCGACTCTCTTGAGGATGCATTGAACGAACTCGGCGGGGACTATGAGGAGATGGAAATCCGTCTCGTCCGCATCAAGTTCCTTTCGGAGGTGGCGAATTGACAGATTTCTCCATTCTCTTCACTCTCAAATCCTGCACATCACCGGCTTGCGCTTCTCGAAGTGTACGCCGTACCTGTACCCGCAACTCTTCACGAACTCAGCCATCCTTGCGAAATTGAACCCAACCTGTCCGGCGTCGTGCGAATCCGACCCGAAACTCACCATCTCGCCGCCCAATTCACGGAACCGTTTCAGTATATCCCTGTCCGGCTCCGGGACCCTGCCCGAATATGACTGATATGTCTTTGTGTTGATTTCCAATGCCTTGCCATTCTCCGCAAGATACCTGAGAATCTCATCCATCACATCCGGGAAATCCTTCAGCCTGATGCTGCATTCCGGATACGGGGCATATCTGGCCACATAGTCGTAATGCCCCATTATATCGAACCCGTCCCCGAGCCATGCCATCTCCTCGTACAGGGTCTCGAGATAATGCCCGTAGGCCGTCTTCCAGTCCTTTCCCTCATAGTATCCGCCCCAGAACGGGTCCGTTCCGTCGAGATAATGCACTGATGCTATCACCTCGTCGAAACTGTATTTCACAAGCTGTGCAGAGATTTTCTCCCTCTCGCTCTTCTGCAGGCCGATTTCTATACCCTTGAATATCCTGAATCCGGGAAACTCATCCGACAGGATGCCGCACACCCTGTCAATCTCCCGGTCCCTGGACTCCACATCGAACACCTCGGGCACACACTCCTCGTGCTCCGCCTTCATCGGTGGCACGAAGAAGTCGCAATGGTCCGTGAAACAGATTCCCTCCAGGCCCTTTGCGGCAGCGCTTCTTGCGGTCGCCTCCACGCTCGTCCGGCCTCCGTCGAAGGAGAACTGGCAATGATTGTGATTGTCGTACATCGTGCCGCTAACTCAGCCCGTCAATATGTCCGTCCACCACGTCAATCCTCAAGGCCTGGGGCGATTTAGGCAGACCCGGCATCCTGATGATGTCCCCGGCGATGGCCACTATGAGCTCCGCTCCGGCATTGATGACGATATCCTTGATGTCGAAAGTGAACCCGTCCGGAGCACCGTACCGCTTCGGGTCCTGCGAGAATGAATACTGGGTCTTGGCTATGCAGACAGGGAATCCGGCATATTCCGTATCCTCGATTTTGGCAAGCATTTTACGGGCCTCAGGACTGAACTCCACGTCAGAAGCACGGTAAATCTCCCTGGCCACCTTGCGGATCTTCTCCTCGATGCTGTCCCCGTCAGGATAAATGAACTCGAGCGGCCTTGAAGGAGCCTCCTCTATGGTCTTGACCACCAGCTCTGCAAGTTCCACGGCTCCCTCTCCGCCTCTCATGAAGGCGTCGTTCAATGCGAACGGAACCCCGAGGGCTGCGCAATGCTCCCTGACCATCTCTATTTCATTGTCCCGGTCATCCCCGTATTTATTGAAGCATACCAGCACGGTCTGTCCGAACTTCCGGAGATTCTCTATATGCCTGTCGAGATTTGCAAATCCCTTCCTGACGCCTTCCTCCGAAGCCTCGGCAATCTTGTCCGCAGGCACGTCCCCATGCATCTTCAGGCCTCTCAGGGTGGCCACAAGCACTGTCAAAGACGGATTCAGCCCGCTCTTGCGGCACTTGATGTCGAAGAATTTCTCCGCGCCGAGATCCGCACCGAAGCCCGCTTCGGTAATCGTGTAATCCCCGTATGTCATCGCCATCTTCGTGGCTATTATGGAATTGCATCCGTGGGCAATGTTCGCGAAAGGACCTCCGTGAATGAA
>SAMEA3663026__coassemble_719_pt1 | contig 13375 bp, 9 predicted proteins | sample SAMEA3663026__metabat2_low_PE_017 | metagenome-assembled genome bin SAMEA3663026 (sample SAMEA3663026) | pig gut metagenome | biome: pig gut; feature: pig-associated habitat; material: faeces | place: France | collected 2012
CCGACGGACAGCGTGTCCGACAAGGTAATCTGGGAGAATACGGAGAATGCGGAGATGGCTGTCAACTATATCTACAGCTATACCTACGACGTGCTTATGAACCAGTGTCTCGCAGGTCTTACGGAGTCCCTCACGGACATGATGAAATACGGTTCGTACAATTACAATTCCCTCTGCTTCATTCCGAGCGAGATTGCCTATGGTGACGAGACTACGCTCACCGCATCATACGTGGATACCTATCTTGGGTATTGGAGTTCGTGGTACGGGGCCATTCGCCGTTGCAACGAGGCCCTTTACAACCTCGACAATTACGGAAAGATGTCTTCCGGGGACAAGATCAGGCTCGAGGGTGAAATCCGCTTCATGAGGGCATATCTCTATTTTGACCTGGTGAAGAGATACAAGGAGGTCATTCTCTATGACCGCGACCTTGCGGCCATCTCCAAGGACAAGGCTCTCAGTTCCGAGAAGGATTGCTGGAACTTCATTCTTGACGATCTCAAGTATGCCGCCGACAAACTTCCGGCCAAGGCCAATGCAGGCGGACGTATTGACAAGGGAATGGCTTACGCATTCATCACAAGGTCAATGCTTTATGCTGCGAATGGAATGGAGGTTGCCGGGCAGGACCCGAAGCCTTATTACGAGGCTGTCATTGAGGCTGCAGATGAGGTCTCCGCTCTCGGATATGACCTTGCCGGCAATTATGCTGACTCATATTCCACTGTCGGAAACCAGGAAGTCATTCTCCAGTATCTTTTCAGCCGCGCAGATGACGTAACTCACAGCTTCGACTACTACTATACTCCTGGAGGTGACTACTCCATTTATGGCCAGAAAGGCGGCGGATACGGCACCCCGACCCAGGAAATGGTCGAGTCCTACGAGCTTGCGACCGGCGGATTCCCTGACTGGAGCGAGTGGCACGGAGAGACCACCAATACCCCTCCTTACGAGTTGCTCGAGCCACGTTTCCAGGCCACTGTCCTCTATAACGGAGCGCCTTGGAAGGGGCGCACCATCGAGTCCTATGTAGGCGGAGCTGACGGATATTGCGAATGGAATGTCGATCCGGAGCCTAACGGAAGAAGCACTACAGGTTATTTCCTCCGCAAGATTGTGGATGAGAACCATGACGTGATTAAATACAGCAGCGGTACCCAGCCGCTTTCCATCATCCGTTATGCCGAGGTGCTTCTCAATCAGGCTGAGGCCCTTTTCAAGACCGGCGACGAAGTTAATGCCGAGAAACTCGTGAACCGTATCCGTGCACGTGTCGGACTCCCTGCGGTTTCTGTCGAGGGCAGTGCTCTCTGGGCAGCATTGCGCCAGGAAAGGAAAGTCGAGCTCAGCTATGAGGGACTCTGGTACTGGGACCTGCGCCGCTGGGGCGTGGCTCACAAAGCCTATCCTGAAGGCCTTACAGGCTACCAGGTTCACGGACTCAAGATCACGAAGGATGCCGATACTGGCGAATTTACATACAAATATGTGTCTGTGGATGACAAGGACCGCAATTTCCCGCAGAAACTGTACAGGTTCCCTCTCCCTTCATCCGAGCTCCGCAGCAATTCTTTGGTTGACCAGTTCCCTGAGTGGAAATAATATTGAAGACAATGAAAAGAATCATATCAGCATTTGCAATAGCGGCTCTGGCGATGGCCTATTCCTGCCAGAAGCCTGAATATATACTTCCGGACGCTGAACGTCAGGGATTTACTTCGGTCAGCGCATATTTCACTTCGGGCCAGTACGAGGGCTCTGTCCTTGCCAAGCTCGAGGTGACACAGGAGATGCTGGACGAAGGCATCCTCGTAATGCCTGTTCCTTACTATTTCCCTGAGGAGTCTGATGACAGCGGCACTCCGATGACTGCGATGACTCATGTCCGTATCAGGGCGGAGCTGGACAATAACTGCACCATCGATCCGCCTCTTACCGTGCTTGACCTCAATGAAGAGACCAAGTTCGTATATACCGACCAGTACGGGAAGTCATACAACCTTGTCCTCTATGGAAAACGCAAGAAATCCGACAAGGCTTCCGTCATGGGGATGACCCTTACCGGCCCGAATTGCGGTACTTTCGATGCGTTCGTGGACAATGACAACAGGAAACTTTTCCTCTATACAGTGGATGATCTTTCCGGCTGCACGGCATCAATGGAGGTGTCCGCCCACGCTTCCGTGAAGACAGACCTTTCAGTTGCCCGGGATTACAACGAGCCCCAGAAGATTGTCATTACATCCCATTCCGGCAAGGAATATGAGTATGTCACGGAGAAGGCCGTACCTACCAAGATACGTCGCGGCTTCAATCTCGAGTCTGTAAGGCAACTGTTCAATCTCGACCCTAAGTCCCGCCTCGGACTGCCGGACTATTTCGCCAGTGTAAATCCGTCCATCGCGGGCATTGAGGGTTATCTCATCGTATGCGAGGGCGACGGTTCCACCCCGATATATATCAACGGACAGACCGGCACCAAGCTCGGAGAAATCAACCTCGGATCTGCCGAACCGGGCTCCATCGCCAGTGATGACAATGGCAACCTCTTGATTTGCAATCACATCAGCCAGGATCCATACGAGGGTGCACTGAATATCTACAGGACCAAGTCCGTGAAGACCGCTCCAGAACTCTTCTGCACCGTGGACGGCCTCGGAATCGCCCTTCCTCGCGGAGGCAAGATGGAGGTTTGCGGAAACATTGACCAGGATGCTGTCATAACTATTCTCTATGAGGGTATCGACGGCGTGACTGCAGCCAACCAGTTCATCCAGGTTAGCGTGACCGGTGGTAAGCCTGTGGATATATCAGCCAAGACACTCCCGGAGGTAAGCTGGGGCAGCCTGCCTGTCAACGGATCGGCTTTGGTTTCAGCGAACGGCAAGCCGGACGGAGGATATCTCTACGCATCATACGGCAGAGTATCATTCGATTACATCGACCCTTCACTCTCCATCCGTTACGGCACTCCGTCAAGTAACGGCAATGCCTGGGCATGGAACACGAACCAGGCTGCAAGCATGCAGTTCAACAATGTCCAGTATGCAGCGATGCTCAATCTTGCGCATTTCCCTGCATGGGGCGGAATACCGGTATTGTACCTCTACAATGTGAATGATCCATCAGCTCTTGACGGAGAGTTCGACTCGGCTCCGGGTCTGGTGCTTTCGACCGAGTCCATGCCTATAGAGACTGCCAATACTGTGAATGCGGACGGTACGATGTCCTGCGGAGACGTGCTCATAACCCAGTCTTCCGACGGATTCAAGATATTCATCTACTACTACGACCACTATTGCGGTGCAATCGGAGGCTTCGTAGCTGACTGTATCAAACGTGACTGATCATGTACAAGGCAAGATTATTCATAACTACATTACTGCTTTCGGCTTTGCCGGCAATCTGCGCCTGCTCAGGGCAGGAGCAGATTCCGGACTGGCCGTGGGACGATCCTGATACGCCGGAAACTCCAGTGGATCCCGGTGAGGAACCTGGCAAGGAGGATTCTGAATGGAAAGACGTAAGCTCTGATTACAAAGGTCTTCCCGCATATATCCACGTACTCAGTTCTCCTGGCAAGGTCGATGGCAAGGCTGTCGTGGCCTATGCTGCCATTGCGGATCTCTCCAAGGCTTCAGTGGACATCTGGAGTGTCAGGGATCCAGAACTTGACGGCGCGGATGAATCCTTGAGAACTCCTTCTGCTGTCTATGAGGAAGAAAAGCCTGCGGTCATCATCAACGGAGGTTATTTCTATCTCGACGGAGGCAAGACCTATCCCATGAGTCTCGCGGTGAAGGACGGTGAGATACTCGCCCAGAACATCAACTATACCTCGCAGGACTGGAAAAAGATATATTATCCTACACGTGCAGCCCTCCTGCTCGATGCTTCAGGCAAGGCCAAGGCCGCATGGACCTATTTCAGCAATGCTGACGGCAAGACCTATGTCTATCCTCAGCCTGCCCCGAACAGTTGGAGTTCGAGTCCTCTCAATGTTCCTTCCGCCACTTTCCCTGACGGAGCTGAAGTGCTCGATGCCAGGTGGGGAGTCGGAGGAGGCCCCGTCCTTCTCAAAGGTGGAGAGGTCGTGAACAGTTATGAGGCAGAGCTTTTCCTTTCCGACGTCGGCTGCGACAAGAACAATCCGAGGACTGCCGTGGGTGTCACCGTTGACGGTAAACTTGTCTTCTTTGTATGCGAAGGAAGGGAGATGACTGCAGGTGTGAAGGGATTGACGACCGCAGAGGTGGCTGAAATGATGAAAGGACTTGGATGTACGGAAGCAATCAATCTTGACGGAGGCGGTTCCAGCTGCATGCTTGTGTGCGGCAGGGAGACGATAAAGCCGTCCGACGGTTCACAACGTTCCGTGGCATGTACATTAATGATGAAATGATGAAAAGTACGATCACATATTTTCTGCTGGCAGCCTCAGTGCTGCTCTTCTCATGCGAGAAGCCTTCGACAATTCCGGACTGGCCATGGGATGAACCTGATACTCCGGTCACACCGGAACCCGGTCCTGATCCTGGCCCTGATCCTGGCCAGAAAGGCAAGAACCGCTATGTCTGGGTGAGCTGCGAAGGTAACTGGGAGGAGTTTTCCAATGACAAGAACCAGATTGTCAAGGAGATAGCGAAATGTAAGGAGGTGGGATTCACTGATCTCGTGGTGGATGTACGACCGACCAACGGTGGAGTCATGTTCAAGTCAACTCATGCCGAACCGCAGGCGAGAATGGATTGCTGGACATCATCCGGCTACAGGTTCATCAACAGGACAGCCGATTTCGACTATCTCCAGACATTCATAGACGAGGCTCACAAGCAGGGCCTCAGGGTGCATGCGGTAATGAATACTTTTACCGGAGGGTGCCTCTGCCCTTACGGCCTCGGCTCTGACGGTATGCTGTTCGCCGACTCCTCGAAGAAATCCTGGGCATCCGTGGTCAATACCTCAGCCGGGCTTGTGAGCACGATGGACCTTCTCGACGATTCCACCGACTATGGTGCCAAATTCCTTTCTCCTGTCAATCCAGAGGTGCAGGAATATGTCCTCGGCATTATCGGGGACCTCGCCAAATACGACGTTGACGGAATCATCCTCGACCGTTGCAGATTCGACGACTACAGCCTCCAGAGCGACTTCTCGGACAATATGAGGGCCGGATTCGAAGCGTATATCGGGAAGAAGGTGTCCTCTTGGCCTGGTGCCGTGATGTCCGCGGGACAGACAGAACTGAAGAGGCCGGTCTCCGACATTACCAAACAATGGCTGGAGTACAGGGCCAAGGTCATCCACGATTTCGTTGTGAAGGCGGCTGACAAGGTTCATTCGGTCAATTCCAAAATCAAGTTCGGCTGTTATGTAGGTGGCTGGTATTCAAGCTATTATTATTCTGGAGTGAACTGGGCAAGCCCTAAGTATGACCCTAAGGCAGACGGCTACTATTGGGCCGGAAGCAAATACAAGGATTTCGGATATGCTGACCATTGCGACTATATGTTCATCGGGGCATACGCTTCCACCTCAAGCATTTATGGCTCGGGAGAATGGACTATGCAGGGTTTCTGCAAACAGGCGGCCGACCTCTTCAAGGGCGATGTCCCGTTTGCCGGCGGGCCTGACATAGGAAACAGCACTGGTTTCACCGATGGAGGTCAGGGTTCGCTCATGCCGCAGATCGTGGATGCCTGCATCAATTCCAGCACGGACGGGATGTTCTTCTTCGACCTTTGCCATATAAGGATGTACGACTATTGGAATGACATCAAGAAGGCATTCGACGAATATTTGGAAACAGTAAAATAATTGATATATAAATTAATGGACAATTTCAAACAATTGGCAGAACGCTACAGAAGCGAACTGCTCGACAATGTCCTTCCTTTCTGGCTTGAAAAATCCCAGGACAAGGAGTTCGGCGGATATTTCTCCTGCCTGAACCGGGACGGAAGCGTCTATGACACTGACAAATTCATCTGGCTTCAGGGCAGGGAAGTGTGGATGTTCGCCATGCTGTACAATAGCCTCGAAAAACGTCAGGAATGGCTCGATGCAGCAATTCAGGGCGCCGAGTTCCTGAAAAACTACGGCCATGACGGCAACTATGACTTCTATTTCTCCCTCACGAGGGAAGGAAAGCCTTTGGTGCAGCCGTACAACATTTTCTCGAACACATTTGCCTGCATGGCATTCGCCCAGCTTGCCAAGGCTACCGGCAGTCAGGAATATGCCGATATTGCAAGGCGAACCTTCCGACGTATTCTCGACAGGAGGGACAATCCGAAGGGACGCTGGCTCAAGGCTTATCCGGGAACTCGTCCGATGAAGGATTTCGCCCTTCCGATGATAGTATGCAACATGGCTCTCGAGGTGGAGGACATCATCAATGACCCGGAACTCATCGAGAAGACCATTGACACGAGCGTGCACGAGATTGTGGATGTGTTCTACCGGCCGGAACTCGGCGTGATATTGGAGAATCTTGCCCCGGACGGAAGCCTCGTGGACTGCTTCGAGGGCCGCAAGATCAATCCGGGACATGACCTGGAAGCTATGTGGTTCCTGATGAACATCGGAATCCGCAGGAATGACAAGGCCCTGATCGAGAAGGCCGTGGAAATTTCGCTCAGCGTCATCGAGTACGGCTGGGACAAGGAGTACGGCGGAATTTTCTACTTCATGGACAGGAAGGGCTATCCTACCCAGGAACTCGAATGGGACCAGAAACTCTGGTGGGTGCATCTCGAAAGTGCCATTGCCATGATAAAAGGCTATCAGCTCACAGGAAACGAGAAATGTCTCGAATGGTTCCGCCGTCTGGACGACTATCTCTGGAGTCGTTTCAAGGACCCGGATTATCCTGAATGGTACGGCTATCTCAACCGCAGGGGAGAGGTCCTTCTTCCGCTCAAGGGTGGCAAATGGAAAGGCTGTTTCCACGTACCGAGAGGATTGTACCAGATATGGATGATACTTGATGAAATTTCAAACAGAAAATAATATTAACCACTTAATTTTATTGACAATGAAAAAATTAGCGTTGTTAGTTTCTTTTGCGGCCATCCTGATGGTTGGCTGCAAAGAAGATGACCCGATCATTCCGGAGATCATCTGCGACACTGATGTAGTGAAGGTTCCTGTCCAGGGAACTGAGGATGAGGACATTTTCGTGACCTTTACCTCCAATGTGGACTGGACTGCCAGAATCAAGGAGTCTGTGGACTGGGTGACTGTATCACCTGCTTCCGGTACTTCTGCTGACGGAAGGCTCAGGCTCATCGTCGTGCCTACACAGGCCAATGACCCTCGCCAGGCTACCCTCGTGATCACTGCAGGCGAGACTGCCGTGAAGGAGATTACCGTTCTCCAGGCCCAGGTGAATGCTTTCGCTCTTGTCGAGACATCTGCAGAAGTAGGCCCTGAAGGAGGAGACGTCGTGATCAAGGCAATGACCAATATCGACTGGAATGTAGAGGTTCCTTCAGACTGCAACTGGATCAAGGTTACTGGTACCAAGGCATACGGCGAGCAGGGAATCGCTCTCAAAGTTGATGCTTATGACGAGTATGACGAAGTTCGTTATGCTGATCTTAAAGTAGTTGCAGCCGGCGAGGAATATGTATTCTCTGTTACTCAGAATGGACCTGTTACCTGCCTCTGGAGCGTAGATATGAGAGATTACGTCGCAATGACGGCTTCTTATGTGAACGCTGTGGAAGAGACCGTTCCTACTAACGTTTCCATGGCTCTCTACAACGGTGATGTAGTAGTATGTGCCGGTGACGGCAATTATCCAGTCATCATCGACAAAGCTACCGGAGCGAAGAAGGGTGAGCTCAACACTGGCAACGTGAAGCCTGGTTACATTACAAACGATGATGCAGGCAATCTCGTATTCTGCAGCAGGGTTTGGAACTATTGGGTTGACTATGTATTCTTCGAGGTTTATTACATGACTCCTGGCTCAAGCGAAGTTAAGAAACTCGTATCCTGCCATGACGATGAGTACTATCCGTCATATATAGGAGCAGGCCTTTCCGTAAGGGGTAATGTAACAGGCAAGGCTGCAATCGCTGCTCCGTGGGAAGGCGTTGAAGGTGTGACTGGTGACAACATGGTACTCTGCTGGCAGATTGAGAACGGCGCGAAGGTCGGCTCATATATCAAGGGTACAGTGACCGGATTCGTAGGTATCAGCTGGCTGGCCGGATACTGGATGCAGTCACCTGACAATTTCCCTGGATTCGCACTTCTCTCTGACAATCTTGCAGACGGAGCCGTGTTCTCATGCTACGATGAGAATGTTCTCTATTATGTTGACCAGAGCTTTGCCTGCACTCCTCTTGCAGAAGCAATCCTAGACAGCAACAATACTCCTAACGCGCTCGATGTACGCACCATAGGCGGCAAGCAGTATCTCGCCGTATCAGGTGGCACATACTTCCCGCAGTGGTGTAATCCGCCAATGAGGATTGTTGACGTGGCTACCAGGACTGTTATTGCAGAGCCAGTGACCCACAGCTTCAATCTCGGGGAAGATGCAGTTGCAGTAGGTGCTTCCGCAGCTGTACGCATGGAGGCTACTGATGGTGGCATCATGGTTTACCACATCAATAACAACTGCGCTGTAATCGAGGCCTTGAAGGTCCCTCTCAACTAATATCATAAACCGACATCGACAGGGGGCTGAACAATAGCCCCCTTTTGTCATATCGAGACATCATGATCATGAAACGAATCCTGTCAGCATTATTGGCATTGGCCACATTTATCCCGGCATTCTCCCAGACGAGGATGAACTTCAACCGCAAGGGCGAATTCAAGATTGTCCAGTTCACAGATGTCCATTACATCCCGGACGACCCCCGCTCTGACATCGCATTGGAGCGTATCCGTGAGGTATTGAAGGTTGAAAAGCCTGATCTCGTGGTATTTACGGGTGATATGGTCTATGGAAAGCCTGTAGAAAAGGCTATGGAGACAGTGATGCGGCAGGTTGCCTGCAGGAAGATTCCGTTTGCCGTGACCTTCGGCAATCACGACAAGGAATACGGGGTTAGCAATGAGGAGTTCTACGACCTCATCCGTACCATTCCGTACAATATGCTTCCTCCGCGGGAGGATGGCTGCATTGACTTCGAAATCGAACTGGCAGGAACGGACGGCAAACTTGTCAATGTCCTTTACATGATTGATTCACAGTCGTATGACTGGGAGGAAAAACATTATGAATGGATATTGCCGGAGCAGATTGAGAGATTCCGGAGAGTGAGCGGACGCTACACTCAGGCCAATGGAGGCGTTTCCGTACCGTCCCTCGCATTTTTCCACATTCCTCTGCCTGAGTTGGGCCATGCAGCGGAGAACCAGGATGCACCTCTATGGGGGACCAGGATGGAGAAATGCTGCGCTCCTGACTACAATTCAGGTATGTATTCAGCAATGTCGGATTGCGGAAATATCCTCGCCATCTTCAACGGTCACGACCACGACAATGACTATGTGACCAAAGTGGGCGAGATATATATGTGCTACGGCCGTTACACCGGAGGAGACACGGTCTATAATCACCTTGAAAACGGCGCCCGCGTGATTCTTCTCAATGAAGGGCTTCCGGGTTTCGAGACCTGGATTACCCTCAAAGGAGGACGGCGGATCAACCGCCTTGCCTGCGGGCGCTGATTAATGTTTGGGAAACGGGCTGTTAAAGTTCCAGAAGAACCTTGCCGCACATTCCGCTCTTCATCACGTCGAATCCTTTCTGGAAGTCATCGAACTTGAAGCGGTGTGTGATTACAGGGCTGAGGTCGAGACCGGAGATGAGCATCTGCTCCATCTTGTACCATGTCTCCCACATTTCACGGCCATAGATACCCTTGAGAGTCAGGGAGTTGAAAATTACCTTGCTCCATGGAATCTGGGCGCTGTCAGGCTGTATTCCGAGAAGGGATATCTTCGATCCTGAGTACATGCTGTCAATCATCTCGCGCAGTGCTACAGGTGAACCGGACATTTCCAGGCCCACGTCGAAGCCCTTGAGACCGAGCTCTTTCATGGCAGTCTCCACTGACTGGCCCTTGGTAGGATTGATGCAGAGTGTCGCTCCCATCTTCTTCGCGATTTCCAGGCGGTATTCGCTGAGGTCAGTAACCACCACGTTCCTCGCACCTGCAAAACGGCAAATAGCAGTGGCCATGGTACCAATCAGGCCTGCTCCGGTGATGAGGACGTCCTCTCCGAGCAGTGGGAATGAGAGTGCAGTATGGGTTGCATTTCCGAACGGGTCCATGATTGCCACAAAATCGTCAGGGATGCGTGAATCGACCTTTACGACATTCGATGCAGGGAGGCTGAGATATTCGGCGAAAGCTCCGTTGCGGTTCACGCCCACTCCGATGGAATTCTCGCAGATGTGTTCGCGTCCGCGTCGGCAGTTGCGGCAATGACCGCAGGCGATATGCCCTTCTCCGGTCACACGGTCGCCGATTTTGTAGTTCTGCACACCGCTTCCGACCTTGACAATCTCTCCGACATATTCATGGCCTATGGTCATAGGAACCTTGATGGTGTTCTGGGACCACTGGTCCCAATTGTAGATATGGAGGTCGGTGCCGCAGATGGCCACCTTCCATATCTTGATGAGGACATCGTTCACTCCGACTTCCGGCATCGGGACATCTTCCATCCATATTCCCGGTTCCGCATACTTCTTGACAAGTGCTTTCATTTTCAATTTAAATTTAGTGTCTTGTTTCAAACTGTTGCCATTTGTGGGGGTTCTGCACGGAAACATTGGCCGACGGCCGCAAATGGGCTTACAAACTTACACAAAAAACTGTAAATTTTCATAAAAATTGATAACTTTACAGCTGTCCAAGAAATATTACAAATAAAATGAAAAAATACTGTTTGGCCATTCTTCTGCCGCTTCTGGCAGCATGCTCCGGGACTACACATTATTACAAAGGAGCGGATATCGGCTGGGCCACCGAGTATCAGGCGAGGGGAGACAAGTTCTACAACAAGCAGGGAGAGGAACGCGAATGCACTGCCCTGATGAAGGAACTGGGCCTGGATGCCGTGAGATTCCGCGTGTGGGTGGACCCGTCGAAGCACGGGAACTGGAATTCCAAGGAAGACCTGCTCGTCAAGGCCGGTATTGCACGTGACCTCGGAATGGACATAATGGTGGACTTCCATTATTCCGATTTCTGGGCGGATCCCAAGAAGCAGAATGTTCCGAAATCATGGTCAGGTAAGAGTTACGAAGAGGTGAAACAGCTGCTTGCAGCCCATACTTCCGAAGTGCTTACAATGCTGAAGGACAATGGGATAAAGCCGAAATGGGTGCAGGTTGGCAATGAGATTTCGAACGGCATGCTATGGACCGTGAAAGGAGATTTCTGGGGAGACCCAATCCCTGACGAGAACGGCAATGTCGAGATTCTGGAGAGCATCGGACATCTCCGGAACAATCCGGAACAGTATGCAGGTCTTTTCGCTGCCGGCTACGATGCAGTCAAATCCGTTTTCCCGAAATCCCAGGTGATTGTGCATCTGGACAACGGTTTCTATCAGCCGCTATATGACTCGAATCTCGACACGCTCAGGAAATATGGAGCTAAATGGGATATAGTCGGAATGTCATTGTATCCTTACTGGGCATTGGACAGCGGTCTCGAGACTGACGATGAAGAGACTATCGACCATTGTATCAGCAATATAAATCATGTCTGGGAGAAATACGGGACGCCATGCATGATAGTCGAGACAGGGTTTGAAGTGGACGAGTCCCGTCCTGAGATCATGGAGAAAGGACGTGACCAGCTTGCCCGCATCATCCGTGAAAGCCGGGCCACAGGTCATTGCCTCGGAATCTTCTACTGGGAGCCGGAGTGCCATCCAGGTCAGTACAAGCTCGGAGCCTTCACATCCGACGGCCGCCCGACAGTCATTATGGAGGCATTCTCAGAATAGCATTATCTTGTCATTCGATGCCGAGAAGCCTGTCTGCATAGTGTTTTGACGGGGACTTGTCGAGTATGCTGTTCCAGTAGGATTTCACATCCGACCAGAGGTAGAAATTGGCCGGAGCGGATTTCTTGCCGGAGGTGTGGAATGCGTCTATCGGGAGTGTGGCTTCTTTCTCGTTCAATGCGAAATGCACTATGACCTCACCGGATTTGTCCCGGTAGAAGACCATCTGGAGGTTTGCTGCCATCGGGATAATGTCAGTGATGCTCCAGGATTCGGAAATCCTGTCAATCTCGGAGACTGATGCACCGAGGCCGTTCAGGTTCATGAGGGTGACGAGGGAGGAAAGATTGCCGTCGTGACCGAAACGCAGGTCCGCCGCGTATTCTCCGTCCCTGATTGCATCATCAGCCTGGGCAATGACCGTCATAAGCAGATTCGTCTGGACAAACGGACGCATATTGTTCTTCGCAGGGGAATTGCCATGATTGAAATACCATCCGGCATTGCTGCAGTAATACAGGGAATAGAGTTCGTCAGTTGTGAAAAGGTCCCAGAAAGACACGTCGGAGGCAGTGGTGCCCTGGACATTGCCGCAAATCATATACATGGCATTATAGAATGAATCGCTGATTCCTTCCGGATTCCTGAATATGGAACTCATGAATCTCCGCGAATCAATATTTGCCCTGTAAAGGCTGTCGTTCACGGCGGACATATTCACGTCAGGAACTATGTGATCCGGGTCGTACCAGTTCATGTACTCCATGTCATATTTGCTTGCATCTGTCTGGATATCAAGCGCTTGATTGCATCCGGAGAGGGCGTTGGTGAAGGCAGTCATGCTCAATATGCACCTTATGACCGTGGTGGAACGGGCCCGGACTTTTGCATTGCCCCCGAGCACTTCGCAGTAATTGTCATACATTCTTCTTGCAATGCCTTTCTGCTGTTCCGACCCTTTCACGGTGAGTTCCTCGTATCTCCCTTCCGCAGCCTTACATACGATGTCCAAGCGGTGCATCACATCCTCTCCGAGAGACGTGAGATTGCCCTTTTCATACTGCCGGTGCAATATTTCCTGAGGTCTCGAATATTCTTCCCTGCTGATGAGCCAGCGGGAGCCGTGACGCGAATAGTGGCTGATATAGAATGGCTTGAATCCTTTCGGAGCCTTCGGTGCGCCCTGATGCGGATCCGGTACGGGATAGACATTGCCGTTGCCTGCGGCTACTGACGGGTCCTGCGCAATCCGCTGCCTGAGGGATTCCTGCGCCGTAAGTGCGGTGGAAGAAAGGATAAGCGCTGCGCTTATGATTGAAAAACAATTTTTGGCTCACCTGCAAAGTTCCGTGTTTAAGTTATCCAAAGATCTTATAGATTC
>SAMEA3663026__coassemble_727_pt1 | contig 13203 bp, 8 predicted proteins | sample SAMEA3663026__metabat2_low_PE_017 | metagenome-assembled genome bin SAMEA3663026 (sample SAMEA3663026) | pig gut metagenome | biome: pig gut; feature: pig-associated habitat; material: faeces | place: France | collected 2012
GCTCTCCGGCAACATCTCCATTATATCTTTCTTCAATGTATGGTCCGGGCAGCACGCATAACCGGCAGCAGGCTTCACAATCCGCACAGCGCTCCCGGCAGTCATCCCCTCCAGCTGCGCATCGAGCCACGACGATGCAGCCTCCGCCAATGTCACTCTCACGGCCCTGTCCATCATCCCTTCATAATCACTCCCATGATTACATCCGCACGTACAACCTGCAGGATGCTCCGAAGTCACGCTGATTGCAAATACCCCGAAAGGCCCAGTACGTTCAGCCGGCACGAAATCGCTGATGGACAGGCACATCTCGCGCCCGTCCTGAAGCTTCTGTGGAGATTCCTGCCGCATTGTCGGTATAAATCTGCTGCAACCTTCTCCACTAACCTCGATGCCCCCTTCCACAGACCGTCCCTGCAGAATCCTCTCGCATATCCCTATTCTTATTGCTCCCGTCTTCCTGTATCTGTCAAGCACAGCCATCCCTTCCCCGGTCATCTTCACCGCCTGAGGGTCGTCCGGACTGATGCTTCCATATTTTATCCCCCACACTGCGAGGAACATACGCCAGTCGAAGTACTCCATCACTTCATCTATTGCCAGCTCCCTGTAAGGAATATCCTTCAACCCATGGGAAACACCGTCAAGGAAAGTGTCCGCGGCGAAAACAGGGGAGCCGGACTTCGGGCAATTCCCGGCAGATTCCTCCTCATTGCCATTCCTGCGGCTCTCGTAAAGCTCCCTGATACGGCTCTGTCCGGCATGCTCCTCTTCCTCAAATTTCTTCCGGTCCATCATGCATCGTTTCGCCATCACTGCGCCTGAAGATGCGTCACGGGAATAGAACACGTGCCCGTATAAAGGAGCAAGCTTCACGGCAGTATGCAGGGCGGATGTCGTCGCGCCTCCTATGAAAAGCGGTATGTCCATATTCCTCCTGGTCATCTCGCGGCAAAGTTCCTCCATCTGGAACAGGGATGGCGTGATCAGTCCGCTCGCCCCTATGATTACCGCATTGTTCTTCACCGCTTCATCCAGAATCCGCTCTTTCTCCACCATCACTCCCAGGTCAATAACATTGAACCCGTTGCAGCTCAATACTATACCCGTAATATTCTTTCCGATGTCATGCACGTCACCCTTCACCGTCGCATTCACTATGACAGGCCTTCCGGAATCCTGTTCCCCGGAACTCTTCATATATGGTTCGAGCACTGCCACAGCCTCCTTCATTATCTTCGCCGACTTGACCACCTGCGGGAGGAACATCTTGCCTGAACCGAACAATTCGCCGACTTTCTCCATGCCGGCCATCAGTGGGCCTTCTATTACATTGACAGCGGAACCGTATTTCCCGTAACATTCCATCACATCGGCCTCCACTCCTTCAGAGCGGCCCTTCACAAGCGCATTCTGCAGCCTTTCCTCCGCGGTTTCAGCCTTTGCAGCAGCCTGTTGCGTTTCCCCAGGTTTCGCTCCCGTGCCTGCAGCTTCCCTGGCGGCCAGAATCTCCTGGGCTTTCGCTATCAAGTGCTCGGTTGCCTCAGGACTTCTGTCGAGGATAACGTCCTCGGCCTTCCTGAGCAGGTCCGGTTCGATGTCGTCATAAACCTGCAGCATTCCCGGATTCACGATTCCCATGTCCAGGCCCGCATTCACGGCATGGTAGAGGAAAATGGAATGCATCGCCTCGCGGACGGTATTGTTGCCGCGGAATGCGAACGAAAGATTGGAAATACCTCCGGATGTATAGGCCCCTGGTAGATTTCCCTTGATCCATCTGACCGCTTCGATGAAATCCACTCCGTATCTGGCATGTTCCTCGATACCGGTCCCGACCGAGAGGACGTTCACATCGAAAATGATGTCCTCAGGCCTTATGCCGGCTTTTCCGGTAAGCAGCCCGTAAGCCCTCTTGCATATCTCTATCTTCCTGTCGAAAGTCGTCGCCTGCCCGGTCTCGTCAAAGGCCATGACCACCATTGCGGCACCGAGATCCCTGATCTCTCCGGCCTTCTTCAGGAATGCCTCTTCCCCCTCCTTGAGACTTATCGAATTCACGATGCATTTGCCCTGTGCGTTCTCCAGGCCGGCAATGATGCTCTCCCAATGCGAAGAGTCTATCATCAATGCTGCCTTGGCCACGGCCGGATCTCCAGCAATATGCCGCACAAAACTCTCCATGCAGGCTGCGCTGTCGAGCATCGCGTCGTCCATGTTGATGTCGATGATTCCCGCTCCGTTCTCTATCTGGGCCGCTGCTATCCTGAGTCCTTCCTCGTAATCTCCCGCAGCAATCAGCTTGGCGAATTTCCTCGAGCCGGCCACGTTCGTCCTTTCCCCGATGTTGGTGAAATTGCTGCTGTGCAGGTCCACCACGAGGTGGTCGAGTCCGCTGACCTCAAGAAGACCGCTGCGATGCTCCGGGACAGGACGCGGAGCCTTGCCGGAGACGGCCTTGCAGATGGCTGCAATGTGCTCCGGAGTCGTTCCGCAGCATCCTCCTATGATGTTCAATATGCCCTCGGACGCCATTCTCGAGACACTCTCCGCCATCTGCTCCGGAGTCTCGTCATATCCTCCCATTTCGTTGGGAAGTCCGGCATTAGGATAGCAGATGACAGGGAACGGGCTGAAACCGGACACTTCTTTCACGAGTGGCAGCAGGTCCTCCGCTCCCAATGAGCAGTTCAGGCCGAATGCTGTCAGGGGATAATGGCTGACCGACGTGCAGAAAGCCCTGATAGTCTGTCCGGTCAATGTCCTGCCGCTCCTGTCGCTTACAGACACCGACACTATTGCCGGGAAAGCTCCGTTCTCGTCGAATCTGCCGGTCACCTTCCTGTCTCCGGAAGCCTTGGCCTCTTCGGTAATCTTCTCGAGAGCATATATTGCGGCCTTGGCGTTCAGGGCGTCAAAGCATGTCTCTATCTGGATAATATCAGCGCCTCCGTCAATCAGTCCGCGTATCTGTTCCCTGTATGTATCGGCCATCTCCTTGAAACTGTACGGCCTGTAGGCAGGGCGCTCAATGTCCGGGGCCAGAGTCAGGGACTTGGATGTAGGACCGACGCTTCCGGCCACGTAAACCTTGCGGCCTTGCGGAGCATTGTCAGCAGCCAGGCGGGCTATTCTCGCACCTTCCCTTGCCATGATGTATGCAAGACTGGAAGTTCCATATTCTGACTGGGATATCCTGTTGGCACTGAATGTATTGGCTTCTATTATCCCGGCTCCGGCATGAATGTATTTGCAATGAATGTCATATATGACGTCCGGCCTCGTGAGGTTCAGGCATTCGTTGTTTCCCCTGAGTTCCCTTGAGTTGCAGCGCAGTTCTTCCAAAGCCTTGGGAATGTCATCGTCCTTCCCGCAGTCAATCAGTTCCTGCGGAATTTCTCCTGTATCTCCGGAAATCTGTTTTGTGTGAAAATCAGTTTCTGTAAGTCCGTATTTCTGGATCATAGTGCCCATCGCTCCGTCGAGCACTGCGATTCCCTGTTTCAAGAGTTCGTTCATCAGCCTTGTTCAAATAATCCTAACTTGCCAATTGCTGCCTATAATCATGCTGTAACGTCAAAGATAGTGATTTTAACGCAAATTCCGGCAGATCTCCTCCCCGTAAATCCTCCCGAATATCTCCCTGAGCCTCGGAATGTCTTTGATAATGGCGCGTAATTCATTGAGCCTTAATGCATTTTCGGATTCCGGTATCCATAGTCTCAGATATCCTCCTTCCCCGTATTTTTCCTCAAGATGCGCCGTGGCCCTCTCGTATTGTGCCTCCATGTCCAGCCCCGGGCAATGCTCCAGTCCGAACTGTATGCATCTGCGGATTACCGTCTCGGGAACTATCTGCCTGTCAGCTTCCGCAATGAGTTTCCCGTAGATGCTTCTCGGCTCATGGACAGATGATGCCCGGTGGTCTTCCGCAGCTTCTGCCATGGTTTCTATCTCATTGTCATTGAACCATTCCCGCAGGCGGGGATCCTCCCTTATTATTCTCGCCGACTCGATATGGTGTGTCTTCCTGTCCTTGACCAATCCGGTGTCGTGAAATGCCGCTGCCGTATAGACAATGGCCTCGTCCACGTCGTAATGCCTGCAGAGTTTCAATGCCTCGTCGATGACATGGCGGACGTGTTCACGACCATGGGCGCTGTCGAAATTGTCGTATGCCGGTATTATTTCGGATTCAATGTATGAGACGAGGGCCTCCGGTATCCCGTCCTGGCGTATTGTGCTCATTGTTTGACAGTTTTGCCGTTTCTTCCTCCCGCTATGGCATCCGAGATGGAGCGGACCGTGGCAGGAGCCGTCCTGCTCGGCATTATCCAGCAATATGCCGCAGCTGCCGCAATGACGATTTCAATGATTGCCGCCGCCGGGCCGTGTGAAAGGAACAGTCCGGCGATGCTTCCCGATATCATGAGCGTCATCACTGCTCCACGGAAGAACGTGCTCCGGTTGCCTTCCCTGAACGATACTGCATATTTGTAGATGGTCTCGCCGTCCACCTCCCTCTGCCCGGCGCTCTCCAGCCTGCAGGAGATGTATCTTTTTCTCCAGAATGTGGTCCTGTCGAGGAAGAAATCGAATTCCCCCGTGCTTTCAGGGACTTCAGTTGAGTCAATGTCATATTGAGTGAGTACCTTGCCGTATTCCGACATTTCCGCCTTGACCTGGCCGAGGCATAGCCCGAAATTGTCGGTTGACTCGAACATGGTCATTCCGGCGTCCATCATCAGGGTCTTTTTGTCTGTCTTGTACATAATTATCCTGTTCTGACCTGCAAAGGTAGCAAAATTTGCCATGAAAATTACTAACTTTGCGACCTATGTGGCGAAGTATTGCATATATGTTTGCAGGGTTGCTCATGGCTGTTTCCTGCACGGAGAATGGATTCGTACCCCGGAACGGAGACCTGGTTTTCAGGGTGGCCGGGATGTCTGGCGCGGGGCAGGCGATAGTGTCTGCTACTGCGTGGGGAGATTCTGTGAAATACGAGCATGTCGGAATCATCGAGGTCGCAGGGAATGAGGTCAATGTGATTGAGGCCACAGGCAGGGGAGGAGTTGTGAGGACTCCGTTCGATGTTTTTCTGTCGGATTCTCCTGAAATCGGAGGCCGTCCCGGAGTGACCGTGATGCGTGTCAGGATCGCTTCCGTCAAAGGAGGCGCAGCAATGGCGGACAGTGCCGTGGTGAATGCCCTGGGGCATCTCGGAGAGGAATATGACTGGTATTATCTTCACGGGAACGGAAGGATGTATTGCTCTGAACTGGTGTATGAATCGTGGTTGGATTCCCTCGGGAATCATGTGTTCGGCTGCGTTCCGATGAATTTCAGGGACGTGGACGGGAATATGCCGGAGTATTGGACGGAACTTTTCGGAAAGCTCGGCAGGCCGGTTCCGGAAGGTGAGCCGGGGACCAATCCCAACGGGATGTCGAAGTCGTCCCTGCTTGAGCAGGTGCACAGATATTTTTAGAATAATAAAACGGACTTTATATGAACTTTGTATTCATTTCTCCGAATTTTCCGGAGACTTATTGGATTTTCTGCGACAGGCTGCACGCTTCCGGGGTGAATGTCCTCGGGATTGGAGATGCGGCTTACGATTCGCTTGACGTGAGGCTCAGGGCGTCCCTGACGGAATATTACCGTGTGGACAGCCTCGAGGTCTATGACGAGGTGTTCAGGGCGGTGGCCTATTTCTCATTCAAATACGGAAAGATTGACTGGCTCGAGTCCAATAACGAGTACTGGCTCCGCCAGGATGCGAGACTGAGGGCTGATTTCAATATTGTCACGGGACCTTCTCCCGAGGAGATTCACAGGTTTACGAGCAAGGCCGAGATGAAGAAATTCTATGCTGCCGGAGGTGTGCCGACAGCTCGCCAGCACAGGGTCAAGGATCTCGCTTCTGCAGAGGCTTTCATCTCGGAGACCGGCTATCCGGTGATAGTGAAGCCGGAGGTCGGCGTAGGAGCGGCAGCCACATACAGGATTTCTTCACGTGAAGAGCTGAAAAGATTTTTCGCATACGGAGTTACGGTGCCTTATGTGATGGAGGAATTCATCACGGGAGACATCTATTCCTATGACGCGATATTGGATTCCCACGGCAGGCCTCTGTTCGAGTCATCGGCCAAATTCCCGCCATCGGTGATGGACATTGTCATAAAGGGGCTTGACCTTATGTATTATGTCCTGCCTGAGGTGCCTGAGGGATTGCGCCGTCTCGGCCGCGCTACTGCTGAAGCTTTCGGTGTCAAGAGCCGTTTTGTTCATTTCGAGTTTTTCAGGCTGACCGAGGCGAAGCCCGGTCTTGGTGAAATCGGTGATTTCGTGGGACTTGAGGTCAATATGAGACCGGCAGGAGGCTACACTCCGGACATGATGGATTTCGCCCACTCCACGGATGTATACAGGATATGGGCGGACATGGTGGTACATGACAGGAGGCTCATTCCGGAAAGCGGGGAAGACCATTATTGCATTTATTACGGAAGGCGGGATGACCACGTGTATCTGCATAGCCATCAGGAGGTTATGGAGAAATACGGTTCCCGGATGGCAATGTGTGCGAGGATGCCTGAAGTGCTGAGCCCGGACATGGGCAACCAGATGTACACCGTTCATGCCTGGTCAGATGCGGAGAGGGACGAATTCCTGGATTTCGTGTCAGCGGAAGTCCGCTGAAAAAAGGAAATATTAAATAATTAATTACGTTTTTTGCCTGTGAAACTATCGAGATTGTCATTCATCCTTTTTATTCTGCCGGTGGTGCTTGCGTCATGCGGCCGTGTATCCATTCCTGAGGACATGGCTGTTGCCGAAACATTGCTCCGCACTGCTCCTGACAGCGCCATTGTCCTGCTCGGAAAATGCAACGATGCGAGGAACGGAAACCGTTATCAGAGAGCGACTTGGTGCCTGCTCAACGTTTGGGCGGGATACAATTCGTATAGCCTTGACCTGTCTCTGGCCCAGCTTGATACTGCCTGCTCTTATTTCATTTCCAAGGGTACGCATCTGAGAAAGGCCCAGGCCTATTATCTCAGAGGTGCCGTCAGGCAGGAACTCAAGGACGGGACCGAGCCGGAATGGGTGGATGACTATCTGCGCGGATGCCGCGAAGCCGACAATTGCAATGATCCGTACATCTCGACTCTTGTGTACAACCGCTACGGCATCGAGATGAACAACCGGAAATGGTATGACGAGGCGATTCCTGCATTGGAGAAATCCGCCGAATCTGCCGCGAAAGCCGGAATGGAAGGGTTCAGGGTCACGGCACTTATCAATATCTCACATTCTTATCTCTTCAAGGGCGACCAGGACCAGGACTGGACGAAGGCAACTGAATATGCCCTGCAGGCCTGCGAGGTGGCGGAGAATGCCAAAATGCTTGACAGCCGTTCCAGGGCCCTGACGGCACTTTCAACATGCTACAACCGTTCCGGAGATTATGAAAAGGCTCTGGAGTCATCCCGTGAGGCAGTGAAGATACAGGAACAGCTTTTCAGGGAGGGGAAGAGGAAGGATCCGGTAAGATACAATCCTCTTGCCGATGCTTTCAGAAAGGTCGGCAATGCAGATTCGGCATTGTTCTATGTAAGGAAGAGCTATGACAGCCCTGAGATTATCACAAGGATGACCGCTATGCAGCTTTCGTATATCATTTACAGGGATTTGCTGCATGACAATGATATGACTGTCAAGTACATGTCTCTGTATCAGGAGCTCAGGACCCAGCAGATTGCCGAGCAGGGCAGCGGTACGGTCATAGAAAATACAATCAAATATGAGAAGGAGCGTTCGAGGAGCGTGGCCGAGAAGATGGCTGCGATTATTTGCATCATTCTTCTGGGCTGTCTCATATTGTTCCTGATAATGAGGCGTTACCGGGCCATTGCCGCCAAGCGTCACAAGGCTCTCGAAAATGCCGAAAGGGAACTTTCAAAAAAGGCTGCCGAACTATCTGCAAGGTCCGAGGAGACCCGCAAGGCTGAGCGCAAGGTGGAAATAGTAAGCACGGAACTTATTGACAGAGACCCTCTTGTGGCTTCTCTTCGCAAAGCTCCGCGCTATCTTTCAGATTCCGAGTGGGCAAAATTGTGCAATCTTGCCGACAAGGTGTATGACGGTTATTCTTCCTCTCTCGCCTCCGCCGGCCTGACTGCTGGGAACATCCGTGTCGCCTGTCTCATGAAGCTCGGCTTTTCCACTTCGGATTCGGCCGTCATGCTCGGCATCTCACCTGCGTCCGTGACCAAGGCCAAGCAGAGGCTGAAGAGCAAAATCAAATAATTACCAGACCTTTACCCTGTTTTCAGGGGCTACGTAGAGGGCGTCGCCCGGCTGGATGTCGAATGCCTCGTACCAGTAGTCGCACTGTGCAAGGGCACCGTTGATCCTGAGCCTGTCGATGGAGTGTACATCCATCATGGTGAGGTAGCGGAGAATCTCGTCGGATGCCGTACCTGCCCATACATTGGCGTAGGAGAGGAAGAAACGCTGCTCAGGTGTGAATCCGTTGTCATCGGGAAGCCTGCCGTGTTTCTTCTGCCACATCTGGAATGCGTCGTAGGCGATGTTCAGTCCGCCGTGGTCCGCGAGATTCTCTCCGAGACAGAGAGTGCCGTTTGCCTTGACCTCTCCCGGAATTACCCAGAGCGAGTTGAAATATTCCACCATTGCGTCGCAAGGCTTCCTGAATCCTTCTGCATCTTCCGGAGTCCACCAGTCACAGAGGTTGCCGTCCTTGTTGTACATTCTTCCCTGGTCGTCGAATCCGTGGGTCATCTCGTGTCCTATGACTACTCCGATGGCTCCGTAATTGGCTGCTGCATCAGCATTTATATCGAAGAGAGGCGGCTGGAGGAAGCCTGCAGGGAAGCAAATCTCGTTGGATGTAGGATTGTAGTAGGCGTTGACCATCTGGGCCGGCATGTGCCATTCGCTCTTGTCCACCGGCTTGTTGTATTTCTTCTCGTAGTTGAGATCCCAGTAAAATTTGCTGGCGGTCCTGAGATTGTCATAAAGACTGTTCTCCGGGTCAATCACGAGTCCGCTGAGGTCATCCCATTTGTCAGGATATCCGACTTTCACGCCATAAGCCATGAGTTTCTCGAGAGCGACCTTCTTCGTCTCATCGCACATCCATTCCTGGTTTTTGATTCTCTCGGTAAGGGATGCCTGAAGATTGTGGATGAGTTCCAGCATTTCATCCTTGGCTTCCTTTGAGAAATACTTCTTCACGTACATCTGGCCTACCGCATCCGACATCAGGCCGTCCACGAGGCCCTCTGCCATCTTCCATCTCGGGGTCTTCTCCTGAACTCCGAAAATCTTCTTGTTGAAGTCGAAATTCTCGTCGGAGAAATCGTCGGAAAGTATGCTGGAAGCGCTGCTTATGAGCTGCCATCTGTAGATATCCTTGAGGTCTTCGAGAGAGGCTGTCATCAGGATTTCGCATGCCTTGGCCACCGGTTCCGGCTGTCCGAGGTCCACTTCATCGGTCTTGTCGAAACGGTAATTCTTCATATAGCCTTTCCAGTCGAATCCTCCGCAGACTGAAATAAGTGAGTCAACGCTCATCTTGTGGTAGTTGGCTTCGGTGTCGCGCTGCTTCTCCTTTGAATAATAAGGAACTGCAATGCTCGTCTCGATGTCCCAGATGCGCTGTACCTTGTCGCGTGACTCTTCCGGAGAATAGCCGGTGAGCACGAACAGACGTACCATGTGTTCCTTCATGGCTTCCCTTATCATCACGTTCTGGGGATCCCCTGAGAGGTAATAGTCACGGTTGCCGAGTGAAAGACCGCCCTGGCTGATGCATACTATATTGTTGTCAGCATCTTTCTCGTCGGCGCTGATGAACATGGAGAATAGGAGGTTATCGTGCTCCTTGGCGCAATAGGCGAGAAGTTCCTCCCTCGTGCTGATGGCGTCGATTTCGGCGATGTGTGCCTTGAGAGGTGCTGCTCCTTCATTGTTCAGCCTTACGGAATCCATCATCATATTGAATAGGTCTCCGATTTTCTGCTCCACGCTGCCTTTCTTGTTCTCTGCCGCGGCAATCTCCTTGATCAGTTCCGCGAGAGCTTTAACGTTGTCGTCACTTACCTTGGTGACTGTTCCCCACATAGGATATTCCTTCGGCTGTGGATTGAAGTCAGCCCAATGTCCGGTGGCGTATCTTGCAAAGTCGTCACCTGCCCTGACAGTAGTGTCCATGTAGGCGTAATTGATTCCGGCCGTCTTGACCGGTGTCCTTCCGCAGCCTGCCGCAATCATAAGGGCGGCGCAGAAGATGAGAATCCTTGTTTTCATTGTATCGATAATTTTTAATCTGTTGTCTGCTGCAAAGTTACAGTGATTTGTGAGATTATGGAAATTTTCAGGTGGACAATTCCAAAGCTGAACTATCTGATTATCAATATTATATATATGGACAATGTGGACATCGCCACAGATGTGCCATGCCCTGTGCGCTTTGAACTTTCTCCGCAATAGCTTAAATTTGCCGGAAATCTGACAGAACATTATGATAAATGTAGCGATTTTCGTGTCGGGAAGCGGCACAAACTGTGAGGCCCTCATCAGGCATTTCCAGAATTCAGACAAGGTCAAGATTGTCCTGGTTCTCAGCAACAGGGCCGATGCTTATGCGCTCGTACGTGCATCCGGACTCGGAGTCGAGACCGTGGTGATGCTGAAGAAGGAATTCATGCAGCAGGAGCTTCTGATGCCGCTCATGGAGAAGTACAATGTGGATTTCATCGTCCTGGCGGGTTTCCTGCTGGTCGTTCCGGAATTCCTCATCGATGCATATCCGCGCAGAATCATCAATCTTCATCCGGCCCTTCTGCCGAAGTTCGGCGGTATCGGAATGTACGGACATCATGTGCATGAGGCCGTGAAGGCTGCAGGGGAGACCGAGACGGGCATGACTGTACACTATGTCAGCAGCGAGGTTGACGGGGGAGAAATCATAGCTCAGTTCTCCACTCCGGTTTCTCCGGATGACACTCCGGACGACATTGCCGCCAAGGAGCATGTGCTGGAGATGGAGCATTTCCCTGAGGTTGTGCATCAGGTTCTGGACAATTTCGAATCTTCAAGGGACTGAGGCTACCTTTATACCGGCAACAAAGTGACAAAATATTTTACAGCAGGTGTCTAATTTTTTGACACCTGCTCTTTTTGTGTTTTGTTTAAATAGCTTATGGTCAATCAGTTATATCGACTGGCACGGGAATGGCTACGGAATGTGCAAAAACATCAAAAGGATGAACAGATTCGGTATTTCAATATTGACCCTTGCGGTTGCGGCATTTTCCGGAACAACCGTTTCCGCCCAGGATGCGGAAGGCGGAAAAATGACATTGAAGCAGTGCATGCAATATGCCGTGGACAATTCCTACAAGGTTCTCATAAGCGGAGCAGAAGTTTCGGACGCGCGGGTGGACAGGCTCGAGGCCATTCTCAAGGCTTTCTCCCCTTCAGTGGAGGCGGGGAGCTACGGTTATTACAATTTCGGACGTTCAGTTGACCCTGAGACCAACACTTATGTTTCCGTGACGTCTTTCAACAACGGCTACTCCCTCTCCGGAGGAATCACTCTTTTCAACGGTTTCTCTGCCGTGAACAATATACGGATTGCCAGGACCTCGGTGCAGATGGGACTTGACAAAGAGCGCCAGACCATAGACCAGCTCTGTCTCGCGACTATGGAAGCGTTCTATAATGTCGTGTATTACAAGGAATTGACATCGATTCTCGAATCCCAGAAGGCCAATGCCGAAGCGGCTCTGTCCCTTGTCAGAAAGCAGGAAGAACTCGGCCAGAAAGGCTATGCAGACGTGGTGGAGATGGAAGCTGACCTCGCTGACTGGAATTATAAATACATCGATGCGTCGAACAAGCTTGCAGATGCCTATGTCACCCTGAAAGATCTGATGTTCTGGCCTTCACAGGACAGTCTGGACGTGGATGCCCGGATGGTTGCTGAAGGTTATGAGGACCCTTACGGCCGCTCTTTCATGCAGGAGAATTCCGATATTGACTATACGGCGCTCGCGGAACTGAATCCTGCCGTCCAAATAGCTAAGAATACATTGCGGAATGCCGGGTTTGAGCTCAAGACCGCGAAATGGAGATTCACCCCGTCGCTCTCGTTCTACGGTGGCTGGTCCACGAGCTACTATACCTATCCGGGCAAAGAGGGGTATGTCGCTACTCCTTTCCATACTCAGTTCAAAAACAATGGGGGAGAATATCTGCAGCTTTCGTTGAGTTTCCCTATATATGACAGATTGTCAAGGGTTTCCGATCTCCGGCGGAAGAAGAATGCCTACGTGCGTGCAAATGCTGACTACGAGGGAAAGATGCGTGAAGTCGAGGCCGAAATCCACCGGGCCGTACAGGACAGGAACGGAGCCTCTGCAGCCTATCTGCAGGCCCAGCGCAGGGTTGACGTGCAGGAAGTTGCATGGAGCTTGAACCGGAGGAAATATGAGGAGGGCCTCGTGTCGGTATTGGACTACCAGAAGGCTGCGGACAATTATCTGAATGCCAAGGCCGAGCGTCTGAATTCGCTGCTCCAGTTCTATCTGAAGCGCAGTGTCGTGGATTATTACAACGGTATTCCTTATATCGATCAGTTTTGAAAAATAATGTAACTATGGATAAGATTATCGAAAAGAAAAAAGGCCTCGCAGCCGCATTTACCAGAAAGTCATTGCCATATTGGGGACTTGGATTGCTGGCCATCTTCATTCTCTGGCTCGTCCTCAGGGACGGTTCCCCGACTCTCCGGGTGAACGGCGACTCCTTGACAATCAATGAAGTGACCCGTGGTGAGTTCAATGACTATATTCGTGTCAGCGGACAGGTGCAGCCGATGACCACCGTGCAGATCAGTCCGCAGGAAGGCGGGGTAGTGGAGAAAATCATCATTGAGGAAGGGTCTCACATAAGGGCCGGTGACGAGATATTGCGCCTGAGCAATGACAATCTCGACCTGCAAATCCTGAATTCCGAGGCCGAGCTTGCCGAGAAGGAGAACATCCTCCGCAACACTCTCATTTCCATGGAACAGCAGAAGCTTTCACTGAGGCAGGACCAGCTCCAGCTCCAGTCGGATGTCAACAGGCTTAGACGTAAATATCTGCAGAACAAGTCGTTGTATGA
>SAMEA3663026__coassemble_734_pt1 | contig 13105 bp, 9 predicted proteins | sample SAMEA3663026__metabat2_low_PE_017 | metagenome-assembled genome bin SAMEA3663026 (sample SAMEA3663026) | pig gut metagenome | biome: pig gut; feature: pig-associated habitat; material: faeces | place: France | collected 2012
CTCATCAGGATGCCTGCCCCTCGTGCAGTGAGCCAGAAGGAGAAAATCATTTTCCCTATCGTGGGATTCCTCACCACAGCGTTCATCGTACCGTCCGGTCTTCCTCTTCTCGGAATGCTCTTCTTCGGTAACCTGCTGAAAGAGAGCGGAGTGACAAGGCGTCTTGCAGAGACCGCGAGAGGACCGCTCGTAGATGTCATCACGATTCTCATCGGAGTGACCGTAGGATGCTCCACCCAGGCAGACAAGTTCCTGACAGGCAATTCCGTGAAGATTTTCTGCCTCGGTCTCCTGTCATTCGTGATTGCGACTACCTGCGGAGTGCTCTTCGTGAAGTTCATCAACCTGTTCCTCAAAGAGGGCAGGAAGATCAACCCGCTCATCGGCAATGCCGGAGTGTCAGCGGTGCCTGACAGCGCGAGGGTGTCCGAGATGGCCGGCCGCGAGGCTGACCCTACGAACCATCTGCTGATGCATGCCATGGGACCTAATGTCGCAGGCGTCATCGGCTCGGCAGTGGCTGCGGGTATCCTCCTGGGATTCCTGGGATAAGTAATACGCATAATATTGACCGGCAGACGGGGATGTGCTCAATGCACGGAATCCGTCTGCCGGTCATATTGTACTATTTCAGTACGCCGAGCTCCTTGCCGACCTTGATGAAGGCCGCAATGCACTTGTCGAGCTGCTCACGGTTGTGGGCTGCGGAAAGCTGCACACGTATGCGGGCCTGCTCCTTAGGCACCACAGGATAGTAGAATCCTGTCACGTAAATGCCTTCCTCCTGCATCTTCGCAGCAAATACCTGTGAGAGACGTGCATCGTAGAGCATTACGGCGCAGATTGCGCTCTGGGTAGGCTTGATGTCGAATCCGGCAGCCATCATCTTGTCCCTGAAATAGTTGACATTCTCTACGAGTTTGTCGTGAAGTTCGTTGCTCTCTTTCAGGATACGGAAGACCTCGAGGCTGGCGCCGATGATGCACGGTGCGAGGGAATTGGAGAAAAGATAAGGACGGCTCCTCTGGCGGAGAAGGGCGATAATCTCCTTGCGGCCGGTGGTAAATCCGCCCATTGCGCCGCCGAATGCCTTTCCGAGAGTTCCCGTATAGATGTCAACACGTCCGTATGTGCCGGTGAGTTCGCTTACTCCGTGGCCGGTCTCACCCACTACGCCTGCTGAATGTGACTCGTCCACCATCACGAGGGCGTCATATTTTTCGGCAAGGTCGCAGATCTTGTCCACAGGTGCCACATTGCCGTCCATCGAGAATACTCCGTCTGTGACGATTATCCTGAAACGCTGGGCCTGGGCCTCCTGGAGACAACGCTCGAGTTCAGCCATGTCGGCATTGGCATAACGATATCTCTTGGCTTTGCAGAGACGGACTCCGTCAATGATGGATGCGTGGTTGAGGGCGTCGGAAATGATGGCATCCTCCTCGGTGAGAAGAGGCTCGAACACTCCTCCGTTGGCATCGAAGCAGGCTGCATAAAGGATGGTGTCCTCAGTCTTGAAATAATCGCTTATGGCGGCTTCGAGCTGCTTGTGTATATCCTGTGTACCGCAGATGAAACGTACAGAGGCCATGCCGAATCCGCGGTCCTGCATCATCCTAGAAGATGCCGCGATGAGGCGCGGGTCATTGGCGAGGCCGAGATAATTGTTGGCGCAGAAGTTCAGGACTTCCTTTCCTGCCACCTGGATGGAAGCTGACTGTGAACTCTCTATGAGGCGTTCCTCCTTGTACAGGCCCGCCTCGCGAATCTCAGCGAGAGTCCGGCTGAGATGCTCTTTCATTTTTCCGTACATTGGCTTTAAAGTTTAGTTTCGAAAATTACTGCTTTTGTTCGGATTTTCAAAGAATATTATGCCTATATTTGTCCGGATGCAAGAATTCCTCAATAAAACGGACGGATGAGTTGAAAAGGCACATTGAATATTCATGCAAGGGCGCACGGGCAATATTGTCCGTGTGGTTTCTGCTATGTGCCAGCTTCTTGTTCCCGTCTTATGCGCAGGAAACCAAGGTCAGGGGAAGGGTGACTGACGCCGTGACCGGAGAACCGGTTCCTTTCACCGGAGTATATTTCCAGGGCACGACCATCGGAATGTCAACCGACCTTGAAGGCTGCTTCAATATCTCCACAAGGGACACTGTATCAGTATTGTGCGCGTCCATATTGGGATACGAGCCGTCAGAGAGGAGAATCCGCCCGGGATCATTCACGGAGGTGGAATTCAGGCTCGTACCTGCCACATCCTCATTGGATGCCGCCGTGGTGAAGCCGGACGACAGCTATATGAAATGGATACTCAGGCAGATAGACAAGAACCGGAGCCAGAATGACGCGGAGCGCCGAAGTCCTTATAAATGTGACACTTATACCAAGATAGAGTTGGATGTGGCAAATCCGGGCAGGGTGCTCGACAAGAAAGTCATAAGGAACAATTTCGGATTCATGGAGGAGTACCTCGACACGTCAGCCGTCACCGGACAGCCGTATCTTCCGATGCTTATCTCCGAGACCGCAGCGAGACGTTATCATTCAAATTCTCCTGTCATTGACCGGGAAACCATCACCGGCACGCGCATTTCCGGGACTGACAGCGAGAACATGCTCTCGCAGTTCACCGGCACGATGCACCTGAAAACCAATTTCTACGACAATTTCATCCATGTCTTCGACATCCAGCTGCCATCCCCTCTCGGCGAAAACGGCAAGTCGTACTACAATTATTATCTCGTGGACAGTCTCGAAGTGGAGGGACGGAAGACATGGAAAATCCGGTTCCACCCAAAAAGGGGGATAACCTCATCCGTTTTCGACGGGGAAATGTCCATTGACTCAGCGGATTTCGCGATGCGGGACATCAAGGCCAGACTGATGAAAGGCTCCAATGTGAACTGGATCCGTTCCGCCACGATTGAAAGGGAGGACTGCAGGACGGATGACAGCACCTGGTTCTACAAGCGTGAATTCCTCAGCGCTGATTTCTCATTGACAATGAGGGACTCGTCGAAGATGATGTCGTTTCTCGGAAGCAGGACCATCAATTACGGACCTCCGGGCAAGGTGGATGCTGACAGTCTTGCCGCGCAGAAGAACCGGATGCAGGTTCAGATGGACAGAGGGGCTGGTCACCGGGACGAATCATGGTGGGACGGGGCCCGTCCGTACACCCTCTCGGACAAGGAGAGGAAAATCTACGAGATGGTGGACTCGGTGAAGACTGTGCCGCTCTACAACAACTTCAACCATATCCTGACCACCGTCGGGAGCGGCTATGTCCACACTAAATACCTCGAGATAGGTCCTTATGGCAGGATGTACAGTTTCAACGGCATTGAAGGAAGCAGATTCCAGGCCGGAATACGGACCACGGCGAACATGAGCAGGAAATTCAGGTTCTCGGGATACGGGGCATACGGCATGAAGGACCACGAATTCAAGGGAGGTGCGACATTGGAATGGATGCTGAGCAAACAGCCCACCATGAAACTGACGTTCACCGGCAAGAAGGACATCCTGCAGCTCGGAAAAGGAGCGGAAGCATTTACCGAGAGCAATATCATCAATTCCATACTGACGAAGAGGAACAGCGAGAAAAGGAGTCCGGTCAATGAGTACTCTGCCCGGTTCGACTGGGAGATAAGGCCATGGCTGAACACGTCCGCTGTCTTGGAGTCGAGAAGGATATATTCGAACCGGTTCGTCCCGATGTGCCGGGTGAGCAGGACAGAGGACGGCAGGAGAGATACCGTCGGGGTAAATTCCGTGGGAATGAACACGTTACATTTCTCCGCCAGGTTCTCCAGGGACGAGACCGTGTCGCGCGGCACCTTCAGCAAGCGTTATATGTTCTCCGACTGGCCCGTGGTCACGATTGACCTCACAGGGTCGCTCAAGGGAATCGGCAAGAATGAATACAGTTTCTTCCGCAGCGAAGTCAAGGTGAATTACAATCTGAAGCTGCCGCCTGCCGGAACCTCGAAGATACAGTTCACTGCGGGAAAGATAATCGGAACTGTCCCTTACCCGTTCCTGAAGCTGCACGAAGGCAACGGAACATATATTTTGGACAAGAGTTCTTTCTCCTGCATGGGATTCTATGAATTCGCTTCGGACACATGGACTACATTGTTCTGGGAGCACAATTTCGGAGGATATTTCTTCAACAAGATTCCGGGATTCAGGCAGTTGAGATGGAGGGAAGTGGTTACCGTGAAGGCCGCATACGGAACCCTGTCACGGAAGAACAAGGGCATTCTGGGTACCCCTGAATCAGACGGGGCTCCTCTGCTTTTCCCCGAAGGGATGACCTCCCTGAACAAGCCTTACGTGGAAATGGGGGCCGGAATCACCAATATCTTCAGCCTGCTGCGGGTGGATGCGTTCTGGAGACTCACCCACAGGAACGTCACAGCAGCGGACGGCACTGTCATGAAGTCGCCGAACCGGTTCGTCGTGAACATCGGTATTGAGCTCAATTTCTGACGATTTCCACCACTTCCACCTTCCCGTCCACTACCTTGAAGCGGATGTCGCAGCCCATATACGGCATGCCGTAAATCTTGGACGGATCATGCTGATACTGAGGCACAGGTCGCTGGGAAAGCACGTTTTCCAATATTGCAACGGCACGGTCAGGAGAGTCCGGGCGGCACAGCCTTATGAACTTTTCCTTGAGCACGTCCGGGAAAATGACCTCCGACTTCCGCCATTCCACATCATCCGTAAAACCTGAGACCGCATCGGGATGCGAATCGGTATATCTCACATAAGGCTTGATGTCATAGATTGGTGTACCGTCCATGAGGTCAGCTCCCAGGACTTTGATCACCGGACCGTCCGGGACATCGGTTTCTACAGATTCAATCCTGACCGATGACAGGCCGAGCCCGTTGGGACGGAACGGGGAACGGGATGCGAATACGCCCACTGACCTGTTGCCGCCAAGACGCGGAGGACGGACAGTCATCTTCCAGCTTCCTGCATTGCCAGAGAATCCCCATATAAGCCACAGATAATCAAATCCTTCCAGTCCCTTGACGGCTTCCTCACGGCGGAATTCCGGAACGAAAACAATCTCACCGGGGAGGCTGTCCACCACCCCGCTCTGGCGGGGAATCCCGAATTTGGTCGGAAAAGGAGACCTGAAATAGGCCACCGGAGATATTTTCACTGAATCTTCCTGTTCGTATGCAGCATTCATTATTTGTCGGTATTATTGCAGTCGGATTCATCAAAGATAAGCATTTTTTTCGTAAGTTTGCAGACGTACAAAACCTTGACGAAATGCACAATTTATCCAATATCACATTGGCGGCTGCCACTGCCCTGCTAATCGTTTCCATATCCCTGCCTTCCTGCCACAGGAGGGAAAGCGTGGACGAAGAACCCGTCCAGAACGATACTGTCTATCCGTTGGGATTCTGCACCGATTCGTTCTCCCTCGTGGAAGGGACGCTGAAAAGCGGGGAGATTTTCACCGGGCTCATGACTCGTCTCGGAATGACATCGAAAGGGGCGATGGAACTTGTATCCGCCTCCGATTCGGTATTCGACCCAAGAAAACTCAGGGCAGGCAACCAATGGCAGGCATATTACAGTGCGGACACGGCCGGGAGCCAGAATCTGGAATACCTCGTATATAATCAGGACAGGATAAATCTGACTGTATTCAGATGCACTGAGCCGTACGAGGCATGGAAAGTGGCCAAGCCGGTCACCCATTGCAGGAAGTTCTCCGACGTGGTCATCATGTCATCCCTCTGGAACGACATGAAGGCTGCCGGTGCTTCTCCCCTGCTGATAGTCCATCTCGAGGACATCTATGCATGGACGGTGGATTTCTTCTCAATGCAGGCCGGGGACAGGTTCAGGGTCATCTACGACGAGGCTCTCTGCGACGGGGAGGTGATTGACATCGACACGATACATTTCGCCATGTTCAGCCAGGGCGGCAAGGAATTCCCTGCGGTATGGTTCGACCAGGGTGACGGAGGCAACAAATATTGGAACGAGAAGGGTGAGAGCCTGAGGAAGGCATTCCTGAAGACGCCCCTGAGATTCTCGCGCATCAGTTCCGGATTCTCGTATCACAGGAAGCATCCGGTGACAGGCCAGGTCAAGGCCCATACAGGGGTGGATTATGCCGCTCCTGCAGGGACTCCTGTCATGAGCATCGGAGACGGCACGGTGATCAGCAAGGGCTGGAGCGGTGGCGGAGGCAACACTGTGAAAATCAGACACAATTCTGTCTATACTACAGCTTATCTCCATCTTTCCCGATATGCATCCGGGCTTCAGGTGGGCTCCCGCGTGAAACAGGGAGAGGTGATCGGTTATGTCGGCTCGACAGGCGTATCCACCGGCCCTCATCTGGATTTCAGGATATGGAAGAGCGGCCAGCCGATCAATCCTCTCCGGATGGAATCCCCGAGCGAGGAGCCGGTGAAAGAGGAGAACAGGCCTGCCCTTGATTCCGCATACAGATATTGGTATGGCGAGCTCTCAAGGCTCACCGCGGCATCCGATTCGCTCCGTACTTCAGCCAACTCACAAGACATCGCAGCAGAATGACACCCACTACCATCATCATCACCATAGCTGCATATTTCGCAGTCGTACTTCTCATTTCATGGTTCACCGGAAGGAAATCCGACAATGCAGGATTCTTCAGCGGCAACCGCAGGCAGTCATGGTACGTCGTGGCTTTCGCCATGATAGGCTCGGCAATGTCGGGAGTGACGTTCGTCTCGGTGCCGGGCATGGTCGGCGTCTCGGGATTCGGATACATGCAGATGGCCCTCGGATTCATCGCAGGCCAGCTAGTCATAGCTTTCGTCCTGGTTCCGCTATTCTACAGGATGAATCTGGTATCCATATACGGATATCTCGAGGAGAGGCTCGGGGTTTCCTCATACCGGACAGGGGCATGGTTCTTCTTCATTTCCAAGATGCTGGGAGCGTCGGTCAGGCTGTACCTGGTATGTATCTCGCTGCAGCTCATGGTGTTCGGGCCATTGGGAATCCCGTTCTGGGTCAATGTCATGGTGACCGTGCTGATACTGCTCCTCTACACTTTCCGGGGAGGGGTCAAGGCCGTGATCTGGATTGATTTCCTGAAGACTTTCTGCATGCTCGTCTCCATCATTCTCTGTACAGTATTCATCAGCAAGGCTCTCGGATTCAATTTCAGGGAGATGACGGCGGCGGTATCAGGCAGCGGCATGTCCCGCATGTTCTGGTTCGATGATCCGGACCATCCACAGTTTTTCCTCAAGCAATTCTTCGGCGGGATGTTCACCCTCATTGCCATGACCGGTCTCGACCAGGACATGATGCAACGTTCCCTCGCCTGCCGGAATTTCAAGGATTCGCAGAAGAACGTGATAGTCAGCGCATTGCTGCAGACAGTGGTGATTTTCCTGTTCCTGGTGCTCGGAGTGCTGCTCTACATGTTCGCGGGCCGGAACGGAATAACCGAGACCGGTGACACATTGTTCCCGGCCGTGGCCACGAGCGGTCTCCTTCCTGCAGCCGTGGGAATATTGTTCGTGGTCGGTCTCGTGTCCTGTTCTTTCGCGGCGGGAGGCTCGGCCCTGACTGCCCTGACGACCTCGTTCACCGTGGACATTCTCGGCACCAGGGACCGCGGCGAGGAGAAGGTGAAGTCAATGAGGGAGAAGGTTCATGTGGCAATGGCAATATGCATGGGCCTGACTATCATAGTGTTCAATTTCCTGAACAATACGAGCGCCATAGATGCGGTCTACAAGCTGGCAAGCTACACATACGGGCCGATTCTCGGAATGTTCGCATTCGGCATAATGACGAAGCGCCGTACCTCGGACAGGGCCGTTCCGTTCATCTCAGTCATCGCTCCCCTGGCCTGCCTCATCCTCCAGCTGAATTCCGAACGCTGGTTCGGCGGCTACAAATTCAGTTATGAGCTGTTGATTCTCAACGCCCTTTTCACCTTCATCGGCCTGCTCGCATTCAGCCGCAAGGGAAAATAATTAGGAGATACGGAATTATTTGCTATTTTTGCATTTCACCAATACTGAAAGGATCATGGGAAATGCCGTATCCTCAACTCCCGAGAGGGAGAAAAGAATAATCCGTACAAGCTGGACAGGCGTGGGAGTTAATGTACTGCTGTCGGTATTCAAGGCTGCGGCAGGGCTTTTGTCAAATTCAATAGCCATCGTGCTCGATGCCGTGAACAACCTTTCGGACGCGTTCTCGGCATCAGTGACCATCATCGGAATGAAGCTGGCCTGCAAACCGGCCGACAAGGAGCATCCGTACGGGCACGGGAGGCTCGAATATTTCACCGCGGTCGTCATTTCCGTGGTAATCATTTTCGCAGGAGGCTCCTCTTTCATCGAATCAGTCAAGAAAATATTCCACCCGGTGCAGGCTGAATACAGCGCCCACACCCTGACGATTCTCATTGTGGCGATAGCCGCCAAAATTTTCCTGAGCAGATATGTCAGCAGGACCGGGAAAGAGGTCAATTCGGAATCCCTGATTGCCACAGGCGCGGATGCGATGTTCGACGCACTCATCACGGGAGCCACCCTCGTCTCTGCCGTATGCACCATGATTTTCGGGGAGCACATGGCAGGCATCCCTTTGGACGGGATACTCGGCGCGGCAATATCCATAGTCATCGTCAAGGCGGGATACGACATGATGATGTCCCCGGTAAGCGAACTGCTCGGGGAAAGGATTCCGGCAGGTCTTGCAAAGTCAATAAAATCAGACATTTGCAGCATTGAACCGGTAATGGGAGCCTACGACCTGATGCTTCACAATTACGGTCCGGAACACATGACCGGAGCCGTCCATATTTCTGTCCCGGCATCCATGACGGCCGAGGAGATTCATTTCCTGTCCGAGAAGATCAGGACTCTCATCCACGGCAAGTACGGAGTCCTGCTGACCGTCGGCATCTACGCCGTGAAGACAGGGAACGAGGCCATCGTGAAGATGCAGGACGACATCACGAAGATAGTGAGCGCATTGCCAGGCATCCTGCAGGTTCACGGCATGTTCGTGGACGAATCCAAGATGGAAATATCATTCGACATCGTGATAGACTTCTCGGTCAAGGATGTCTCCGAGATGAGAAGGGAAATCACTGACATTCTCGGCACGGTATATCCGAACTACTCCGTGAAGGTCAATATTGACAAGGACTATTGCGACTGAGACCTACTGTCCTCCGAGCCTGTCGAAATAGGTGAGCACCTCGTCCCAGGTCCTGAACGGATCCTCCCCGAAATGCAGGACAGTACCCATGAAATCCCCTGCCCCGAGCCGGTCCGGATGCCGGTCTATCAGGTAGTCTCCGAGCACCATGTCCTTGCGGTTGGCCACAATGACGCGGTTCCATGCCGGAACCCCGATATGGTCATTTATCCATGCGAATATGTCCGGGAGATTGCCGGGAGCATTGAAATCATTTGAAACCAATATGTAAGGCTTGTATGCCGAGCAGAGTCTGACGAATGCCCTCACTGCGCTTCCGCACGGATCCATCTCCCTGACTGGCAATCCTTTGGAAACTCCGTTGCGCACGTCGGCAAGCGTATCGGCAAACGAAATGAGCAGCACCGGCTTGCTCCGTTTTTCCTGCAAGTCGTCAATGCGTTCCATGAGCGGGAGGACTGAATGGAGGAAGACTCCGTCATCGAGATAATGTCCACCGTCGAACCTGATGGCGTTCGGATAATGCGATGCGAATTCGTCATAAGTGTCCACCATCGTATCCTTCGTCCCGAACAGCCCGTACACTCGGCCGGCTTCGCCGGAGACATCCCCGAACGTCTCCATGGAGGCAGCGTCAGCATTCACCGATGCGAAACATCCTGCGGAAACCTCACGGAAATCTTCGAGCAGGCCCTTGTTCACGAGAAAAGAGGTCTGTCCGTCCCGACGGGGGCAATGATATTCCTGCCGCCCGAGGCCGTTGTTCTTCAATATGGTGTCCGCCAGGTGAAATGCAGGATTGACAATGATTCTGTCATGGCCATGAAGCAGTTCCGTGTACATCCCGCCCATCGATGTCCCGATGATAAGGTCCGGCTTCTCATCCTCGCACAACGAGCGGAGCATCTCCATGGCATCCTGAGGCCTGACGGGAAGATCCGGGGCAATGATTCTTGCGGACGGCAGCAGGACTCCCATCGTCTTCACGGTGCCGTTCAGTCCCCCGGAAGCGAATCCGTGGACATAGAGTACAGTCTTGCCGGCCATCAGGTCCGGCCTTGCATATTCATATAGTTCCATTGTGGTGATAATATGAAAAGGGGGATGACGCTTGCCACCCCCTCCTCGTGAGTCTCTCTCGTATCGGCAGACTACTTCTGTCTGCTCTTGTATCTCTGATAGAATTTGTCAACACGTCCGGCGGTATCGACAAGCTTGACTTTGCCTGTGTAGAACGGATGGGAGGTGTTGGAAATCTCGACTTTCACAACCGGGTACTCAACGCCGTCAACCACGAGCGTGTCCTTTGTGGTAGCGCATGAGCGTGTGATGAACACTGTGTCATTTGACATATCCTTGAAAGCTACAAGGCGGTAACTTTCGGGATGAATTCCTTTTTTCATTTTCTTAAAAATTTATTGGTTTCAAAATTGGAACGCAAATTTATGCACTTTCTTCCTAACTTCCAAACATTTTCCGAATTATTTGATCCGGAACGGGGCATCGTCATAGAGAGTGAACCGCTTCGCCTTGCGTATCCATTTCTGTTCCTCCAGTTTAACGTGCTCCTTGGCATCCTGGAAGGAAATCTCCCCTTTCAGATACGACTCCAAGGCCGCGTCGGAAAGTTTCTTCCGGAAGCCGTCCGAAAGTTCGAACTGCGGATATGTGTCACGGAAATACCTGATCAGCTGCAGGGTATGGAGCAGGGAATGGTACTGCGCCCCGGGCTTGAGCATTATCTGATAACCGTAGCACAACTGGCCGCTGTATTGTCCCGCCGAAGGCTTGAACGAGCACGGGCGCATCAGCACACCCTCCTGCACAGGAAGCCTGTCATAAGGCCCGTGGGTGATGAACGGAGCGCCGAAATACTCGTAAGGGCGTGCCCGGGGTAATGTTGGTGTTGTTCCAGAGTCCCCCGCCGCTGTACATGTAGCAGGTGAACATTCCCGGGATGTCCGATGCAGGGGCAATGGTCCACGGGAGGATGTCCTTGTTGTAGTCGGAGGCCATGGCCGAAATCACGTGAAGCGGATACCTGGCACCTATCTCGGCATAGAAAAGGTTGCACAATTCACCGAGCGTAAGTCCGTGACGGTGAGCCACTCTCGGCACGAAGGCCTCGCATTCGTCCTCAGGCGCGGAGCCCTCCACCACCCTGCCTGCCGGATTCAGATGATCCACTATATAGAGGGCGGGAGGTTCGTCCAGGACGGTCAGCAGCATCATCAGCCGCATCACGTCCTTGGTGTAGTTGAAATATCTCACTCCGACATCCTGGATCTCCACCACCACGGCATTCAATCCCCGGAGGGAGTCCGAGTCGAAATGTATATGGTTCGTGCCCGGAGTAAGCTCGGCATCCTCGGGGCGGAAAAGCCTTTCGAGATTGCCCCTCTCCTTGAATATCTGCCACATGTACCTGTCCCCGCTGGTATCCCAGCAGTTCTGGGTGCAGAAACATCCCACCTTGCCGTCCACGAGCGCCTTGTCTAGCTGGTCCTCCAGCCTGGTCGTCCTGAATGAAAACATGCTCAGCTCTTTATGATGTCCTCAGCCACCTTCCTGACTTCCTCACCGAGAGCCACTGCACGCTCTTCTGTCGGGGCCTCGGAATAGATTCGGATGATAGGCTCCGTATTTGACCTGCGGAGATGAACCCATTCGCGGCGGGCTTCGAAACTTATCTTGACTCCGTCCAATGTATTCACGTCTTCTGCGGCATAAATCTCTTTCAGCCGGTTCAGAATCTTGTCTATCAATGACTTGTCAGAAAGTTCAATCCTGTTCTTGGCAATATGGTACTCCGGATAGGTCTTCTTGAGTCCTGAGACCGTCATGCCCTTGTGAGCGAGATTGGACAGGAAAAGGGCCACGCCTACCATAGCGTCACGTCCTGCATGAATGGCCGGATAAATGACTCCTCCATTGCCCTCGCCGCCGATGATGGCGTCCTTCTCGTGCATGAGCGTAGTGACATTGACCTCGCCCACTGCAGATGCGTAATAATGTCCGCCGTGGCTTTCCGTCACATCCCTCAAGGCCCTGGAAGACGAGAGGTTGGAAACAGTCACGAGATTCTTCTCGCCTGCCGCCTCTGCTCTTGAGAGCAGGTAGTCGGCAACGCTCACGAGGGTGTATTCCTCCACGAACGGCTTGCCGTCCTCGCAGATGAATGCGAGCCTGTCCACGTCAGGGTCAACAGAGATTCCGAGGTCAGCCTTCTCGCGCACCACGGTGGCGCTCAGTTCCTCGAGATTCTTCGGAAGCGGCTCCGGATTGTGGGCGAATTCCCCGTCAGGATTGCAGTTCAGTTCGATGCACCTGACTCCGAGGCGTTCGAGAAGACGTGGCATTATGATTCCTCCGACTGAATTGACCGCATCGAGAACGACTGTGAATCCGGCTTTCCTGACCGCTTCCACATCCACTGCAGGAAGAGCGAGAACCTCGTCCAAATGCCTGTCAGTGAAGTCCTCGTCCACTATTGTACCCATTCCGTCCACGTCACTGAAATCGAAATCGCCGGCTTCGGCACAATCCAGGACGGCCTGCCCCTCGGCTGCAGTCAGGAACTCTCCCTTCTCATTGAGGAGTTTCAATGCATTCCACTGGCGCGGGTTGTGCGAAGCTGTCAGGATGATTCCTCCGTCGGCCCCAGACAGTATCACGGCCATCTCGGTAGTGGGAGGGGAGGCGAAACCGGCCCTGATCACGTCCACGCCGCAGGCTATGAGAGTTCCGCAGACGATGTTCTCGACCATCTCCCCGGAGATTCTTGCGTCCCTTCCCACCACTACGGTGTATCTTTCACCTTCCGGCTTCGGCCGGCGTTCCTTGAGCTTGGCGCAATATGCGTATGTGAATTTGACAATGT
>SAMEA3663026__coassemble_764_pt1 | contig 12464 bp, 9 predicted proteins | sample SAMEA3663026__metabat2_low_PE_017 | metagenome-assembled genome bin SAMEA3663026 (sample SAMEA3663026) | pig gut metagenome | biome: pig gut; feature: pig-associated habitat; material: faeces | place: France | collected 2012
TGCCGGTTCTTTACGAAGGAATGGAACCGGGCGGACAGCTCACCACCACGACCGAAATCGAGAATTATCCGGGATTCGAGAACGGCGTGGATGCCAATCAGTTGATGGCTTCCATGAAGGCCCAGGCCGCGAGATTCGGCGCCGACATCAGGCCCGGACGGATAGCCGAAGTTGATCTTTCGGTGCGTCCGTTCGTGCTTAAGGACGATTCCGGGAATGAGATAGTTGCCGAGACCGTGGTGATAGCCACAGGCGCGACTGCAAAATATCTCGGGCTCCCTTCCGAGCAGAAGTTCAGGGGCCTCGGGGTTTCTGCCTGCGCCACCTGTGACGGATTCTTCTACAGGAAGAAGGTCGTTGCAGTCGTGGGAGGAGGAGATACCGCCTGCGAGGAGGCTACCTATCTGGCCCAGCTCTGCAGCAAGGTCTATATGATTGTCCGCAGGGATGTCTTCAGGGCTTCCAGGGCAATGCAGGAAAGGGTTGCGGCCACTCCGAACATCGAGGTCCTGTGGAACTGCAATACGCAGGAGGTGCTCGGTGACGATGCCGGAGTGACCGGAGTCCGTATTTTGAGAAAAGATGGTAAGGTTTTTGATATCAAGGTGGACGGCTTTTTTCTCGGCATCGGTCATCACCCGAATTCCGACCTGTTCCGCGAGTGGGTCAATACCGACGCGAACGGCTATATAATCACTGAGGCAAAGTCTTCAAGGACCAATGTCGAAGGGGTTTTCGCAGCCGGGGACGTGCAGGATCCGGACTACAGGCAGGCAGTGACTGCTGCGGCTTCGGGATGCAGGGCGGCACTGGATGTAGAGAGATTCTTGAAAGAAAATGTAACCAAATGAAAATGAACGGTTTAAGAAAATTGTTTTGGTGCGGTGCAGCAGTCCTTTCGCTGGCATCCTGCAAATCCCAGTATGACGCCCTCATGTCGAGCAATGACGTGGACTCCAAATACAAGGCGGCTTTCGACTATTTCAATGAAGGGAAGTACCAGAAGGCTGCGGGCCTGTTCGAGTCGATGTCTGTCCTCACGGAAGGAACCAGCAAGGACGATACGGTCCAGTATTACTGGGGCCTGAGCAATTATAAATTCAAGGACTACATTACGGCAGAGGCCAATTTCTCCAAGTTCGTGGCCACGTATCCGAGGAGCCCGTTCGCGGAGGATGCGCGTTTTCTCCGTTTGGACTGCCTGTACAGGTCCACTTACAGATATGAACTCGACCAGAACCCTACCAGGCTGGCTATCAGCAGCATCAGCGAATATGTGAAGGATTACGGCTGGTCCAATCCCCATGCTGCCGAGTGCCAGGCGATGCTCAATGACCTGAACGAGCGTCTCGACCACAAGGCTTACGAGTCTGCCAAACTGTATTACAATATGGAGGACTACAAGGCTGCGAGGGTGGCATTCCGCAATATCCTGAAGGATGACGCGGACAATATTTACCGCGAGGATATTCTCTTCTATATTGCAAAGTCCTCTTACAAGTACGCCCAGATGAGTGTGCCGTCCAAGCAGCGTGAAAGGTATATGATATTCGTGGACGACTATCTGAACTTCATCGGTGAGATTCCGGTGTCGGACTATACCAAAGAGCTCAGGTTCCTGTACGCCAAGGCCCAGAAGGCTCTAGGAAAATATGCCGGAACCGAGGAGGAACTGATGGCCAAGGAGAGGGATTTCGAGCGTGACAGGAAGATTTCCCTGAAGGAGGAGAAGACCTCGAAGAAACAGAAGCCGCAGAAACAGGTACCGGAGAACCGGGAGGCGGGGGAAACCGTGGAGGAGAAATAAAAATAATGAAACCCGTTTCCGGGGTGTGAAGTATATATAAGAAAAGGGATAATAAATATGGATAAGAAATCAGTACCACAGAACACGGTCACCAGGGATATCAAGTTCCTCGCAGAGCCGACGGGCAATATCTATGAGACGGTCGTGATTCTGTACAAGAGGGCCAACCAGATTGCTCTGGCCGAGAAGAAAGAACTTAACAAGAAACTCGAAGACTTCAAGAATGACCGAGATTCAATGGACGAGGTGTTCGAGAACAGGGAGCAGATAGAAATCTCCAAATATTATGAGAGGCAGCCGAAGCCGGTGCTTGTGGCAGTGTCTGAATTCCAGGCCGATGAACTGTCCTACAGGATGGCACGCCATGACGGTGAGGATGCTGCGGAAGCGCCTGTTTCCGACAGACGCCGCAAGGAAGAATAGTATATGATCAGGTCCCTGAATATTAGGAATTACGTATTGATAGACTCGCTGGATATTGAATTCCCGGCGGGTCTCGTCATTATAACAGGCCAGACAGGAGCCGGAAAGTCCATCATACTCGGCGCATTGTCCCTCGCGCTAGGAGCCAAGGCCGATTCTTCGGTCATCGGTCCTGCAGGGGACAGTTGTGTGGTAGAGGCGGAATTCACTTTCAGGGATGATGACGGCAGGATTTCCTCCCTGCTGTCCGAATATGATATGGAACCGGTTCCCGCAGATGGCAGTCTTGTCATCAGGCGTGTCCTGAACCGCAGCGGACGTTCCCGATCTTTCGTGAATGACGAACCGGCTTCAGTGAAACTGCTTTCGGCATTGGCCTCCATGCTTGTGGACATACATTCCCAGCACGAGACGATGCTGCTCAGGGACAGGGCTTTCCAGATGTCGATGCTGGACCATTTCGCTTCGGCTTCCTCGGAACTTGAGGCCTGCAGGAGTGCGTGGGCGAAGCTTTCTGCCTTGAGAAAAGAATATTCCGATATCAGCGGGCGTCTCGGAAGGCTGGTCCAGGAACAGGACTATAACCGGTCCCGCTTCAACCAGCTGGATTCCGCCTCCCTGCGCGACGGGGAAATCGAGGAACTTGAGGCAGAGCAGAAACAGCTCGCCAACGCGGAGGAAATCAAGTCGTCCCTCTGCAGGGTGGAGGACCTGTTCGGGGTCTCGGATTCCGGGGATGACAGGATTTCGGTAAATGCCGGACTTAAAGAATCGTCCAAGCTCCTTGACAGGATTTCGGCCTATGTCGGGAAGGCTTCCGGCCTTTCAGCCCGCATCGAGTCTGCGCGGCTGGAACTGGATGACGTGCTTTCGGAGATAATGTCATTGGAAGAATCAGTGGAGGTTTCGGACGAACGCCTGCAGCAGGTGGAGGAGAGGCTGTCCCTGATTTATGGCCTGATGCAGAAGTTCTCCTGTACGTCAGTGGCGGAATTGATTTCCGTAAGGGATTCATTGTCAGCGACTCTTGCAGATACGGGGGCTCTCGAGGAGCGGAAAGCTTTCCTCGCGGGAGAGATTGAGGCAGCGGCCGGGGCGCATCTTGCAGCTGCTGAGGCTCTTCACAATGTGAGGGCCGGGGCTGTGGAGCGCTTCGCAGGTGAAATCTGCTCATCCATCCGTTCGCTCGAGCTGGACAGGGCCGTGTTCGACGTGCGTCTCGACAGGGTCGAGGCCGGGCCTGACGGGTGCGACTCGATTCTTTTCGTGTTCTCTTCCACGGGACAGGCTCCGATAGATGTTGCCAAGTGCGCATCAGGAGGAGAAATGTCCAGGATAATGCTTTGCCTCAAGGCAATGATGGCGAGGTATGCCAATATGCCTGCCATGATATTCGACGAGATAGATACCGGAGTTTCCGGCAGCGTTGCCGACAAGATGGGATCAATGATATGCTCGATGGGAGCCTATATGCAGGTATTCGCCATAACCCATCTGCCCCAGGTGGCTGCCAAGGGTGATGCCCATTATATCGTGACCAAGGAATATGAAGGGGACAGTGCCCAGACTTCCATTAGGAAGATTTCCGGGGAGGAAAGGGTGGCGGAGATAGCCCGTCTCCTCAGCGGCTCCACCGTAACAAAAGAAGCGCTCGCAAATGCGGAAGCGCTCCTGTGTTCCAGATAATTCCCGTTCTGCCAATCCGGCTCAGTCCGCGATGGCTATTACGTAGTCCGGCTTGTAGATAATCCTTCTGACACCTTTGTTGGTATATCCTCCGTCATTGCAGCGTCTGAACTGCAGGTCTGTCTGGAGCATTTTCTCCACAGGACAAATCTCGAGATGTTTCAGCCAGTTCTTTCCCAGTGAAGCTTTCTTTCCGATGAAATAATATGCCAGGTCGTAGCCCTGGAATGCGAACTGTGTCGGTTCCGTTCCGTAGAGGGCCCTGTATTTCATCAGGAAATCGGATGTGGCCCTGCTATTGTAGTCCACGTAATAGGAAGTGGATATTCTCGTGTTGAGGTTGTGCAGGTTCTCCGCATCGATGGTCTCGAACGAGCGGATTCTTGACGGGCTGTAAAGCACCACATTGTTCTTCCTGTACAGCAGGGTTGCCAGGTTCCTCACTGCGTCATTCACGAACGCCTCGCTTTCCGAATTGATTATGACCCTGTTGACTCCGGATTTGCTCATCATTGACTCCATGCGGTTCACCGCTTCCCGTCCTTCGAGTATGTTGTAGCTGTATTCGGTCACTGTGAGGGATGAAGCGACAATCGTGCCGGCCATCAGCTCGGTGGAAGTCGTTGCCTTGGCACCTTTCTCCTTGATGATGAATACCTTGTCATTATACCTGCACTCTGATGCAAGCCAGTTTACGAGGTCCTGATACTGCTCCTGCAGGGTGGCGGGAGCCTGGATCATGTTGGCATGTGTTCCTGCAAGGTCGGCACTCTTCGGGTCCAATGGCGAAATCACCGCGGTGCTTTCAGGGGCGAGTTCCAGCACTTTGCTGATCTGGTCCCGGCTCACTGGTCCGATGGTGAAATCGCTGGCTGCCAGCCTTTCGGCCGTTATCGGAAGTCCGGATGACACGTCATATACGCTCAGGTCGATGTCCACACCTTCCTCTTTCATCTTTTCGACTGCAAGAAGGACCCCGCTGTAGAAATCGAAACTGTTCTCGTTCGGGCTGGCACTTGCCCCGAAAGGCAGCATCATAAGGGCATTGACTGCATATCGCTGGTTCCTCCCGTAGTTTCCGGCATTTCCTTCATCCTCATCTTCTGTTCCTGTCTCGGTACCGGTATCTCCGGAACCGTCACCCTCGCTGCCATTTCCAGTCTCCGTTTCCGGTGTTGCGGTAGATTCCTCTGCCTGGTAATTTACAGGCACCTTGATCTTCTGCCTGTTCTTGAGCTTGCGGGAAGAAAGCCCGTTGTATTTCATCAGGACGTCTGCCGGTACGGAATATTTGTATGCGATGTCATCCAGGTCCTCGTACCATCTCGTTACATGTATGAAATAGTCCTCTCCCTTTTTCGCTTTTTTCGGCTCTGCCACAGTCTCTGCAGCCTTCTCCCTGACTGTCTCCGGCTGCTTCACCTCAGTTTTTTCCTCCTGATTCTCCCCGGTTTCCTCCAGGTCTTCCTTCCCAGCATCGACCTTTGTCGCAGTCTCCTTCTGTACATACGGGATATATATGATGGTATCCTTCTTCAGCCCCTTCGCCTTCAGGTCCTGCTCCGGGTTCGCCTTGCAGATGTCGTCTATGCTGACACCATAGACCTTCGCCACTGAATAGAGGGTCTGGTGGTCTAGGACTTTATGGCAATAATATACTTTCCCGTCCACGCCCCTGATTCTCTCGGAAGATATCGTGACCGGCTCCTGGGTGTAATTCTGCGCGGTGGAAATGCTTTCTCCGCACCACAGACATGCCGCAACCAGTGCGGAAGGCAGAATCATATGGATTTTCATTTTCGCTTTCATGTTTTTTCCTTTACAAAGTACCCGCAAAATCAGTCAGGCTCCTGCAGAATGCCTCCCAGGACAGCCTCTGTTTCTCCTTGCGTATGTTCCCGATGCATCTTGCAGCGGTTTCCGGGCATCCGAAATATTTCTCTATCTCCGCTCGGATGCATTCCGGGGCAGCCTCTTCCGCAACAATACCCGTGCCTGTCTCCCCGATGGTCTGCTTGAGTCCTCCTGTATCCGTGACAATCATCGGTACCTCGAAATGATAGGAGACCGAACTGATTCCGCTCTGGGTCGCGGACCTGTATGGCAATACGGTCACGTCCGCGGCGGAGAAATAGTCCTTCACCTGGGAATCCTTTATGTATGAAGGGAATACGTGTATCCGGCCTTTCCCCGGAATCCCTTCGATTATCTTGCTGTACGGCTCGAATGACCCGTATGGCTCGCCGGCTATAATCAGCTGGTATTCCTCCCCGAGGCCCGAAAATGCTTCCAGCAATATGTCAAGACCCTTGTAATGCCTTATCAGCCCGAAGAACAATATGTTACGCTTTCCAGGAGCCAGCCCGAGACGTCTCTCCGCCTCTTCGCGTGGCAGTTTCTCCCCGAAATGGGAATAAAGGGGATGGTTGCGCATTATGTATTTCGCATCCGGCCTGAGCCTCAACAGGTCGCGGGTCACGGAATCGCACATCGTGACGAATCCGTCACAGCCTCCGAGGAAATATTTCGTGACCGGGGTGTCGAAGAAACGCGGCTCGTGGGGTACCACGTTGTCGAGGATGCCTATGACCTTGCAATTTTTCCCGACGTGCCGTGCCACGTAGCCGAGAGAAGGTGCGAACCACGACATCCAGTATCTCATTATCAGGATGTCCGGCTGCCATTCCCGTATCATTTTCGCCGTCCTTGCCCATGATATCGGATTGGCTGTGTCCAATGTCGCGGTACTCTCTACCGGCATTGCCTCGTCATCGGGAGTCACATATTGGGTCTTCCCAGGGAAAAGGATGTCCGGATATTGCCGGGTGAAATTGAATGCACGGACAATATCGGATTTGCCCAGTTCAAAATACAGATTTGCGTTGAACTGGGCAATACCACCCCGGTAGGGGTAAAAACAGGATAAGACAGCGATTTTCACGTCTTATATTTATTGTTCGGATTTGTTATTCCGCAGAGCTTTTTCCTGAATCCTTGGACTTGCTCTTCACGTACTCGTCGTTGAGCCTTGTGATGATGTCGTCGGTCACGTCGAGCGAGCTGTCGGCAGCTGCTACCGGTGCAGGAAGGATGTCACCCTGGGTGGTGATGATCATGGCGTAATGCATCTCGGCGATGTATCTGTCAAGGAAAGACTTGATGGCGTCTCCGATATTGTTCATCATCACCTGCTGCTCCTCGGCGATTTCCTGGTTCTTCTGGTTGGCATACTCGTTGAAAGCGTTCCTCTGCTCCTCGAGCTTCTGTCCCTGGGCCTCTGCCACTGAGCGGGTTATGAGACCCTTGTTGATTTTCTCCTGGAATGAGTTCACATCTTTCTGGAGCTTGGCGCCTCTTCTGTTTACTTCCTCGGAGATGCCCTGGGCCTTGGTCTCCACTACTGAACGGAGGTCGTTGGCCATGTCATATTCGTTGAGGACCCTGTCAAGGTTGAAATATACGATGGCTCCTTTTTCCGCCGTTGCCGCAGCGCCTTCACTGCCGGCCTCGCCGCTGACTGCAGATTTGTTCCCGGTGAGGGAGATGATTCCGAATACTGCCACAGCAACCAGAGCTATGACGCTGAGAATTAATGGTGTGTTCTTCATTTTTATTTGTTTTTAATATTATTCTGTTTGCCTGGTGCCATAATGCCTTGTTTGCACGGCACGTGCGCATCAAAATGCAAATTTACTAAAATATTTTAATCTTTGACAGATATGCGCCTATAGTTTTTTCAAGACCCATGTAAAGCGCGTCGCTGATGACGGCATGCCCGATGGAGACCTCGTCGGTCCATGGAATCGTCCTTATGAAATATTCGAGATTCTCAAGATTCAGGTCATGGCCGGCGTTGAGCCCGAGCCCGCATTCCCTCGCCGCTTCGGCAGCTTCAAGATAAGGCGCTATGGCTTTCTCCCGGCATGACGGATAATCTTCTGCGTATCCGGCCGTGTACAACTCCACCCGGTCGGCCCCGCACAAGGCGGCCCCACGTACCATCACGGGATCCGGATTGACGAATATGGAGGTGCGTATCCCGCAGTCCCTGAATTCCTTGCATATTTCCGTGAGGAATTCTGCGTTACGCACGGTGTCCCATCCGGCATTGGACGTAATGGCGTCAGGCGCGTCCGGAACGAGGGTGACCTGGTCCGGCCTCACCTCCTTCACCAATGCATTGAATCCGGGTATCGGATTGCCTTCTATGTTCATTTCCACATTTATCAGCGGCCTTATCGCCCTGACGTCCGAATAGCGTATGTGCCGCTCGTCCGGCCGGGGATGAACGGTGATTCCTTCCGCCCCGAACCTCACGCAGTCCACCGCAGCCTTCTCCACGTCCGGGATGTTCCCGCCCCTTGCATTGCGCAGTGTGGCGATTTTGTTTATGTTGACGCTCAACCGTGTCATATCCGTAACAATTTGAGTATTCCGTAAAACATACAAAAATAGCTATTATTGTGAAATTATTGTAAAGAAAGTGCTATTTTTGTAATCTACCTGACAAAATCAATCAGATGCTTTTCGCATTTTATATCAAAAACAAGGCGCTGTCCGACAACCCCAGGCTCCTCCTCCTGAGGAAGAATCTGGAGGAAGCAGGTTGCGTGCTTTATGACATAGAATCCCGCGGGGACCTTCGGCAGGGAACCGAAGCGGTAATAAGCGTGGGAGGTGACGGAACGTTCCTCTCCGCCTCCAAGCGTGTCGCTGACAGCGGCATTCCGATCATCGGAGTCAATATGGGCCGGCTCGGATTCCTTTCCGAAAACAAGCCGGAGGATGTCGCCGAGGCTCTCGTGAAAGGGGAGTACAGGCTCGAGAACAGGACCATGCTGTCGGCTTCGATTTCCGGGACGGACGTGGACGGGAAGATAGATTTTTGGCCTTACGCCCTGAACGAGGTGACGGTGCACAGGAGCGGAGCGGCCGTGCTCGGGATAAGTGTATGTGTGGACGGAGAGGAGCTGCCTACATATTGGGCGGACGGGCTTATCGTGGCCACGAGCTCCGGCTCGACAGCATATTCGCTGAGTGCCGGAGGCCCTATCTGCACCCCGGACTCCAAGGTGCTCATAATCGCGCCGATAGCCCCTCACAACCTGAACGTGCGCCCTCTCGTGGTGCCGGAGACCGCTGAAATAGAAATCAGTATCCGCTCCAGGGACGCGTCGGCAATATTCACGATGGACAACAGGACGATGACCATCGGCATATCCGCGAGGATAAGAGTATCTATGGCACAATTTTCGCTAAAACGTATCCGGCTTTCCAGGTCGAGTTTTGTAAAAGCCCTGGTCAGCAAGCTTTTCTGGGGAGAAGATATCAGGAACAATGGTGATTGAACAATCAATGGAAAAAGACAGCAGGATTCCGGTTCACGTATCCATGATCATGGACGGAAACGGCAGATGGGCCAGGGCACGTGGCCAGGAACGTGTTTTCGGACATAAGAAAGGTGCGGAAAGTGTGCGTGCCTGTCTCGAGGCGGCAATAGAAGCAGGTGTCAAATACCTGTCTGTGTATGCATTCTCTGAAGAGAACTGGAACCGCCCGAGGCAGGAGGTGGATTTCCTCATGAAACTGATGGCTGATTCAATATCGGACGAGATGGAGTCCCTGATGAAGAACGGGGTGCGGTTCCGTGTCCTCGGCAACAGGGCAAGACTCAGTCCGGATCTTCTCGAAGCCATTTCTTCGCTCGAGGCCATGACCCGGGACAACGGTACGATTGACCTCATAGTTTTCCTCAGTTACAGCGGCAGATGGGACATAAGCCAGGCTGCAAGGCGTTTCGCGCAGCATTGCATTGAATGTCCGGAGGAAGCTGCGAAGCTTTTGGATGAGAATGAACCTGTGGACATGGGGTCATACCTTGTGACGGCAGGCATTCCTGACCCTGATCTCATCATCAGGACGTCCGGGGAGAAGCGCCTGAGCAACTATCTGCTGTGGCAGGGGGCATATTCGGAACTTGTATTCGTGGACAAGCTGTGGCCTGATTTCAGGCGGGATGATTTCTTCGATGCGCTCGCTGAATATTCATCCAGGGACCGAAGATATGGAAAAGTGAAATAATTGCTGTATATTTGTACGATATTACTCAAAAGAAGATGAAGATACAACACGTATTCTGCATAGCTGTGCTGTTGATGATGCAGTCCGTGGCATCCGGTCAGCAGAAGAAGAGTTCTGTGGAAATAGACTATAACGAGCCCCGCGAATATGTCGTGGGAGGTGTGAAGGTGACCGGAAACCGTGCGTTCGCGGAGCAGCAGATCCTCAATCAGGCCGGACTCAGGCCGGGGATGAAAGTGACTGTTCCGGGAGATGACATATCCTCCGTGGTGAGCAGGTTGTGGCTGCAGCGCTATTTCCAGGATGTCGCTGTCTATGTCGATTCCATTGCCCCGGCCGGGGATACAGCGTTCTTCCGCCTTGACATCCAGGAGCGTCCGAGGGTCTCGATGTGGTCTTTCAGCGGTGTTAAGAGCGGTGAGAAGAAAGATCTTCTCGAGAGATTGAACTACAAGAGGGGAGCGGCATTCTCGGACTACGTGTCGAAGACATCGGTGGACATCATCAAGAGATATTACCAGGGCAAAGGCTTCATGAACGTGGAGGTGGAGCCTCAGGTGAAGAAGGATACCGTGGTGAAGAACGCCATCCGCGTGAATTTCGCCGTGGACAGGGGAGAGAAGGTCAAGATCAAGACCATCAATTTCATAGGCAATACGGACGTGAGCGACTTCAAGCTCGCCAAGTCGATGAAGAAGACCAAGTCCGCCAAGTACTACAACTTCTTCAAGAGCAAGAAGTTCAACGAGAAAGAGTACGCTACTGACAAGAAATCCCTCATCAGTGCTTTCAACGAGGCCGGTTACAGGGACGCACGCCTGCTCAAGGATTCCATATATTATGTGGTTCCAGGCAAGCGTCTCGGGATTGACTTCACCTTCGATGAGGGCAAGAAGTATTATTTCAGGAACGTGACATGGACAGGAAACTCGGTTTATTCCACCGAGGCCCTGAATTCCGTGCTCCAGATAGAGAAGGGTGACCCTTATGACCTCGTGACCATGCAGAAGCGCCTGCAGGGAGGCGGGAAGCAGGGCGACATGGATGTGTCCAAGCTTTACCGTGACAACGGTTATCTCTTCTTCGACGTACAGCCTGTGGAACTGAACGTGGCGGGAGACTCCGTGGACGTGGAGATGCGTATCGTCGAGGGCAAGCAGGCCACATTGAACAATATCATTATCAACGGCAACGACCTCACCAACGAGAGGGTAGTCCGCCGCCAGATATTTACCAGGCCGGGCTATCTTTTCAGCCAGTCCGACTTCGAGCGCTCCATCAGGGAGATAGCCTCTCTCGGCCAGTTCGACCCGGAGGCCATAACGGACCCGGCCAAGGGTTGGTCCATCCTTCCTGACCAGAGGGACAATACTGTGGACATCGTCTATAACGTGACGGAAAAGCCTTCCAGCCAGCTCGAGCTCTCGGGAGGATGGGGCGGCAAGACATTCGTGGCCACAGTCGGAGTAAGCTTCAACAACTTCTCCACCCGCAGGTTCTTCGACAAGGGTGCGTGGCGTCCGGTTCCTCTCGGAGATGCGCAGAATCTGGCATTCCGTTTCCAGACCAGCGGTACATATTATACAGCCTTGTCCGCAAGCTTCATGGAACCGTGGCTCTTCGGAAAGAAGCCTACCTCCCTCAGCATCTCCGCTTACTACAGCCGCCAGACCAACTCTTACCTCGCCTGGAACATTCTCAACAATGACCGTCAGTTCGAGGTGTACGGTATTTCCGCAGGAATCGGAAACCGCCTCAAATGGCCTGACAACTATTTCGTGCTTTACAATCAGCTGAGCTGGCAGACATACCGCCTGAACAACTGGTTTTCGAATTCGTTCATTTTCGATGACGGCGTTTCACACAATATCAGCTACACCCTCGGACTCTCGAGAAATTCCACCGACCAGCAGATTTATCCGCGCCAGGGTTCGGACCTCTCGTTCTCCGTGCAGCTGACACCTCCGTTCTCGCTGTTCAGGCACAAGGACAGGAGCAATCTCGACGATGCCGGCAATCCTGCCCATGTCTCCAACTACAGGGACATCAATTATGACAACTGGAGCGCCCAGGACAGATACCGTTGGATCGAGTATCACAAGTGGTCCTTCAAGGGCTCCCTCTATACCAAGCTTGTCGGGAATCTCGTCCTGATGACCAGGGCGCAGTTCGGATACCTCGGCTATTATAACCGCAAGTGGGGCTATTCACCGTTCGAGGGATTCATCGTCGGCGGTGACGGAATGTCCGGCTACAACAATTACGGTTCCGAGGTCATAGCCCTCCGTGGTTATGAGAACTATTCCCTGACCCCTTATCTTCCGACGGCATACAGCTCGAACGGATATGCCTATGCCGGAAATGTATATGACAAGTTCACTGTCGAGCTCAGGTATCCTGTCGTGATGCAGCCACAGTCCACGATTTTCGCCCTCGTATTCCTTGAGGGAGGTAACTGCTGGTCCGA
>SAMEA3663026__coassemble_782_pt1 | contig 12199 bp, 8 predicted proteins | sample SAMEA3663026__metabat2_low_PE_017 | metagenome-assembled genome bin SAMEA3663026 (sample SAMEA3663026) | pig gut metagenome | biome: pig gut; feature: pig-associated habitat; material: faeces | place: France | collected 2012
GATGCCCATAGTGCTGTGAACTATCGCCTTAGTAGTCACCACTATGGCAAGGCAAAGCCCGACCGCCCAGATGTAGAATGCGAGGTCTGCTTTCGCTGCCAGTTTCCTGTGGAGTCTCGGAAGGAGATACCGGACGAGCCACGCGCAGAAGCACGGCAGGATGAGCAGGGGGAATACTTTCGACAGGATCATGCAGAACGCGGTGAAGAAGTCCGTCCCTGCAGAAGGCTGGATGAGCGGTACAATGGCCGGAACGATGGCCGCGGTGAGCAGATTGATCAGGATGGTGTAGGTGGTGATGCCCGCCACGTCTCCCCCGAGCTTTTTCGTGACCACGGCCGCAGCGGTCGCAGTAGGGCATATCAGGCACAGCATTGCGCTCTCTATCAGTACGATAGCTCCTTCACTTCCGGGCAGGAACCGTTTGATGAGAAGTATTGCGGCCCCGGCCAATGTGAATGACCCTCCCTGGATGAGCAGCAGCCACCAGTGCCACCTGTGCGGCTTCAGGTCCTTCGGCTCGATTCTGCAGAATGTGAGGAACAGCATCGCGAAAATGATGAGCGGCTGCACTATCCTGACGCCTCTCTCGAGGACCGGACCCGCAGGATGCACCGCCGGCATGAAATAATATGCCAGATACAATGCCGCCCCTGCCGTCATCGATATCGGCAGCATCCATTCCTTAGCAGTTTTCTTCCAGTCCATTGTCATCGTTCTTTTATGCAAAAATAATAAAAAATGCTATATTTGTTCCGGTTGCTGTGGACTGAAAGTAATTGATCAGGATGAAGATATTGTTCGAACAGAAGAAACCGGGGCGTGACCGGCAGGAGGTGAGGCCTGTGGAAATCGAGATTGCGGGAAATCCCGCTACTGTGGGAGCCCTCGTCGATGCTGTCGTGCGAGTCTGCGTTGCGGATTACAACCGGAGGGCCGCCTCGGCAACCGGCCGCACTGATCTGGATGCCGGCCAGGAGCACGTTCCGCTCCCTCAGGAGGATATCGGGGACATGGCCGCGGCAGGCCGAGTATCCTTCGGAGTGGTCTATGACGAAAGGCAGCAGGACCCGGACAAGGCCGTGGCCAATGCGCTCCAGTCCTATGAGGACGGACTCTTCCGGATCTTCCTCAACGGCAATCCTCTCGGAAACGCTTCTTCATCCATTGAAATAAACGAAGGTGACTGCCTGACAGTGGTCAGACTGACCCTGCTCGCAGGCTGGCATCTGTATTCGCTGAAAAGATAAATCCTGTTGTCATGAGTAACTCCTTCATGGAATCCATCATCAGACGTCTCGGCAAATATTCCTCCGCCGTCGAAGAAAAGCTCAGAATTCCCGGGGCACTGCCTGAGGATATCCGGGATCTCGCCGAAGAGTTTCTGGAATATGTGGAACACGTCTCCGCAATAAAGTATTCGAAGAGAAACTTTTATCATATGCCCGGAGACACGGCATATACGATGTGGCCCTGCTTTTTGAAGGAGATCTCCGACTGCTGTCACGGCACCTTCTCGGCGAAGAATGGGCCGGACTCTGGGACCTTTATATGAAGGCCCGGCCGGAATGCCCTTACCCTACGGGCAGTCTCCGCAGACAGGTCCGTTCCAGGAACGTGGAACTTCATGTCCCGGCCATTTCGAAAGCCCTGGCCGTATTCTACAATCTCAAAGGCTCGGGTCTGAGTTCGACTGAAATCCTCGCCGACGAAACCGAAGACGTGGTCGATACCAAGTTCGGAATGTTCGGTTCCGACAAATCCCCGTGGCTCGCCGCCATGATAATGAAAGGGGACGAAGAATGCATAGGATGGCTCACCGAGGCCATGACATCCGAGAACAATGCCAACCGTCTGCAATATGCCTATCTCAGGGCCATAGCCATCAGCGGACATACCGGGCTTCTCGAACTCGAAGGGAAACTGCTCCTAGCCGCGCGGTTGCAGGAAGGATTGCGCCAGGCCATAATGGACACCATATCCGAAGGCAGGCCGGAGAGTTTCAAGTATCTTCTCAATGTCATCATTGACAACGGGCTCCACCGATACCCGGCAGTGAAGCGAGGACTGGTCCTGTCCACCGGCCTCCCGGAACGCTATGCACAGGAGCGTTACGACGATAAATATCTCACCCTCGTTCAAAAATACATAAATGACAGGGATGCCGCCCGAAAAGCTGTCGGAAGCAATGATGCCATGGAAGTCTATCTCGGACTTTGGGCATTGGCCTTCCATGAGGCGGACGATATAAAGGCTCCTGTGGAGAACCTGATCAAGTCCGCGCCGACGTATCTGGTGCAGACGGCATTGGCCATGCTCGACGTCCTGCATTATCCGGGATTGTGTACGGCCCTTGCGTCAGAAGCCATCCATTCCCGTCCCGGCGACCATTCCGTCCTGGCGGGAGTCCAGAACATGTACCTGAAGAAATGGGAATATTCGAGATATGTCATCCGTAATTACGACCAATATCTCCTGCTCGAGGATTTCTTTCCGTCCAGGAAGGCAGCGGAAGCAGATTTCGAGATGCTCACCGGCGTTATTTCCGGGATGAAGGAAGACGAGACATTCTCTCCGTACGGACTTCCCGGATACCAGGTGACATTGTTCCGCAGCAATGTTGCGGAATATATTGCCGACATAGCCTTGATGCTCGACGATAACGTTCACATTGACCGCGCGTTGGACTACATAGTGTATCTCGAGCCTGTATGGCGCCCGCGCAGAATCCGGCAGATGATCCGCAGGCCGTATTCCCGCAAGATGATAGAATATGCGGTGAACGGCATGGGCGGCCGGGTCAACGACATGCGTCACGAATGCTGCGAGACAGTGGTGCGCCTCTTCAACGAAGGACAACTCACATCGGAGGACTGCCGTATGATGGAGGACCACCTCAGGCTGAAGGCCGCCGACATGCGCGTCACCGTTATCCAGATATTGTCCCTGCTGGATGACGATGATGCCAAGGCATCTGTCAGGCGCCTTGTCTAGGACAAGAGTGCAGAGCGCCGGATGGCAGGCCTTGAAATCATCCGCAGGTGGATGGAGGATGGCGGCAGGGAAGGGCTCGTACAGGAGCTCCTGCCGGATGTCTGCTCCATAAGCAGTCCTACCGGGAAGGAGAAGGAAATCGTCCGTGATATCCTTGGCTCATGTTCGGGGGATGAGGCTACCTACAACCTGCAGAACGGCTTCGGCCTCTACGATCCGTCCTCCTGCATTGACCTGACCGTACAGGTACCGGAGGACTTCGACATAGAGAAGTTCCTGACCCCGGAAGACCCTGAGCGCCCTTTGGAATTATTGCGCAAGATAATGAATCTCATAAGTGAAAATGCCGACTATGAGTTCAAGGACATCAACGGGGAGACGAAAAGATTCGGCAATGATCCGGTATTCAATTACCGTTTAGTGGGGATTGAATCGCTTGCGATGCCGGAAATGTGGAAGGAATTCTGCCTCCGCGAGGCAATCTCGCCCATGGACATGTTCCATTTGACCTTTGCCATAGGAAAAACAGACGAATGGGACGAACCGTTCTTCCCTCTGCTTGAGCGGATTCTCGGCAAGGCTTTTCATATTGAGCCTCTTACCGGAAACCTGCAGGAACAGCCATATTACCTGCAGGCTACAACGGTTGTGGAGTTCATCAGAGGGATATATATCACAGCCAAGGAGATAAAACGGAAACTCTCCTGCGTCATAGCATCGGTGGTGTCGTCTGTCAGTGCGGACGAACTGGTGTTGAGATACGATGAAGGGTGGTATTCCCAAGATAAAGGCCTGCTCAGTATCCAGCCTTTCAGGGACTTTTCCAAATGTCTGAATATAAATGGCCTCAGGGATGACGAAGTTCCCCTGATCCGTGATGCTTTCGCGGCAAGGTACGGATACTGCCGCAAACTCGGATTCAGGGAGTGTACGAAATATGTAATAGATCCGGTGGAATATCTGCGGATGCGGGAACTCGGCCTCATCACAGCCGGAGAATTGTGGCATGAGATGATGGGGCGCGAGACCTCTCCGCTGCTTGTCCGCGACTATACTACCCGTTTGCCGGGTGCTGACATGCCACGGCCGATAGGAATGGACGAACTCTCTCCTGGACTGACTGCAGATGTCCTCACTGCAGTGGACAGGATTCTGGACATCGAGCTGAAACGGGGTGACGTGCCGACTGACGTTTCGGAACTCGCTTCCGAAATCATGACTGTCACGGGGACAGACTATTACATACGCATCCTTGCGGGAATGGGCCGGGACAAGCCAACTGCCAGCATGCGCGGCAACACCAAGAACTCGGTTCTCTCCCATCTGCTCCATGTGTGCCGACCGGGAGAGAACGACAATGCAGAGGAACTCAGGCGCAGGGCCTCGGCGGCCGGAATATCAGACGAACGACTTGTGGAGGCAGCCATGTTCTCCACGCGCTGGCTTGCCCTGACCGAGAAGGCCATAGGATGGGACGGCCTGGAAAGCGCAGCATACTATTTCCTTGTTCATACGGGCGTAGTGGGAGGCGACGAGATCAGTTCGAAGATATCCCGATATACCTCAGTGCCGGTGGAAGACTTTGCCGACGGGGCATTCGACCCGGCCTGGTTCCGGGAGGTCTATGAGCAACTCGGTCCGAAACGCTACAAAGTCATCTATACCGCTGCGAGATATATTTCTGACGGGAAACTCCATGCCCGCTCCCGCAAACTGTCCGATGCAGCCCTTGGCGTCCTGGATCCGGAAGAAGTCCGGAAGGCCATATCTGAAAAGCGAAACAAGGACCTCGTAGTGGCTTACGGCCTGATTCCTCTCGGACCTGACAGGATGGCCGACATGCGCCGCCGCTATGACGCTCTCAGCCTGTTCCTCAAGGAGAGCAGGCAGTTCGGCTCCCAGCGTCAGGCCACGGAGAGCCGGGCCGTGAAACTTGCTCTTGACAATCTGGCCCGTACTGCCGGCTACGGCGATTCCACCAGGCTGACCTGGAGCATGGAGGCCGGATTCCTGGAAGAGGTGTCTGAATACCTCTCCCCGAAGGAAACAGACGGAGTGACAATGTATATTGACATTGTCGATGGCATTCCGGAACTCGTCGTCGAGAGCAATGGCAAACGCCTCCAGAACATCCCTGCCCGCCTCAGGAAAGACCAATACGCGGTGAAGCTGAAGGAAGTATTCAATCAGCTGAAGGACCAGCATTTACGTGGCAGGGTACTGCTCGAGGAAGCAATGGTGGAAGGGTCGGAATTCACAGGCGGGGAGATTGCCGGTCTGAAATCCAACCCGATAATCTGGGCAATGTTGTCGCGCCTTGTCCTGACCCGGGACGGAGTGACGGGATTCCCGGGTGAAGACGGGACCTCGATAGTGTCTGCCTCCGGGGAGTCCATACCTGTAGCACCTGAAGACAGACTGCGTATAGCCCACCCTTGCGACCTGTTGAAATCAGGGGCCTGGAGTATCTTCCAGACAATCCTTTACGACCGTCAATGGAAACAGCCGTTCAAGCAAGTGTTCAGGGAATTGTACCTGCCGGTTGACGAGGAAAAGGACACTTCCAGGTCAATGCGATATTCCGGCAACCAGATAATGCCGTCCCGGGTTTCCGCTGTCCTGAAGAAGCGCCACTGGACGGTGGACTACGAGAACGGTCTGCAGAAAGTTTGTTTCAACGGCAATGTCACAACCGTCCTCTATGCCATGGCCGATTGGTTCTCCCCGTCCGAAATCGAACCCCCGACACTCGAATACGTGGAGTTCTACGACAGGCGCACGATGTCCGGGAAGAAAATCAGAGAGATACCTCCGATGGTGTTCTCCGAGATAATGCGCGACATCGATCTCGCCGTGAGCATCGGCCACGCCGGAGGGGTCGATCTGGAGACGAGTCACTCCACCATCGAGATGAGACGGGTGATAATGGAACACAGTATCTCCCTCTTTGGTATCCGTAATGCCGAAATATCAGGCAATTACGTCAAGGTGAAAGGCACTCTCGCAAGCTACAACATCCATCTCGGCAGCGGAATTATCCACAAGGAAGGCGGTCTTGAAATAGTAGTGCTCCCTGTCCATACCCAGAGCCGCGGCCGCATCTTCCTCCCGTTCCTCGACGAAGACCCGAAGACCGCTGAAATCATCTCCAAAGTCCTCCTCTTCTCGTCCGATTCCTCAATCAAGGACCCGTCGATACTCAGGCAGATTTGACGGGGAATCCGATCCTGCGCTTCCCAGGGGCGTCCGACGAGATTCTCTCTTCCCCGCATTTCCGGAGAATCTCCTCGACCGAAGGGACATTGCCGCTGAGGTTGTATTCGATATTGATCTTCCTCACGATGTTCTCTATCTGTCCACCCGACAGGTCCCACTCGGAAATCCTGTAGGCATCCTCCTCGCTCAGGGAACTGTACATTTCGCGCCAGATGTCCCTGCGGACGTTCCGGTCGGGGCGGGAGAACCGGAGCTTGTAGAGGAAACGCCTCTCGAATGCCGGGTCGAGATTGTCCGTGAGATTGGTGGTGGCAATCATGATGCCTTCGAGATTCTCCATTTCCTGGAGAATGATGTTCTGCACGGAATTCTCCATCTTGTCCACCGCATTCTCGGCATACTTCTTCCTGATCCCGAACACTCCGTCAGCCTCATTGAAAAGCAGAATCGGGCAGACTTCCGAATTGCGCACAGCCGCACGGTATCTGTCGAACACCATCCTGATGTTCTTCTCCGATCCGCCCACCCACTTGGACTTGACGTCGGAAGCGTCCACCATGAAGATATCCCTGCCGCTCCTCCGGGCCAGCTGATAGACAGTCTCGGTCTTCCCGGTCCCGGCATCCCCGTAGAAAAGTATGCTGAAACCGCATCTCAGCCCCTTCTCCTTCAGCCTGTCGATGACTCCATGGTATCGCTCTCCGGAAAGAAGCCCCGCAAGTTCGTCCACCCTCCCGGAGACATCGGTATTGTAGAACAACTTCTTCGGCGTTATGTCGGAAGACCTCCTGACGCTGCCGGGACCTCCGTTATCGAGCTTTTTCGCCTCGCTGTCTGCGAAAAGACTGGCCCCGGCCGATTCCCTGAAGCAGATCAAGGACCCGTCCGCGATTCCCTCCTTGCTGGCCATGTCCAGGATTCCTTTCCTGTGCAGATTGCTCATCCCGGTCTGATACGGGAAGATGTCGAACAACGGGTTGTTGTCCTCGAGCAGTTCCGTGCACAATGAAACGGACATCTCCGTCTCCCCGAACATCACCCGCCGCGAAGCCATCATCAGGACTATGAGCTGCTCGTCTTCATCCATTTCGTCGATTCCGAGGGCCGTATAGGCCTTGACGAACCCGTTGCCCTGATTCGCATTCAGATATTCGAATACATCGTCCGACATGGATTCGAACGTGATCTTGTTTTTCATGAACAGCTTGAACAGATTTGCCATCTTCTTGAGCATCAGGTCCGTACTATGACCCGAGAAATTCTCTGCAGGAGGGACCATGTCGTTGCCGATGGCTTTCAGGACCCTGTCCGGAACCGTATAGCTTATACCTTTGAAAGGATTCAACACCTCCTTGATCAGGCGGCGGCTGACCAGCATGCGGAGATCCGGCTTCATTCCTATGAAATGTATATTCGAGATGTGCAGCCTCGAGGACAAATCCTCAGTCGTGGCAGCATTGCTGCCGGAAGACTCGATGATGGCCGCGAACAGCCGGATCTGGTCCTCCGACATTTCCATCCGGGACTTCAGCATTTCCATGGCCTCTTCAGCCTCCTTTTCGATACTCTTGTCATCCTCATATATCAGGACTATCTCGAGAGCGTCTGTCAATGTCATTGTTTTTCTTGTATTTTCCATATTCTTCATCATTTCGTTCATATTAATATTACTCCTTCCAGTCCTGATTATTTCATCATGAAAGATTTTTGCACACCGGGAGTATATATTTGCAAAAAGGAAAACTTATGTTCTGGAAAATCATTGCAACCCTGATTCTCGCCGCCCTCATCAAGAAGGGCCTCGTCGGAATCCTCCTTTCATACAACTTCCTGATGGACGGTGACCTGGCCCGTTATTCCCCAATCCTCAAGGAAAGGTTCCCATCGGGATTCTTCATCCTGTCTGACACCTTGAACCTCACGGCTAACCTGCTGATATTCATCTGGAGCGCTCTCTACATCGCTGCAATGTGGCTCGACGGCATCATCTCCCCGACGCCTCTCGTGGTTCTCTCCGTGGCCGGAATGTCAGTGAGCCTCCTGGCTATACCGATGAACAGGAAAATCAAGACCGAGCTATATGACTCCGTCACCAAGTTCAAGCACATCAGCGATCTTCCGGATGACGTCAGGGAACATTCCACAGCCTTCGACATTATGGGCCGTACTGCGGCCGAACTCCGGCATACAGATTCCTCTTCGCCCGGGACGATACAAAAAGTCATCGCCACAGTGAAAGATTTGGGATGCAGGGGAGTATATGATAATGAGAATAAAGAATAAAAACATTCAATTTTCGCAAGCCGCAAATTTCTGCTTTTCAGAGGATTTATTGCTCTGTGCGAGCAAAAGGCCCGCGCGCTATTTTTATATACGCTACCCTTTTCCTAAATCCCTACCGTCCCTTCGGGCTGCTCGCTGCAAAAGGCCACTGGACTTTTGCTAATCGCTCCCGACCCCGGGAACCTGCTCGCTGCAAAAGACCACTGGGCTTTTGCTGAACGCTCCCGACCTACCCTCGGCCTGAAGGCCTCAAAAGCAGTTGTTTCGCTCTGCGAAACTTAAGTAAATTCAAATAACGGACGACAATATGGAAAAGCAGAAATGGATCAACAACGGCGGGGTTTATTTCCCTATACCGGGTTACTCAACCATCTATTCCTCCCCCGGGACCGGAGTTTTCCAGATCGTAGTCGACCCTGATACCCGGCGACTCGGACTCGGAAAAATATCCGACACATTCGAATTCAATTTCAAGATCTATGACCTCGGCTGCGAGGACATATTCCATCGCGTGATCACCACCTGGTTCTCCGACTCCTTCATCCGGGCCGGGAAAAACCTCGGTGTCATCTTCAACGGACTCAAGGGCACGGGCAAGACCATTGCCGCCAAAGCGGCGTTCGTGGAGGAACTCAGGCAGAGGGGCTTCGAGGATGCGAAGGTGGTTTCGGCTCCGGCTGACGTTGTAGCGGAGAAGGATGGCAAGACGTGGTATTTCGAGATTAAGAAGACCACGCACGATGACAAGTATTTCGGGGCGGCAACGCTCACGGAGTGGGTGCAGGTGGTGAAGGATCCGGAGCATTTCAGGTTCGTGGTGGCGATTTCGAAGGACGGAGACCGGACGTTCGACTTCATTGATTACACTCCGGAGGAGTTTATGGAGTTCTCGACGGTGCCGCTGTTCAAGTTCTATTTCAATATTGACTTCAGCGGGAAGAAGAAGGCGAAACGCGGCGGTAGGGCGCTGAATGTCACCGGGGAGCTCGTGGAGAGGCTTCGGGATGTGTATTACGGGATGAAAGACAATCGCAGCTGAAATGTTGTGGGCGAGTGTCCGTTTTTTGTGATTGGAACGTCTTGCATGAACGCCAGGACGGTTGCCGCAAAAAGAGAATAGGATTAATGGCGACTACTGCGAGTGTAAGCCTAAGTCATGATATTCTCTCGAAAACTGCCAAGACACTCTTTCAGTTTCCTTCGGAGGGCTTCGTCGCAGGCGAATATGTACAGACCCTTGACACCGCGGGTCATTAGGACTTTAACTTCATTGCGGATAAATATCTCTCCGAACTTTTTTTGGGTTTTGTCCGATAGAGTCCTGTTTCGTTTTACCTTGTCATTCTTGCTCTTTTCAGGGTCAAAAACGATATGCCCATCTCGATACTTCACAGATGGCCCTAATATCACACCGACATAAGAAAGATCAAAACCTTGAATGGTAAATGTGGAACCGCACTCATTTATAGTATGGTCCTGTTCAGCCCATGCCATGTGGGAGATGGCCCTTTTTTGCTTCCTGTCCATTGTTTTCTCTAGTTCGTAATTCCAAGGAAGTGACCAGTCTCCTATTTTTACATCCCAAAAGTCTCTGTCGTCAGGTGCACTATTGGCGTCATATTCCCAATCGTATGATGCGACAATTCTGGATAGCTTCGTGTCTTCTTTTCCTGCAAGATCTTTTATTGCATCATATAGTGACTTCGGATTGTCAAATGATTTGACTTTATAGCCTTTGTTGTCAGGGATGAACTTGGTTATCTTTCGGTTGAGTATGAAGTTGTTGATCCATTCGGTAGTAGACTCTGCGCAATTCATTCTGAGTTGATTGCTGAGCTGAATATAATTCCCTTGACTCTTGGACATGTTCTTGAACTTATCCAATATTTCCGGCTCCCAATACTCTTCGGTAGTCAGCACCTGATATTCGTCGAACATTATTACAGTCACTTTGGCGCGGTCAATAATGTCCTGCAACTGGTTTTCACCTCGATAACTCATTTTTCCCTGCGTCAATAATAAATGACCTTCGTCAATGAACGCAACGTCTACCTTATCCTTCGGAGAATGCTTGTTTATAAATGATGTTGGTTTGCTAACTATACCCTTGCCAAGTCCCAGCCGTTCTGACATTTGTTCGTACACTTTTGCCTGTTGGTCATGGTTAACCATTAAATAGCAGGACATTTTGGGGAATATGGTTCCTGTTTCATCTTCTTCACCACCACGCTTGATAAGGTCGTAAAATAGAGAAGTCGTTAGCACTGTTTTCCCTGTTCCGGCTTCGCCCTGGACAAAAATCAGCTGTCCTTCCTGTCCGGATTCATATGCGGTCCTGACCTTGAGCATGATTTGCTCTTTGGCGGCAACCTGCTCGGGCATCAGCTTTTTTAGTGGTGATGCTTTGAAAAGTGCGGAATCAGTGATTTCTGATTCTGTGAGAAATAGTTCACTATTCTCTTTCCTTAGCTTTCTCCATATCTTGCTGAATATTTCATTGAATTCAGTGGAAGGGTAATATGTGTTCTGGGGATTGCCTCTACCATTCAATGGCTTCCTGACACTTTTTGTCATGGCAAGCGTGTATTCAATCAATCGATTCTCTATGTCAAGGGTAAAAGATTTGTTGAAGTGTTCGTGACCTATGACTATGATGCAAGGGCTAACCTTATTGTTGATCAACCCATGTTGCCATGATGAATTGTCCGATTTCCCTGTATTGAAGTGTTCGCTGGTGCGCTGTACGATATCGTTGCTCTCTCCTATATAGATGTCATATCGTTGCCTTTCTACGGTTTGACCAGTTCTGAGTGTGTATTCAGTTTTCTCGGATGGCCAATAATGAATATACACAACAGGATACTTAAGCAATAATTCCGAATCGTTGCATGATGAAATTTTCTCCTTGATTTTTTCGGGGAAATCCTTATCCTCCATGGAGGTGAATATAATCGGCATGCTAACCATAACAACTACAGTTCATTATATTTCTTTGCCGTGCCTTTTGCCTTGCTGACCGGATACTTTTCCGCGTTCCTGGCTAACTTTTCCAATACAATCTCTTTGATGTCAAGATTGTACTTGTCTGCAATCAATATTGCATAATTGATTACGTCCGCCAACTCTTCTCGTATCTTCGCGATACTCACTTCATTGGCATCCTTCCAAAGAAATGCTTCGAGCAGTTCGGACGCTTCTAAAGAAAGGGCAATACTAAGATCTTTTCCATTGTGAAACTGATCCCAGTCACGCTCCTGCGTAAATGCGACTACTGCCTTGCGTAATTCATCAAGGTCTGACATGTTGTATTTGGATATTATTATTTCTTGCTTTTCACGAATATAGCCTCATTTTCTCGAAAATCAAAGAAAAATGTCAAAGGTGAGAGAAAGATTTGAATTGCTGACCGGTATATTAATGTGAAGGAAGTTATTAACAGAGATAAATAATATGACCATGAAACAGAATTTAAAATCAGACATTGCCGCCAAGGCGGCGTTCGTTGAGGAACTCAGGCAGAGGGGCTTTGAGGATGCGAAGGTGGTTTCGGCTCCGGCTGACATTGTAGCGGAGAAGGATGGCAGGACGTGGTATTTCGAGATCAAGAAGACCACGCACGATGACAAGTATTTCGGGGCGGCTACGCTCACGGAGTGGGTGCAGGCGGTGAAGGATCCGGAGCATTTCAGGTTCGTGGTGGCGATTT